>JGI24025J20009_10003686_pt1 | contig 10330 bp, 8 predicted proteins | sample Cruoilmetagenom3_FD_20009 | JGI IMG/M metagenome (IMG submission 20009) | reverse complement strand
AATAAAATGGCGGAACAAGCACGTCTTCAGACATGGACAATGAAGCCAGCCTGGTTAAAGCCACCGCAAGGTCCTGTATCTGAGGGTGAGAGAATCTTACTTTAGTTTTCCATAAAGAGTATCAAAGAAACTATAAAGATATTGATGAGCACAGTAGTTGATTTTTTAAAGAGATAGAAGATATTTAAAATGATGCAAAGAGAAAAGATTGTGGGAATTCTGGGAGGAATGATAGTGAACAATATATCAGGAGGTTTAAATGGCTAATAAACAAAAGGGATTAATTGAATCTGAAGATCTCTTAATTGTATCTGGAGAGGGCAATAGAGGTTGGTTGCAGTATAGCGATGCACCAAATATATTGTATCATCATCTTAACTCTCAAGCATTTCAATACTTGAAGAAAAGAAACGAAAAAATAGCGACACTAAAAACAGTAGAACAATGGCACAAAAGACAAGAAGAAGTTCATAGAACTCTATTAAAGATAGTTGGTCCTTTTCCGAAAAAGACTCCATTAAACGCTAAGATAATGGAAATAGTAAAAAAAGAAGGCTACAGGATTGAAAAGCTAATTTATGAGTCAATGCCAAACTTTTATGTAACTGCCTGCCTTTTCATTCCCAATAATTTGAAAGGCAAAGCACCAGCAATATTAAATCCTATTGGACATACGGATATTGCCTTTCGTCATTCTCATTATCAAGTAGTCATTCTTAATTTAGTTAAAAAGGGATTCATTGTCTTAGCCTATGATCCTATTGGTCAGGGAGAGAGACTTCAATATTTTGATCCAGAAATAGGAAAGTCCCGCATCGGTGGACCATGTGAGGAGCATTCGTATCCAGGTTGTCAGTGTTTTATCTCTGGCAGTTCAATGGCCCGTTATTTTACCTGGGATGGTATTAGAGGGATTGATTATCTTTTAACACGCGAGGAGGTGGATCCAGAAAGAATAGGAGTTACCGGATTATCAGGAGGGGGAACACTTACAAGTTATATATCTGCCTTTGATGATCGAGTCCTTGCCGCTGCACCAGCGGGATATATAACCAGTTTACAACGACTTTTAGAGTCAATTGGGCCACAAGACGCTGAACAGAATTTTTATCATGGTATAGCTAATGGTTTAGATCATGCTGATCTTCTTGAGGTAAGAGCACCTAAACCAGCTTTAATTATAGCCACTACACGAGATTTTTTCAGTATTCAGGGAACAAGGGAAACATTTAAGGAAGTAAAAGGAGTATATAAGATTTTTGAGAAAGAAGAAAACCTTAGCATGACAGAAGATGACTATACTCACGGTTATACCAGGAAAAATAGAGAGGCTCTTTACTCCTTCTTCCAGAAATTCCTTAATTTGTCAGGAGATCCTAATGATGAAAAAGTAGAATTAATCAGCCCGGAGGAATTAAGGATTACCAGGACAGGCCAGGTATCTACATCCCTGGGAGGAGAAACAATCTTTAGCATTAATAAAGCTAAGACGCAAGGACTTTTTAATAAAATAGAGAAATCTCGTCAAAATTTTCAACAACACTTACAATTAGTTAAAAGTTCAGCTATAAAGCTTTCTGGCTACATACCTCCCAATAAAGCACCTCAAGTGATATTTAGAGGTCGACTACACCAACAAGGATATTCCATAGAAAAGTATATGATTCAAGGTGAGGGAAAATATGTAATTCCTGTTCTTTTAATGATTCCGGATAAAGGTGAAAAACATCCTGTATTGCTCTATCTTCATCCTGAAGGGAAAGCAGCTGGCGCCTTACCTGGTGGAGAAGTGGAATGGTTTGTAAAAAAGGGATTTATTGTATTAGCTCCAGATTTAATTAGAACAGGCGAGATGGGACCTAAAAAGTTTAATGTCTGGCAAAGCTCACCTTATCCTAATTTTTTTCATACTATTCTGATAGCCCGAAGCATTGTGGGTATTTGTGTCGGTGATATAGTAAGATGTGTAAAGTATCTTAAAACTCGTAATGATATTGAGATTGATAAAATTTCTGCCATTGCTCGTGGTGAGATATGTCCTGTTTTACTTCATGCAGCAGCTTTTGAGGATTCTATTAAAAAAGTTGCTTTAATAGAGCCATTGATCTCATATCGCTCCATTGTAATGAATCGCTATTATCAGGTGAATCTTATCCTGGCAAGTGTTCCAGGAGCTTTGAAAGCTTATGATCTTCCAGATCTTGCTGCTTGTCTTGCACCGCGAAAATTATTAATGCTCAATATTGTAGATCAAATGGGAAATCGGGCAACATCGGAGTTAATAAATCAAGATTTAGCTATAGTCCGCAAATCATATTCTTTAGCTAAAGCAGAAGATAACCTGGAGATAAGGAGTTGGAAAGAATGGCAAAGTATCGATGAAGCTTTCTCTTCCTGGTTAAAAAAATGATAAATTAAAGAAACTGTAGCCATGAGAAGCATTAAAGGGTTATTTGCTAAAGTATAAATATTGTGGGATATTCTGAGTTAATTCAACAAATCCTTGAAATTCTTAGTTGTGTATAGCTACAATGACAACTACAAAATACTATAGTTTTTGAATAGGAGGTAATATCTAATGTCTATCGACAGGATACAAATTGGTCATCTTTCTGTAAGTAGACTAATTATAGGTGGAAATCCTTTCAGTGGATTTTCACATCAAAGTCGGGAGAAAGACATAGAGATGAAGCGCTATTATACAACGAGTCGTATTAAAGACACTCTCAAGCGAGCGGAAGAACTTGGTATTAATACATTCATTGGTAGAGCTGACCATCACATAATGCGTGTGCTGCTGGAGTATTGGGATAAGGGTGGTACCATTCAATGGATTGCCCAAACATGCCCTGAGCTTGGAAGCACTAACCGTGGGATAGAGAATGCCATCAGCGGAGGCGCAAAAGCGTGTTATATCCACGGTGGACAAATGGATTTTCTTCTGGCTCATAATAAATTAAAGGAAGTACCTGCTACCATTACTAAGATTAAAGAGGCAGGAATTCCTGCTGGTATTGCCGGTCATAATCCCAGGGTCTTTGGGTGGGCTGATAAACATCTAAATGCTGATTTTTATATGTGTTCTTATTATAATCCTTCGCATCGAGATGAGCAGGCAGAACATACTTCTGGCATGTCAGAATCATTCAAATCTGAGGACAGAGAGGTAATGGTCAAACTAATACAACATCTTAGCAAGCCTGTTATTCATTATAAAGTAATGGCCGCAGGTCGTAATGATCCCAAGGAAGCTTTTACCTTCGTTGCCCGGTATCTTAGACCACAAGACGCTGTCTGCGTTGGTGTCTATACCAAGGATTATCCAAAGATGCTGGAAGAGAATCTACAATTATTTAAAAATAGCTTGAGGAAAGCAAATATCTAAAGAGTAGTATCAAATTTTATAAGAAAGATATGTTGAAAATATTAACGGAAATCCCCAATTAATTTTAATTTTTATAAAAGACTATAGCTCTAAATTTCTGAGAAGGCATTTTACCCCCGTTAAAGGGATTCTTTGACTCTTTAAAGAAACTTTCTATTGTTTGTCTTTGGTGGTAGAATTCATATAAAGCCTCTGTTTTTAGAGGATAAGAAAGATTACTAATCCTTAAGATGAGTGGTTATCGGAAAGCCGTGTGAGGGAGAACTTCATACACGGTTTGATGAGAGGACGTTGGAAATAGGGGATGGTTGAGATATTGTGACACTCCCAGAAGAAATGGGGGGAAACAGAGAATACAAACTTCGGCCTATAGTCACTACGCCAGGATTCTACTCTACTTTTAAAAAATAAGGAGAAAAAATGCAAAAAGTAAATGTTGGATTCATTGGTGCGGGTAATATGGCTAATTCTGTTCATTACCCCAGTTTAGCCGAGATGAAGGATGTAAACATAGTAAGTATATGCGATCTTGATGAGAAAAGGTTAAATCAAACAGCAGATAAGTATAAGATAAAGAGAAGATACACTAATTACAAGGAAATGCTTGAAAAGGAAAAACTTGATGCTGTTTATATAGTAGTCTCACCAAAGGTTCTAAAGGAGATAGCATTGTACTGCCTTTCTCAGGGGAAGCATGTCTTTATGGAAAAGCCGCCAGGTGTAAGCGTCTCAGAAGCTAAGGAGATGGCAAATATGGCTAGTAAACATAACTGCAAGACCTTGGTAGCTTTCAACAGAAGGTATTCACCTGTCATTGTAAGAGCAACTCAGTTTGTCCTGGAAAGGGGAACCCCAACTTTAGGATTAGTGGAATTTCATAAAGATATGGTGGGTAAAAGGTTCTCTTATGAAATAAGCACTCTTGTTTCTGATATAATACATGTGGTAGATGTCCTCAGAGCAGTTTTAGGAAAGGTAAAAGAAGTTACCGGCTATGTAGATCATCCCTTTTCCGACTGGAATAACTGCTACAATGCCTTAATTAAATTTGAAAATAATGCCGTGGGAATTATTTCCGCAAATAGATCATCAGGAGTTAGATATGAAAGATTTGAATTTCATGCCAGGGAGATAGCCGCTTATATTCGTGCTCCCGAAATGGCTGAGATTTATAAGGACAATAAGACAAAGCCTTTGATTCTTAAGGGAGAGGAGTTAATCGGCTCAGATGAATGGCGAAAGACCTATGGATATTTTGCGGAGAGTCGCCATTTTATCAATTGTATCAAGGAAGATAAAAAACCATTAACAAACCTTGATGATGCTGTAAAAACTATGGAACTAGTTGCAATGATAGAAACGGGCAATAGGTGTTAATTGACCAATCCAACGGAAGGGAAAGATGAAAGGGAGATGTATATGCCTTGTGAAATAAGAGGAATTAAACCAGATGAATATGAGGAATTGATAGGAATTTTAAGTAATCATATGATGATTGAAAAGGAGGATTTTGCTACTCTTTATAAAAATGACCCTACTTATAAATATTCTCTTTCTCGTGTTTGTATAGTAGATAAAAAAATTGTAGCTAATGTTCACATATATGATAGAGAAATGCATATAGGAAAGTGCATAGTAAGGAATGGGGGAATTGGTGATGTATTAACTCTCCCAGAATATAGAAGAAGAGGATATGCTACTTCTTTATTAAATGATGCAGTTAAGTATATGAGAGAAAATGGTTATGATCTTTCTATGATTATAGGTATTGCTCTTTATGGAAAAGTGGGATGGGAGATTTTTCCTCAGGATTTATTTACTCTTAAGGTGAAAAAAAAAGAGATTCCTATAGACCATCAATATACTGTAAGAAGGTTTGAAAAGGAAAATGATCTTGATTCTATTATAAAGATTTATGAAGATTATAATATTAATAGGTCTATGGGTATTGTTAGATCTAAAGAATACTGGAGAAAACATTTTTACTGGATAAGAGATGAAAGAGAAGATGGTTTTTTAGTAGCTGAAAGAAAAGGAAAAATAGTAGCTTATTTACGCTGTGCTGGATTTAAAGATGAACTCCATCTTAATGAAATTTGTTATTTAAAAGAATATAAAAGTGCAATAAGTAATCTCTTAGAGGCAATATTAAGATTTGCTGTCTCAAGAGGATATAAAACTATTAACACTTATCTTCCTTTAGACCATCCTCTAATTAATCTTCTTGATTCCATGGAGGGAGCAGAACATAAATTAATTGAGCCTTTTGGAAAAGCAGGAATGTTCTTTCGCTTAATAAACATAGAGGGATTATTTAATAAAATGATTCCTTGTTTAGAGGAGAGATTAAATAATTCTTCCTTATCTTCTTATTCTGGCTTTCTTACTTTTGAAGTTAGTGGACAAATTCTTACTTTAAAGATAAAAAATAATAAAATTGAAATATCTAATGAAAACAAAAAAGGAATTTATTTAAATCCTAATCAAAATATGTTTTTTAAAATGATAATGGGATATTGTAAGCCTTCACAAATGAAAATAGGAGAAAAGTTTAGTCTCTCAACTAAGGAAGTTGAACTATTAGATATTCTTTTTCCGATAACTTATCCTATTTTTTGGCATAGCGATTACTATTAAAAAGCTTATGAAAGCTGCAATCTTTAGATTGCGTAAAGAAAGAAAAGCTATTGCATACAAACGCAGGCATTGAGCCTTGTGTCTATAGTTTTAAAGGAGATTAAATGAAGGACGAAGAAGTTAAGATAAAGATGAGGGTGCGTAAAGAAAATAAAGGATGTATTCATGAACTTTTGGTAAATGGTGAGGTAAATATAACTGAGATAGGTTTTGAAAGAGAAGACCCTCTAATCAATGTCCTTTTTCCTAAAGGTAATCCTTATATTTGGCTGAGCGATCACTTTTGATTATTATCTTTAAAAATGTGAAGCATTATTTTCCTTAAGTATCTTAAAGATATAGAATATAAAGGAGGAACATAAAATGTTAATTTTCCCCTTTCCTCAAGAAATACAAGTAAAAGAGACTTATTTCAAATTAAATGAGGATATTTTAATCCTTGTTCCAGAAAAAGTTTCAACTGAAGATTTATTTTTAGCTCGTTTTTTACTTGCTGAATTAACTGATCGCTACGGACTTTCACTTAAAATAAAACAAGTGCAAGAATTACCTTTAAATAATCAATTTATCTTAATGGGCTCTATTAATAATTCTTTAGTAAATAAGTATTGTGCTCAACATTATTTAAAGATAACAAATGAGAATTCAGATCAAGGGGGCTATATATTGGAAGTTAAAGACAATATAGTAGTTGTAGCGGGAAGTGATAATCAAGGTGCTTTTTACGGAATGCAATCACTTAGACAACTAATTAAAAAAGAGGATAATCAACTTCAAATTCAGAGGGTTCGGGATTGGCCTTATAAACCATTTCGTGGATTACGTCTCTTTCTCCCCGGTCGAGAAAATATTCCATTTTTTAAGAGATTTGTACGCAATTTTATGGAAATTTTACAATGCTTATTCGAAATCAAAATTATGCTTGGCGCAGCAGGCGGCCCAGTATAATCGGTGGCGCATCCTCCTCCTGGGCAGCAACAACTGAGTTTAACTTTGGTAAAGATCTTATGTATGATTTTTTAGGTTGTGCTAATTTACTTTGGTCAAAACATTGGCCTGATCAAAGAGAGTTTTATCAAATTGTACAAAACTTAATGCCAGAGGTACGCCGAAATCTCAGCGGAAAAATAATTCCGAGTGAAGATGGAAATTCAGTAGTTCCAATTAAAATTGCTCCTTACTTTAACACAACCTTTGGAAAAAAGGTGTTCGGTGTTGNCCTTAGCAATTTAAAGATCGGAAGAGTAAGTATTGGGAAGAAGATGTTCAAATTGGCCGATCCGTGTCAGTACGACGGTAAATGCGCTCTTGTAGTGGGAACCCAAAGAGATGAAGAAAATGCCTTGCCCCATACAGCAAAAGGAATTGAAATTGAAGAGGATGTTAGTAGTATTATCTTTCTTCACGCTTGCGCACGACAAGCAATCAATGATAAATCCTTTCGCATCGTCTATAATTTTGCTGATACAGCTGATCTATTAGGTTATTATGAGGTAATCTACGAGGATGCGTTACTGGATATTGTTCCTATCAGGTACGGAGTTAACATCCTTGAATGGAATGTGGTCAGCAATCCTGGAGTAGTTATAATAGGGGGAGAAGGTAAGATATTTAGGTATTGTTATGGAGCAGATATGGTTATCTGCAGCAAAGAACAGAAAAATCCAACCGTTTTTTTTGCTTATGAATGGGTCAACCCGCGTTTTGGTAAAAAGATAAAAAAGATTCGCCTTGTTGGTTCAAATAAATTTAAAAATGCACAGAATAAGGTGATTTCAAACAATGCAGTTATCTTAATAGCCCTTAGCGTTGTAAAGAAGAGAGCTTCTTGATATACTTTCCTCTGGAATTTAAAATTTGGGGACAGTACGTTAGTTGAATATGTAGGGAAGAGCTTTTTAATAGAATAGGTTTCTTGCGAGATGGTCGGAAAATCTGAGATAACTATTATGATGACGTATTTCAAACTTGACTGAGACTGTTCAGTTTATAGTAAGAAAAAGCAAAATTTTTCTTTAGAAACTTCTAAGAAAAAAAGTGGCTAAGTCAAATTTGTATGATCAGGGATATTGAAGAAATCAAGTTATTGGGAAAGAGGTATGTATGGATTTCAACAAGATGATTACGGAATTAAGATTGACCAGGAGTGCTAAATTGCTCCAGGTGAAATGGAAATCCTCACAGAAGGTCATGCCGGCGGGAAGACTTCCTTTCCTCGCACCGGAATTTATAACCGATGTCTGCCAGGCTATCTTTCTTCCTTTAGAAGTTACGCAGAGAGCTATTACTGTTGGTCAACGCATTGTCGCTAATACTGCACTTCAGGCACTAGCTTGGCATTATCATTACTGTCTTTTTTGTTGTACCACTTATTCGGAGGAGAATATCTCTTGTTGGCCATCTCTAACGAGGATACTTCAGGATGACGGGGGGACGTTTTACCTTTTGGTGTTGCTCTCAGGACTGCCCAGGACATGGACTATCCAGCGAATGCGCTCAATCCCGTCTGAGATTGTTCGTGATACGTTATCCCAGGTCAAATCCAAGGTATTAGATCATCACAAGGAACATGGTGTCTGGGGTTTGACCCCCCATTATGTTAGATGGCTTAGGAATCATCTTTGTGGTAAGCTCTATTGTTTGGGTAGACTTCAATTTCAGTTTGGTTTCTTTAAGTTCAAGTTCCGGATCTTTCGACATCGAACATCAAGGATAGTTGTGGCTCTCTCAGAAGGCGGTGTTTGTTATTTACCTGACGGTCAGTTATATGGTTCAGGTCGTGTCCATGATACTACAAACACATGGATATCACAACTCACTCTCACAAATGATAAAATTGTAGGGTATCCAATTCTACCTACCGGCTGTGCTCTCCAAAAGAAAGTATATCTTTCTAGAGCGGAGTGGCGAGAGGCATTATCTCCTGGTGATCCGGTATTAAATATCCATATCCCCAAGGGTGGTCCATTGACATTTGGTCTTTGTGGAGAATCCTTTCGTGCTGCTTTAAAGTTCTTTCCACATTATTTCTCCGACAAGCCCTTTGTCTCCTTTTGTTGCGGTTCCTGGCTGCTTGATACCCAGCTTGAGGAATTGCTATCACCCACATCCAATATTATACGTTTTCAGCGAGAGTTTTACCTTCTTCCTATTCACTCAAACGACCTTAGTCTATTAAACCGCCGTATCTTTGGCTATATACCAAAAGATTTAACCAAAGCTCCACGGAATACCAGCCTTCAGCGTGCAATACTGGATCATTTGCTTACCGGTGGTCATCTACATGGTGGTGCTGGTGGAGGCTTCATTTTTCCGGACGACCTTAATTGGGACGCTCAAGTCTATCGTCGACAGAAATTTCCCTGGTAAGTCCCAAAGGGAAGATAAAAGATACAGGATGCATATTTTCTAAACGGATTAAGGGTTGAGCGTATATACTGGTTTCAGGGAGGAGGATAATGGGTATACTGATCAAAATAATTTTTGAAAGCATCTATGGCAATAAAAGAAAAATCTAAGGTTTTTTGTTGAATAAAAAGGTTGATTTGTTTTTATAGTTAAATGAGGGAAATAAAAATAAATAGGGGGAAAATGAATGAATATTATTCAAATAGTATCCGATACTTTTCGACGAGACCGTTTGGGAATTTATGGAAACAATTGGATACATACTCCTTATCTTGATCGATTTGGAGCAATGAGCACAGTTTTTGATAAAGCATATATATGCTCTTTTCCTACAGTTCCTGCACGATATGAATTTCTTACTGGAAAGGTTGCCTTTCCAACACGGGGATGGGAGCCTATGCCACGAGATCAGACTACTATTGCAGAATACTTACGAGAAAAGGGATATATTTCTATGATGATATTTGATACAGCAAATCTTATACGTCACGGGTTTAACTATGCGAAAGGGTTTGACGCATTTGAGTGGATTCGCGGTCAGGAAGGCGATGAATATTCTATTGATTATATGAATGTAGATTTAGGTACACCACCTGAGAAGCTGCGTTCAGGATGGCAACATAATCTATATCAGCATCGACGAAGTACTGCTAAAAGATATCAGGAACGGGAATATTTTGTAGCCAAGACTATGTCTACTGCTTGCGATTGGTTAGAGCGTAATTACAAGTGGGAGAAATTCTTCTTGTATGTAGATACTTTTGACCCACACGAGCCATGGGATCCACCCGAATGGTATATTCGTCTCTATGAAAAATATTGGAATGGGGATCGGTTGGACTATCCAATTGGCGGGCCTATAAAAGATCGATTTTCGCAAGCTGAAATTAAACATATTCG
>JGI24025J20009_10003685_pt1 | contig 10330 bp, 17 predicted proteins | sample Cruoilmetagenom3_FD_20009 | JGI IMG/M metagenome (IMG submission 20009) | reverse complement strand
TCTCCGGGCGCGTATCCTGCGCAGTTCGCACTCCACACCCAGTCGAAGGCATCATCATCGAACTGGAGGTTGTTCATATCCCCTTCCTGAAAGGAGACCTGCTTAGAGATGCCTGCCTTCTCTGCAATGCTTCTCGCACAATCCAGAAACTCAGCTGACAGATCCACGCCTGTGACGTGCCCCGCCTCTCCCACTGCCTCTGCGAGCAACAATGCCTGAAGACCGATTCCACAGCCCACATCCAGCCCCTGGCTTCCCGGCGGGAGGTTGAGCGCAAGGACCACACGGCGCATGATCGGTTCTTGCAGGGGGTTTGTCACCAACAGGCTCTGCAGGTAACTATCTGCGTCGTGTACAGTGCTATTCTTTTCATTTCTCATTCCTGCACTCTCCCTTTTGTTCATTGACAGGTTACACCCTGTCTCCTGGTGCAGATGTATGTTGCCTGAAATCCGTCACCATACTCGGCGCTATCGATCTCGAACCCAGCACGCTTAAGCAGCTCTTCCATCACCCGGTCATAAGTGCTGTATTCCTCACGGATGTGGATCTCTGCTTCTGCTGCAAGTTCGGATCCCGACTGCTCAGCGATTGATCTGACCCATGCGTCGAGCCTACCCCCCATGTCCCCGGCAGCGGATGGAAATACGATATCAAACAGAAAGAACCGTCCACCTTCCTTTAACATCTCAGATGCTCTCGTGAGGGCGACCAATTTCCAGAAATCCGGCAGATGATGCAATGCCGCTATCGACACCATCGCGTCCGCTGGCTCTGCCTCGTGCTCGTACGTCAAGAATCCGCCGTTGCAGTAGGAAACGTTCGAAAGCCCCATCTCTTCGCCTTTTTTCCGGCAGCGGTTCAGCATGGCGGAAGATGCGTCCACCACGTAGACTTTTCGGCAGTGTTTCGCAGCATGGAGTGCGAATGCGCCAGTTCCTGCACCCATGTCGATGACCGCGCTCTTTGAGTCCAGTTCGAGAAGTTTTATAATCGCGTCGCTATCCTTCTCGTAGTCGCGAAACCTCTGGTGCAGGTCATCGTACCGCTGCACCTGTTCCATGCTGGAGTAGTCTACACCGGTCTGTTTCATCTCATTGTATGTCCATTTTGGAATCTTCAACATGTTTCAATGGCTGCTTGGCATCCGCGTGTTGTCCATCATCCGGTCTCCTTTTCCATGCTATGGCGTAAAAAGAGGATCGTCCCTGATGGCTTCGATGCATTCGTCCAGAGACATGTCCGGATAAATCACCCACCACTTCCCTGTATATCTCATATACGACAGATTGAACCGATCTCTTCCGACGTATTCCATCCGCGCAAACTTGATTTCAAAGAACGGCTCTATAGCATTTGGGCCGGGACAACGATACTTTGCATAAAAATGGAGATAGTTGCGATACCACTTCGTATAGATGTCCACGATATAGTTAAACCGGTCTTCATGTGGATCAGTGTCAATGGATCTGGGTTTCAGAACAGACTCGACAAATTCATCACATACCTGTTTCACCTCAATTTTCACTAACTCTGGAACTCTGGGTTTGGGAGCCCCGGACGGGCTGTAGAACCAGCGCTTTTCATTTTTTGCCATATAATTACCTCCTTTTGGAGAACTGCGCTATCTCGAACTTTATGTAGACTTCGGACAATCATCCGTTGCCTGATCAGTAGTTGATCATCGATCAGATGGCGCCACCTGTAGAGATAATACGACAGCTCAGGCTCATCATCCACCCACACAACAACTGCGTTTTCAAGTACCTCTGCTTTCATGTAAATCGGTAGCGTTTCAAAGATTTTTATGTCATATTTTTCTGTTACATCCTCTGCAAGAAACATATTGAATATTTCCTTCACGTTCCTTCCTCCCGCAACCAGACAGACATCTATATCAGAACGGATGGTATAGCTATTACCAGTGTATGAGCCAAACAGGATAATCCCCTGCAAATGGCTCTTTAAGAAGTCAAAATCCTTTAAAATCTGCCTTTTCAGCGATTCTTCAATCATTCTCTCACCATTGAGCCAAATACCCTGAATGATGGCAAAACTTCCTGCACACTCTCAAACGCCAGTGTATCATCTACCCCGTTATATTCATGCACCAGCACATTCCTGAGACCATTTGCCCTCTTGAGGTTCTCGATAACATCGGGTTTAAGAAGGGGTTTCAGCCGCTCCAGATTTGAATAGTCATCCTTCACGAGTATGCCTTCCTCTTTTGTCATCATAACGCTTAGATCGCCAAGCGCCCCAGTTAGCTCCTGAAACTCCTTGTACAATGCTTTTCTGAGAACCCGGTTCCCAATCAACTCATCTATTTCAGGGAAGTTCTCCTCTATGAATGTCAGCTGGTCTTCAAGCGTTTCAAGCTTCTGGTAGAACCGTCTTTCTCTCTTCTCGTCCATTGCATCGCCACTATCCCGTCCGTTCTACATAGTAAATAGTTTTTACTCCGAATTGCTCTGGGACAGGTCACCGAAGAACCTGCATCATCCCCTCCCGGTACTCCTGAAATGCATCCCTGCCCGCACCAGTCAGCCGGAGCATCGTATGCGGCTTTCTGTCCACAAACTCCTTCACGACCTCGATGTACCCGGCAGCCTCAAGCTTGCTTGTATGCGAGGAGAGATTGCCAGCCGTAAGCCCGGTCTGGCGCATCAAAAAGAGGAAGTCTGCACCCCGGGCGACGTAGAGGTATGCCATGATCATGAGCCTTGCCGGCTCGTGTATCATGCGGTCGATTCCAGTGATGGCGTGGAGATCTTCACCGGTTTCACTTGCTGCCATCATACGTCTCCTTTTCAGGAAGCAGATATTTGCGAAGGAAGCGGATGAAGATGACCAGACCGATAAGGACTAAAAATCCCCCTATGAGTACCAGATACAGTGTCAATCCCGTATATCCATATCCAAATTCTACTAAAGAGAAGAATATCCCCAGAATCACTGATAGGATCGCATATCCGTAATAACGGACGCTCCCGGATCTGGATGCTGCGTGGGCGAAGGGTCCGACCAGAATCATCCCGAAGAACAATGGCGCCCAGTTCACCCACAGGGAATAATCCGTTACATCGCCAGAGATAGAGATCAGGGTGAAAATGATCACGATAACTGCAAGTTCGAAGAGAAGGACGCCTGTCAGGGTATCCTTTGGATTTTCCTCACGAAATTTGACAACCCCGATCCGCGGATAAGTGTAACGTCTTCGGACGAACTCCACAATCTTTCCGGAGAACACTATCAATAATATATAGAATGCAAAGATGGGGGAATAGAAGAACCCTCCGAAAGTCATGAGAATTAGCCCCATCATGACTTCCATCAAGCCGTCCTGCTGAGAATCACGATATGCCTTCTTCTCGAGTTCTTTCAGATTGATCTCTTGTGTCATTATGTACCTCGTACATTAACGTAAAGGAGTTTGTAGTATATAAGACTTTGTGTTGCAAAGTTGTTTGTACTAAGCAACGCATAAAATCAGAAAATATGGTAGCCACCTCTGGCTAACAACCACCCGGCAAGCGCTTCCGTTCTCCCTGTCCGGGGATGCCCTCATATGGTAAAAGCCACGGACCCGCCTCACAATCATCCCGCGAACCGCCCTGTCGCACAGAAACCTGATAGCAGGAATGATCATCCGCCCAACCGTCACACTAAGCGAACCCCTGACGCGGTATGTGCATGCCTGCTCATGAAAGACCGGATGCAACCGGATCGAGATAGCAGGATAACGGTTCAGTGAGGCAAAAGCTGCGTACAGGAACCCTGATAACATGCCGGTATCGGCAGGATCATCGAGTCCGAATGTTGCGCGGCATGAAAACTCCCTGAAATCGATTCTCTGCACCACCCTCCGCGTCAGCGCGGTCACAGGGTGGTGCAGCGTGCGAAACAGTTCAAAGATACGCCTGACATCCATTTTCTCATCTGCTTTCTCCTCTCTCAGATCTTCTCGCCCTGTGGCGGCAAAACCATCGATTACGCGGGATAGAAACAGCCATCGCACTTCGATCCTCTGCACGGGATCCCTGCCAGGGTCTCGCTTCAATTCAAACCGGCAGACGAACGGAATCCATAACAGAAGCATCAATGAAAGCGTAAGCGTTGATACGACAAGCAATAAAAAAATAAGAAGAGGGGGATGCAAGATACCACACCCCTCAATCCTCGTCTGCGGATTTTTCCGGCTCCTTCTCCTTCTCCTTCGTCTTCTCTGGTTCTTTTCCCCTCTTTCCTCTCAGGGATTTTAGCTTATCCACAACTTCAGGCACAGCCTCCACGATCTTTCCGAGGTCTATGCCCTTCCCTGTTGCCGGGAGCAGTTTGACCTCGTCTTCTGATACCACGAGGAATGCGACTGGCTCGATCTTTGCGCCACCGCCACCGCCACCGCCGAAACCACCTTCCTCGCCGCGCTTGCCCTCGCCGCCAGCACTGCCAAATCCGAATGAGACCTTGCTGATCGGTATCACGGTTTTGCCTGCCACCGTGATTGGCTCACCGACGATGGTCTTGGTGGTGACCAGTTTCTCAAGCTGCTCTACGACTTCCTGCATCAATTCTTCGACACCCATTTTTACTCACCTCGGTTAACCCAATCGCAAGCAGACCGGATAACACTTCCGGTTACGTGAATTGGCGGTTTCTGATCGATGGTATTTCCGATCATGCCGTCCACCTCTCCCGGGAGTGTCCGATCGATCCATGCTCGATAGTGACCCGGTACTCCGGACCGGCAATCGGCACCTGCGCGGTATGTCTGAACTGGTCTTTCTCCTGCCGTGGTTCGCTGTGGTTGTAGTTCTGGTTGGGGGTGTTCATGTTTCTTACCTCATTTTGTTCGGACTGGTCTATTTATTGACCTATCCGATAATATATATGTAACTAATGGTACTTAAACATTTCGATAAATCGAAATACTGTGTGATGCAAGAAGAATCCATCCGACTGACGACTGCCACGAATTTGCTATCGGTAANTCCCCGATTCGTTCAAAAANTTAACCGACTGACATGCGCAAAAGGAGTCGTTTGGTTGCGGTGTTTCGGGTCAGGCAAGCCCTTTAGCAGGTGCAGATTTCCGAAAAGAGGATGTCTGATCCCGATCGATCGGATCATCCCGGGCAGATCTCGCAGTGTTTATCCTCCCGGATCTTCTTGCATATCTCACATATCGCAAGCGTCGGATCATCGGTGCCAACTCTGGCGATATCGTCTGCAAGGTCAGCTATGGCAGCCCTGACATCGTCTGATAGTTCGATCCTGGATCCTCTTTTGTTGGATACATACTGCGAAACCGCTGCCTGCGTGATCCCAAGTATCTCTGATGTCTCTTTCTGGGACATTACCTTCGCGAGCTCTTTTGCCAGTTCGGATCTGATGGCAGGGAGCACGTACCATACCACATTTTCACATGGGGCTTTCATACTACGATCACAACCTTTATATGCTTAACAATTGTTATGTTAGCGATACTCGCATATAAAAGTAGGCGTAGTAGACGTCGTTCGAAGTAAACGAGGTGATCTGGTGAGACTAAAACCATGCATCAAAAAATATAAAAAGGACACGCACAGAGCGGTCCCCCCGGAGGAGACGCTGTCCCGCATCGAGTCGAAGATGGCGGCGGCTGGCATAACAAGGGTTGCTGAGATAACAGACCTTGACCGGATCGGTATACCGGTCTTCTCGAGCATCAGACCGACCGCGGAGGATGGCGCGATCTCGGTCTACAACGGGAAAGGGGCAACTCCTGCAGAAGCCAGGGTCTCGGCGATGATGGAAGGCATAGAGCGCTACTCGGCAGAGGTTCACGACAGGGAACTGGTGAGCGGGAGGTTCTCGGAATTGGGCAGTTGCGGAAACGCCCTTAATCCTGATGAACTGATCCTGCCGCACTCATCAGACCACGATCAGAGTATTCAATGGACCAGCGGATACGATCTGATGAATGACGGGGAGATACTCGTGCCTGCAAGTGCCGTATTCCATCCGCTCCCGCTCTCCAGGGATCACGCTGCAATCTTCCGGACGAACACGAACGGCCTGGCATCAGGAAACGAGATCGAAGAGGCGATATTCCACGGGCTTTCAGAGGTGATCGAGAGGGATGCATGGTCGCTTGTCGAGGCGTCCCGGAATACCGGCCCTGCGATCACAAGCCCCGATAACGGGATGATTGGAGATCTCATGGATAGATTTTCGGATGCAGAAGTCTCGGTGCAGATCAGGGATATGACAAGCGACATCGGCATCCCGACGTTTGCCGCTGTCTCGGATGACACCCTGCTGAAAGACCCTGCACTCCTCACGATCGGGATGGGAACGCATACGAATGCGTATGTTGCGATGTTAAGAGCGATAACCGAGGTTGCCCAGAGCAGACTGACCCAGATACATGGCGCAAGAGAGGATACCACGGTTGCAGAGTTCCGGAAGAAGCTCGGATATGAGCGGACAAAGAGGCTCAACAGGCACTGGTTCGGCACATCCGATGGAACCGGGGAGATAGATTTCGATGGCATCACATCGTTTGAGAGCGACGATTTTCTGGACGACATAGCATACATGATCAAAAATCTCGAAGGTGCCGGAATGGATCGCGTGATCGTTGTGGACCTGACAAGGAGCGAGATCGACGTTCCCGTTGTCAGGGTGATCGTTCCCGGACTGGAGGTCTATGCGATGGATTCTGAGCGGATCGGGAAGCGGTGTAAAGATGAAAGGAACAAGAATCATCGTCTTCGTAGGACCAAGCGTGGATAAGGAGACTGCAAAGGAGATCCTTGATGCGGAGTATGATGTAGAGTACCTGCCGCCTGCAAAGAGAGGGGACGTTTCCAGAGCGGCTAACGATGGCGCAGGGATTGTATGTCTCATAGACGGCGTATTCTTCCAGGATTCTGCGGTAGCTCACCGGGAGATCCTCTATGCTCTGAAGAAAGGGGTCAGGGTGATCGGATCATCGAGTATGGGCGCACTCAGGGCATCTGAACTGGATCTGTACGGGATGGAAGGGGTTGGAAAGATATACGAGTGGTACAAGAGTGGAAAACTCGTATCAGACGACGAGGTTGCTCTCTTCTTTGATCCGGTGTATTTTAAGCCCCTCTCCGAACCACTGGTCAACATACGGTATAATCTCCGGATAGCGGAAGCAGAGGGGGTGATCGACAGAGATGCCTGCGAGAAGATTCTAAGAATCGCAAAATCCCTGTACTTCCCTGACAGGACATACCAGCGGATACTCGATGCTGCGGGAGGTGTGATGGATGATGAGGTGCTCAAGCGTTTCAGGAGGTTTATCGAAGCGGAGAAGAGGGATCTGAAGAAGGAGGATGCGATCGAGGCATTGAAGAGGGTACGGGACATAAACGAGGTCACGGAATGATGATCAAGGTAAAAGCATTCGCAAGATTCGGGGAGACATTCGGAAAGGAACTGAACGTCGAACTGGGTGCCGAACTGGACGGAAAAGCCACCGTAATGGATCTGCTCACCGGGTTGTGCGCACCACACAACGCGCATGACCTGATATTTGACGAATCCGGCATGATCAAGAAGTATGTGAACATACTGGTAAACGGGAGGCATATCCAGTCATTAAGCGGGATTAAGACCGAACTTGCGGATGGCGACGAGGTTGCGATATTCCCTCCGGTGGCAGGTGGTTAGGATGATTAAGATCACAGAAGAGGATTTCAAGATCGGTGAGCTGATCGGGAAGGCGAAGCACCCGGATGCAGGCGCGGTCGTCACATTCCTTGGCATCGTGCGTGACGACGAGATCGTTGGCATGGAGATCGAGGCGTATACTGAACTTGCCATGCAGGAACTCGGGCGGATAAGAGACGAGGCACTCGGGCAGTTCGACCTGACCTCTCTTGACATCATCCACCGCACAGGATCGCTTGCTGTGAGCCATAACATACTGCTCATCGTGTGCGGCGCCCCGCACCGGAAGGATGCGTTTGCTGCATGTGAGTATGTGATCGACGAGCTGAAAGAACGGGTGCCGATATGGAAGAAGGAACTGTCAGCGGACGGTGGGATGTGGGTCGATGGAGTGGAGAAGGAGGCGAAATGAGCATCCGCAAATCTTCGGCAATTCGCGTAAACCATGATTGCGTGACAGAGACCATCGATAACGTCTGCATCGAGGAATCTTTCCAGATCTACTTGAACAACGAGTTCATCGGTGAGTTGATCGCAAGTCCGTCCCAGCTCGAGGAACTGGGAGCAGGTCATGTCATCTGCGAAGGGCTTGCATCCGGCGTTTCCGGCGTGCAGGTATCAGGGGATGAGATACGCGTGCACGCAGAGGCGCCAGACGGGAAGTGTACGACCGGATATTCCGTTACGATCGAAAAAGAGCATATTTCTGAGGTCATGGATTCGATCAGGTCTGAAATCTGGGAAAGAACCGGAGGAACGCACTGTTCTGTCCTCTTCTCTGACGGAAGACTGATTGCAAGGAGCGAGGACATAGGAAGGCATAATACGGTCGATAAGGTAGTAGGATACGCCATTCTTAAGAATATCGATCTATCCACGTGCGTTCTCGGATGCAGCGGCAGACAACCGGCAGCGATGGTATCAAAAGCTGCCAATGCTGGAATCCCGATCGTGATATCGAGATCTGCCCCGACCGATAAGGGAATTCGCACGGCGGATCTGGCAGGAGTGACGCTGATAGGCTTTGCAAGGGGGAACAGGTTCACGGTTTATACCCATCCCGACCGGATCATACTGCATCAAGGATTGTGAGGACTATGCTGACAAAAGAGAGATCAGCGAGATACGACAGGCAGATACCGCTACTCGGAGAGGACGGGCAGGAGCGGATCAGGGATGCAAGCGTCTTTATTGCGGGTGCCGGCGGACTTGGCTCCCTATCGGCAATTTATCTTGCGGCGGCAGGCATCGGCAGGATCACAATCGCGGACTTTGATACCGTCGATCCGAGTAATCTGAACCGGCAGATCCTGCACTGGGCTGGCGACGTTGCGCGGATGAAAGCAGATTCTGCCAGGGAAAAACTGGCAAAAATCAATCCTGACGTCGAGATAGATGTCATATCAGAGAAGATCGATGAAGACAATGTCTCCGAACTCGTTGGCGGCTCTGACCTGATCGTTGACGCAATGGACAACTTTCGTGCGAGATACCTGCTGAATAAGGCGGCGATAGCAAGGAACATCCCGCTCTTTCATGGGGCGGTTCACGGATTTGTCGGGCAGGTAACAACCGTGATCCCGGGAGAGACGGCATGTCTGAGGTGCATATTCCCTGACGATCCGCCGGAAGGGGTTTTCCCGATCATCGGCGCGACATGCGGCGTTGTGGCAAGCATTCAGGTGAATGAGATTCTGAAATATATCTCATGTACCGGAACACTCGCAGCGAACAGACTCCTCTTCTGGAACGGAGCGGATACGACGATGAGCGAGATACGTGTCGAGCGGGATCCGGGATGTGTCGATTGCAAAGGCGCGGGGGTGAATAGATATGAGTAACGCGCTCTTCCTTTTGGGATGTCCGGAATCTCCGGTTCAGACCGCAATTGCACTCTATCTTGCAAACGGACTCAAAAGAGAGAGTATCGACGTGACAGTCGCTGGGACAAGATCTGCTATCGCTCTTCTGAAGGTGTCCGATCCGGAAGGGAATTACGTTTCAAAAACGGTCGATCTGGATTCATGCATAGAAGATCTCGCTGAAAAGAAGGTGGACTTCGATCTCTGCTTCGTATTTGTGCGTAACGATGCCGGAATATCGTACCTCTCCACATTAAACAGCATATCGGACGCAAAACTCTTTGCGATCGTCTTTGGAAGCGATGCGGATGCGCTTGCATCGATGATCGATTTTGAATGCGAGAAAATCGTTTTAAGACCGGTCACAACCCGGTTCCACTGAAGAAGCGCATAGATCAGGTGATGAAATGGGATGCATAGAACAGATGAAATACGAGGTCATCCTTAAGAATACGTCCTTTAAGGAGTGCAGGGAATACGTTGATACGAATTTTAAGGAAGTTTATCAGGTCAAGCCCGGTTACAAGATGTTTGATGTCTATCTGATCGGAGTTCCACCAATATCAATCGGGGTTGACGGCGATGATGTGATCTTTCCGTATACCAAGCCGTGTTACGGCACGTTTCTCCTGCGGATACGCGGGGAATCTGAGATCGAGTCGCTCAGGAAGGGATAGGTACTGTAACGTTATTATACTCGGCACCGTCATAAACTGCGATTTTTTATAGATAGAACCATAGCACATATTTAGTATACGGGTAACTACTTTTTAGTTTGAGATA
>JGI24025J20009_10003683_pt1 | contig 10332 bp, 9 predicted proteins | sample Cruoilmetagenom3_FD_20009 | JGI IMG/M metagenome (IMG submission 20009) | reverse complement strand
CGCCCACTTGCATGTGCTGATCTGCGTCGCGTGCACACCGGACTTCTTCGACAATTCCGCCAGCGTCATCTCTTCGCGGATCGCCTCAAGCGCAACCTTGGCCTTGAACTCGGGCGAATGGTTCTTTCTCTTCGTCATCGTGGATCGTCTCTCTCATTGAACGATCCACCTTACCAACTGGTCCGAAATCCCGCGACCACCTCTGCTGGCAGAGGGCCTGCGGCCTCAGCCGTGGATATGGACAGGGGCAGGAGTGGCCAGCTTGCCGCGGGCAAAGTCCCAGCTGGTGCTCAGCAGCCGCAGCATCACATCGACTTCGGCCGCGTCACGCGGGGCGAAGGCCATCACCGCCGTTGCCGGGATATGGCCAAGGCGCGCCATCGGGTGCGGCTCTCCCCAGCCTTTCGCGATCAGTTCTTCGACCACGGGCAATGGCAGCATCAGGTGCGACGAGCCGTCGTAGGCGGGGTGGACATGGGCGAATTCACGTCCGATCATGAAGGCCTCGCGCGGGCCGCAGGCATGGTCGTGTGGCAGAACCAGCGCCTCGGCGCCGGGCACCGATATGCCGGACGGGCGGCGCTCGACGAAGGACAGTTCAAAAGCGCGGCGCTTGAACAGCGTGTGGATCTCTGCCGGCGAATTCTGCGACACCTGTTCATGCGGGGCGCAATCGGTGGTGTCGGGGCGCGGACCCGCGCGCATCGGCAATTCGAAACTCATGACGTCACCCGAATCTGAAGGCGCTTTCGACCGCGCCCATTACGTGATCTTCCAGCGTCTTGGTGCCGCGATCGGCACCTGCCGCCCCCGCCACGACATGCAGCGGGATGAGGTGCTCCTCGCGCGGGTTCGCCGCGCGCGCGCGCGGGGCCTGTTCCCACGCCGCCAGCATCGCGTCGCGTCGGGCGGGATCGTCCTGTGTGACCGCATCGGTCAGCCAGCGATCAAACTCCGTTCCGGCGACGGTACCCGTCGCCCCGCCCTGCATCGCCCGCATCATGACCGCCATATTGTGATAGGTGTTGCCCGATCCGATGATAAGAACGCCGTCGTCGCGCAGGGGCGCCAGCGCCCGGCCCGCCGCCAGATGCGCCTGCGGGTCGAGATCGACGCGCAGGCTGAGCTGGACAGTGGGAATATCGGCCTCTGGGAAGGCCACCTTCAGCGGTACGAAGACGCCGTGATCGAAGCCGCGCGCAGAATCGGATCCGGTCTTGAAGCCTGCGCCTTCCAGGAGCTCACCCACCCGGTCGGCCAGCGCAGGATCCCCCGGCGCGGGCCAGCTCAGCTGATAGGTGTGCGCCGGAAAGCCGTGATAGTCGAACAGCAGGGGCGGCGCGGGATTGGTCTGGACGGTAAACTCCCGCTCTTCCCAGTGGCCCGAGATGACCAGCAGGGACTTGGGTCTTGCCGGCAAGCTGGCCGGGAATCCCTCCAGAAACCTGCGGTGTCGGTCCCAGGTATCGGGCGGGTTCCAGTCCATGAAGAAGCAAGGGCCTCCCCCATGGGGAAGGAACGCCGTCGGCTGTCTTTCCGTCATGCCATCGTCCTTTCGAGCCCAGCCTTCACGTCAGCCTTCACGGGAAGCGGCCGGCATGGGGTTCCGCTCCGCAACGGATCAGTTCGCCGCTGCCTGCAACGCGGGTGCACAGGCCGATTTGACTTCGCGCACGCGGTTCGCGGTCAGCCACGAGACGATCAGGAGCACCCAGGCCACCACGGCAAGCGGCCAACCCGGATCGCTCGCACCCACATGCGCCCCGAATGCCAGTATCAGATGCCAGAACATCGCCGCATAGGCCCAGTCAGCCAGCATCGCCGCGGGGCGCCATAGAATGATCACCGCACCGACGACCTTCAGGATTGCCAGAGGCCAGATGATGTAGGTCGGATAGCCCAGCACTTCGCGATACATGCCTGCGACCATGTCGTAGGACGAGAGGTAGAAGGCCGCCGCACCCAGGTAGATCAGCGCCAAAAGCCCGGTCGCGATCCAGTAGACATACCGTACCGCCCTGTCACTCATTGCTGCTCTCCCTGACCGTCGCAAACCGTCGCCCGGTTCGTGGGTTGCTGGTTTCCCCAGTCATTTCCATTATAAGTGTTGTTGTGTAAAAGAAAGTAGGCACTTAAAAGTAACCTGCTTTCTTCTACCGTAAGGAGCGCCCGCAATGAAGACAGTCCTGCCCCCCTCTTGTCCGATGGAGGCCTTGCTGAGGGTGATCACCGGCCCGTGGACCATCTATATCCTGTGGGTTCTGTCCGAGCAGGGGCCGCAGCGCTTCGGCGAAATCAAGCGCCTGGTGCCCGGCATTTCCACGCGGGTTCTGACCGAACGGCTGCGGATGCTCGAACATGCCGGTGTCTTGTGGCGGGAGCAGGCCATGACCATTCCACCCGCCGTGACCTATGGGCTGACAGAACGCGGCACGGAACTGCGCGGCGTGCTCGACATGCTCGGTACCATCGCGCGCCGCTGGGAGGCCGAGGGCGCCTTTGCCGGGACAGCGCGCGCGGCGGAATGAAGAAGGATCACCTTTCTGCCCATTGGTCGCGTTCCGGTTACCTGAGTGGGATATCGGCGCCGCTTGCACACTTCAGGCAACCTCTGAAGAACCTCGGCCTTCGGTCATGATCTGATAGGCTGGCGGCGATCTTGCGGGAGCCGCCCTCGATGAAGCAGACCACCTTCGCCTCGCTGGCCGATGCCGGGATGAAGAAGCGCACGCGACGGGAGAGGTTTCTCGGCGAGATGGAAGCGGTTGTGCCCTGGGCGCGGCTGGTGGCGCTGATCGAGCCGCACTGCCCGAATGCCGGGCCGAATGCCTGCCCGAATGCCGGGCCGAATGCCTGGCCGAATGCCGGGCCGAAGGCCGGGCCGAAGGCCGGCCGGGCGCCCGCCGCTGGAGGTCATGCTCCGGGTCTGCTGCCGGCAGCAATGGTATGCGCTCAGTGACCCGGCGGCCGAAGAAGCGCTCTACGACAGCGACGCGATGCGCCGGTTTGCCGGGCTGAAGCTGGGTGACGACGCGATCCCGGACGAGACGACCTTCCTCAACTACCGTCACCTGCTGGAACGGCACGACCTGACGCGGGCGACCTTCGAGGCGGTGACCGTCTATATGCGCGGGCAGGGCATTCTTCCGCGCGAGGGAAGGTTGGTCGGCGCGACGCTGATCGACGCGCCGAGCTCTAGCAAGAACAAGCAGAGGGCACGCGACCCGGAGATGAGCAGCACCAGGAAGGGCAACGCCTGGTCCTTCGGGATGACGGCGCATGTCGGCGTCGATATCGACAGCGGGCTGGTCCACACGCTGGAAGCCAGCACCGCGAAGGTCCACCACAGCCAGAAGTTCGATGACCTGCTGCACGGCGACGCGCAGTCCGGGTTCGGCGACAAGGGCTACGTCAGCGCCGATCGCGAGGCTGCCTTCGCCGGGCCGGGCAAGGTCTGGGGCGTCATGCGCAAAGCGCCCAGGGGCGGCCCGCTGCACCCGATCGACGCGCAGATCAACCGGATTATTTCCAAGGTGCGGGCCAGGATCGAGCATCCCTTCCGGGTCATCGAGCGCCAATTCGGCCATGTGAAGACGCGCTACCGCGGCCTCGCCAAGACCCGCGCCCAGCTCTTCACCCTCTTCGCGCTCGGGAACCTGTTTCTGGTCAGACGAAGGCTGCTGGCATGAGGACGAGTCTCCCAACAATCGGGCTTGCCGCCGCAGATGCGGCCTCGGCACCGAAATACTGGAGCCCGCCGCCGGGACGGAGCGTCATGCCAACGCTCAACGAGCCGTTTTGGCGAAGCCAGGGCAGTTGATCAGACATTCCTTAGCTTGACCGCGGGGTTTGCCGCGTAGATTGCAAGAAACGCCCTTGTTGCGCTTTCTGCCCTTCTGGATATCACGGATATATCTATCCGTTCTTGAACGCCGCACAATCGGTTGGTCAGGATTCTGGTGAAAGAAAATTGAACGAACTGATCCGCAGCGAGATCAGCATCTGGGACTGGCATCTCTCCCATTCGGTACTGGTCTTCAAGATACCGCGCAAGGATGAGCCTTACCCGTCCGGGTCCGGCTTTGAAGACGCGTTCTCCGATCTGAGGAAATCGGCCGGCTTCGGAAGCGCAGATCCGGTAAAGCCGGATATATGCATTCGAGAAAACAAGCCCGATCAGAGCGCTACTGAACGACGGCAAAGTTTCTTCCACTGGCCCCTGTGTCAGCAATAGTGTTTCAGGCTCTTCGGCGAGCATGTCGCACTCCCTCGACACGACTTCGACTAAATGGGCTGTCTTGGTGGGAAATGTGCATACAGAGTTGATTTCGAGACGCACGCCGCATCTGCGATCCTAGTCACGTGTGCGCGCGAATTCATGCCCGAAAGAAACCGAACGCGCTCCACGATTGACATCGTTGACCTTATCTTCGCGCAACACGCCTCTCCTTAGAAGACCTTCGCTCACTTTGGCTTGAGATGTGACCGGATCCGCACCAAGCTAAGCACAATTCTCCTTTCTTGAACCTGTTGGAAAAGCACCGCGTCTTGCGGCGGATGGTCTTGACCAAGTTTTTGCCGAGGCTCCGCGATCTCGGGCAAACTGAGACTGGTTCACATTTGTTTGACAGCTCTGGCTCCGCTGCTGCTGACGTTGTCGCCGGCAAGCAAAATATGGGCCGTTTGAACGGCGTTTATTGCCTTCTTTCGCCGCTGAAGACGCCGTGACGGGCCGGCTTAGAACGGACTTGATCGAACGCTTGACCCTGATGATGCGACAGACTATCCCACGCCGAAACCTAAACCGACCGGACGGTACAGTCTTGAGTGAGCGAAAGCACCCAGCGGGATCCAGGAACGCATCTCCGAGGATTCTCGGTGCGGCGCGCGCGGTCGCCGGGCGTGAGGGAGTGGGAAAGATAACGATCGAGGCGGTCGCAAAGGAGGCGGGCCTCAGCAAGGGCGGAGTGCTTTACAACTACCCGACGAAGAAGGCTCTGCTTTCCGGGCTGTTGGATCAGATGCTGGCCAAGCACCGCGAGCTCCTCGGGAAAGTGCCGGAGCGGCACCCCTCGCGCACACTACATGGTCATCTCGAAACGATTCTACATTCGGAAGACTTGGACGATGACCTATCGACGGCGATTCTCGCGGTCGCCGCCTCGGATCCGCGGCTGCTCGATCCGCTGCGGACTGAATTGACTGGCGACCTTGAGCGTATCCTGTCCGGCACGCAAGATGCTCCGGGTGCTATGGTTGCCGTCCTGGCGATCCAGGGGCTGCGGTTCCAGAAACTTTTAAACCTTCCAGACGGCGGTGCGGATCTCAGAGAGCCCATCATCGAGCGATTGAGGACAATGATCGATGGACTCGACTAAAAAAAGCCGAAGTTTGACAGTGGTCGCAAGCGTTCTTGCTATCGCGGTCGTGGGGCTCCTGGCTGCGATGCTTACCGGCGTCTCGGCCCAGCAGGCCAACGAAGCTGTGGCCGAAACGGCGGTTGCCCCCGAACCCGACCAACCGGTCACGGTCGAAGTGACCCGTGCACTCAGGCGCGTGGTCAATCAAACCCGCGCCGTTGCCGGCCGTGTCGAACCTGCCCGAACGGTGGACATAGCGTTTCAGATACCGGGGCAGATCATTACCCTCGACGTCGAGCCGGGCGACAAGATTCGCGAGGGCGACGTGATCGCGGGACTCGATCAAACTGATTTTGATCTTGCCGTCGATCGGGCTCAGGCCTCCTTCGACCTTGCGAATTCCGAACTCGAGCGCGCGGCGAGCCTCGCCGAACGGGGGATCGCGGCCGACGCACGTCTCGACACTGCGCGCGCACAGTTCGCACAGGCAGACGTTGCGCTTCGCGAGGCCAAGCGGCACCTGTCTCAGACGCGGATCGACGCACCCTTCGATGCGATCGTGGCGCGCACCTTCGTTGAGGAGTATGTCAATGTCACCTCAGCCGCGCCTGTCGCGCGTCTGCAAGACGTCAGCGAGATGCGGATCATGATTTCGCTGCCGGAAGAACTTGCGGCTGTTGCACGTTCGGCGCCCGACGCCTTCGACATCATGGCGAGTTTTCCGGCAGTGCCGGGTTACACGGCGCCGCTCATGCTGCGGTCCTTTGCGACCGATGTCGATCCGACGGCGCAAACCTACGATGTGGAAATCGCAATCACGGGTGATGTCGACCCGCGCCTGCTGCCCGGGATGACGGCCGAGGTGCGCATTTCGACCGCAGCCGAGGAAGATCGCCCGCAATCTGTCATCGTTCCGGTTTCGGCGGTGGACACGACGAGCCGAACCGAGCCTTCCATCTGGATCTATGAAGAAACGTCCGGCCAGGTCGCGCGCAGGACGGTCCGTCTGGGCCTTCCGATCGACGACGAGATCGTCGTTCTGGAAGGCCTTGAGGGCAACGAATTGGTCATTTCCGGCGGCTGGTGGCGGCTCAGGGACAATCAGACCGTGACGGTTTCGGGGCATTGATCCCCGTTCTTTCGGCAGGACAAGAATAAATCCATGGCACTCAGCATCTCACGCGCGAGCATCAAGCGTCCTGTGGCGGTTTGGCTCACCATCATCTTCTGCCTCCTTGGCGGCTATTGGGGGCTGAATACCGTCGGTCGACTTGAAGACCCGAGCTTCACCCTGAAAACGGCGCTCATCTTCGTGCCTTATCCCGGTGCCACGGCCACGGAGGTTGAAGAGGAGGTCGCCGACGTCGTCGAGAACGCGCTGCAACAGATGAAGCAGCTCGACAGAGTGGAATCAAAGTCCATGCCGGGCATGGCGCAGATCACTGTCGATATCGAGATGACCTATGGTCCGGACGAGATCCCGCAGATCTGGGACGAGATGCGCCGCCGCATCAGCGACGTGGAGGGAGAACTTCCTGCCGGCGCGCGCGCGCCTATCATCAACGACGATTTCGGCGACGTCTATGGCATGTTCTATGCGGTGACGACCAAAGGCCTGAGCCCATCGGAACAGCGCGATCTGGCCAAGACATTGCGGCTCGGGCTGGTCACTGTCGATGGCGTCGCCAAGGTCGAGGTTCTGGGTCTGACGGAAGAGCAGATTACGATTGCGATCCCGTCCGCGCGCCTCACGGAGCTGAGTCTTCCGCCGACCCAGATCCTGGGCATTATCGCCAATGAAAACCAAGTGTTTTCCAACGGCGAGGTCAGCGAAGGCCCTGCCCGTATCAGCCTGTCGGTTCCGCCAGGCTATGTAAGCCCCGAGGGTATCGGAGAGCTACGGATCGGTGCGGCCGGTGAGGTCGGGCAAGTGGCAATCTATGACATCGCCCGCGTGGTCCGCGAGGAGGCCGAACAGCCCAGCCAGGTGGTCCGGCAAAGCGGGAACCCTGCCTTCACCCTCGGCGTTTCGGCGCTGACCGACCGAAACGTCGTCGAGGTCGGTGCGGCGGTCTCGGACCAGATGGAACGGCTCAAGGCCGAGCTGCCGGAAGGTGTCGAAATCATCCCGATCTACGAGCAACACGTCGTCGTGGACGAGGCCGTTTCGAGCTTTCTCGTCGGCCTCGGACAGTCGGTCGCCATTGTGGTCGGTGCCCTGATGCTGACCATGGGCTGGCGCGCAGGCCTCGTGGTGGGCGCGACCCTTGGGTTCACCGTGTTCTCGACGCTGTTTTTCATGTCGGTCTTCGGCATCGCGATGGAACGGATCAGCCTTGGCGCCCTGATCATCGCCATGGGGATGCTTGTCGATAACGCCATCGTCATCACCGAGGGGATGGTGATCGGCATGGCGCGCGGAAAGACCGCGGAAGACGCCGCGGCCGAGACCGAAAGCGCTACGTCGATCCCGCTGCTCGGCGCGACCGTTATCGGTATNATGGCGTTTTCCGGAATCGGGTTGTCGCCTGACGCGACCGGCGAGTTCCTGTTCTCGCTCTTCGCGGTCATCGGGATCTCGCTGCTGATGAGTTGGGCGCTCGCCGTCACCGTCACGCCCTATCTCGGCAAACTCCTGCTTCGGGCCCCCAAAGAGGCCTCGGAGGATCCCTACAAGGGCGCATTCTACGGGCTCTACCGCCGATTCCTTTGGCTGGCGCTGCGCACTCGTGTGCTTGTCGTGCTCATCATCATGGGAATCACGGTATGGTCCGTCATGGCCTTCGGGCAGGTCAAGCAAGCCTTCTTTCCAGCCTCGAACACGCCGATCTTTTACGTCGAGTTCCAGATGCCGCAAGGGACCGACATCAACGTCACCGACGCAGAGATGCGGCGGCTGGAACAATTGGTTCTGGCAGAGGATGCCGTAACAGACGTGACGGCCCTCGTGGGACGTGGTGCAAGCCGGTTCATGCTGACCTACAGTCCCGAGCAGGCGGATCCCAGCTATGGGCAGCTTATCGTCCGGGTTTCCGACGCCGAGGCGATCCCGTCTATCGCGACCCGACTGAACAGAGAGCTGCCGGCCGATTTCCCCAACGCTCTGATCCGCGTCGAGGCGATCGCGTTCGGCCCGCCTGCCGGTGCCGACGTGGCCGTGCGTTTCTCAGGACCCGACCCGGTCGTTTTGCGCCGGCTCGCGGATGATGTCATCGGGATTTACGGGGCCGCAGGCACGATCACCAATCCCCGCACCGACTGGCGACAGAGGGAAATCCTCGTCGAACCCATCATCGATGAATCGCGGATGCGCGTGGCCGGCGCGGTCCGCGGAGCGATCGCCGACACCGTGCAATTTGGAACGTCCGGTCTGCGGGTGGGCGAGTTGCGCGAGGGCGACGAGGCGATCCCGATCTATCTCCGGCCCCCTGAGAGCGAGCGCGGCGGGGTTGGCCACCTGCGCGACCTGTCGGTGTGGTCCGATGGGTCAGGGTCCTATGTACCCATGGCCAACCTTGTCGAGAGTTTCGAGCCACGTCTTGTCGAGGCGCTCATCCATCGGCGCGATCGGGAGCGGACGCTCACCGTCCTTGGCGGTGCACGCAACGACCTCACCGCGGATGAAGCCTTCCGAAGTGTCCGGGCTGAGATAGAGGCCATCACGCTCCCCGACGGCTATGGAATGGAATGGGGCGGCGAATTCGAAAGTGCCCAGATGGCCCGGGAAAGCCTCGGAAAGCAGCTTCCGGTGGGCTTCCTGGTCATGCTGACGATTTCGATACTGATGTTCAACAAGGTCCGCCAGCCGCTCATTCTGTGGCTCGTCGTCCCAATGTCTGTAACGGGCATGGTCCTGGGGCTTCTGTTTACAGGTTTGCCGTTCACATTCACGGCCTTGCTCGGCTTCCTTTCGCTTTCTGGAATGCTGATGAAGAACGCAATTGTTCTCGTCGAAGAGATCGACTTGCAACGGTCACAGGGCGTTCCGGACTACAAGGCCGTGGTGGACGGATCGGTCAGCCGTCTGCGCCCGGTGGTGCTGGCGGCCGGCACGACGATCTTTGGGATGATCCCGCTCCTGCCGGACGCCTTCTTCGCGTCTATGGCGGTGACCATCATGGGCGGCCTTGCATTTGCCTCGGTGCTGACGCTTGTCGCGGTGCCGGTGCTGTATGCACTCTTCTTCCGTATCCATCCGCAATAGCCAAGCTGCGTCAAAGCCGCCGCTCGTGCGCCCCGCAGCATCGGTCGAAGAGGGCTCCGACCGGGCCTTCGCCGCGATTGGGTGGACCGTCAGCCATTGCGTGGTGGGTGCCTGCGACCGAACTTGCCTGAGAGGAAAACCCATGGGTCAAACAACACTGTCCCCTGGTCTCGCNAGTATTCGATGATGGGGAGCGCAACCGCCTGAGCCATGTTCTGAACCTCGGNGTTCACCTAATCTGGGTTGATTGGCACAAGCACAACGTCGTCGGTTTCTCTGTTCATCCCCCATCATACCACGCGGCGCGCATACCAGCTCTCCAGATCGCGGCGCACGTTTTTGCGAGGTCGCGCGAAGCGCCAGCGGGTGTTCTTGCGCAGCCGCTCGAAACTGCCTCGAGCGGAGACGCCGAGATCTCTGGGCGCAAACCCAGTCACCAAATGTGTGAAACGGCATGCAAAATTGACCCCGTATTGGGGTGATCGGCGTCCAAAAGTGACCCCCCTGATAGTTCTGATGAGAAGCTTCAGAGGTGGTCCTAGTTATTCGACCAGTTTGCAGCCTTGCCAAGGTGGATCAGGGTTTCAAATCGGGCTGCCATTCTCATGGGTTCGGTTTTGCTGGCATGGACCTCGTCGGGGGTCAAGATGCCGTGGGTCGAGTGCGGTCGTTCGGCGTTGTAGGAGGTCAGCCATTTGCGGATACCGGCCTTCGCCTCCGAGCCAGTCTCAAATGCACGCAGATAGACGCATTCATACGTCAGGGATC
>JGI24025J20009_10003681_pt1 | contig 10340 bp, 11 predicted proteins | sample Cruoilmetagenom3_FD_20009 | JGI IMG/M metagenome (IMG submission 20009) | reverse complement strand
CCCAATCACTCTCCGCTTCAAAATCCTTCCCCCGTTCTACTTCCAAATAATAGAGAATTTTGATTAACTTTGGTTTTAAAGAACCAGGTAAAACATTTCGCGTCAATTTCTTCGCCCCTTCATGCACTTTGATAACGATTTAAAATCGAATCTGAGCAAAAACAGCTATCGCAGCAGTTTCTTTTTCTGCTCATTAAATTCCTCATCTGTGATAACTCCTTGATCATGTAACTCTGCTAATTTTTTAAGTTCGTCCGCTATTTCCGTCTGCTTTGAGTCTTCCTTGGACTTCTCCTTCGCTGCTCTAATTATGAATCTGATGGCAAGCAGAATCGCTGTTATTACGACAATCGGAAGAACAAGAAATAAGAGGATAAGCAGAAGTTCTCCCTCTCCAAGCATTCCAAATCCCATTATCATAAACATCTTGTATTTACACCATATTTTTCTATATCATGAACTCATATAAAACATTCGGTGGATATATCCAAAACGTCCACATGTCATTCACCCCAACCCGGAAGCCCTTTTCCTCTTAATCTCCACCAATTCCTCCAATGCTGCTTCTTCATCAGGTGACAGCACTCCGCTTAGTTTTTTTAGCGCTTTCGTCTCTTCTGCACTAATATTCACGTACAACACGTCATTCTCATGTATGTGCCGTCCCACGGTTGGTTTTTTCATTGCAATTGCCACCTGCATACCCTGTTCTGCGCTTTTTATGCTCTTTCCTTTATCCTGTATCTCGTTTATCGCCCCGACGTTTGTCCCGTCCGCTTTTATCAATTCCACACCCGTCTTTATCTTCCCCGATAGAACTTCGACACCTACAACAGCCGGCTTGCTTTGCCTGAACACGCATCCCGGCAGCAGCCTTATCTTCGCCGGCGTGCTCACTCGTTCCATAAGCTCCCGCTTCTCTCTCTCCTTCCCAGCCTTAACCCAATTCTCATAATCTTCGATCAATCGGTAAATAACGTCGTTTATAAAAACCGGCATTCCGGCTTGCAACGCCGCTTCTTTCGCGTCCGGTAGTATACCAACGTTAAAGCCCAAAATAACCCTGAAATAGCGGTCCTTAACCGTAGTAGCCTCGATTACGTCATGTTTGGATATATTACCCACTTCTGCTCTTTTTATCGCCTCTATTCCTTCATCCTTCAGCTCCATAGCAAGCGCTTCCAAAGAGCCCATGGTATCTGCCTTTATGATTATCCCTTCCGGACTTTTCTCCAGCTTCAGTTCTGCTATATCGCTCTTCACCTCGTTCATCACGTGGTCAAGCGTCGCAGCGTCTCCTTTCACCACTCGCACCTGCGACCCCGGAAGCGCCAGTTCTAAATCAGGAGCAACTATTTTCACACCAGAAGCGGCATTCACCGTTTTCACTCGCTCAAATCTCTGCTCCATTCTTATCTCTTGCAAAACGTGTGGCTTCAACAACGCCTTCACTTTTGTAACTATTGGCTCCTCCTCTATGCTTCCAACAACGATCGTATCGCCCACACTGAGCTTCCCGTCGTATAAAATCACGTCAATCGTGGTTCCGAGACCTTTTTCCTCTTTCTTCTCTAATATCGTGCTGACACCCGCGGCTTCTAAATGAAGCTGCAAGGATCGTTCAAAGAACTTCTGTGACAAGCCGATAAGCACGAGCAGCAGATCCGCAATGCCCTCGCCGGTCTTCGCACTCACCGGCACGATACTCACATTCCTTGCGAAGTCTTTTATCCGGTCGTACCGGTCCGCCGAGAAGCCTTTATCGTAAAGATCGCCTACAATCTGGTATACTCGCGCATCCACTTCCTTACGTGCATATTCCGGCTGATCTGTATAATTAATAAGGAACGGCTTATTCTTCGACGTCCACCCTTTTATCCTGTCTATTTTGTTCAACACCACGACAAAGGGGGTTTTTAATAATCGTAAAATGTTCAACGATTCGTAGGTCTGAGGCTGAAAGCCCTCCATCACGTCCACCACAATAACCGCAACGTCAGCTAACGCACTTCCTCTTTTCCTCAAGGATGCAAAGGCATGATGACCGGGAGTGTCAATGACAAGCAAACCTGGCACGTCTATTCCCCTCCAGTCCCTTTTCAAGGGTTCACAGATCTTCTTTATCGTACTGATGGGAATTTCTGTTGCGCCTATATGTTGTGTAACTCGACCTGCTTCCTTCTCTGCTATTGCCGTGCCCCGTAGTGTATCAAGTAACGTGGTCTTACCATGGTCTATGTGTCCCACAACCGATAGTATCGGGGTCCTTATCTCGCTCTTCGCGCTCATACCTCTCACCTTCCTCGTTCATATATTATTCACTTCTACTTCTGTTTGTTCTTGCTCCACCAGGAGAAACTTTTCTTCTGCTTTACTCCTCCCTCTTCTTGTTCTTGTTCTTGTTCTTGCTCTTGTTCTTGCCCTTGCTCCTCTTTATCAAATTCATACAGCAATTCCTTCTGCTTTTTGCTCAGTTTCTTTGGTGTTACGACTTTCACTCGCACCAGCATGTTCCCTCTGCCATACCCCTTTAAATCTGGCATTCCCTTGTTCTTCAACCGAAAGCCCGTGCCCGATTGCGTGCCGGCAGGTATCTTTATCCGTGCACTGCTACTATCTATCGTCCTTACTTCTATATCATCGCCAAATGCAGCTTGAGCGAAGCGAACCGGAACTTCACAAAATAGGTCATTACCCACCCTTTTGAAGAATTCATGCTCTTTCACATGCATCATCACATACAAATCGCCTGGCGGTCCTCCTCGTTCCCCCGCGCCTCCTTCACCTGCAATCCGTAATCTACTCCCGGTATCCACACCCGGCGGTATCTTCACTGATATTTGCTTGTTCACTCTGATTTTTCCGGTACCATTACAATTCTTGCACGGCTTCGTTATCACGTGTCCACTACCACCACAACGCGGACAGGCGGAGATGGACATGAACTGAGCAAAGCCCTGCCTTTGCACTTTTCTTACCTGCCCCGAGCCTCCACACGCAGGACAAGTCTCTAATCCTCCTGAACTCGCACCTGTGCCGTTACACGACGGACAACTCTCTTCTTTAACGAGGTTTATCTCTTTCTCCATTCCCTTCGCTGCGTCCTCAAGGTCTATTTCAAGGTCATATCTGATGTCGCTTCCCCTTTCTGGTCCGTATCTTTCCTCTGCCCTTGTATAGCCCTGTCCTCCACCGCCAAAGAACACGTCAAATGGAGAAGAACCTGTACCTGCTCGACCACTTCGGCTTCCACCGAATCCGAAATTACCACCAAAGAAATTCTTGAATAAATCTCCCAGTATATCTTCTACATCGCTATATCTTGTGAAATCAGACCAATCAAATCCTCCAGGACCAAAATCAACACCAGCCCGCCCAAATCTATCGTAATTCACCCGCTTCTGCGGGTCTGATAACACCTCATAAGCTTCGGATACCTCTTTAAACTTCTCTTCCGCCTCTTTTGGTTTCTCCCTATTCAAATCAGGATGATATTTCTTCGCTAATCTCCGATAAGCACGCTTTATTTCATCCTTCGATGATCCTCTATCCACACTTAAAATAGTGTAGTAATCTCTCTTCTCTGCCAATTTCGGCTTGCCCCTTCACTATCTAAAGATTTTATCTTTTAGGGTATAAAGTTTTTAACTCCCGCTTATGATTCACTTGTTCATTCGTTCGCTCCAATGGAAATATGGGTGGTTACCATATGTATTTATATATAACCTCGTTAAATATTTCATTTGTTCATTGAAAGGGGTGAAGATGTGAAGGAAGAGATACATCTGCGGGTGGAAGTAAAGATAGGAGATAGAGAGATAACCTCGATAGAGAAAGTAGCTTATTCCGTAGCCGAAGCACTTGGATCTCGCGCGATAAAAGACGTTGAAAATTTCTTAGTTAATCAACGTTTATCGCTTTCCACCAATTATCCTTACGACGTGGAAAGCGAAGATCTCACCATAAGAGAGAGATTAGCCGCATTTTTACGCTTTGATGAACGAGCCCCGAAGGGTTGGTTCACTTCTTCACAGATAAGGAGAATATACGAAGCCGTATTCGAGGAGAATTTGCGGCTGAGCACTATATCAACGTATCTGGCAAGCATGCATTTCGACGGTGTTTTAGAGAGAAAGGGCAGCAGAGCCAAGAGACAATACCGATTGGTTGCCACAGAGAGCACGGAAGCTGCAAGTGCAGTAAATATGGTATAAATAACTCGTGAAAAATTCAGTTTTGGCAATCTAAAATCCCTTTTATCTCTTCTTTAAACTCCTCCAAAGAGCCCTCGTTCTTTATAACCTTATCGGCTTTTTCCATTGCTTCCCCCATACCCCACCGTCTCTCTCTTTCCTCACGCTCCTTGAACTCCTCGATATTTAACAAATCATCACCCCTACCACGGGTTTTTATTCGCTCATACCTAAGGTCGAGAGGTGCCTCGATCCGGACAAGAACGAAATCCGTGCCAAATTCTTTTTTGAACGTTTCTACTTCTGCTACGCCCCGTATTCCATCTATCACAATAACTGCTTTTGTCGATTTTTGCCTCTCCATGTCTGTTATGCCTTTTATAAGTGGGATGCACCGTTTTGCAATTGCGTCCACCCCTTCTCGCTCTCGCAGCTCATTTGCAATGCTGCCCGCATTTGCGTCACTTAACGGAAGATTTCGCCTTCTTAACTCCTCCCGTACCACGTCTCCCATCGTAACGACAGGAATGCCCACTTCCTTTGCGACTGCTGCCGCTTCGGTCTTACCCGCCGCCGGCGCACCGACAAATGCTAATACCTGTACCTCTCCTGCAGCCACTTTTCCGCAGTTCCTCGCGCAAGCCTTCGATCAATAGATGCGTAAAGGACATTCGTAACACAGAGTAATTCACCCCTGTGCACTGTACCATCAAATAACGGGTTGAAAACGACCGTATTAACTACTCTTCTTTCCTCTACCTTCTTCTGCGTCCCGACACATCCTAACGATGCGACAATACCAAGAGCATGGCGCATTATGCAACAGGGCACGACAATGGACTTTGGAGGCAGTTCTATCTCTTCTATCTTTACAGGCACGAGTTCGTCTTTCTTCACTTCCTTGTCCTCCGCTGCAATTAGCATTTCCCATTCACCGTGTGGCCCGACAGTAAATCCATAACTGAAAGCCTCTGTTTCCACTTCCTCTATTTCCCCACCAAGTTTATCCTTCCAGCAGACGATTTTAATTTTTGCCATGTTCTTTGATTATACAATACTCCTTTTTAAGTTTTACTTTTTTAGACTTTCTAACCGTTTGTCCCAATATTCGTCCATGACTTTTGATTCTTCTGAATCCTCAAATACCAGCTCGTTTTGCGCCGCTTTAGATATTGCACCGATGTAATTCCAGGTAACGCTCTGCCATTCGTTTTCGGTCAACTTTCGGCCAATCGCCCGCTCGATAATCTCACGATTCAGAACGAGCTTCTTATCCCCCCGTATCCGAATCAGCATCCCAACGCAGAAGAAAGTTGCATTATTAGCCTCGTTATCTTTGCAAACCGCACTTGCAACAAGCATGTTTGCGGGAACGGCATCGAGAAAAACGCTTACCATTTCGACTTACCACCAACCACCTTAAACCGCTTCTTCGCCGTGCTCTCTGGTTCTAATTCTGACTTTCTTCAGACTCGTGGCATGGTACGCACCTGCTGCGAGTTCCTTCAGCTCCTCGCGGCTAAACTCGTCATCCTCGGCTATTACGCGCTCCGGAACAAGTTCAGGTCTACCTTGTTGTATTACGTATGAGCAGTTTGCAGCACCCGCCTCTTCAAGCTCCTTTGCTATGCGCTTCACCTCTTCCNCGCCAANAAGGTTCTTGAATACCGTCGTTACCAGTTCAAGGTCTACGCCNGCCCGAATGCAAGCTGCGAGCGTATTCTTCACTCGCTCNGCTACGCCNGCGACTTTTGTCAGTTTCTCATACAGCGTTTCATCAGATAGCGGCGCCTTGACGTCCAGAAAGATCTTGTCAATGAGGTCCTTCTTCAGTAGAGCTTCAACAACCGCGGGGTAAAACCCGTTGGTCTGCACGGCAACGAACAACGAGCGCTTCTTTACGAATTGCGCGATCGCTTCGATTGCGTGCGGTTGCATGAAGGGCTCACCACCGGAGAGAACCACGGCATCTATGAAACCCGCNTTTTTTAGAATCTCCGCTTCTATCTCGCTCGGTTCAACGTAGTTCGGNTCNCNNANGAGTTTGTAATTATGGCAATAGATGCACCGAAGTGGGCAGCCTCTGAGGAATATTACCATCGAGGCTTTNCCNCGCCAGTCAATGGTAGAGAAGGGGACGACACCNCCGAAGTTTACCGCNGCCATACTTCAGAAGAAATCGCCCACTCNCTCAATGGCCCGTGCAACGAGTTCCGCGCAGTTGTCAAGGTCCTTCAGGCTTAACAGCTCCACCGGTGAATGGATGTATCTCGTGGGCACGCCGACCACACCGGTAGGTATGCCACTCCGTGTGAGATGAATTATAGCCGCATCGGTCATGCCACCTTCCGATACGCTGAGCTGGTATTTGATATTATAACGTGCCGCGGTCTCTTTCAGCCATTTCAATACCGAGGGCGGCGTTATTATGCCGCGACCCGAAGCGTCGGAAACGGTAATCACCGGACCTTTACCTATCTCTATTGTCGTGTCTTTCTTCTCTATTCCCGGATGCCCCCCTGCTATATCGGTATCGAGTGCGATCGCCACATCGGGGTCGAGCCCGAACGATGCTATTCGTGCACCTTTCAGCCCTACTTCCTCCTGCACTGTCCCTACGGCATACACCTCAAATTCGGTATTCGCCTTCTTCAGTGCCTCTATCATCACTGCAACGCCGGACCGGTTGTCAAAAGCTTTACAGGTAACCCGGTCGTTTTCGAGACTTACAAAGTGCCGATCGGTGGTGATTGGCGTTCCGATGAAAATCCCCATCTGCTCCACTTCTTCGCTGCTCTGCGCACCCACATCCACAAACATGTCCTCTGCTTTTACTACCTTCTCGCGCTCCTCTTTCTTCATTTTATGCGGTGGTTTCGAGCCGATAACACCGTACAAACCGCCACCCTCCGCATGTACAATCACCCGTTGATTGAGCAGCGTTTGGTCAAACCAGCCGCCGATGGTCGAGAATCTCAGGAAGCCCTCGTCCGTTATTTGCTTCACCATAAGCCCGATCTCATCGGTGTGCGCAGCAACCATAACGGACGGTTTTTTACCGTGCTTCGTGGCTATCAAATTCCCTAACTGGTCGATTTTTATTTCGTCTACATAATCCTCCAACTCTGCTTTGACGATGCTCTGTATCTCCCCTTCGTAGCCCGAAATGCCCTGTGCCTCCGCCAACTTTTTCAGCAGTTCTTTTAGTTCGGTCATTTTGAATAATCCCGCCTCCCGGATTTGAACCGGGGACAGCACGGTATCCGCGCGCGGTAATAAGATCTTCGGGAGGTGATCTAAAACGCTACTCTACAGCCGCGCACTCTTCCAAACTGAGTTAAGGCGGGATAGTATGTACATATAAAAAAGTCAAATATAAATAAACAACCAGTTGGGATTTTATCCGCTCCGTGTGGTAGTTCAGTCAATAAATAATTCAATGTCCACCGCTTCCCCTTCTTCTATTATCTCCTTCCCCTTCTCCATGAATATGTAGCCATCTGCTTTTGATAGCGTTGTGATTGCTCCAGAGCCGGTGAGAATAGGATACGCAAGAAATGGCGCTTCCTCAGGCTTTTTCGTTGCAACAAGATTGACAAGTACGTATTCATTTCGTCCACGCTCGGAGAAGATTCTCTGCGCTGCCCTGGCTTTTATTCTCTTCTCCTTTCTTCTTTCACCTTCTTCGTGATTTCGTGCAGGAATACCAGATATTGTGCGAAGCAACGGAGCACCGAAAAGGTTGAAGGTAACCAATGCGGATGTCGGATTCCCAGGCAAGCCGAAAAATGGCTTACCCCGGATCGTTCCGAAGATGAACGGCTTTCCGGGTTTTATGTCAACGCCGTGCACGAGCATCTCGCCAAGCTCTTCTATCACTTTAGGCAGTAAGTCGCCGACGCCCGCGGAAGTCCCGCCAGACGCAATTATAACGTCCACACCCGCTTCCAACGACTGCTTCAGCTTCACCGATATTTCTTCTACGTCGTCACTAACAATACCGAGGAAATAGGGGGTGCATCCGCATTCTCGAACTGAATCGCTGAGTGTCTGTGCATTAACATCGTATATTTTCGCGGGCTCGAGGACTTCTCCAGGCGCTATTATTTCATTGCCCGTGGATATGATTGCCACCGTCAGGTGTTTACGAACAAGAACTTCGTTTAGCCCGCAAGCAGCCAGAACGCCGGTATCACGTGGCGTGAGCGTAGTTCCACGCCTTACTATTCGCTCCCCACGTTTTATATCCGAACCCGCAAGCATGATATTTTCACCCGGAGCGACGGGTTTGTATACCTTCACCTTTTTTAGCTTTTTACCTTCGACAATCTCCGTATACTCCGCGGTGTTCTCGACTTTTACCGTGGCGTTTGCTCCTTTTGGCAGTGGTGCACCGGTAGATATGCCCATGCACGAGCCTTTGTCTACGGCGTGCGAAGGGAACTCGCCAGCGAATATAGATCCGGTTATAATCAGAGAAGCGGGGGTATTTTCATCGGCGTAGAACGTATCAGAGGCTACAACTGCGTAGCCGTCCATGATCGCCCGATTAAACGGGGGAACATTAAGCGCGGAAAAAATATCCGCGGAAGCAATTCTACCCAGTGCCTCATTTACGTTCACTTTTTCTACGGATGTGCTTGTTTTCGCTCGTGCCTTTGCCACTTCTGTGGCGACGTGCGAGATTATCGCGTCTACTTCCTTCTTCTCGGTGATCTCTAAGAACTGCTTCCCCATCTAACTTTCTTTAAAATTTTATTTCGTTGTCTCCACGGTTTCTTCTTTAGATTTAGACCTGGTCTCGGATCGGTATCCCAAAGCCTCGAGCATTTCTACCGGGAATGGAATGACCACGGTAGTAGCTTTCTCCTCCGTTGCCTCTTTTATCGTTTGTAACGTTCGGATGAACATCCCGCCTTCTTCTTTTTGAAGGACGCTTGCAGCTTCTGCAACCTTCTTCGCCGCCTGGAACTCGGCATCNGCNGAGATAATTCGNGCTCTTTTATTCCGCTCTGCTTCTGCCTGTGCCGCCATTGCACGCTGCATCTCTTTCGGCAGTTCNACNTCNTTTATCTCCACGGCAGAGANTTTTATNCCCCAGGGGTCNGTCGCTTCGTCTATTATNNNNTGCAAGTGTTTGTTGATCTTGTCTCGNTCGGAGAGTAACTCATCCAGCTCCGCCTGCCCGATCACGCCTCTTATCGTTGTCAGAGCGATTTGAGCAGTGGCGTACTGGTACTGCTCTACCTCGGTTACCGCCTTCTCGGGATCGAGCACTCGGTAATAAACTACTGCATTCACTTTCGTGGTGACGTTATCCTTAGTTATGAGTTCTTGCGGCGGGATATCGAAAACAGAGACTCGCAGGTCTATCTTTACCATGCTCTCGAAGATAGGAATGATTAAGAACAGCCCCGGTCCTCTCGCACCTACCAAACGCCCAAGCCTGAAGATTACGCCTCGCTCATATTCCTTCACTACCTTTATCGAAGATGCCAATACGATCACTGCAAAAAATACTATCCCAATTAGCCATTCAAAAGCCATTTTTTATCACCTCTTTTAATTCTATGTATACTGTGGTTTGAGTATATATAGATTCACATCTGTAATATCGGCTGTATGAAACCCGCTAAATGAAGTAAAATGGTTAAATTATGAAGCACGAAATAGTGTAACAGCATGGAAGAAAAAATGACCGTCCCGGAAAAGCATAAAAAAGGAGCAAAGAAGCATTACAAATGCGCTATACTCACTATAAGCACCTCCAAATACTGGAATAGAGAAAAAGGTGAAGAGGATATCGGCGACCTATCAGGCGAAAGCGCGAAAGAACTCGTGACCAAAAATGGGCATGACGTCGTGTATTATGACGTGCTGCCAGATGAGGAGGATAAAATATATGAAGGTATATCAAACGCCTTGAGCGCTGACGCTGAGTTCATTATCACGTCGGGCGGCACGGGATTGACGAAAAATGACGTTACCATGGAGGTGGTATCAAAACTGCTAAAGAAGGAGATAACGGGCTTTGGCGAGCTCTTCCGGCTGAAAAGTTATGAGGAGATAGGCACGGCAGCCGTCTTAAGCCGTGCAATTGCTGGCGTAATCGATCAAAAGGCGATCTTCTGCCTGCCTGGCTCNCCC
>JGI24025J20009_10003680_pt1 | contig 10341 bp, 9 predicted proteins | sample Cruoilmetagenom3_FD_20009 | JGI IMG/M metagenome (IMG submission 20009) | reverse complement strand
GCTGGCAAAATAGTTCGAAGATCATTTATTTCCATGGGCGCATGTGTGCCATAGCCGATAAATAATTTTATTGATTTTCGTGGAAATCCCAGATCATCCAAATAATCTAATAAGCTAAGTAAAGGATTGGGGTGCGGCACGGGGCGGGTCTTGTCGTTGATAGCTATTCCCACTGACTTTGCACGGCGAAAATCGTCCAGGGTGGTATCACCAAATGGATTTTCCAAAGCATTCCTGATCGCATATTCTGGATTTTCAAGCCCTTGTGCGGGGTTTGGCAGGATGCTTTCGACATAAAATTTGGGACCAACCTCAAAAGTAAGCTGCGACTTACCGTAAGGCAGTGAAAATTTATTCACAGTATCTTTTCCAATCTGCACTATCCAGCTCCCTTTAGCCAAAATGAAATAAGCGATAAACCCTATTTTGTGAAATATTCCAAATAATTATAATGGCATTGGTTGATAAAGTGGTCTGATTTTTTAAAAAGAAGAAGGAGTGGTTATATCCTGGGTATAAAAATTTCTTTTAGAAATCGATATTTATGTTTTCGTGTAAAAAAGATCTTAATGCCCCAGTGTCTTTAAATTGATATGCGTTCCAACCCGCATCAATTGCACCCTTTACGTTCGCAAATTGGTCATCGATAAAAAGGCATTCTCCGGGCACCAAATTGTGTATCTGGCAAAAATGATCGTATATTTCTCTTTGTGGTTTCAGCAGCTTTAGTTCAGCAGAAATTGTGACAGCGTCGAAAAACTTAAAAAATTTCTTTTTAGATACCGCATAATTATAAAATCGGTAACTTGCGTTGGATAGAATATATAAGCCAAAGGGATGATCGTGAAGTCTTTCAACCACGGTATACATACCGCTCACATCGGGTTGGTCTTTATGCCAGTTATTTAAAATCCACTCAATTTCTCTGACATATTGCGGGAACCGAGAAACCAAATTTTGGGTATGATCCTCAAAGGTTAAGACCCCGCGGTCGAGATCTTTCCATCCCTGAGATTGAAATATCTCTTTCAGAAATAGATCTTGAAGGCTTTTGTCTGTGAAAACAGCGTTGACAATTCGGCTGGGGTTATAGTCAATCAGCACGTTGCCNANATCGAAGACGATGTTTTTAATCATAGACACAAGGATTATCTCCAGATAATTAACAAGTCCGATTATAATTTGGTTTGATTTGAAAGGCAAATCACTGGATTTTTGCAGGTTATTGTAAATTTGATGAAATGAAACGAGTTTTATGAAAATATTACTGGTAAATCATTTTCCTCTGGAGGGGTCAGGGAGCGGCACTTATACGCGTAATGTGGCAGTACATTTATCAAAACTTGGTCATGCGGTCAGTATAATATTTCCTGAAAATTCTCAAGATATTTCAATTCCAGTAGGCATCAAGGCTCACCCCGTGTTCTTTACTGGAAGTAAGGAAATTGAAAATGCTCTACCATTTAATTTTCCTTGTTTCACAACACACCCGAGAAGTACGTTTACTTTTTATGATATGACACCATCCCAAATATCAGCATATGTTTCAACTTTTGAAAATGAAATTGCTAAAGAAATTACGGATTTTCAACCGGACATTATTCATGCGCAACATATTTGGATATTGGGTCAGATAGTTTCAAAATTTGGTTATCCATTTTTAATGACTGCTCACGGTACTGATCTAATGGGTTACCAAAAAGCACCGGATTATCGTTTATATGCGGACGAAGCGGTTGAGAAGGCAAGCAAAATCATTGTTATTTCGGAAGATATAGAGCAATTGGTGTCAGACACCTTTCCAATGAGCAAAGGTAAAACAGTGTTGATGAAAAATGGCTATGATAATACTGTGTTCTTTCCAGCGGATAATAATAAGATAGAAGTTTTAGAGAAATTTGGTATTTCAAAGGCACCTGAGCATCTTGTGGTCTTTGTTGGGAAATTAGCTTACTTTAAAGGTGTAGATGTATTGATAAGAGCAGCTCAAGATTATCATGAACATCTGAACCAATCAGTACACACCTTAATTATTGGAGATGGAGAGCTTGCTGAAGAATTAGAATCCATGGTTGCCTCATTAAATCTGAATAATATTCATTTTTTAGGACATCAAAGTCAGGAAAAATTAAGAGGTTTATATAGTGTTGCTGATCTGAGCGTGGTCCCATCCAGAAGGGAACCTTTTGGACTTGTTGCAATTGAGGCTTTGGCTTGCGGAACACCTGTTGTTGCTACTGCAGAAGGTGGGTTAGCAGAAATCATCAATGAAGATGTTGGAACACTTGTCCCTGTCGATGATCCATTGGCGCTTTCAGGTGCGATCTGTCAGGAATTGCTGAGAGAGGATAGAAGCAATCGAAAGCTTAAGGCGAGTTGCTATGCCTATGAAAATTATTCACAGGAAAAAATTATAGGGGAAATGATAAGTGTTTACGAAAAGATTATTGAGGAAAATTAATATGAAAAAACTTGTGATAATTCCAACCTATTGGGGGAGGCAAAAAGATGAGGGTTGGCATGAAGGGGACGCAGTTTATGATCATCCAACCCCGATCAATGAACAGGGAACGCTCCGGAGAACCCTTGAGAGCATGAAGCACTTGAAATCTAATGATTATCAACTTGCTTTGATTGTTTGTCCTACGTGCAATGAAATTGAAAATCAGGTAATTGAAAAAGTTAAAGCCATTTTTAATCAGATGGGATTGAACGTCAGGAGCTATTTTTTTACAAGTGGTGTTTTAGACAAGATTTATTCCACCTTCTCTGAACATATAGAAGTGGTCAGATCAGAAGGAATGTTAAGTTTTTACGGATATCCAAACGTGCGTAATATATGTCTGCTTGTTGCAGAATTAACAGATGCAGAAGCCGCAATATTGATTGACGATGATGAGGTTATCGAACTTGATGACTTCATTGAGCGTAGTGTAGAGAATCTGGGTTCTTTCATAAATGGAAAAACAGTTAAAGCGATAGCCGGCTATTACTTAAATAAGTATGGGACATATTATGATGATGTTGTCATTCACCCATGGATGACTTATTGGAATAGATTTTCATGTAAGGCGCGAGCTTATGATCAAATAATTGGGTCTGAACCTCGCATAAAAAGAACACCTTTTGCGTTTGGTGGGGCAATGGTTATTCACCGGTCTTTATTCAGAAAGGTTCCTTTTGATCCAGAAATTACTCGGGGTGAGGATATTGACTATCTGCTCAATTGTGAAATGTTTGGGGATTCCTTCTACCTGGATAATACATTATCAATAAAACATCTTCCAGCACCAAAGGAACATCCTGAATGGAAACGTGTAAGAGAGGACATTTATCGTTTTGTATATCAAAAAGCAAAAATAAATTCTCAAAGAAAAATGCAAAATATGATTGAGATCAGACCTGAGTTATATGAACCATACCCCGGAGAATTCCTCAAAGACGATTTAGAAGAAAAAATCTTTAAATCAAATATGATGTTATCTCAAAATTATTTGGGTGAAGGCGATATTCAAGGGAGCAGAGAATCCCTGAAAAATATCTATATCGCAAAAAATGAGGCGGTCCCTGAATTTAATGCCTTTGAACGATATTATCAGACCCAATTAATCTGGAGTAATTTCATGGAGATTTTGGCAAAAAATCCAAAATTAAAAGCTAATATAGCTAGAAAATATCAATTGAATGAGTCTGAATAGAAAATAAAANAGGCTTATCCTTCAAAACGCCTTTCCCTGTATTTATAAAGGAGCCCAGGCCAGTCCGTTAATATAATACTAAATCCTTTATCAATTAGTTTNCCCCATCCTTTATCAGGGTTGTCAATAATTGAGGTATTATCGTCCAATCCACCGAAGAGAATGTGCTTGTGGTCAAAGGTAATACTGTTCACCCATGTAAAGCAACCAGAGTCTTTGATTTCCGCAACCGTCTCATCCTGGAATAATAAATCTTCAGGGCTTTGGGTTACCAGCTCCATACCTACCATGTTGATGCGATCATATTGTCGCACTTTTTTAATCTCATCATATCTCTTAATTATTGGCATGAACATGAAATCCCTTCCAAAATCATTGAGAAATGATAAAGGCCGTTTTTTTACAGGAGATTTGATTAAAACCTGGTCTTTGACCTTGAATTGATCTAATTTCTCAAGGAGATCGGGGAAAATATCCCAGGCTCTATCAATATTAATTAGCGTTTTTCCTACAAACTCCTCTAAAACATTGTCAAGTTTTTCTATACCAAACTCGCTGTAAAAATCAGCAGAATTATAGTAGCGAAAGCTTTCAATCCGCTTTGATGACATTGTTTTGATGTTCTGATGGATACGAAGATGGAAGGGTTCAGTTCCATCGTGGTAAATATAAAGAACGCCATCCGTTGATTTAACGACATCAAATTCAATAATATCTGCGCCGCTTTGAAGTGCAGCCTTAAAACCTGGAATAGTATTTCCGATAATATTTCCACCTGAGATACCGCGATGTGCAGCAACTAGCAGTTTCTTTTCCATAAGCTGCTGTGAAAAGAGGTTGTTATTGTTTTTATGGATATTCTTGACCATGTTTTATTAATTAAAACTCTCGCATAATTTTCTCCCCCTTTGGCCTGTTGACAAAGAAGAGAGTGAGGGCTGAAAGGATCATGACAATAACAGCATAAACAAAAGTCAAGACAATGTTATCTGCATCCTGCATATCTGTTAACGACCGAATATAAACACCCAATGGTTGATAAATGGGGTGGTATAGGAAAATTGATAGATCAAAATTTGTCAGTAAGCTGTTAATGTTCAATGCTAATACTGCCAGTATTGATGGCAGTATGATTGGTAGAAGGATACGCATAAACGTATAAAACCCACTTGCACCAAGATTTTTAGCAGCATCCTCAAGGGCAAAATCAATGCTGAAAAATGCTGCCTTGGTCATCCTCAATGTAAAAGGAATTTTGATCACGACATAAGCGAGGAACAGGATAATCATCGTCCCAGATAGTACTTTGTTGAACATGTACCATTTTGGGCTGTCATAAGTGATCACAAACCCAATAGCGATCATTGTGCTGGGCAGCATCCAGGGGATCAGCAGTGCATATTCCATAATAGATGACCAGATATTCTTGTATTTGTGGATGATTCTGACGGCAATCAAAACAATAATCACAACTCCGATTGACGCTAGAACACTATAAACAGCACTTACAAGAATAGGACGATAGGAACGTGCAGTTGTGAAGAGATTGATGTAATTTTCAAGCGTGAAACTTTCAATCGTTAGTGTTCTTGTTGCAATGCTTCTTGCATCAGTAAATGAAAATAAAATGATCAATACAACAGGGAGGACGTAAATCAAGAAAAGCATATAAGAAAAAAAGTGGATTATTGTATTAACGACTTTATTATTGATTTTTTGTTTAACAATTTTAGTTTTTACTTTTGAAACAGAAATGTAATTCCCCTTTTTTTCAATCTGCATCATGACTGTTAATAGAATAACAGTTACCAGACCTAGAAACAGGGAAAGCAAAGCAGCTAAATCCCTGGCAGTTGGCATTCTTGAAAAACTGAGGATCATTGGGGAAATTGTTTGAAATCCGGTTCCGCCAACAATGAGCGGTGCTGAGGTCGCGTTTAATCCGATGACCATTACTAAAATTGTAACAGCTAAAATTGTCGGTAAAAGCACCGGCAATACTACACGTCGAAGAATGGTCCAGAGCGAAGCCCCCATATTTTTCGCTGCTTCGACAGTCTGAAAATCGATAGTCCTGATGGCATTTGTTAAAAACATCATATGATTACTGGTTATAGCAAAGGTCATTACATATAATACAGCCCAATAACCAGTAAACCAATCCACATTCATATTTGGAAATATTGATAGCAGAATTTTATTGACATACCCATCTGGCCCATAAATAAACTTATATCCTGACACCAGGATAACGCCTCCATAAATAAGGGTTGTCATGAAGCCTAAGCGCAATATTTTTGATCCCTTTATTTCAAAATATTCTGTTGCCAGAACAATAAAGATGCCAACAATGTTTACCGTGACTGCCAATGAAAGGGCAAGGACGATGCTGTTCCGCATGCTTCTCATCGCCCTTGGTGAGGACAGCAATTTATTAACAGCTGTCAGTGTTAGCGTGCCTTCATCTGACACAAAGGTTGTATATATGACATTCAAGTTTGGTATGATGAGGTTTGAAAGGATATACCAGGTGAGTACTAAGACTATAAGGATATTTGGAAGCTTTGAAAACGAAAAATGTTTTTTTAACCAGGTTAACATTTTGACCTCAATATTGCATAATATCGGCTGGATCTATTGATATTTGAACTGTATCACCAATATTTACGGATTTTTTCCCACTTTCCATATCCACACAATTGATTGAAACATGCGCTGATTCAAGGGAATATTTCACATAAAGACCGTAAAACTCAATGTCAGTTACGGTTGTATCGAAAATCGCAGCACTATTATTGGTTAAGTTGTTTACTATAGAGATTCTTTCAGTGCGAATATAACTATTCTTCTGAGGATCAAGACTAGTCCCCGTTTGATTATTGATATCTTGGATTAATCCCTTTCCAAGGTAATTGATTTCACCGATGAATGTACATACAAATTCAGTTTTTGATTGATGATAAATTTCTTGGGGGGTGCCAATTTGTTCGATATAACCGGCGTTGAAAACAGCAATTTGATCTGATAATGTCAAAGCCTCTTCCTGGTCATGGGTAACATAAATGGTTGTGATCCCTACTTTTTTCTGCAATTCTTTCAACTGGTTTCGCAATTGAACCCGCAATTTTGCATCAAGGTTTGACAAAGGTTCGTCAAGACAAAGAATACTTGGTTCCAAAATTAGTGCTCGCGCGATAGCGACACGCTGTTGCTGTCCGCCTGATAATTCTGATACTTTCTTTTGTAGCTGGTCTTTGGAAAGTTCAACTTTTTCAGCAATTTCAAGAACGCGTTTTTTTATCTCCGCTTTTGGTGTTTTATTGACTTTTAACCCAAATGCTATATTTTCGTATACATTGAGTGTTGGGAATAATGCATAGCTTTGAAAAACCATAGCAATATTCCTTTTCTCAATTGGCATCTCTGTAATATCGATATCATTTACATAAATTCGTCCATTTGAAGGCTTGATAAACCCAACGAGCGTTCGAAGCGTTGTGGTCTTTCCACACCCTGAAGGTCCAAGAAGTGTAAAAAAATCACCTTCATTGACGTGAATATTGATATCTCTTAGGGCAACAAAATCGCCAAATTTAACCTCTACCTCTTTGAAATCTATCATTTCTATTTACACCTTTGATAAATATAATAGAAGGGCAAGTAAAATTGCAATTGCAATAAACCTGCCCTTCCTCATCGGTAATTAAATTCTACTGAGCCATGAAGTATTGAAGTTCAATCTTCTCAACCCATGATTCAATATTTTCAGCCACAAAGTCCCAATTAATGTCTTGTGGAGGATAGGTGGAGAAAATATTCTGCATATTTTCACTGGCACCCGCCGCAGCAAGTGTATTAGCGGGCATCGTGTCCCATTCCTCAGCCCATTTTTGCTGGAATTCAGCAGAACCAAACCAATCAACAAAATCTTTAGCTAATTGTAAATCGTCAGTTCCTTTGAGGATGGCTACTTGTTCAACAACATACGGAACACCGACTTCTGGGCCGACAAGTCCGGCTTTCACGCCATATTGTTCCTCACGTTGGGCAATGCCGCTTGACCACATTTGCCCAAATGGGGTTTTCCCTGAAGCTAACCAGGAGTAGAAATCTTCTCCTTCGATTTCATAGGTGCCATATTTAAAGTATTCTTCAATCTCTGACCAGCCTTCTTCTGAGATGCCATATTCACCATTTTCATCGAGATGACGGACTAAAATACCCGAAATAACTGTTCTTGTTGTTCCGCCACCCAAGCTGGATGGGAGCCAGTAAAGACCATTGTATTCTTCATTTTTCCATAAATCAGGCCAATCCGATGGGGCAGTTGTTTCGTCATACAATTCAGAGTTATAAATCATGAAAATAGCTTGCATGACAATACCGTGATAATTGTGATCAGGATCGTTCAGCCCAGGCGTTACTTCACTCGCCCAGACGGGTTCGTATGGCTCAAAGATGTTCATGGCTTTCATTGTGGCGTAGGTCATGGTATTAAGGCCAAATACAACATCTGCAACGGGATTTTCTTTTTCAGCAATTATTCGGTTGGATATATCTCCCCCACCCCCTTCGAGAACCTCGATATTGAAACCTGCTTCTGCAGCTTGTTCAATCAACCAGACATCTCGTCCACCTGACCCAGAGTTGGTGTAGACGATTAATGAACCTGATGCAGCTTCTTCTTCAGGTTCTTCAACTTCAGGTTCTTCCACTTCAGCTTCTTCTTGGGGTTCTTCTACTTCTGGTGCTTCGGTTTGTTCTGAAGCGGGTTGGCAAGCGCTGAGTACAAAACTCAAAACGAGTACCAAACTAAGGATAAATAGGGTTTTACGTTTCATTTCTTCTCTCCTTTGAAGCTATTATTGGGCGGCAAGAAAGGTGAAAAACACCATTTTTTCAGTAAAAATATTAGAGGGGTTTTTCTATACTTAAAATTTTTACTGCTTGCCATTGGTTATATTCTTGGCTAACATACTGTAGCCTTTATTAATTATACAAAAAAATCATAATCGAACACTAATATTCTGTCAATTAATTTATTGCGAAATCAAATCTTAAGATTTGAAAATTTTCCAATTTTGTAAAAATTATAGGCCGATACGCTAGCATATTGAATGATATATAAAGGAAGCTTTGTATAATTTAGACGAACGCACTTTTGTGGTTCTGAATTAGCTCGTCGGTTTTTAGAAAATCGGTAGGTGTTAAGTTTAATTTATTTAGAGCATTAAGGATTCCCTTGGTGGGAATTAAGCCTTTTTTGTTGTGAGCGTCACTGCCATAAGTAAATTTCACGCCAACTTCTTTGCATACGGCTATGAACTCTTTAATGGCCTCTAGATATTCTTGGTCAACACCTAAATGCGCATTGATTTCCATGGCGATTTTCTGTTGCTTTGCTATGGTGGCAATCTCGTAAAATTCATGCATTGGAATGTTTTTTATATATTCCATTGGTGATCCTAAGGCATTGTTGGGGGTTTTGAATGGGTGTGCAATGATTGAGACAAAATCAAAACTAAGCGCAAATTTCAACATGTTTACATAATGTTGGGCAACTTCATTGGCGGTTTTAGATTTAGGCTTTTTGATTCCTGGAAGATGGAAGTGGCTGGCTGAAATGACGACATAATCCAGTTCTTTAGCAAATTTTTTATCAATACTCAGTTTATCTTTGTCAATAACATCTGCTTCTACTCCAATCAAAATCTGGACGGGCGTATCGATTTTTGCGATGTCATTTCGTAAAGATTCAATCATTTCAACGCCACAATCTATCCATTTTGGTGTTGGGTAGGGAGGGAATTGCGCAAAATGATCTGTAAAACCTAATGTTTTAATTCCCAAATTTTCGGATTGTCTAATCATTTGTAATGGTGTTGATTCAGCCTTTATCTTTGCACAGGGAGAATAGGATGTGTGAACATGAAAATCATTTGTAAAAATTGAGCTTAATTCTTCATCTTTAACCATAGCTAAATGTTATCACAGGAAAAAATGCATTATTCTTAATAATCATTCGGATTTTAATTTAAAAATCTCTTGATTATTGGCAAACATTTTAGAATGGTCGGTAGGAATACAGTTATTGCTAAATAAGTGGCTAGACTGGCAATAACAATCCATGTTTCAATTGCATATAAACGCCTATTCAATATAACTTCAATCGGTGTTTCAATAGATCTTCCCATCAGCGGCCATCGAGAACCACCTACAGCAAAGAAGATCATGTAGAGACCATACCCACTTTCAATTACAAAATTTCCAATAATTAACCAGTGGAGAAATCGCATCCATTTACGCGTAAAAACCATTCCTTCCATTTGATATTTGCTTCGCTATACCCATCGACTTTATTATTCTATGGTTTCTATGTTTGGATGCCTACCTTGATTCTGAGATGACAAAACTTTTTAGAGGTTTTAAAAATCTTTTGTTATGAACTTAAAAGGGAGTATGGCAATTTGCTAATTCAATACTTTGTTGAATCGTTTTTGAATCATTTGTTTATTTGGAAACCTGTCTCAATAAAATTCAGAATGAGATTTGCAGGTTGGATCAGCAAATCACAAGGGGTCGTTGAAGCTTTGGATCTCTATCCAGTAGCCATCCGGGTCTTTCAGGAAGAAGTGATAAATCT
>JGI24025J20009_10003678_pt1 | contig 10342 bp, 12 predicted proteins | sample Cruoilmetagenom3_FD_20009 | JGI IMG/M metagenome (IMG submission 20009) | reverse complement strand
CCAATCCCGGATGATTTCCGCTCTGCTGGGTATAATGGGGCAGGTTATAATGGCTGAGGAAGCGTTTGAAACGCTGGTCGAGCAAGCGCTCACCCTGGTGGAAGAGAAGTTTATCGCGGCCAGCGGTCCCGGCGGACAAAACGTCAACAAGGTCGCAACGGCGGTACAATTGCGGCTGGATGTGTTTGCCCTGCGTCTGCAACCGCAAGTTTTCAATCGCCTCAAAGCTTTGGCTGGATCAAAAATGACTGCCAGCGGAGAGATTGTTCTAACCGCGCGCAGCCACCGCACTCAGGAAATGAACCGGGCCGATGCACGCGAGCGTATGGCCGGCTTGTTGCGTGAGGCCCAGCGCAGCCCCAAGAAACGCGCCAAATCGCGGGTCAACCGAATCGGAAAGGTCAAACGGCTAAAGTCCAAGAAGGCGCGCGGCGCGGTGAAGGCCAACCGAGGCAAAGTGTCGCGTTCTGACTGGTAAGAGTACTCTCTCCGCTTGACTTTTCCCCGTGAATCGGCAAATGGGCGCGCCTTGAGTGGCGGTGCGATCAAAGCGCCGCCCGTGTTTTTTCGGCCAGTCTCGCTTTGGGGCGGCCCCACCCGATCTTAGGAATACGCCATGGCGAAACCCGCAACCGTCAAGATCAAGCTCGTCTCGACTGCCGACACGGGCTTTTACTATGTGACGAAAAAGAATCCTCGGAACATCACCGAGAAGATGACCTTCCGCAAATATGACCCCGTCGTGCGCAAGCATGTCGAGTTCAAGGAAGCCAAGATCAAGTGATCTTTCCTGAACGTGAGGGAACACCTCAGGTTCAGTGACAGTTCAAGGCTTCGTGGTTAGAAGACGAGGCATGGATATCTTGCGACACATCTTCCGCACCCCCATGCGCATGCCACTGCGCGCCCTATTGGGTGCCGCAATGGCCGTTGCTGTGCCCGTCACGGCATTGACCGCTATCACCGCGCCAGCTGTTGCCGCAGTGGGCGATCTTGAGCGCGCTGCGGGCGCGTTGCGGGCGGTGGCCACGATGCAAGCCGATTTCACCCAAACCGACCGCATGGGCCAAACTGCCACCGGAGTCATGACGCTGAAGCGTCCCGGCAAAATCCGTTTCGAATATGAAAAAAGCGTGCCCTTGCTGGTCGTCTCCAACGGACGGTCGCTCTATCTGGTCGATTATGAGGTCAAACAGGTTCAGCGCTGGCCGATCAAAAACTCGCCCTTGGGCGTGCTGCTCGATCCCAATCGCGACATCAAACGCTATGGCAAGCTGATCCAAACCGGCAATCCCGATGTGGTCAGCATTGAAGTGCGCGACCCCAAGCGGCCCGAATTTGGCCGAATCACCATGGTCTTCGTCCGCAATGCTACGGCGCCGGGTGGATTGCAGCTGACCAATTGGGTTGCGCTGGATGCGCAGAACAATCGAACCACAGTTCGTTTGCGCAATCATCGCTATGGAGTCGCGGTTTCTGACAGCGCGTTTAAGTTTGACGATCCACGCCGCACATCTCGTCGCCCGAGGTAAACAGCCTACCCGCGTTCAGTTGTATATTTGCGACAAAAATCGTGATTTGTTCATAAGCGAGAAAGCGTTTCAGTCCTATTACTTGATTCTAAGGTGATCGAAGGATGGTTTTCCCCTGTTACCTTCTCTTCAGCTAGGTCATCTTAGAAAAGCGTGACGAACGCTAACGAAGGAACCCTCGTCCCAATTGCCCTCGGGACGAGGGTTTTTTCTTGCCTGCTACCCCTCTGACAGCGGCCATCCCCATTCAATCCGTGCAATCGCTGCTGCGCCACTGGACCATGCGGCAACGCCCGCTTATCAAGCGCGGATGGTCTCTATTGCTACTTGGAATATCAATTCGGTTCGCTTGCGCATGCCGATCGTCGCCCGCTTCTTGCAAGAAGAGGCGCCCGATGTGCTGTGCCTGCAAGAAATCAAATGTCAGGAGCATCAGTTCCCTTACGAGGCATTTGCTGAGCTGGGGTATGAGCACACCGCCGTGCACGGGCAAAAAGGCTATCACGGAGTGGCCACCGTCAGCCGCATTCCGCTGAAGGAATTTTCCCGCCACGATTGGCAGGCCAATGGCGAGGCTCGGCATGTCGGGGTTGAATTGCTGGATGCCAAGGATTCGCAAGGACGCGCCATCGTTATCGAAAATGTCTATGTTCCGGCAGGCGGCGATGAACCCAATCGGGAAGTGAACCCCAAATTTGGCCAGAAACTGGACTTTCTGGCGCGCATGATAGCATGGGCTGAACAAATCGATCGACAGACGTTGATCGTCGGCGATTTCAACATCGCTCCGCTGGAAAGTGACGTGTGGAACCACAAGCAATTGCTGAAAGTGGTCAGCCACACTCCAATCGAGGTCGAGACGTTACAAGCCTTTAAGGACGCGCATGGCTGGGTCGATATTGGGCGCGAACATATCCGCGATCCCGAACGCTATTTCAGCTGGTGGAGTTATCGGTCGAAAGATCGCAAAGCCAATGATCGCGGTCGCCGCTTGGACCATATGTGGGCCAGTGCAGAATTGGCCAGCAAAGCCAGCGGGCACCGCCTGCGCGAGGATGCTCGCGATTGGGAAAAGCCGTCAGACCACGTTCCCCTGATCACCGAATTTACGCTGTAGAACAGGCGCGCGCGATTGCTACGGGCTTGGGCCGGTCTCTGTGTGGCCCAATCTGTCAGGAAACCGCATTGGCAGTGCGTTGAGCCGGGCAAAGAAATTTGGGGTTGGCGCAAACTTTCCAGTCTTGTTAATACAGACTGCACGGGCGGTGACTTGGCTGTGACCGCGTGATTTTAAATGAATTTTGGAGGGAATAATAATGAACAAGAATATCACCATGCTGGCAATTGCCGGCGCAGCATTGTCTCTTACCGCTTGTGGCGACAGCCAGGATGCATCCGCCGACGCTGCTGCCGAATCGGTTGAATCGGTTGCTGAGGAAGCGCTGGTAGATGTGACCGAAGCACCGGTTGAAGACGAAGCGGCTGTGATTGAAGCAGAAGAGCCTGCCGCCGTTGATCAGACAACCGCTGAAGAAGCTGCTTCCAAGGCAGCCGAAATCGCTGCAGCAGTGGAAGCTGCCGAAGCGAGCGCGGACCAAATCGCCGATCTGGTTGACTAAGCCAAACACTATCCTGGCGCTTTGGCGCCTGATGTAATGCGGGCGGTTTGAGCGGTTCTTTTATTGACCGCCAGCCGCTCGTTTTTCTTGGCCAAGCGATCCGCCTGTTCCCGCCGTCATTGCACTTGCCAAGGCGTATGTTCGCCAATTCACTTAAGAGGAATTCCATGATCAGATCCAATGCTGGCATGATCCTTTGCACAGCGGCCCTGATACTGGCCGGATGCAGCGACAAACAACAAGACATTGGGCCGGGTGACGCAACCATCAGCGAAACCCGCGCTATCCAAGATGCCGCAGAAATGACTAAGGTAGCCAGGCCATCTACCATTATCGATACCAATGCGCCCCTGCCACAAACTTCAGGGGACAAAGCGCCCAATCAAGCGCAATGACCCGTTGACCAACACAATCAGACGGGCCCGCCCGTGTAAGAGGACACAACCATCATGAGCAATCCAGGAATGGACCCAGAAACCTTCGAAATGTTCGCCGAACAGCTTGATCGTTATGTAAAAGAACGGTTGATTCCTGCCGAGCCGGACCTGATCGAGAATGATCGTATTGCGCCGGACATCATCGAAGAAATGCAGGAAATGGGCCTGTTCGGCATCTCTGTGCCGGAAGAATATGGCGGCGCTGGTCTCAACATCTCGCAATATGCCCGGGTGATCAATCTGATGAGCTATGCCGCGCCGGCCTTTCGCTCGATTTTCTCGATCAATGTCGGCATGTTTGCCAGCGCGATGAAAAATGGCGCGACCGAGGATCAGCGGGCTGAGTGGTTCCCCCAATTGGCGCAAGGAAAGATCGCCTGTTTTGGCCTGACCGAACCGGGATCGGGCAGCGACAGCGCCGCGATGCAAACCACCGCCACCCCTGATCCTGATGGCAATGGCTGGATACTCAACGGGACCAAGCGTTACATCACCAATGCGCCGCATGCCAATGTCGCGCTGATCATGGCCCGAACCGAGAAAGAGGCACTGCCCAAGAACGCGCATGTCAGCGCCTTTATCGTGCCCATGGATACGCCCGGCATGTCCACCAGCTCTCCTGATAAAAAGATGGGCCAATCAGGCAGCCATATCTCAGACATCATGCTGGATGATGTGAAGGTGCCCGGCGATGCCTTATTGGGAGGCCAGACCGGCAAGGGTTTCCGCTTTGCCATGCAAAGCTTGGACAATGGCAGGATTTCGGTTGGCTCGGCGGCAACCGCCTATGCACGCCGCGCGCTCGATTCCGCGCTGCGTTATGCCAATGAACGCAAAGCCTTTGGCGAACCGATTGCCCAATTCCAGCTGATCCAGGCGATGCTGGCCGACAGCGAGACCGAGATTTATGCTGCCGAATGCATGATGCGCGATGTGTCAGAACGCGCCGACAGGGGCGAAAATATCATCGGCAAGGCGGCTGCCTTTAAGGTGTTTGCATCGGAAATGTGCGGCCGCGTGGTTGACCGCGTGGTGCAGATTTACGGCGGGGCTGGCTATCTGGCTGAATATGACGCCGAACGCTTTTTCCGTGATGCGCGAATCTATCGGATTTACGAAGGCACCACACAGATCCTGCAGCTCCAAATCGCCAAGCACATGCTGCGCGAATGGGAAGCAGTACACGGATAGATCAGGCCATGCTCAAGCCTGCACGCCATGAATAAAAGGGAATAAATGTACAATCTTCTCAACAACCTTTCGATCGTCGAAGTGTCCAGCTTCGTCGCCTCTCCCACAGCCGGGCTGTATTGCGCGCAAATGGGGGCAGAGGTCATCCGCATTGATCACAAGGCGGGCGGATTGGATTACGATCGCTTCATGCTGACAAAGGAAGGTCGCTCGCTAAGTTGGGAAAACCTCAACCGGGCAAAAAAGTCCCTGGCTTTGGATTTGCGCTCTGCCGAGGGCCGCGAATTATGCATCGAACTGGCCGCCAAAACCGGTCAGTGCTTCACCAATCTGCCAGAGAAAAGCTTTCTCAGCCACGCAGCCATGAAAGCTGTTCGAGCCGAGAAATACGGGCAGGATGATATGATCAGCGTGCGCATTATGGGCTGGCACGATGGCCGTCAGGCGATGGATTTTACCGTCCATGCGGCCAGCGGCTATCCTTTGATGACGGGTCCAGACGAATGGGACGCGGACAGCGCCCCGCCGGTCAACCAGATTTTGCCAGCGTGGGATTTCATCACCGGCGCCTATTGCTCATTCGCCTTGCTCACCGCGTTGCGGCACCGTGATGCCAGCGGCGAAGGCAGCGAAATGCGCGTGCCCTTGGGCGATGTTGCCATCGGCACTTTGGCCAATTCCGGTACGATGGCAGAAATGCTCTATCGCGGCGCCGACCGCGAGCGGTTGGGCAATGCCGTCTGGGGCGCATTTGGGCGCGATTTCTGCTCACGCGACGGCAAACGGTTTATGGCCGTTGCAATAACGGCCAAGCAATGGGCTGGGGTGGTCGAGGCGTTTGATCTGGCGCAAGAAATTTCGAAATTAGAAGACGAATTGGGTGTCGATTTCAGCAGCGGTGACGAACCGCGCTTTGCCCACCGGCAGCGTTTATTCGCGCTGTTTCAGGGTGTGGCTGGCGCGCTCGACTATGCCGAATTGGAAAGGCGCATGTCCGCCAAAGGTTGCACATTTGAACGCTATCGCACCGCGTTTGAAGCCGCCAACGACCCACTGCTGGTTGGCGATAATCCGCTGTTCGGTCCAACCCCCGCCAATCCAAGTGGGTTTGAATATCCAGCAGCCCGAAGCTTTGCCAACATGCCCGAACGCGTCGCCGGCGATCCCGCCCCGGCCCCATATCTGGGCCAGCATTCAGAAGAAATTCTGGCTGAAAAGCTGGGGCTTTCATCTGGTGTCATTGGCAAGTTAATAGACGATGGCACAGTGGCCCTATCCGACAAGCCTGAAAAGGACGCATAATGATCAGACGCGCAGCAATTGTATCACCACTTCGCACACCCGTAGGTAAATTTCTGGGCGCCCTGTCCAGCCTGAACGCAGGTGATCTGGGCGCCATCATCTTGAAAGAGCTGGTTGCGCGCAGCGGTATTGATCCAGCTCGCGTGGATGATGTGGTATTCAGTCAGGGCTATGGCAATGGCGAGGCCCCATGCATCGGTCACTGGTCATGGCTGGCCGCCGATCTTCCGCTGGAAGTTCCCGGATATCAGCTCGACAGGCGTTGCGGTTCAGGCCTGCAAGCCATCGCCAATGCAGCCATGATGGTTGAAACCGGCATGGCCGATGTGGTGGTAGCGGGCGGCTGCGAAAGCATGTCCAATGTTGAACATTACACGACCCAAGGGCGCGGCGGTGCCCGAATGGGCGATATCACGCTGCATGACCGCCTTTCACGCGGGAGAGTAATGAGCCAGCCAATTGAACGCTTTGGCGTTATTTCCGGCATGATCGAAACGGCTGAAAATCTTGCCAAGGATTACGAAATTACTCGCGAGCAGGCAGATGCCTTTGCTGTACGCAGCCACCAAAACGCAGCAGCTGCATGGGATGCAGGCAAGTTTGACGCGCAATTGGTGCCTGTTGAAATCCCTCAGCGGCGCGGCGATCCCGTCACCTTTGCAAAGGACGAAGGATTTCGCAGTGATGTCACAATGGAAAGCCTGGGCAAATTGCGCGCCATCGATGGCCGCAACGATCCGCAAGCCATCGTCACCGCCGGCAATGCCAGCCAACAAAATGACGCCGCTGCCGCATGTCTGGTGGTGGCCGAAGACAAGCTGGACGAATTGGGCCTTGAACCGATGCTGTGGTTCGGTGGCTGGGCAGCGGCTGGGTGCGATCCGGCACGCATGGGGATTGGACCAGTTCCAGCAACCGAGCGCCTGTTTGAGCGGCGCGGTTATAGCTGGGACGATATTGATCTGGTCGAGGTCAATGAAGCCTTTGCCCCGCAAGTTCTGGCTGTCCTGAAAGGATGGGGTTGGTCAGACGATGATTCACGCCGTGACATCTTGAACGTCAACGGATCGGGCATTTCACTGGGCCACCCGATTGGCGCGACAGGCGGACGGATTTTGGCTGATATGGCGCATGAAATGCACCGCCGTGATGCTCGCCTTGGCTTGGAAACAATGTGCATTGGCGGCGGTCAGGGTATCGCGGCCGTTTTTGAAAGAGCAATGTAATGACGGGTGTGACGGATCAGGGATCAGGCCAATGGGACAAATGGTTGGGCCGCGAAATGGTGGCCCAAGACCAGTTGGATGTGGCATTGGCGCGGCGTTGGTGCGCCAATTTTGATCTGCCTTTGCCTGTACTTTCATCCGATGGCGAAGCTATGCCCCAAAGCATCCATTTTTGCCTATGCACACCAGAGGCAGCCACCGCCGCATTGGGCATAGATGGTCATCCCGCNCGCGATGACAGTGCCGACAGTTTCTTTCCCCCTATCCCACTGCCGCGCCGCATGTGGGCGTCCAGNAAGATGGCATTCCTTGCCCCCATTACGCTGGGGGCGCAGATCACTCGCAACAGCCGGATTGCCTCCATTGCCGAAAAAGATGGCAAGAGCGGNAAACTTGCCTTTGTTGATGTCGAACATGTCACAACAGCCAATGGGCAAGATGCTGTGCGCGAGACGCAGACGCTGGTCTATCGCGATGCGGTTGCATCNGATGCGCCGCTCAGCCCGCCAATGCCGGGTGACGGGTCGTTCGACCCTGCTGGCTGGGATAGCCATGTGGCGATAACTCCATCTGAAATCCAATTGTTTCGCTTTTCTGCGCTGACCTTCAACACGCATCGGATTCACTATGATGCGCCTTATGCCAGCACCGAAGAACGGTATCGCGGGCTGGTCGTGCATGGCCCATTGATGGCCAGCTTGCTGCTACAAATGGCGGGACGCAATTTGGGTGAAAACAGGTTGGCCAGCTTTGCTTTCCGCGCTGTCAGTCCCGCGATAGCGGGCGAAACCTTGCATCTGGCCATGCGTCAGGAAGGCAATTCAATAGAATTGGGTAGCTTTGCCAGCGATGGCCGCCAATGTGTGAAGGCAAATGCAACCTTTGCCTAAGCGGTCCCGTTGAACCCTAGTCGATCGGATAATCCTCAATCGGCTGCATCACGCCATAGGTTTCGGCATGCGGGGTGTGATCCAAGTCGGGAAATGCGATTTCGGGCGGATTAACTTGCGTGTCCGGCAACCGGTCTAGCAGGTTACGAATAAGGGTCAGCCGACCACGTTTTTGATCGTTGAAATCCACCAAAGTCCATGGCGCATGATCGCTATGTGTGGCGCTGAGCATAGCTTCACGAGCTTGCGTATAATCGTCATACTTTTCGCGCGCCGCCAAATCGATGGGTGACAGCTTCCAGCGTTTTAGGGGATCTTCCAACCGTTCTTTCAAGCGTTCCTCTTGCTGTTCCTGATCCGTGGTCAGCCAATATTTGAACAACAAGATGCCATCATCGGTCAGCATTTTTTCAAACGCAGGCACCTGATCAAGGAACAGATCAATCTGGGCATCATCAGCATAGCCCATAACCTTTTCAACCCCGGCACGATTGTACCAACTGCGGTCAAACAGAACGATCTCGCCCGCGCTGGGAAGGTGGGCAACATAGCGTTGGAAATACCACTGGGTTTGTTCTGCATCGGTGGGCTTAGCCAGCGCCACAATTTGGCATTGGCGCGGGTTTAGACGCGCGCCCACCGCGCGGATCGCGCCGCCCTTGCCAGCAGTATCGCGCCCTTCAAACAATACGCAAATCCGCTGCCCGGTCGCGCGCGCCCACCGGGCCATGGCAACCAGCTCCTCCTCAAGCGGCTCGAGCAGCTTGCCATATTCCTTACCCTTTAACTTGCCCAAACCATCCTCCGCATTTGTAAGTTCGTGCCACCGATGGTATAAATTGAAACCAATTATGGCATCGTCAGCAGCAACCGAAACCGACTTTAGCGTACTCCCCGAACTTGCGGGAGATATTTATACAGCGCCGCTGCAAAAGCCCGCCCATATAGGTGATGATTGGGTCGAGCCAAAACAGGCCGATTACAGCCAGGCCGATCATAGCATTTGGGACGAGCTGTTTGAACGCCAAATGGGCGTATTGCCCGGACGCGCTGCCACCGCTTTCTTGCGCGGGATGGACAAGCTGGATCTGGCTCGCGGAGGCGTACCCGAATTTGATCGACTGTCAGCAGAACTGGACGTGCTTACCGGCTGGAGCGTCATTCCTGTACCCATGCTGATCCCCGATCACGTATTCTTCTGGCATCTGGCCAATCGCCGTTTCCCTGCTGGCAATTTCATCCGCTCGCGCGAGACATTGGGCTACATTCAGGAACCCGACGTGTTTCACGATGTGTTTGGCCATGTTCCGATGCTGACCGATCCGGTGTTCGCCGATTACATGGAGGAATATGGCCGCGCGGGATGGAAGGCGATGCGGTACAATCGCCTGAAGGCCTTAGGCGCGCTCTATTGGTATACGGTTGAATTTGGTCTGATCGAGGAACCCGACGGGATCAAAGCCTATGGCGCGGGTATTTTATCTGGCCCAACCGAAGCCCGTTTCGCTGTCGAAGCGCAAAGCCCCAACCGCATCATGTTGAATGTCGACCGGGTTATGCGCACCGATTACGTCATCAGCGATCTGCAACCGACCTATTTCGTTGTCGAAAGCTTTGATGATCTGTTCCGGCAGACTGTGGAGCGGGATTTCGACCGCCTCTATCGCAGCCTTGATCCGGCCTTCACCTATGCCAATTCAGCGGTGATTGATGTAGACAATGTGGTGCATCGCGGGACGCAGGAATATCTATTGCGCGGTGGGCGCGGATCGGGAGCGGATCCGGTCTAACTTCGCCGATTGTCTGGCCCGATTGTGTCTGGCGTGAGTGCGTGCCTAACCACGCAGATTGGGCCGGATGATCAGATTGTAAATGGCAAGCACCGCAAGCGCTGCGGCCAGTGCAATCAGCAGCGCATAGGCAGATAATCCGCCCAGCACCGATCCATGGTTGGCCAAAATGCCGCCGCCCAGCGCCCCGGCGGCGCCCAAACCCATATCGGTCAGAATGCCAGATCGGGTCTCGCTGCGCGCGAAGATAGAGGCGAGCCAACCTAACAATGCTCCGAGAAAAATGAGCAGGATTAGGGCCATGCGGGTGTTTCCATATGCATCACCCATTCAACCAATACCCCTGCAAAAAAGT
>JGI24025J20009_10003677_pt1 | contig 10343 bp, 9 predicted proteins | sample Cruoilmetagenom3_FD_20009 | JGI IMG/M metagenome (IMG submission 20009) | reverse complement strand
CCGGGAATTGGAACACTGGGATGTTGCGGCCAAATCACGAGTGATTGAACTATTAAAGCGTGGGGCAACCGGCACAGCGTTACGCTGGGGTATCTAGCAAGCCCGAAAGCAATTCGGTCTACGAGCTGGAATTACTGAAGCGGTAAGTGCTAGCAAAGCAGCCTAAATAAGGCATAGTAATCGCTGGCACTGAGACAAAACAAAACACCGACCAAGCAAGTCTTCATCACCAAAGGAGTCAGAGTAATTAAAATCAACGAACCAATTAGAAACATCAAGCACTCCGACCCCTTTGATATATTCTAGAGCAAGGAAGCACCACACGGAAACCCGCTCGACGCCATCAATGGAGGAGGTAGAGCGACGCAGGAAGCCAAAGCCGAGTGTACAAGGGCTACATAAGGAGTTGAGTACGGAGCTGACTCCGCTATCGGGTAAAAAGGCAATTCTTATGGAAAATTCATTTTGAGGCGCCACCCTCGAATAAAGTGCCCACTGAAATGACACAGTTTATCCATTGGTCTAACGAATCAGCGCCCGAAGGAAAAAACACGATAAAGAACCCTGTTATCCGTTCTGCTGTTGCCCACTTATATTTTGAAAGCATTCACCCATTCGAAGATGGCAATGGCCGCATCGGCAGAGCAATTGCTGAAAAGGCTTTATCTCAATGCCTTAATCGCCCTATTCTTTTGAGCCTTTCTGAAACCATAGAGGCAAAGAAAAAAGATTATTATGAAGCATTAAAAAATGCTCAAAAGACTAATGAAATTTCAGGCTGGCTTATCTATTTTTCCAACACTGTATTAAATGCCCAGATAAGGGCAGAAGAAANATTGAATTCATCCTTAACAAAACAAAGTTCTTTGATAAATACAAAAATCAGCTCAACGACCGCCATTTGAAAGTGGTTCGCAGAATGCTCGATGCTGGCGTATCAGGATTCGAAGGCGCTATGAGTGCAAAAAAATATGTAGCAATAAGCAATACATCAACGGCTACCGCAACCCGTGATCTTAAATATTTATCAGATATAGGTGTTTTAAAGCAGACTGGCGGTGGTCGTAGTACCAGGTATGAAATTGATTTTGGGTGAATGTGTGTATTGTGTCTTTATATGGGCGTGTGTTTTTTGGAGGGGTAGGATTCGAGTATCCCCTAGAGTGCTATAAATGTATCGCCTAAACCGGTTAGCCTGAATTATCAATTACTCTGACCCCTTTGATGTTGTTCGTAAATGTATTGACACTAATGTGCGCAAACAGGGCGCCGCCAAGCACAAGAAGAAAATCAAAATAGGACATCTGCTCAGAAGCCGTCACCGATGTCGCAAACCCCAAAAATATACTGACAGGGGTCAGTATCAGAAAAGGAATCCGCATAGATCTCAGGACTGTTTTAATCATATTCATGTCCGATGCAATAAGGTTAAGTGGCTAAGGCCAAAAGCATGTGCGATTTTTTAGAAAAGGGAAAACCTCAACCAAAAGACGTCGCCGTGCCTGGCCTGGTTAGACTAGTGGGGCAGCTGATATGAAACATTGCCGGTATTTACCCTGATATATTTTCGCTGCTCTATGTCTTCTATGATTGCATCAAGTTGCTGCTCTGAAAGCTTTTCAGTGAACAAGGAGTTAATGGTATTCGAAAGCGTCTTGACCTTACGCGGCCTGGACTGCCCCCGCCCAGCGAGATTTTTAACGATGGCGGTAACCATATCGTCGGTTGAAGTGGCTGCGGACATCCTCACCACTGGAATTTCGGCCAAATCACACTCTCGTTGGATTTTGATACCGCGTGCTTTGAGGTATTTAATAAGCGTGTCGAAGCCGGTATCGCGGGAAATAATATGGAAATAGGCATTTGGGTCTTTTGCGGCTAACTCTCCCACGTAATAAGCAATATGGAAATCAAGGGCGTTTTTTCCGGTGCCGGCGATTTTGATGTACTGCCCTGCATCACCAAGAGCCTGCATCGCAGCGGCTAAATCGAAAGGTATCTTGGTCTGGTTGGCACCAACAAAAACCATGACTTTGAAAGGATGCTGCTTCAAAACCTCTAGGTTACTGGGCTGAACATTTTCAAAATCGACTAGGACATAGTTTGTTGCCAAGCGAACTCTCCTTGTTTTTAGCCCTAACGGGGCAGTAGAAAAACCTCGATTTTACGTAATATCTCAAGTGTCTAAATAACGTACCTTTGCCGAGATATGCACCGCATATATTACCCCAGCATCACTAAAGTCTATACTCAGGCAACAAACGCATCCCTTGATCAATACGCTGAAAAACTCACTCAAACCGATTTCATCGACTACTTTATACCGACCTACCAATTAGAGGGATTTTCTACAACCTCAACACCTAAAGCTGCGAAATGCGCTAGCGCGGGGAAAAATCAGAACGAGACCACCTTTACCTGTTCGGCGAACTAAATAACCCACTCTCAGCCAAATCTCACCATGTGCCAATTTAACTTTGCTGACCCTCAACGTTTACCATGCAAATTTTAAGTGTAGCCTCCACATCGGTAATATTTGATATTAAAACATCAGTTACTCTGACACTTTTGGAACGGCTGACGGTGAGATAAAGCAGGTCATTTACGCGCACGGTGATCCCCTCGAATGAGCATGGATAGTGGCTTGCAATCGACAGAGTACTAGTATATTAACTATTAGCATGCTAATTGACCAACATGACTGCCACGGCCTTCTCCACAGCTCGAACCTGATTGAGAGGGTGCTGCGCCGACAGCTGGCGCCTCTTGGGATCTCTCCGAGTCAGGCCCGTGTTCTCGAGGCGATGAGCCGGATGGGCCCCGTCTCTCAGTCCGACCTCGCCTCAGCGTTCGGGATTACCTCCGCCAGTATGAGTACGATGACAGACCGGCTGCTGAGCGCTGAATACATCACGCGCGCTGTCGATCCGGCATCGCGTCGACAGAACGTTCTTGAACTGACGGACAAAGGACAAACACTGCTTGCCGGGATCTGCGAGGCCTGGACGGCAGTCGACGACACCATCCGGGCCGTGCTTGGCAAAGATGCGGCGACATTCTTCGACCTGGCCCGCCGGCTCCGTGATGGATTGGGTGGCACCATCCCCGGTTTTCAGAGTAACCGCGCGCCCGTGGTGACAGAGCGCTGATGCACATCGAAACGATAACCAGACGACTTGCTTGCCTGCTGGCCATGTCAGCCGGTCTCGTGCTGGTGGGCTGTGCTGCGATGGGGCCGAATTACACCCCGCCGGCAACCGATATGCCGGCGACCTGGAGCTACCTTGACCCGGCGGCGCGGCCGGAGATACGCGCCGAAGCGCCGACGGACCTGAGCCGCTGGTGGAAAAGCCTGAACGATCCATTGCTGTCTGAGTTGATCGATGAGGCCCTGCTGGACAACAACGACTTGCGCAATGCGCAGGCGAGGTTGCGTCAGGCCCGGGTACAACGCACAGTGGCCGCAGCAGGGCGTTACCCCGCCGTAACCGCTTCGGGCAGCGCCAGCCGCACCCGTTCGAGCGAGGAAGTCGGCAGCGGTACGACGCGCAATTATTTCAGTGTCAGTTTTGATGCAAGCTGGGAGGCCGACGTGTTCGGTGGCGTACGCCGTGGCGTTGAGGCGGCCTCGGCCGATCTCGAGTCGTCCGAGGCGAGCCTCGCCTACACCCGGGTCACGCTGGCGTCCGAAGTGGCGCTGGGTTATGTCGAGATGCGTACGTTGCAGAGTCGTCTCCGCATTGCCCGCGACAACCTCGCCAGCCAGTCGGAGACGCTGCAGATCACCGAGTGGCGCGCCCAGGCTGGGCTAACCAGCAGCCAGGATGTCGAGCAGGCGCGCAGCAACCGGGAGCAGACCCGGGCGCAAATCCCCACGCTGGAAACCAACCTGGCCGAAGCGGAACACATCCTCGACATCCTACTTGGCAAGGCACCGGGAACACTGCATGCGCGTCTTGTCGAAGCTGCAGGACTGTCGTCCGTGCCGGCAACAATCGCCGTCGGCATCCCGGCCGAGACCCTGCGCCAGCGGCCTGACGTCCGCGCGGCCGAACGCACGCTGGCCGCTGAGACCGCACGTCTGGGCGTGGCTGAGGCGGCACGCTATCCGGCCTTCGGCCTCTCGGGCTCGATCGGACTGGAAGCGTTGAAGTTCGGGGCGTTGGGTAACAGCGGCGCTAGGGCCTCATCCCTGCTCGCCGGCATCACGGCCCCGATATTCGATGCCGGTCGTTTACGTGCCCAGGTCAACATCCAGGATGCGATACGCGAGCAGGCGCAGATCGCGTATGAACAAACCATTCTCACCGCGCTGCAGGACGTGGAGAACGCTTTGGTTGCACTGGCTCGCAGCCAGGAACGCGTCGAGGCGCTGGGCAATGCCGCCGAATCCGCACGCGTGGCGGCCGAACTTGCACGGCAGCGCTACAGCGCCGGCCTGATCGACTTCCAGTCGGTGCTCGATACCGAACGCACGCTGCTATCCAACGAAGACAACCTCGCCAACGCGCGCGAATTCGCCCTGCAGTCACTCATCCGCTTATACAAGGCACTGGGCGGCGGCTGGTCGCCCGACCGCGCATCCGGCGCCCCCACCACCACACAACTCACGGATACACCATGAACGACAAGAACACCACTTCTCCCGCCGACCTGCAGACCCTGCTGGGCGAAGACCACCCGCCGCGCTGGTGGCAGCGCGGCTCGTTATGGTCCAGTCTTGTCGCCCTATTGATCGTGGCCGGCGCTGTCTATTACTGGCAGGCGCAAAGCGCAGGCAAGGCCGCGCCCACCTATGTGACCACCGAACTTCGCACGGGCAGTCTCACGTTCAGCGTATCGGCCAACGGCACATTGCAGCCCACGCGCTCGGTCAACATCGGCAGCGAGCTCTCGGGCACGGTCGAGCGCGTGCTGGTGGACGTGAACGACCACGTCAAGACCGGCCAGGTGATGGTGGAACTGGACGCGTCGAAGTTCAACGATCAGGTGATTAGCTCGCGCGCCGCGCTGGCCGCCGCGCAGGCTCTGCTCGCGCAAAGCAAGGCTACCGTCGCCGAATCCCGCGCCAACCTTGCTCGCCAGGAGGAAGTCTTCAAACTCTCGGGCGGCAAGGTACCTTCGGCCACCGAGCTCGATACCGCGCGCGCCACGCTGGCCCGCGCCGAGGCTGCCGAGTCGAGCGCTGCCGCCAACGTGAGCGTGGCCAAAGCCATGCTCTCGACGGATGAAACCAACCTCACCAAGTCCTCGATCCGCTCGCCCCTCGACGGCGTGGTGCTCAGCCGCTCGGTCGATCCGGGCAACGCGGTGGCCGCCTCACTGCAGGCAGTCACCCTGTTTACCGTGGCCGAGGACCTGACCCAGTTGCAGCTTGAAGCCAGCGTGGACGAGGCCGACGTGGGCGCCGTGAAGGTGGGGCAAAAAGCCAGCTTTACCGTCAGCGCCTACCCCTCGCGCCGCTACCCGGCTACGATCCGCCGCGTGGCCTATGGCGCGACCACCATCAACAATGTGGTGACCTACGTGGCCACACTCGATGTGGACAACAGCGACCTCAGTCTGCGCCCCGGAATGACGGCAGTGGCCACTATCGTGGCCACCGAGCGCGAGGGCGTGCTGCTTGTACCCAACACGGCGCTGCGCTTCTCGCCCAGCACAGCAGCCGTGGCAAGCAAATCGTCCAGGAACAGCAGCATCCTGTCCAAGATGATGCCGCGCCCACGGCGCAACAGCACCAAAGTGGCCGGTACAGAGAATAAGGCTGCGGGTACGAGCCAAATTTGGGTACTACAGGAAGGCCAGCCGGTGGCCATGCAGGTGCAGACCGGCATCAGCGACGGCCGCATGACCGAGGTCAGCGGAGATCAGCTCACGCCCGGCATGGCCGTCATCACCGACCAACGCAGTACGGGCCCCTCGTCATGACGATGAGTAAAAACCGCCAGTCACCACCGCTGATCCGCCTGCGCGGCATCACCAAAGTCTACGGCACGGGCGAAACGGCATTCCAGGCGCTTAAAGGCGTAAATCTAGACATCGAGGAGGGTGAATTTGTGGCCATCATGGGCCCCAGCGGTTCGGGCAAGTCCACTGCCATGAACATGCTGGGCTGTCTGGACACGCCGACCGCTGGCACCTATGAATTTCGGGGTGTGCAGTTGCAGTCGCTCAGTCGTGACGAACGAGCTCGCCTGCGCCGGCGCTACCTGGGCTTTGTATTTCAGGGATTTAACCTGCTGGCACGCACGTCGGCGCAGGAAAACGTCGAACTACCACTGATTTACCGCGGCGAACCCTCCGCAAAGCGCCATGCCATGGCCGCGCGCGCGCTCGAGCAGGTTGGTCTCAAAGGGTGGGAGCACCACACACCTGGCGAGCTCTCCGGTGGCCAACAGCAGCGCGTGGCAATCGCACGCGCCTTCGTCACCGAACCCGCCGTCTTACTGGCCGATGAGCCCACCGGCAACCTCGACACCGCTCGCAGCAAGGAAATCATGGACCTGCTCTGGCACCTCAACGCCGACCGGGGCATTACTGTGCTGATGGTCACGCACGAAGCCGAAATGGCCGCCTACGCGCATCGCATCGTGCGCTTCGTCGACGGCGTGGTATCCAATGACGAGCGCAACCCCGACCCGGTCGGGCCCCAGGCCGGGCACGTTGCCACATTCATGGGAGCGGACTGATCATGTGGCTCAACACTCTCCTGCTCGCTCTGCGCTCGATCCGACGCAACCTGATGCGCTCATTCCTCACCATCCTGGGCATTGTGATCGGCGTCGGCGCAGTGATCACGATGGTCACGGTGGGCAATGGCGCCACCGTGTCCGTGCAAAACCAGATCTCAGGGCTGGGCACCAACCTCTTGCAGATCCGACCGGGCCAGCGCATGGGGCCGGGCAGCGGTGGCTCCAGCGCGCCCTTATTCAAGGACAGCGACGCCGAGGCCATCTCCACCCAGATCGGTGGCATCGTGGCTGCTGCACCCCAATCGCGTTCGTCGGGTACGCTCGTGGCCAATGGCCGCAACTGGAGCAGCACCATCACTGGCAGCACGAACGCGTGGCTTACCATCGGCAACTGGACATTGGCCCAGGGGCGTGAGTTTTCCGATGCTGAGCTGCGAGCGGGTGCGGCGGTCTGCATGATCGGTGAAACCGTCCGACGCGAACTGTTCGGCAGCAGTCCCGCGCTGGGCGAGTCGCTGCGCGTCAAGCTGATCAGCTGCAAGATCATCGCCGTGCTCAGCTCCAAAGGGCAGGGTTCGTTCGGCAACGACCAGGATGACCTGGTCTTTATGCCGATCAAGACCCTGCAGCGCCGCATCACCGGCAATACTCAGGTCAACGAACTGCTGGTATCTATGGCCGACGGAAGCGACTCGACACGCGTCATCTCCAGCCTGACGCAACTATTGCGCGAGCGCCGCAAGCTGGCCGACACCGACGAGAACAACTTCAACGTGCTCGACACCAAACAGCTGGCCGATACGCTCTCTGGCACTACCAAGGTGATGACCACGCTGCTGGGTGCCGTGGCCGCGGTGAGCCTGCTGGTGGGCGGCATCGGCATCATGAATATCATGCTGGTCAGCGTCACCGAGCGCACGCGCGAGATCGGCCTGCGCCTGGCCATCGGCGCACTGGAGCGCGAGGTGCTACTGCAATTTCTGATCGAAGCCGTGGTGCTGTCCAGCTTGGGCGGGCTGATCGGAATTGCCCTGGCTGCCGGCGCGTCCATCGCCCTGTCCAGCTTAATGGACATCCCCTACCTGTTCGACCCAACCATCAATCTGTTAGCTTTCATGTTCTCGGCAGCAATCGGTGTCATCTTCGGCTACTTCCCGGCACACCGAGCGGCCGGGCTCAATCCGATCGATGCCTTGCGACACGAATGAGCAACAATAAAAAGAAACTAAAAGATAGACGGATTCAATTTCCAAGTGCACCACCACTTCAGCTGTAATAGACCTCTGCTGGTGCCCGATAATTTAAGATTTTTCTAGGGCGGCTATTGATTGTATCGATTATGAGCTTTAGTTATTGTCTATCGGTGACGTCAGTGAACGAGGAGCCTTTTGGAAAATACCGCCTCAATAGTCCATTGGTATGTGCATTGGTACCTTGCTGCCTAGAATAATATTTAGGCAATCAAGCACCCCTATCTACACTACTGAAAAAGCACCAGAAAAATTACCACCCGAAATTTCAAAGCGAACAACGTACCATAATGCGACGGAAAAGCTTACGCCACTTTCTACCGCTTAGCTCTTCAAAATAGATACCCACCAGCAGCCTAGTGTATTACCCGAAACTCACCATACAACTATATACCAAGGCCTATCACAACTTCTTACCCGGATGCGCCAAAGCACTCTTAACCGAACGCGCCTTTTCCCCTTTTACTTTAGGTCGATACACATGGGCCTGAGCTTCATCATAGAGGTAGGAGTCGTCAAACTCTTCTGTATTAAGTAAACATCAAGTACTCTGACCCCTTTGATACAGGTCTAGCTTAGATAAGGCTTATTTTCTAGACCTGGCCCTACTCTATTTCCGTTTATTGTACCTCACGCCCAAAGCGTCAATATGATACTTGACCCCTGCTTTTGACCCTGCTTTCCTGCTCTTTCTTTTACCAGCCTCTAATTGAGCGTAGTTTCGCCTGCAACGACACCGTTAGCTCTCCAAGGCCTTCGCTATTTGGCAGATAGTGAATATAACGTAAGTGGCGAAGATCAAAAGGTATATCATTTTCTGATTGTGTTATCAGAATAACTTCTTTACCTATTGCATGAGCGATTCCGGCCTCATAGAAAACATTAGGGTTTTTGCCCGAACAGTCGCAGATTACAACTTTGGCTCTCGCAATGATATTTACGATATCTTGAATTATTGTATGGTGCTCCCATATATCATCAGCCCTCACATGCGAGAAGCCGATGGAAGTTGTTGCCTGTTGAAGAGTTAAGTATATGGAATTAAATTCAGCACTAAACGGCATCATTATCGAAACAAGATTCTCATCTTGAGAATAAGCTGCTTCTAACGAAAACACCTTCGGGCTAACAGCTCTTTTTTGTTGATTTTGCAATAAAAGCTTATATAGATCAACTTCGCATACACTCCAACATGTATGTGACAAACCAAAACGCCCTAAACGTAATTCTACTGCGTAACCTTCTAGTTCAGCGTTAGAAATTGGTAAAATACTATTATCAATTGCGTACTGAATGGATACTTCAGAGTGGCCTAAGATGACGTTTGTAATGTGTGCCACTCTTGCAAACTGTGGCCCATCGCCTCCTGTTTCGGCCACCAAAAGTGCAGGATGCTCTTTTAGTTTAGCTACATCAAGCTGTCCATTTGAGTAGAACCTACTACCAACAAGATCTTCTGGTTTTATGTAAACACGGCTCATTGACAAAGTTCCGCCAGAGTCCGGCCAGCCCTGATAAGAAACTAGTAAGTGAAACATATCTCTTTAATATCCCTATGGTTCATGATTTGCCGCTCATAACGATTAACCTCAGTTGGCCCAAAAGCAAGCAAAGCGCAACTTTAGGCCGACTGGAGCGTTTTGTTCACACGGCCGGCGCATTTGCTCGTAGCGGATACCATTGTGCAGTACGGGCCTAGTACTCAAGGATATCCATTTACTACCGCCGAAGCAGTAAATAATTACGGAGGCCTCCTCTCTGAACGATTTTGATCGGGTGCCCCCTAGAACGCTCCTTTCTTAGCTCTTTATCCGTTAGCACCTCCGTTATTGTTTCTTTTCATCGCTGTTTTTAAGTGGAGAAAGTTTACTTATTGCATTAATTAGAGAAACTGCACTTTCTACTGATTTAGGATCAAAAGATGCTGTTTCATGTTTAGAGAAGGCTGAATCACTTACTATATTCCAATGCTCGAAAGCGTCTTTAATTTGACCCCAGCTCGCATCAGCGCCATATGTTTCCAAGTAAAATTTGCCAAAGTTAATTGCGTGTCGGCGCTCACTGTTTTTGACAGATTCATGCATATATGATTGACTAAAAGTGAAGACATATTTAGCCAAAGCTATAAACAGACCTATCAAAATCAAACCTTTAAATGTGACTAATAGAACATAACCCCAGCCAATAACAGCATTGTCTTTAAGTAACTCTACCCCTTCAATACCAAAATAGAGTACGGTTGCAATGCCAAAAATTATTGACATTCCGCCTGCAATTGACCAGAAATTAGATATCTTATGAAACTGGCGGATTCAACTCCGAAGTGCATAACCATTTAAGCTCTCAAGAGAGCCATGTGTTCAGCCATTAATTTGGCTGGAGTTTCGTAACCAAGTATTTT
>JGI24025J20009_10003675_pt1 | contig 10347 bp, 11 predicted proteins | sample Cruoilmetagenom3_FD_20009 | JGI IMG/M metagenome (IMG submission 20009) | reverse complement strand
TAAAAGACAATCGTATCCTGGGACAGGACACCTTTGTTGAAGGGATTGAGAATAAGTTTTACCTCAAGAGAAGAAATAGACGCAGGGGACGGCCAAGAAAAAATCTCGCTGTAACGCCATATAAAATAAGAGGATAGAAAGAACTGACACCAATATCGACATAAAATAAGAGGATAGAAAGAACTGACACCAATATCGACACCAATATCCTATAGGGACAACCCTTGCCATACGGCTCTGTGAGTCGTTGTCCGCAGGAGAGCTTTTAATTTCGATTGGGATGGAGTTAAGGCGCCTGCCGGTAGGCAGGGATTAACGCCAACTTGCTATATGGTTATTTCTGCACAACCACCACTTCACTCCGATACCTTCCTGCACGAATTTAATGCGAGCCCACATTTCACAATTCACCCTGTCAAATAAACTACCAAGAGTGTTTACTTACACATAACTTCGTAACTATTTAACAGGGTGAGCTATCCGCCAATCTTTTTCACTTGACTTAATCCCAGTTTTATGTTATAATTAAGCTATGAGAAAACATCTCGACCCACATATAATAGCGCAAATGAGGTCGCTCGAACTTAAGGTGCGTGCTGTGGTGGATGGATTTCTCGTCGGAATACACAAGAGCCCGTATCACGGCTTCTCGCAGGAGTTCGTTGAACACAGACAATACATGCCCGGCGATGAACCGCGCTATATAGACTGGAAGGTATACGGCAGGACGGACAGGTTGTATCTTAAACAGTTTGAGGAGGAGAGAAACCTACGCGCTTATGTCGTGCTGGATGGTTCAAGGTCTATGGCATACAGACAAACCGGCGCCATAAGTAAGTGGGAGTACGCCTCCATAATTAGCGCGTCGTTTGCCTATATCCTGGTGTTGAACAAGGACGCCGTCTCTGTATCCATATTCGATACTTCCACCAGGAGATTCGTTCCACCTTCCACCACGCGTGCGAACCTTTCAAGGGTCTTCGATACCCTAGAGGACTCCTTACCCAGTGGCAAGACGAGAATATGTAAGGCAATAGAAGAATTATCTGAAAAGGCGAAGAGGAGGGCGTTTATCCTCGTCCTCTCGGACCTGTTCGATGACGAGAACACAACCATAAGTTCCCTATTAAATCTCCGTGCGCGGGGAAATGAACTGGTAGTTGTCCAGATACTGGATCCGGCAGAGAGGGAATTCCCGTTCAGGGGGTCCGTAAGACTGCGCGATATGGAAACGGGGGAAGAGCTCCTTGTAGATGCAAACTCCGCAAGGGACAGATATAGGGAGAATATGAATTCATTTCTTTCAAGGATAAGGTCGGAGTTGTGGAGGAATAACATAGATTACATTACAGTTGATACAAACACCCCGATGGAAAAGGTGCTGTATTTTATATTTGAGAGAGAAAAGGTGTGAGTGCCCATGTTCTTCCTATCGCCCATATATCTTTTGGGGCTGTTGTCATTGCCCATACCATTTATTCTCCACCTCTTTGAGAGGAGAAGGACGGTCCGAGTTGAGTTTCCATGGCTTCACATAGTTGAGGAGTCCTTGAAGGGAGGAAATCTCTTCCTCAGGTTGAGGGAGTGGATTCTTTTGGCAATAAGGACGCTCGCACTACTTTTTTTGGTATTTGCATTTGCGAACCCGCTGGTGAGAAGCGAGAAGGGGATTATTATCCTCGATGACTCCTACGATATGTTCGCGCAAAACGGGGATCAAATCCTGTTCAACGAGGCAAGAGATACCGCCGAGAAATTGGCTGGTGAGAAAGGCTTTGACATCGTTCTATCGTCGGGTAGACAATACACACATCAAATACTCCCCACATACGGGATGTTTCAGCCCCCCGACATAAAGGGAAAGAACATCCTGTTCATCACCTCGAAACCGCTGCCGAAGACAAAAGGCGTCATCACATTGGAAGGGGGAAAAAACCTTCTCTCCATCGATTCGGTATATCTGGAGGACCCGCTCCCACAGGTGGGAGCGGACAATAGACTTCTCGTGGGAATAACAAACTATGGAAAATACGACATTCAAAGAACCCTCTCCATTCATTCTCCGGATGATAGTATATACACAGAGATATGCCTGTCCCCCGGACAGACCTACAACTTTTTCCCCCTAAAATTCAAAAAGGCAGGTACCTATTCGGGTTATGTAGACATTGGTGACGACGCCCTTCTTCAGGACAATGTAATGTATTTCTCTTTTAAGATACCCGAGAGGATAAGGGTTGGTATAGTTGAGAAAGATAGCAGTGCTGCTTTCTATATACAGAAGGCCTTGTCGCCGGAGGGGATAGAAACATCTATTGAGATTAAAAAAACCACATACCCGCGATTGCCCTTTGCAGATGTCTTCATATTTGTGGATGTACCCTACATAGAAAGTGGTGTACCTTCCATAGTCTTTAGAGGAAGGGAATTGAGGAAACGCCCGAGGGATTTCTTCCTATCGCTCAAGGATATTGACAGGACACATCCGGTATTCTCCGTTTTTGATGATGCCTGTATAGACGAGATTACCTCCCGAAAAATTTACAGAAGGGCCCTTGGCGGAATAAATGGTAAAAGAATAGCTTCCTTTTCGGATGGAGAACGGGCAATCGCGGAGAGGGAAGGCAGTCTTTTTCTTTACTTTCTTCCCTCCGTGGAAAATACCGACATTGTACTATCACCGAACTTTCCGCCACTTCTTTATCGTATGGTTAGGTATTTGAGGGAGGGGAGAGAGTACCCCACGATGATACCCTGTGGTAGAGATGCGAGGTTGGGCGTGAAAGAAAATCATTCATATGAGGTCTGTTCACATGACGATAAAGAACGGTGGAGAATATCTCCGATTCCGGATGAGAACGGTCTCTGTCTGAGGTTCACTCCTCCATCTCCCGGGATTTACAGCATTGATAAGGTGGGGAAGATCGCGGTAAACATCGACAGACATGTATCCACTGTGCATCCATTCAAAAAAAATATGGGGGGTGTCCCCCTGAAGAGATGGTTTTTTCTCGCCTGTCTTTTCCTCGTTTTTGCCGAGATGTTCGTGAGGAATATAAGACCTTAAGATATGCTTCTTCTTTTCTATATTGCCCTCCTGGATACCACTGTGTATTACTCTGCAGAAAGGCTTTCTTATGATTTTGAAGAGGGTAGAATTCTGCTTCTCGGGAGTGCGAAAGTGGATTACAAAAATGTAACGGTCCTATCGGACAGTCTCATATACGATACGGAGACAAGAACGGTCGTGGCTTATAAGAATCCCATCCTGTGTATAGATAAGGACACGACATACGGCAGGAGTATGGCGTACAATCTTAACTCGGGTAAGGGGATCACTTTCGACGGCAGAAGCAAGGTTGAAAAGGGATGGTTCGGGGGCAAAACTGTGAAGTTGGTTGCCCCCAAAACGCTGAATGTGGAGAGTGGAAGATTCACAACCTGTGGTCTCAACCCGCCTCACTATTACTTCTGGGCGAAATCTCTGAAGGTTTATATGGATGACATGGTCTATGCGAGGCCCGTGGTGCTTTTTGTTCAGGATATACCCGTTTTTTTCCTTCCATTCTGGTTCTTTCCAATAAAGAAAGGGAGGTCGTCCGGGCTCCTGTTTCCCCAGGTTGGAAGCAACTCTACACTCGGCAGATATGTGAAGAATATTGCCTACTACTGGGTCATATCAGACTACGCAGACCTCACGGTGGGTGTTGACTATATGGAGAAAAAGGGGGTTGCGGTAAATCTCTCTTCAGTATGGCTCTATAAACCGATGCTCTCGGGAAACATCACCACACAGTATGTGGATGAGAACGGACTAAAGAGGAGGTGGAAGGCAAAGCTCTCACACCGTCAAAACCTCCGGGACGGAACAATCCTGATGGCGAGGGGAGATTTTGTGAGCGATGAATCATTCAACAGAGATTATGAGGATAATGTCGTGAGAGAACTGGAACAGGTATTCACATCCTATATCTCTCTGTCCAGGAGACTTGGTTTACTCTCAACGGGTCTTCTGATAAGGGAAACACGGAACATAAAGACTAAAGACCGTTGGGGAGACTATCCCAAAATCACACTATCCCTTCCGTCTGTCGGAGTTCTGGGTGGACATTTCTCCTATTCCGGAGTCTTCCTGAATTCTATCGCGGGTGATGAGAACGAGAGAAAGAGCGAAAACAGTTTGAGATTCACTCTGCCCAAGAAGTTGTGGTACTTCAACATTTCACCGGGGATGGGTGCGAGATTTTCCCTCTCCGACACAGAAGATGGGATCTCTGTCGAGAAATCCTATGACGGTTCTGTGGGTATTGGAACGGTTCTTTACGGTAGGTCTGTGATAAGAAATCCCGAGTTGAGACATACCACGAGACCGTCAGTTCGTTATAGTCTCTCCAGATCCGGTGGTTCGTATACGAAAAATCTGGGCTTCTCCATACGGAATGAGTTTTACCTGCTGCTCTGGGAGGGAAAGAAAATCAAACTGGGGAGGGGTGATATCGCTACAACCTGGAATTTTGAAGAGGGGAGATGTAATCCCGCGGCGGTCTCATTCAGCACATCGCCAGTGCGTGGGGTCTCATTAAGGGGAGGGGGAACATGGAATATATATGCGGATAGTATATATGGGAAATACCTCGTGGCCTCTTATTCGCTATCGCGAGGTGACTTCAGGACGACGCTCACATATAACATAAGAGAGGGAAGTGACGAGAGCGTATGGGGAAACATCTGTATGAAGCCAACAAAAGGGTGGAGGGTTGAAGGTGGCATAAGATATGATATTAGAAATGGCAACATTATAGACGAACATGTTTCTCTCAAGAGGGACTTGCACTGCTGGGAATTACAGTTCAACTATCAGAAATACGGAGAGAGATGGAATTATGATTTCAAGCTTCGGATAAAGGCGATCCCCGACATCAAAGTTGGCAAAGAAATCATAAAGATGTTACTCGGTGATTAATAAAATTTTTCAAAAAAAACTTGACATATACAAATTTTTGTGTTATAATTACCAGTTTGGATAAAATACCAATATCTTAAGTATGTGGTATTACATACCTGTGTTCGTGGGATGGGATTTACCCTGAGGAGGTATATATGGCAAAAGAAAAGTTTGCTCGTACAAAGACGCATCTAAATATAGGTACCATAGGGCATGTAGATCACGGGAAGACCACACTTACATCGGCAATAACAAAGGTGCTTGCGCCGAAAGGGCTTGCGAAATTTACCGCGTACGACGAGATCGACAAGGCGCCCGAAGAAAAGGCAAGAGGTCTGACTATTCAACTGTTCCACGGTGAGTATGAAACAGATAAGCGTCACTACGCACACATAGATTGCCCCGGACATGCCGATTATATAAAAAATATGATTACGGGCGCGGCGCAGATGGATGGCGCCATACTTGTGGTTTCTGCCGCCGATGGTACACAGCCCCAGACAAGGGAGCACATCCTGCTCGCGCGCCAGGTGAATGTGCCCGCAGTAGTGGTCTTCATGAATAAAACTGACCAGGTGGATGACCCCGAAATACTCGAAATAGTGGAACTGGAAATAAGAGAGCTTCTCACAAAATATGAATTTCCCGGAGACGACATTCCCATAATAAAGGGAAGTGCCTTGAAGTGTCTTGAATGTCCGACGCCCGATTGCGAAGACTGCAAACCCGTCCTGGAACTTATGGATGCTGTAGATGAGCACATACCCACCCCAGAGAGAGATGTCGACAAGCCATTCCTCATGTCTGTTGAGGATGTATTCTCCATAACGGGTAGGGGAACGGTGGCTACCGGAAGGGTTGAAAGGGGAAAATTGCACCCGGGTGAGGAAGTTGAGATCGTGGGCTTCAGACCCACAAAGAAGACCGTTGCCACATCGCTTGAGATGTTCAGAAAAATCCTTGATGAGACGGTTGCGGGTGATAACATAGGCATATTACTCCGGGGAATCGAAAAGAACGAGGTTGAAAGAGGTATGGTTATCGCAAAACCCGGCAGTATAACCCCGCACACGAAATTCACTGCACAGATATATGCATTGACGAAAGAGGAGGGTGGTAGACATACTCCCTTCTTTAAGGGCTATTCTCCACAGTTTTACTTCAGGACGATGGACGTGACGGGAAATGTCGAGCTCCCCAAGGGCGTTGAAATGGTTATGCCGGGAGACAATGTAGAGTTGGAATGCAGTCTCATATCTACCGTGGCGATGGAAGGGGGTATGCGCTTTGCCGTGAGAGAGGGAGGTAGAACGGTTGGGGCTGGTGTCGTGACCAAGGTTATAGAGTAAATTAACAACCGATAGACCAAAACTTGTGAACAGGTCGTAAGGGACCGTGCTACTATATAATTGCTCTGTTGGCTTCTCATCGCCTGTGGATAATGAGGTACATGCCAAAGGTGGTGGATTTTTGGTTACAATAAAACTATGGCAGAGAAGATACGTATAAGGCTGAAGGCTTATGACCACACACTGCTGGACCGCTCTTGCAAAGAGATAGTTGAAAATGTTAAGAGAACGGGAGCAAAGGTATCCGGACCCGTGCCATTACCCGTTGACCGCAGTTTGTATACGGTTTTGAAGTCGCCAAATATAGATAAAAAATCTCGCGAACAGTTTGAAATGAGAATACACAAAAGGCTGCTGGACATATACGAACCGACTGAAAAGACTATGGATACCCTGCGCAAACTGAATCTACCCGCTGGTGTGGATGTTGAGATAAAGGTATAGGCGACTCTACATCGGTCAACACCGTTTTGGCAGTCTGAATGCTTATTCCTTAAATTTTTCTTATCTTAAGGTATGAAGGCTATTCTCGGTAAAAAGATAGAAATGACCCAGGTTTTCGACGACAACGGTAATGTTATACCCGTGACGGTCGTGAGATGTAACGGCAACTCCATAGTGGGTATACGCACCAGAGAAAGAGATGGCTACAATGCGGTCATATTGGGATATGGTGTTGCAAAACATCCCAACTTACCCCACCGGGGGATCTTCAAAAAAATGGGCATAGCCCCGGTGAAAATTATGAGAGAGATCAGAAAAGAGGATATAGAGGGAACAAACATCGGTGGCACTGTGCCTGTCTCTCAATTTGAGGTCGGTGAAAAGGTGTTCGTAACGGGTGTATCAAAAGGTAAAGGATTTCAGGGGCCTATAAAACGGTGGGGATTTACTCGTGGTCCAATGAGCCACGGCTCCAAATCACATCGCGTTCAGGGATCCATTGGCGCCAGCGCTGACCCCGCAAGGGTTTGGAAGGGGAAAAAAATGGCCGGAAGGATGGGGGGGGTCAGGGTTACATTGAAGAATGTCTCCATCGTAAAAATAGACGACGAGCAGAATCTCATATATCTTAAAGGGGCTGTACCGGGAACAAGGGGTAGTTTTCTTGTTATAAAGCGTTGAGTTCACTTGGATGTTAGCCACAGAAGTGCGTCACAGAGGTACTTTCTGTGGCTTTGTACATATTTATTATGGAAGTTGCTGTGTATTCGAAAGATGGTAGTATCGTGGGAAAGAGGGAACTTTCTCCCTCCATATTCGAACAGAAGGTTAACGAAAGCCTCATCTCCGAAGTTATCAGAGCGTACATGGCAAATGCGAGGCGTGGAACTGCGTCGACCAAGAAAAGGGGCGAGGTAAGGGGTGGGGGCAGGAAGCCCTGGCGTCAGAAACATACGGGTCGGGCAAGAGCGGGTTCAACCAGGTCGCCCATATGGAAAGGCGGCGGCGTAACCTTCGGCCCAAAGCCAAGAGATTATGGCATAAATATATCCAAGAAAAAGAAGAGACTTGCGCTTCTTTCCTCTCTTTCACTTAAGGCAAAAGAGAGTAAAGTCCTCATTATAGATGAGATCGCAATAGAGCACCCGAAGACAAAGGCATTCCATGATATGTTAAAAAATTTCGGTTTTAAGGAAAGTGCGAAGTTACTCTTCAGTCTTGAGAAAATTGATGGCTCCGTGTATAAATCTGGCAGAAATATTCCCGGGGTGAGCTTTACTACCGGAAGCGACCTGAACGCATTGGCTGTTCTATCTTCAGGCACCATCGTATTTTCCTCGAAAGGACTTGATTCACTGGAGAAGAGACTTGGATAAAGACGCAAGGAACATAATAATATCGCCCCTTCTCACGGAGAAGGCGCTAAAACTTAAGGCAGAGACCAATAGCTACACCTTTTTGGTCCATCCTCATGCCAACAAAATTGAGATAGGGAAGGCAATCGAGGAGCTATTTAAAGTAAGACCCTTGGAGGTGAGAACATTCAATCTCATGGGTAAGCCAAAGAGACTCGGTCGTTGGACGGGTAGAAAGGCGAGAAGGAAGAAAGCAATTGTAAAACTTAAAAAGGGCGATACAATAGCTGTATTTGAAGGCATGTAGATTCACAAACCTTTGACTTTTTAACTTTATGGCAAAGAAAGTTAACCCGACATCTCCCTCAAGGAGACATATGACCTTTGAGGATTTCTCTTCTCTCTCAAAAGGGAGACCTCCGAAATCTCTCCTTCGTCCGCTGAAATCGAAAGCGGGCAGGGATACAAAGGGCAGGATAACTGTGAGACACAGGGGCGGTGGAGCGAAGAGATTCCTGCGTCTCGTCGATTTCAAGAGAGACAAACACGGGATAGAGGCAAAGGTGACACATATCGAGTACGACCCAAACAGAGGGGCAAGAATTGCGAGAGTTTCCTACGCAGACGGTGAGAAGAGATATATCATCTGTCCCGTTGGGTTGTCCGTTGGAGATAGCGTAATATCGGGACCAGATGCTCCGATAAAGGTTGGAAATGCGCTTACCCTGAGAAATATTCCATCCGGCATGGATATCCACAATGTGGAACTTGAACCGGGAAGGGGGGGTAAGCTTGTAAGGGCAGCGGGAACATCCGCCAAAATTCTCGCAAAAGAGGGAGATTACGCCCATGTAAAGCTCTCTTCGGGAGAGGTCAGGCTTGTGCATCTCAACTGTCACGCCACGCTTGGTCAGGTTTCCAACCCGGGGCACCGTGCCGTTGTCATTGGAAAAGCGGGTAGACGAAGACATATGGGCAGAAGACCCATGGTGAGGGGCACTGCGATGAATCCAGTTGACCATCCAATGGGTGGGGGAGAAGGTAAGAGTAAGGGGCACATTCCAAGGTCTCCCACCGGCATTCCGGCAAAGGGCAAAAAAACAAGGAAAAAGAGGAAAACATCAAACAAGTTCATTCTGAAGAGAAGAAAATAACAAAGTAAGGAAACTACAGAGATAATTTAAAAATTAAAATGTAGAATTTATTTTAGTTTGACTTAAGACTGAAAGCTGCTCGAAAAATTTTTCCCTGGGGGAAAATTTTTGAATTTTGATTCCTGACTGCCCTGCCTACCGGCAGGCAGGCGTCAGGCAAGTTGTCATTTCTTGCCCCGTGGAATAAGACTTTATATTCCACAGGGTGAACATTTTGATACCTGCCCACCGGCAGGCGGGTTTGATTTTTGCATTTAACCTTGTGATTAAGTTTTTGACATGAGGTTGGGGGAGCAATGGCGAGATCACTTAAAAAGGGACCCTATATAGATGAGAAATTACTGAAGAAGTTGAAAATGAGCGATAAAAAACCGATAAAGACCTGGGCGAGGAGGTCTATAATTACACCCCAGTTCGTGGGACACACAATCCAGATTCACAACGGAAATAGGTTTATTCCGGTATATATAACTGAGAACATGGTGGGGCATAAACTGGCGGAATTTGCACCGAGTAAGCTCTTTAGACAGCACGGTGGAAAGAAAGCAAAGGAAGCGAGGAGAAAACCGTAATGGAAGGCTTTGCCTACCAGAAATATCTAAGGGTCTCTTCAAAAAAACTCGGGAGGCTTGTGTCTTCACTCCGTGGCATGAATGTGGAAGAGGCACTTGCTGTAATGCGGCAGCTTCCGTCACCCCACACAAGATTGGTCATAAAGGCCATTAAGTCTGCCTACGCAAATCTAACTGTAAAGAAAGAAGAAGATATAAGTGAGGAGGAGGCAGTTATTAAAACCCTCGTCGTAGAACAGAGCTTCAGACTAAGAAGGCTCAATCCGAGGGCTCGAGGAAGGGCGGATATAATACACAGAAGATTCAGCCATTTGAAATGTGTGGTCACCGATGGTTCGTAGTGCCCTGTTGATTAACTTAAGTATGCTTTTGGAATTTGCAAGCACTAAGTATGGTTAAGCACCAAACTATTCACCCTGTTAGATGTTTACTTGATAAGGTCAAGGACATCGTTCAGTTGCAAAGTTGGGAACATCGTTCAGTCTCTTAATGTCAAAAAGGTCAAGAACATCGTTCAGTTAGAAAGAT
>JGI24025J20009_10003674_pt1 | contig 10347 bp, 7 predicted proteins | sample Cruoilmetagenom3_FD_20009 | JGI IMG/M metagenome (IMG submission 20009) | reverse complement strand
TTCTGCCGTTCAGACAGTATGAATGTAACATAGGATAGATAAAAAAAACCATTAAAAAAAATTTAGGTGGTCTAATATCAACAAGAAATATGGAAAAAAAAAGAGAAGAGAGTAAGGAAAGGAGTGACCAGTTAAAAAAAAAAAATTAAGGCACCATGGAGGGGTGTCAAAAAAAGTCCTCCAATAAAATCCTTAGGGCTGGAGGAGAGGGCAATATATGATATTACTAGCAGGATCGCGATATTTCCCCATAGCAAGAGAAAAAAGTATGTCCACAAAATATTTCCCCCGGTCTGTCAACATGTATTGGCCGTCGTGTTTGTCAATTAATTTTAATGCCATGAGTTTTTTTAGATGAAAAGCCAGATTCGAAGAGATCTCAATATCCATTTTCGTGAGAAAATCACTATAATGCAAGGCTTTATGATGCGCTAACAAATTGAGGATGACGCAGCGGGCACTATGGTCAAAGATTTTTACCACATCATCTATAAAGGTTGATGGCTCAAGATGCTCAAGGTTCTCAAGGAAATTTTTTTCTTGGGGAGAGCCATAAAGCATAATCAATTGGGAATCTGTCTCCTTGATTGTGGTATGTAGATCCATAAGGTAATCCTGGATTTTAGAGGGGCTATGTATTTCCAGGAGAACAGAAAGGCCGCCATGAATAACCAGGGGATGCGGCCGGGTAAAAATAAATTTCTTTATTTCATGCCGCAACTCAACAATTTTCTTAGCATCAAAGGTATCTGGTGAGGGATGAATGGAGAGAACAATATGGCAAGCGGGTTTCAGACTGTATGTCTGGAAAAAATCAGCAACATTTTGGTCTGTCACGGCAAGAATGGTTTTTCCCTTACAAATCTTTTTTAATACATGTGTAGAATTCATGCGTGGAAATGGTTCAAGCAATGACTTCACTTGGGATGGAGTTTCAGATGTTTTTTGGATAAGCTTGAGAAGAATCTCTGGCTCAAAGGGTTTTTGCAAATAGTCAACAGCTCCCAGTTTCATTGATTTAACCGCTGTATCCACACGTCCATATCCTGTGATAACAATAAATTTGGAGGATATATCCTGTTTATGGGCCCACTCGAGAATATCGATACCAGATATATCCGGCATTTTAAGATCCAGGATGACCACATCATACTGTTTTTGCCCCATCAATTCAAGGGCTTTTTCTCCACATTCAGCAGTTTGCACCTGCAAAGAATGAAAAGAAAGATATTTTTTCATCTGGTTCAAATAGGTAATATTATCATCAACCACCAACACTTTCATGCCGACAGCCCTCCCTGAAAATAATTAACAAACAACGGATAGGATACATGAGAAAAAATAATGTGCAATATTTCCCCCGGGAGCCCTAAAAAAGTATTTGTTCCTCCATAGATAGTCATACGCGCTCTCCACTTCCACTTAGATATTGTTTTTGCCATATATAAAATTATTACCAAGAAAAATAGTCTATCCCTATCCTTATAGACAGGGTATCAAATCGTGACAAATTCCCTGTTTTTTCCCTTATAGGCTATGGCCATATAGGGAGTATTGTAGGCATAGCCACACTGTCCCCTCTTATTTATACAAATCACACCCCCGTATCCCCCCATTTTTGCCATTTCAGCTATGCAATATTGTGACGCCTGCATGGGACCTTGTATTTTCATTTCATCACATGTTCTTTTCGCCAAGAGAAATCGAAGGATTGATTCCCCATGTCCCGTGGAGGCAGCGCCACTCTCTTGGGTGGCATAGGCCCCAGCACCCGGGATGGGGGTATCGCCTACCCTGCCCTTTTTCTTTAATGGAACCCCTCCTGTGGAGAGAGCAACCGCAATATGGCCCTCGAGATCCCGTGCCACGGCACCCACGGTTGAAAAGGTGAATGCATCAAGGGGATTGAAGGGTTTTTGGGATAGAGTGCGCCAACGATCGATCTCTCTTTGGATTTTAAAATAGGAATTATCAACCAATTCAAATCCCTTTTCTTTGGCATAGTGTTCAGCACCCTTCGGGGTTAATATGGAAAAGGTATCTTCATGGTAGATGGCGTGGGCCACTCGGACAGGGTTTTTAATGTGTTGAACCGAAAGGACTGATCCAAAATTGGTGTTGCTGGTCACTATGGCATCCAGTTCTACCTCTCCTTTTTCATTTAGAAATGATCCAATGCCGGCGTCAAAGGTTTCGTCATCTTCCATGTAGGAGACAGCCTCGACTGCTGCCTGGAGTGCATCATCAAGGTAGTCAAACCCCAGGGCGGCAGCTTTTTTACATCCCTTGAGATGGCTGTCATGTGATTCAGGGGGTATGTTCCATGCGCCTCCATGGATTAGGATGCCTTCCATGTGGAGGGGGAATATTTGGGGTTATATAAATATGTCTCTTGTCTTTCGCTTGTATTTTTTTATGTTGGCCTATTAAAACAAGTAAATGTGAGGTTGTTTTCACCTTGAGGGTATGTTAGATAAGATTGTTCATGCAGGGAGGTGTATGTTGATGGAGGAGAGAAAAAATTTAGATGGAGATTTTTATTTTTGTGTGAGGGACCTTTGGAGAGATGTATCACGGTTTCATATTGCTCTAGCCAGGGTGGGATGATGGTATAGTGTTGTATTTTTTATAAAAAAAAGATTTATTAGCATGTTGTTATTTCAAGTGGATGAGATGGTTGACATTTGGGAAGCCAAAAAAATGTAGTGATGGCTATAAATTTAATTTTTATGAGAATGTTAAGGGTGAATTTTTTTTGGTTGTATGGCGTAAACCTCGTTTCCGACGGGTTGTCTCTCTGGGGCAACATATCAGAGGTGATATCATAGATAAATTAGTGGATGCTGATTTACCCCAGGATATCGCTGTTGTCCTCAACAAGGAAACCCAGATGTTTCTTGCCCAATGGCTATAAACTTGCCACTTACTTTTTTTTTGTTGTGGATATATATTTGTATGGTTGAGAATTTCTAGTAGTGGGTAAAGAAATAAATAAAAAAGATTGTTGTCTTTACTAAAAAAATTTTTATTTTTTTTTTTTGGTTGTGATGGTTGTATGCACTGGCTAAAAAGAAGAGAGTGTAAAGAATTGGACACATAAATCGATTTTATAAAAGAAGGTGGTGAACAAGTAAATTTATTTGTCTGGTGGCCCCCCGTGAGATGATATATCCTTTTGATTTTTTTCTCCATTTACCCCAGAATAATAACACGGGTGGAAGAATAACGATGCTGGTGAGAAATGCATAGAGTATGGTTATGACAGTGATGATGCCAAATTGTTGCTCAATGATCATGGGGGTAAAGATCAGCGTTCCAAAGCCGGATATTGTGGTGATGGCTGCAATAAAGAGGGCAGTGCCAGTATGGCCAATGGTTTCTGAGACGGATTTGAGGACGTCACCTGTTTTATCTGCTGTTTGTCTGAATCTTTCCACAGCATGGATGGCATAGGTGATCCCTAGGCCAATGGTTAATGATGTAATCATAATAGTCATCACATTCAGGGAATAACCAATAAAATACATGGTGCCCATGATCCAAATGGTGGAAATGGATACAGGAACCGTGGTAATAAGACCCAATAATATATTTCTATATGCAATGATGAGTACTAGGGCAGCAAGAATGATACAAACCCCTGTGGAAATAATTTGGCTTTCTGTCATGGATTCCATGATGACAAACATCATGGAATTCTCACCGGTAACCATGGCATGGGTATCATTAAAATTATTGGTTATATCAGCCTGCAAGTCCTCATAGACGGTTTCCATGGCCTTGTTGCTTTCCCCGGAATCTTCGCTAAAAACCGTGGTATAGATAGTAATAAGGGTGGCATCATAAAGGTCCCCTGTCCGATGGAGTACCTCGTGTGTTTCATAGCCATACAGGTCACTGCCATAAAGATAGCTAAAAAAAGACTGTACCTAGTCATCAGTCTGGGGGATACCAAATTGATCAAGGGAATAGGTACCTGCCAGTGACCCATTATTTTGCACAGCCTTTTCCATGATTGTCAAGATGGAAACTGTTTTTGGTGTATCCGTGAGTGTTTTTAAGACATAGTGGTCATCCTTGAGGTTTTCCCTGGTTTGACGAATCCCCACCAGTGTCTGCCGGGTGGCGATACCCCCCTCGATGAGTATATATTCCTGTTCTTGACTGGACAGGGGAAACTCATCTGAAATCGTGTTCATGACCACCACGGAGGGGTTTTCTTGCGAGAGGAAATCCTTGGTTTGGAATCCTGTGTTGATATGTAAAAAACCAAAGATCATGATAAGGGTAACACCAATGGTGATCACAAGGACAATTAAGGGATGGCGGCACACCACCTGTTCTGTTTTTTTCATGAGATTTCCCCGGTTTTTTTTCTGTGAAATCTTTCTCCCTTTTGATCTGGAAGATCTATCAATGATATAGCGAAGGGCAGCCTGGAATGTGATAGCAATAATGAAGGTATAGGCAATCCCAATGGCACATAAGATACCGAAATCTCTCAGGGGTATCATGGAAGCGGTAAGAAAAGAAAGAAAGGCAATAAAAGTGGTAACTGTCGCCAATAACAGGGGCATTCCAATCTCCCTGATAGAAAGACTGATGGCCTTCTGGGGAGACTGGCCTTTTCCAATCTCCACACGGTAATTATGGAATAAGTGAACAGAATAATCAACACCCAAACCCATCAGCATAGGGATCAGTGCCACTTCTATGACCATGAAGGGTAGACCCAAAAGAATCATGGTTCCAAACAGCCAGATGATGGCAATGGTAAGGCCCAAGAGGGGAATGAAAACATAGGAGGGTTTTCTAAAAGTTATGAATAATATGAGACTGATGACCAGGAAAATAAGGGGAATTACAAGGGAATTGGCATCCATGGAAATCTCATTGATTTCATATTCGATAATACTGGAACCCGTGGCGTTCAGAGCTATCTGGCTGTGTTCACCATCAAAATTTTGCATTGTTTGCACAATTGCTCGACTGGTCTTTTCCAGATGGATTGATTTAAGGGAACCATTAATGGGCACCATCATAAGTGTTGAATATACCCTGTCAAAGGTGGTATGGTTCCCTGATAGAAACACGATTGCATTAGAGCGCATGTCTCCAAGATAGGATGGCTCTAGGAAAAAGGTGTAATTACCATGTCCCTGATCTGGGGCGGTATCGGTGATTTTCCAGAGTGATTCTATATCCTTTAAGGAGAGATGTTCAATGGGGAGTTCTTGGGTCTGAAACACTGTAAGAAGGGTAGCAAGGTCATCCCTGGTGAAATCAGTGAATCTTTCCAAAAATCTAATGAAGAGGGTATTTATTAGGGGTCTATCTTGTAGGGTTTCAAGGACTGGTGTAATTATAGATGCATTGAGGGTGACCCGGAGCCAGGGGAGATTAAGGAGGGGTGTATTATAGAGCCGAACACCGGCTGATATATGACCCAGTCGGGCGGGTAAGCCAAAATCCTGGATAGTGGGGGCTATGCCATAGTTCCCCAATTCCTTTTTGTTAACCTGTATCTCTATTCTGTTTAGATCACTTAGGAAGGAAACCTGTGCTGTCTTTAGGGGTAATGGAAGTGATATGTTCTGGCCTGATGGCTGCATCCAGAGATAGGCCTCCCCCTTATAGGATCCGAGGAGGGTATGGTTTTTTAGGGAGAAAATAAGTTCCCTGAGGTTTGCGGGCAACCGGTTCCCGATTTCCCAGAGGGGGGAGAGGGGTTCGATATGTGCAGCGATCCTATACTGGATGTTAAGAGCAGGTGATGGAAAGATAAGGTTGTCAAAATCCATGTACCATTCCAGTAGGGTATAGCTGGGAGCTGGAGGGATCACAGAGAATATGTCACTGGGGAGATCATAGACATCAAAGCCAAACACAAGTGTGCCCCCTGTGTCCGTTATGTCATAGTTTTTAAGGTCCAGGTAATCAATGGCTTTACCTCTTTTGAGACGAGGAAAGGGGTAATAATCTAGAGGGTTCATTGGGGTCATCAGTATCCAGGATTTGAATCGATGAGGGATGAATGGTTAACAGGTCAGAAAGAGCCATCTGTATTTCCTCATCACTACAATTCAATAGAGACTGGTTAAATTCAAGCCAACAAAAGGTGTCTACAAAGCCTGCCACACTAATGGTTCCCACTGTTTCAGGGAATTCATCAAAAATGTAGGAGAGCCGATATTGTTCCCGGAGGGCATCTGGATCAAGGATGCTCTGTGCTTGTTGTGTTGACACATGGATCATGATCATCTCAGAGGGTTCCCCAAAAAGATTAGTGATACGCTCCTGGGCTTGAACCACTTCATCCTGGGGGAGAAAATCATCCATGGAGGTCTGCATTTCCAGGGAGGGAAGAAAAGAACCAAAGAGAAGGGTGATGGCTAGAACAAGTCCTATCACCAGCCATGGTTTTTTTTCAATGATTCTCCCAAGTGTATCCAGTATTGTATTCCTTTTATTTGTATACCTCCCTTTATGATGTAAGCCACACGGTTTCTTTGAGGATTGTAAAAAAGGGATAAAGTAGTTTAATATTTAATATTAATGTGACAGGTATTGCTATAAAAAAATGTATTAACGAGTGTACTGTATCATCCATTTTTTTTTTTTAGTTTTGTGAACTTTTGTTGGAGGATGTGTTTTTATTATTTTTTGTTTTTATTGTTTCTAAGGGTATGGATACCAATCGTGTCATTATTGTTTTTTTTTTTAGTGTGAAAAGGAATAGATGAGACGGGTGGTGTCTTTTCCTTTGCTTTCTTTTTTGTTAATGACGATAGGGGGTATCTCGCTTGTTCTTTGTACGTGTGTGCCAGCGCAGGGACAGATATCAAAACCTTTGATTTCCACTATTCTAAGTGTGTCTATGGATTTGGGGAGGAGATCAAGATTGCATCGTTGTTCATTGACCCTTTGTCCAAGGGATTTGCGTTCTTCGAAATAGATTTGTAGGGGAAGATCCTGGGTGATAATATCATTGGTACTGTTCTCGATTTTTGTTAGGTCGTCTTTTGTAAAGCTGGCGGGGGAGAAATCAACGCGTGAATAGGCTGCATGGATTTGGTTGCCCACGGTTCGTGCCGTGAAGTGGTCAAATACGATTCCTGACAGTATGTGTTGTGCAGTGTGCATCTTCATGTGGGCATAGCGTTTTTCCCAGTTGATGATGCCATGGATATTTGTTCCCACACTGGGTTGTTCCCCTGTGAGTATGTGTTTGATGATGCCTTTTTTTATTACCTCTGCAACAGTTGATTGCTTGGTGTCCCATTGTATGATACCTGTGTCTGAGGGTTGGCCACCTCCTTGGGGATAGAATGCTGTTTTATTAAGGATAATATAATTGTCTTTTTGTTTTATTACTTGGGCATCGAATTCTTTGAGGTAACATCCTTGTATATCCTGCATGTAGAGAAGGTCTGTCATGGCATAAGTTAATCAGATTGGTGTTAATGTAGTTTATTCTTATCTCTATAATAATTCGATGGTTGGATAAGTCGGCTAGGATATTTACTACGACAGGTAGTGGAAATGGATTGGCTAGAGATTAAATACCCAAAGTGTGAGTTTTTTGGTGGTACATTTTCCCAGATAGTCATAGGCCCGTATCTCCAGGGTGTGTCTCATAAATGCCATCTGGTTCCATCGCCAATGTAATGATGATGACCCATGGGTTGAATAACGTAATTCATTATCTATATAGAGCTCAATAGTCTTTATGCCACTTTCATCATGTCCCTCAACATCAATATAGGTAGGACCAAATATAACCGCATCCACATCTTTGAACAATGGGACATGAAGTATTTCTCTTCCCGCAACATAAAGATAGTTTGTCTTTGGTTTCGTAATAGTGATATCTGGAGAATGGGTGTCAAGTGAAAGATAATAGTTCCTGGGTGTTTCCTCGTTTTCAACATTGTCCTTTGACCTAAATTCAAGGATATGATGCCCAGTTGTATTCAAGGTAATCGATGATGTATAGATCCGCCATGGCCCAGTATCAATACGATAATAACAATCCTGTATTCCACACCCGCTATCATTATATTGGAGTATGATTTCTGTCTCTGGAGTTATCCATGTAGTATTACCATCATCATATGAGTCTCCCAGGAGTTGGGATTGTGTTTCTGGGGGAGTACCATCCAGGGTAACTGTGTAACTATGTTCTTTTTCAATATTGTTTGTCCAATCTTTACTGTAGTAATAGATGGTGTGCTCACCCTCAGAGGGCAAGGTGAAGGGACCGGTATATGTTTTTTCATATCCATTATCAATCCGGTACTTGATCAGTTTGGTATCCGCACCCGTATCCTGTGCCTCTAATTTTATCAGGGTGCTCCCAGAAATCCAGGTTTTTCCCTCTGTATAGGTGGGACCCACAAATGAAAGAGTTGTGGAAGGAGGTGTATTATCAATAGCGAAATGCCGGATATTAATGGGTGTTTCCGTATTTCCAAGATCATCCACGGCATAGAATTTAATGGCATATGTTCCGGGTGGTGCATATCCATATGGATCTCTAATTTGGAAGGCTACTGGTGTGCTAAGAGGCCCGGTGTGCCATGCTGCATCACAGGGATAATAGTTGCCATTCCAGTAAAACATGCTTCCTGGTGGCCCATGTATGGCAAAGTGGATAGTATAGGAGCCCACACCGCCATTGCATCCTTCATCCTCTGCCCAGATGGTAAATTCTGTTGTGGAGGTGACATGGATATCCCAATAATCCAGTTCCAGGGTGAGCCAGCTATGGGGTGGTGTATCATCAACATAATAGGTTTGGTTGTGCACAGGGGTGTGATGACAGACACGGTCCTTGGCAAAATAGTACAGGATATGTTTGCATTCCTCCTTGAAATAGATTCCAGTGATATCATTATAGATCCACCAGAGATACACACCTGCGAAATCAGATTGGATAATGGTATCATTATAATAGATACTAATGTTAATCACGGTTCCATACTCGTTATCGCTCATATTTAGGGGATGGGAGATGTTTTCGTATTCGTATCTCCAAAAGATACCTTCGACACCAGCACTACACTCGTTATCGGGGAGATCAATGGCTGATAGTTTGATCACCGCATAGGGAAGTATATATTGTTCCCCTGTTTCTTCATTATACCAGTATCCTTCGGGGGGATGCACTTTATGCAATTGGGGTAATGAACCATCGACATAGGGTGTTTGATATTTTATCTCTTCTATGTTGCCGGAGAGATCTATGCTATAGAACTGGATCATGTGATAGCATTCCGTGGGGATGGTGAAGGGACCCGTGCCACTCCCATTTATATCCCAATACAGTGTCCAGTCTTGTTCCACGGTCCAGTTATTGATTGTATCATTCCATATGAGGATACGGTACCATATCTCTGACACACCGCTTTCGTTATCTGTTGCATTAAGGATGATTAGTGTGTCTGTTGATATCCATTCCCCGCTTTCGTTGATATGGGTACATCCTTGATATGTTTTGTTTGTCCAGGGCGGGTCGGTATCTGCACTTACCGTGGCATTATCATCATCCTGCACCTGGATGCCAGTAATTTGGCCAATGCCAATAACACTGACCTTATTTATGCCAAACCATCTATCCCCTAAATCAACAATGGTTGCATTAAATTCAATATAAATCCAGTTGCAATAGGGGAAGGGACCGGGGATATGCCATGCAAAGCTCATATTATTGTTCCATGTTTCATTGGGCTCATGAGGGATGCCATTTACGGTTGCACTATTGGCATATTGTAATCCTGGCGGCAAGTGATCGGTAATATTTATATCTATTAAGTCTTCAATACCATTATTATGTATGCTTAAATTGAAGCGTACTGTTTCCCCTACCTCTGAACTAGTGTGATTTACCCAGGCTGTCCCGTTCCAGACCTTTTTGATAATTTTTATTGATGGTGGTAGATGATTGACATAAAAGGTCTCATTATCAAGGATGGTGTGCCCCAGACAATCAAAAGCCCTGATCTCTAGATAATGAGTACAGTTTTCTGTGAACATAAAGGTATAGGGCAAAACAGTGGTAATATCAATCCACTCGGTCCACGTGCCATTATACCAGACTCGATACTCAACGGTTAGGTCTAGGCAGCAGCCGTCATCAGTGGCATTAATGGTTATTGGGGTTAATGGTATGACATGCCAATTAACTCCGTCATCAGTCCAACTGGGTTCTCCCACCGTCTTATTGATAATCGGATAGGTATCATCCACACGGAAAGACTCATTATCATACTCACCCCGCCCAAAGCAATCCACAACCGTGACATTCAACCAATGATCACACTCCTCCGTAAAGTAATACGTGAAGGG
>JGI24025J20009_10003673_pt1 | contig 10352 bp, 17 predicted proteins | sample Cruoilmetagenom3_FD_20009 | JGI IMG/M metagenome (IMG submission 20009) | reverse complement strand
CTGAGGGAGTCTATCTCGTATTTCGCGCTGCTAAGCTGGAACTGGAGGACCTCTACATCCCGGTTCAGCTTAGAGATCTGAAGGTTGGAGTCGATGACGAAGTAGGCCATGACCCCGATGTTCGCGACGACCAGGATCAGGACGACGACGGAGAGCCAACCTCGGCGGGTCCCAGGCCCATGTCCCGAGTCGAAGAACCACTCATCGCTCAAGGCGACATCCCCTTCCGAATACGTTCCCCCCAGAGATAAATTCTCTTATGCCGTCGTAGATAGTGCTCCGAGGAGGTCTTCCGTTGATTCCACTCTGTCCGGGGAAGGTTCTTATCCAACGAGGACCGCAGAAAGGGTGTGCAGTCATCGATCCAGGGCAGAGCGGTCCTCTGCATGCTCAAGACGAACACCCACGACCACGAGGTCTACCGGATAAAGCTCGACGAACTCCGCCGGCTAGTGGAGACCCTCGGAATAGAGATCGTAGGCGAGTTCGTCCAGACCAGGTATCGCTCCTTCGCCCGCTATCACCTAGGCAGCGGCAAGGTGAAGGAACTCCACCGATACGTGGCGGAGCATCAGGTCAATCTCGTTGTCTTCTACAACATCCTCAGGAGCAGCCAGAAGCTCAACCTGATACGGGCCCTCGGCTGCGATGTCGTCGACCGGTACGAGGTCACGCTGGAGATCTTCGACCGGATGGCCTCCGATAACCTGAGCAAGCTCCAGATCGAGGCCGCCCGCCTCGACAAGCTGACCCCCTACTTCAAGCTCGAGGCGTCCATCCGGTATCACAACGAGCGCGCCTTCTTCAGGAGCATGGGGGAGTATGCCTACCACGGTCAAATAAGGGAGCTCACCCGCCGCCAGGCCCGGATACGGGAGCGGATCAGGACGCTGAGGAGGGAGAAGCGGCAGCGGATAGGGAGGCGGAGGCGTCTGGGGTATCCCACCATCTGCATATCCGGCTACTACAACGCGGGCAAGACCAGCCTCTTCAACGCGCTGACGGGCGACAGCAAACCGGTCAGCCCCCAGCCATTCACCACCCTCAGCAGCAAGTACCAGCGGCGCTACATCGATCCCGAGACCACCCTCCTCTTCATAGACACCATCGGCTTCGTCATCGACATCGATCCCCGCCTGGTCAAGAGCTTCGAGCTCAACCTGGAGGACATCCGTGGCGCAGACCTCAACCTCCTCCTCCTTGAGATGGCGGACCCCCTCCCCATCCTCCACATCAAGCTCTGCGAGGGCGTCAGTCTGCTGACGGAGATCGGCGTCCCCCGGGATCGGATCATCATCGTCCTCAACAAGGCCGACCTCTCCCCCGAGCCGCCGGGGACCATCGTGGAGGCGCTCGACCTGGAGCGGTTTGGCCTCCCGTGGATCTCCGTCTCAGCCAAGGAGCGGACCAACCTCGACGGGCTGCTCCGGATCATCACCGACAGGCTCGAGCCGCCAGAGTCCCCTCAGATGCGGCAGGAGGAGGGCGCCCTTGGACCGGGCTGAGGATGTCATAAGTCGGCTTCTCGCCCACTATCAGAGGCGCTGGCGCCCCAGGAGGGGCGACCCCTTTCGAAGCCTCGTCCGCATCATCCTCAGCCAGAACACCGGCTACAGGAACGAGGCGATGGCCTACGAACAGCTGGAGGAGACCATCGGGGTTACGCCCGATCGGCTCGCCAAGGCGCCGGTCAACAGGATCGCCGATGCCATCCACCCCGCCGGCATGTACAACCAGCGGAGCGGCGTCCTGAAGGAGGTAGCGAAGGTCGTCCTGGAGCGATACGGCGGCGACATCGCCCCCATCCTGAGCAAGACCTATGCCGAGGCCCGCCTTGAGTTCATGGAGCTTCCCGGCGTCGGCCCGAAGACCGCCGACGTACTTCTCATGTTCGAAGCGGGGAAGGCGGTCATCCCCGTCGATCGCCACATCTCCCGCATCGCCAAGCGCCTCGGATTCGTCTCTCCGAAGGCCGGATACGAGGACATCCGCCACGCTCTCGAGGCCGCGGCCGCCCCAGATATGTACGAAGACGTTCACGTCTTCCTCATCCGCTTCGGGCGGGAGGTCTGCCGGGCTCGGCACCCCCGCTGCGGGAACTGCTTCCTCAGCGACCTCTGCCCATACCCGGGGAGGGAGTCATCAGGGGTACAAACAACCTAATGCAGAGATACCGTGTCCATCGCCTCGCTCCGCCCAACTCATTCGGTCCCCCTTCTTCTTAACTTGTCTCCACGCCTCCGGTGCCTAGATCGGCCTGGAAAGACGGCTCTCCGCCTTACGAATCATTTAAATTTCGGACGAAGGGATAGATAACAGTCGATTTAAACCAAGGTGCTGACAGATGCCGAGGGTGAGGTCCCCCAAGCGAGGTTCTAGGTCGTTCTCGCCTAGGAAGCGAGCGAAGAGCATTGCGGGCAGGATAGACTTCTGGCCCGAGGTCGACGAAGGGCCTCAGCTCCTCGGCTTCGCCGGCTACAAGGCCGGGATGACCCACCTCTTCCTCATCGAGGACAGGGAGCGAGTCCCAGACTACGGGAAGGAGGTGAAGAACGCCGTCACGGTGATTGACGCGCCGCCGATGGTCGTCTGCGCCATCAGGGCGTACAAGAGGACGAGCGACGGGCTGAAGCCCCTAACGGAGGCCTGGATGGAGAACCCGCCGGCGGACGTACGGAGGAGGGCCAAACCTCTTATCGAGACCGCACCCGACGAGGGGCTGGAGCGGATCGCCTCCGACCTCGAAAGGGTGGCCGAGCTCAGGGTCGTAGCTGCGACCCAGCCACGGTCAACATCCGTCCCGAAGAAGAGGCCCGATATCATGGAGATCAAGATCGGGGGCGGCACCAAGGAGGAGCAGCTCGACTACGCCAAGGGGCTCCTCGGCAAGGCCGTCGGGATCTCGGACATCTTCAAGTCCGGTGAGTCGATCGACGTCATCGGCGTCACCAAGGGGAAGGGATTCCAGGGGCCGGTGAAGCGCTGGGGGATCCGGATCCTCCAGCCCAAGTCGAGGAAGACAAAGAGGGGCGTTGCCTCCATCGGGCCGTGGCACCCCGCGAGGGTGATGCCCGGCGTCCCTAGGGCAGGCCAGATGGGCTTCCACCACAGGACGGAGTACAACAAGCGGATCCTGCTCCTCGGCTCGGATGGGGAGCGGGTCACCCCGAAGGGCGGCTTCAACAGGTACGGCGTCGTCAGCGGCGACTACCTCGTCGTCAAGGGGAGCGTGATGGGGCCGGCTAAACGACTGATAAAGATGAGGAGGGCCGTGAGGAGGTCCCGATACCCCGAGGAGGCGCCGCGGTTGACCTACGTCCACACCGAATACCTGAGGGGCGGGGAGGATGGATGAGGTGAAGGTCCCGGTCCTGGACGCCGAGAACAATCCAGTGGAGGAGGTCGAGCTGCCCAGGATCTTCGAGACCCCCTTCAGGCCCGACGTGATCAGGAGGGCTGTCATCGCCCAGCAGTCCCACGGGTTCCAGCCTCAGGGGAGGGACCCGAGGGCGGGGAAGAGGACGACCGCTGAGTCGAAAGGCGTCGGATTAGGCATCGCCAGGGTCCCCCGGCTCAAGGGGGTGAACAGGGCGGCCTTCGGCGTCAGCATCGTGGGCGGTCATCAGGCGTTCCCGCCCAGGTCCGAGAAGCGGATAAGGAAGGCGATCAACAGGAAGGAGCGGCGGTTAGCCATCAGATCCGGCATAGCCGCCACCGCGGTGAGGGAGATCGTGGCCGGCCGCGGCCACATCATCGACTCCGTGGGTCAGCTGCCGCTTGTCGTCGAAGACGGCATCCGATCCCTGAGTAAGACCCGAGAGGTCAGGGACCTCTTCGTCAACCTCGGCGTCTGGCCCGACATGGAGCGCGCGAGCAAGAGGAAGATCCGCGCGGGCCGAGGCAAGACCAGGGGCCGCGGGAGACGGGTGGGGAGGGGGCCACTCATCGTCGTAGCCGAGGACGACGGCATTGGGAAGGCGAGCTCGAACCTGNCCGGGGTGGACATCGTCAAGGTCGGCGACCTGAACGCGGAGCTNCTCGCGCCGGGGACGCAGCCAGGGCGNCTCGTCATCTGGACGAGGTCCGCGTTCACATCGCTGGATGAGACCTGGGGAGGGGGAGCGCGTTGAAGCCCCACGCGGTCATCCTCTACCCGCTGATGACCGAGCGATCCGTCAACATGATAGAGAACGAGAACAAACTCGTCTTCATAGTTAATCGAAGGGCCAACAAGCCGGAGATCGCGCGTGCGGTCCGGGAGCTATACGGCGTCGAGGCGGAGGCCGTCCGGACCCTCATCACCTCCAAGGGTCTGAAGAAGGCGTTCGTCAAGCTCAGGGAGGAGCACGACGCCTCGGACGTGGCCATCAAACTGGGCATACTGTAGGGATGGGGCATGGGTAAGAAGCTCAGGGTGCAGAGGCGTGGCAGGGGCACATCGACCTTCAGGGCATCGAAGAGGGGGAGGGTGTCGCCCGTCAGATACCCTCCTCTGACGGCTGGAACGCTCAGTGGGGTCATCAGGGACCTCCTCCACGAACCGGGCAGGGGCGCTCCCCTGGCGTACGTCGAGCTCAGCGAGGGGAGAGGCTACTACGTCGCGGCCCCCGAGGGGATCCACATCGGTCAAAGCGTAGACCTAGGCGCGGGCGCCCCCGTTCGCATCGGAAACGTCCTCCCACTTGTCGCCATCCCGGAGGGGACGATGGTCTGCAATCTGGAGCTCAGGCCAGGCGACGGCGGCAGGATCGCCAGGAGCTCGGGCACATACGTGACGGTCGTCTCCCACGCGGCGTCTAAGACGACGGTGAAGATGCCGTCGAGGAGGAACGTGGAGTTCCCCCACGAGTGCAGGGCCACCGTCGGCATCGTCGCCGGCGGGGGGAGGACGGAGAAGCCCTTCATGAAGGCGGGTGAGAAGCACCACCTGAAGAGGGCGAAGGGGCATGTCTATCCCATTACTAAGGGGGTCTCGATGACGGCCGCCTCCCATCCACACGGAGGAGGAAGGCACAGGCATCCGGGCAAGTCAACGACGGTCTCCAGGCACGCGCCGCCGGGCCGGAAGGTTGGGCTGATCGCGGCTAGGAGCTCGGGGAAGAAGAAGCGCCGGCGGAGGTAGCGCATAGGGCTTAAATAGCGGCGCAGCGTTGGAGGGGTTGAGAGGAAATGCCTAGGGAGTTTCTGTACAGGGGTCTCACCATCGACGAGCTCAGGGCGATGTCGATGGATGAGTTCATCGGGCTGCTGCCCTCGAGGATGCGCCGCAGCCTCCGGAGGGGGCTGTCAGAGGAGCAGCGCGTCCTCCTTGAGAAGCTGAGGGCCTCGCCCCCGGACGGGAAGCCCCTCAAGACCCACACCAGGGACCTCATCATACTCCCGGAGATGGTCGGGCGAACCATACGCGTCTACAACGGCAGGGAGTTCGCCGATGTCAAGATCGATGAGAAGAAGGTGGGACACTACCTGGGAGAGTTCGCCATCACCAACAGGCCCGTTCGCCACGGCAGGCCCGGCATAGGTGCATCCAGGAGTTCCATGTACATACCCCTCAGGTAAACCTCCCATACCGCGGCTCAGAGTAACCCCCATCAAAATGCCGTTCATCCCCTTTCTTCCATTTTGAGTTCAACGAGATCGTTGATTATATTGAAAGCTCAATCTGACCCCCCATAAACCCCGTTGAAATGCCTCCTCGAACATCCCTTACCGTGAGCAAAATTGTGATTCGAAAAGGTTTTTATAAGGATTGGCGGTTGTTGTGTAGGCGTACGGTGCGCATATGCCATCGTGGAAGTACTCGGTTCAGGGGCTCGACCCGGACAGGACTGCGATAGCGAGCGGCAGGGATCTTAGGATATCGCCGAAGGCCGCCAGGGAGGTCTGCCGATATATCCGAGGCCTGAGGCTTGAGGTGGCCAAGGGGAGGCTGAGCGAGGTGATGGAGCTGAGGAGGCCCATCCCCTACCTCAGGTACCGCAAGAAGGTTCCCCACAGGGGGGGCGTCGAGGGCTTCGACGCGGGTCGGTATCCCGTGAAGGCGGCGGGCGAGATCCTGAAGCTCCTGGAGGCCGTCGAGGCGAACGCCGAGTTCAAGGGGCTCTATACGGACCGTCTCAAGATCATCCACATCGCGGCCCATCGGGCTCGCGTCATCAAGAAGACCATCCCGAGGGCCTTCGGGAGGTCCTCGCCCTATTTTGATCATCTGACCCATGTAGAGGTCGCCGTCGAGGAGATTTAATGTCCGTCGTCAAGCGTATCATCCGGGACTCCACGGAGAGGCTGAAGGTAAACGAGCTCCTGAGTAAGGAGTTCGAGCAGGCGGGTTACGGCGGCATCACGCTGACGAAGACCCCGCTCGGGGCCCAGATCAACCTCTTTGCCATGAGGCCGGGCAGGGTCATCGGGAAGCGGGGCCGCTCCATCAAGGCGGCCTCCGAGCGTCTGGAGGAGGAGCTCGGGATATCAAACCCCCAGATCACCGTCGTGGAGGTCGAGGTCCCCGAGATCAACCCGGGGATTATGGCGTCGAGGATCGCGAATGCCCTGGAGCGCGGCGTCCACTATCGCCGAGCCATCTTCTGGGCCCTGAGGAGAATCATGGAATCAGGTGCCCTCGGCTGCGAGATCGTCCTCAATGGGAAGCTCAGGAGCAACAGGCACCGATTCGAGAAGGTGAGCGAGGGATACCTGCCGAAGTCGGGGGACCCCGCCATCAGGTGCGTGAAATCAGCTACCATACACGTGAAGCTCAAGCGGGGGATCCTCGGCGTTAACGTTGCCATCATCCCGCCCGACGCCAAGTTCCCCGACAAGATCAGCCTAGAGGGCCTCCCCGAGGTCGAGGTCCCGGAGGAGTACGAGCTGCCCGAAGGGGTCGAACCGGAGGCGGAGGCCGCCGCGCCCGAGCCCGCCAAGGAGCTCCCAATAGAGCCGGGACCTCAGGAACAGGGCGCTGAGCCCGTAGAGAAGGGCGAACCCGCTGAGGAGCCCAAGCACGCCGAGGAGAGATCCGTAGAGGAGGATAAGACCGAGGCTGGCGAAGAAGGGCCCGTCGAGCCCGCCCACGAGCCCGGGTCGGTTCAGGGACCTGGGGAGGTCGAGATCACCGGGGAGAAGGCCGTGGGGGATGCCGAAGAGCCGGACGCTGAGAACGCCGTCAAGCCTGAAGAGGAGAAGGGGGAGTAGGGTTGCCGATCCTGAGGATGGGGGAGATACGAGAGATGCCGCTCGACGAGCGTATGCGGAGGCTTGAGGAGCTGAGGACCGAGCTCTCCAAGCTGAGGACTATGATCAGCGCGGGCGGCTCCGTGGAGAATCCGGGCAGGGTCAGGGCCCTGCGGAGGACCATCGCGAGGCTGTTGACGGTGATGAGGGAGGAGGAGCTTAAGGCGTGACCCCCATAACGATCAGGAACATCCTCAGGCACGAGCTCATCGGGCTTGAGGTCGATGTGGTCAGGGACAGGAATCCGAGCAACGCCTCCATCGGCGGCAGGGTCGTCGATGAGAGCAAGAACACCCTCCTCATCCGGCAGGGGGATGTGGAGAAGAGGGTCGGCAAGAAGGACGCCGTCTTCAGGTTCAGGCTCCCAACGGGCGCGGCCGTTGAGGTGGAGGGATCGGCCATCGTCGGCAGGCCCGAGGACAGGGTCAAGAGGAAGATGAGGAGGGGCTGGTGAGAGGGTTGGAGGGCTTCAGGAGACCACATCGGGAGTGCGACGACGTGAACTGTCCCTTCCACGGCANCCTAAGCGTCAGGGGGAGGGTCCTGGAGGGGGTCNTCGTCAGCGACAAGATGGACAAGTCCGTCGTCGTCAGNATAGAATACACTAGGTTNTACCCCAAGTACGAGCGATATGCCCGGATGAACAGCAGGGTNACGGCCCACAACCCCCCCTGCATCGATGCCAAGACCGGCGACAGGGTGAAGATCGCGGAGTGCCGTCCCATCAGCAAGACGAAGGCATTCGTCGTCGTGGAGAGGGAGGAGTAGTCGATGTCCAAGCGCATCAAGCGTAGGATAAGGCCGAGGCGCAGGGTGACGACCGGCCTCGTTACAAGATCGATGCTCAACTGTGCCGACAACACGGGTGCCCGGAAGCTCAGGCTCATACAGGTCGTCGGCTACAAGGGCAGGCGGAGGCGCCTCCCACCCGCTGGGGTCGGGGACCTGATCACCGTATCCGTCCGGGAGGGGTTCCCGAAATGCGCCGTCAGATATTCAGCGCCGTCGTCATCAGGCAGAGGAAGCCCTATCCTCGTAGCGACGGGACGTGGATTCACTTCGATGACAACGCCGCCGTCATCCTCACGCCCGACGGGGAGCTCCGCGGCTCTGACATCAAGGGTCCCGTTGCCAGGGAGGCGGCAGAGCGGTGGCCCAGGCTGGGGAGCATCGCCAAGATGGTGGTATGATGAAGGGCGGCGTGATAAAGCCCGGGAAGAGCAGGAAGAGGAGGTTCAACGCCCCCCACCATCTCAGGAGGAAGTACATGTCGGCCCCCCTCTCCCCCTCCCTCAGGGCCGAGCACGGGGTTCGATCCCTGCCGGTGAGGCGAGACGATACCGTCATCATCACGAAGGGTGACAGGAAGCTGACGGAGGGGAAGGTGACCAGGGTTGATGTCCCCGGGGGGCGGCTCTTCATGGAAGGCGTCACCCGTCAGAGGATGGACGGCACGACCGTGTCGATGCCGATCAGGGCGGAGAACGTCATGATCATGAGCCTCGATCTGGATGATGAGTGGAGGCGGAAGGCCCTGGATAGGCGCGGCTACGGATCGAAGCGGAGGAGGGGGTGAGGCGGAGAGGTGGGGAGGAAAGGTCCCGTGAGGCATCTGAAGAGGGAGCGGTCGCCCAGGTTCTGGCCGATCCACAGGAAGGAGCGCGTCTGGGCCATCAAGACGGGCCCCGGCCCCCATGCCCTCAGGGAATCCATGCCCATCCTCGTCGTCATTCGCGACCTCCTCGGGTACGCGGCGACGGGGAAGGAGGCGAAGGTCCTCATCAAGCAGGGCAAGGTCCTCGTGGATGGGATGCCCCGGAAGGACGAGCGTTACCCCGTCGGCATCATGGATGTCGTTGAGCTGCCCGATGCGAAGCAGCGATTCAGGGTCCTCCCAGCCCGTGGCGGCAGGCTGAAGCTCCATCCCATCAAGGGAGGCGAGGCGGGCTTCAAGCTGTGCCGAATCGTGGGGAAGACCACGGTGAGGGGGGGAGGGACACAGCTGAACCTCCATGACGGCAGGAACGTCCCCCTCCCCGAGGGCGAGGACGGGTACAGGGTGAACGACGTCCTCCAGCTGGGGATCCCAGGGCAGGGGATCCTCGGGCACATCAGGTTCGCGCAGGGGATCAATGCCATGGTCACCGGCGGCAGGTCCCAGGGACGGCACGGCATCGTGACCGGCTTAGGCTCGGAGCCAGGATCGAAGCGGACCGCCACCATCCGGACCGCGGGCGGCGAGGAGGTCAGGACCCTGGCGAGGTACGTCTTCGCCGTCGGCTCCGGCGAGCTCATGATATCTCTACCGGAGGGCTCATGAGTTGGACAAAGCGGCGCCGAAATCGGACCAGATGCGGAAGCCGAGGATCGGCAAGGTCGTCGTCAACATCACGACGGGGAAGTCCGGCGAGCCCCTGGACAGGGCGATGACGATCCTGGAGCAGCTCACGGGACAACAACCCTGTATTCGACGGGCGAAGCGGACCAACCGGACCTTTGGCATCAGGAAGAACGAGCCCATCGCCTGCATGGTAACACTACGCGGCGAGAGGGGTGAGAGCTTCCTGCGTAGGTCGCTTGAGGCGGTGGGGAACAGGGTCTCCCCTCGGAGCTTCGACAGGACCGGGAACTTCGCCTTCGGCATCAGGGAGCACATCGACATACCCAGCACGAGGTACTACCCAAAGCTCGGCATCGTCGGTATGGACGTTATGGTAACCGTCGAGCGACCCGGGTACAGGATCGCCCGCAGGAAGAGAGGCCGATCTAAGATCGGCCGGGTCCACAGGGTGACCCCTGAAGAGGCAGTTGAGTTTATAAGGAATCGCTTCGGAACAGAGGTGGGATCTCGGATTGACTGAGCGAAAGGAGCGGAAGTACGGCAAGGGGAGCAGGCACTGCATACGCTGCGGCACGAGAGATGGTCTCATCAGGCGCTACGGCCTCAACATCTGCAGGCAGTGCTTCCGCGAGGTCGCTGAGGAGCTCGGCTTCAAGAGGTACAGGTGATGGCGATGGATCCGCTGACGAACGCGCTGAACACCATCCTGAACAACGAGGGTAGGCACAAGAAGGAGTGCATCATCTGCCCCGCATCCAGCCTCATCGGCTGGGTGCTCCGC
>JGI24025J20009_10003672_pt1 | contig 10355 bp, 6 predicted proteins | sample Cruoilmetagenom3_FD_20009 | JGI IMG/M metagenome (IMG submission 20009) | reverse complement strand
GGAGAAGGCGCGATGCGCGTGCGAACAGTCATAGAGGAAACACCAGTGGGGAAGAAAAAAATGAGCCGCGAATTATATCGTGCTTTGGCTCAGCTGGTGAATAACTTGCGGGCGACTAAACAAATAACCCTGGCCACTTGCTATACCCAGGCTAATCAGGCTATCCCAATCGGCCTGTGATTCGACACTCACGGCAATAACGGGCATGGAACGCGCCTCAGCAAGTTGTACCAGTGCCTTGATATAAAACTGGTTATCTTTAACGGCGTGAATATTACGGCTAAAACTACAATCAACTTTCAAATAGCGCAGGGGCAAGCTAGCCAAATACCCGAACCCCGAGGTACCAAGGCCAAAACTGTCTATTGCCAGGCCTGTGCCGTGACCTGCTAATATCCCCTCAAAGAGGCGAATGTCGTGCTCAGCGAGGCGCAACATACGCTCTGAAAACTCCAGGGTTAACAATTTGGCAAAAACAGGGTTGTTGGCAAGAAACTCATCGAGCCAGCAGTGAAACTCGGTCGACTTCAGGGAGCTGAGGCAAATATTCACGCTTAAAGGATGCACTCTGTCACGCCACTTTTCACAAAGTTCTGTGAGAACGAGCTGATCCAGTTCCGATGCTAAGCCAGCTCGCTCAAAAGCCGGCATAACGATGCGCGAAGCCAGGTCAGGCCCATCGTTATCGTCGGGAAAGCTTGAAAACACTTCGTAAGCCGTAAGCTCCTGATCAGTCGAACTGAAAACCCCCTGAATATTGAGCTGTATTTTTTTCTCAGCAATGACCTTTTCTGTAAAGGCCTGCCAGTCGATAGCGGAAACCGAAACAAGCGGTGCTTCCGCCCCTTCTATATCTGCAAAGCGTGCCCATTCACTATTGTTTTGCTGCGTGAAAGAGCACAGCACCATGTCGGCCTCGCTCAATAATTCTGGGCCATTGCTGACACAGTGGCTGTAAGTAAAACCCATGTGAATGGCCAGAGGGTGATCATACTGCCCAAGCCAAGTGAGCTGGGTCACGGCGTCGTATAAACCCAGAGCAAGCCGCTCTGCCTCCTCAGGGGGGATATCGCTGATCAATACAGCAAATTCACGGCCCTGACGGCGAGCGATCACTGCCTGTGGGAAATCGAGCAGTGCCTGCTGTAAACAACGAGCAATGGCTACGAGTATGTTGTTACCTTCAACGCGCCCGCCCAAGCGGTTGATCATCTCAAATTGCTGTATAGCAAAAATCATCAAAACAGCGGAATGCTTGCCCAAATCATCTGTGGCGATACTATTGAGTCGGGCATCAAAATCCCTCCGATTCGACAGACCAGTAAGTTGGTCAGTGTGGGTTTGCAAGCGTAAATTGGCGATTAAATCGAACTGACTGGCAAAGAGGGTTTGTAGCTGCAAAGACATGTTATTCATCGCACTAACCAGGCTTGCCAGTTCACGGGTGCGGGGCATAGCTGTCTGTTCGACAAATTCTTGTCGGCTAATATTATCCACTTGCACCTCAAGTGCTTGTAGAGGGCTGAGAAAATGGCGCAGGGTAAACCATAAAAGTAAACTTACAACGATACTCACCAGCGTGAACCAGGCCAACTGCTCCAGTGCAAAGTGCCACAAATCGTTATAAGCGTGGCCGGGGTGACTAACCACCATCACTGTGCCGAGCTTGATCCAGCCCGATGAAACCTCTGCCGAACCTTCATAGGTCGACAGGGCAATTATGTTGACAAACCACTGGGGAACAGCGTGCTCTGCACCGAGGAAGTCTTTATCAATGACCAGGTTGCCATCAATATCACGAAAATAGATACGTCGATAAAAGCCATTGTCAGACACGCCACTAAGGACTGCTTGGAGGGCCGGAAGATCCTGATTACTCGGTAATTGCCTCATCGAAAGAGCGATAGAGGTTGCCGTATCCTCAGCATGGCTGCGCATTTGATGCTCAACCAGACTTTTACCATTGCTCAAACCAACGGCAATATTACCGATGTAAAGCAGGAGCATTGCCGCCAATACGGCACTTAATAGCTGTCGAAACAGGGTCACGGATAGCTTTCCAGAAACAAAACGCCCTGAGTCTAATTCAAGCCCCTGTGCCAGCCAATACTCGTTTCTTCAGTCTGAGAGCTAGTAAACATAAGTACCGCAGTTATTTATTATCAACTGGATAAAACGATGAAATGAGACCTTAAAAAAAAAGCCCCCAGTAGCACAACCACGCGCCCTGGGGGATCGCCCTTATATATTGTTAGCGCTCGCCGAATCGAGCTGGCCAAACTTCAGCGGCCNGCAAAATTCAGACCCCTTATTTGAAGACTAGGCCAGTATCGCCCAATGTCACATGAATGGTGTGGCCTGGGTGATAGCTACCGGCAAGCACTTCCTGAGCCAGTGGGTTTTCCAGCAACTGCTGAATAGCCCTTTTCAGAGGCCGCGCACCATAAACCGGATCAAAACCGGCATCGCAAATAGTTTCCATCACGCCTTCATCGAGTTCAAGGCTAAGTTCACGATCAGCAAGACGGGCCTGCAGCAAGCTAATTTGAATATCGGCAATACCACGAATCTGATTTCTCGCCAGCGGGTGAAAGACCACCACCTCGTCAACCCGGTTAATAAATTCAGGACGAAAGTGAGTGCCAACAACATCCATGACGGCTGACTTCATGGACTCATAGTTATCTTCACCGGAAAGCTCCTGAATAATATCCGAGCCCAAATTAGAGGTCATCACGATGACTGTATTGCGGAAGTCGACCGTGCGACCCTGACCGTCCGTCAGGCGTCCATCGTCGAGCACTTGCAAAAGAATGTTAAAGACATCGGGGTGGGCCTTCTCCACCTCATCGAGTAACAATACAGAATAGGGACGACGTCTGACCGCCTCGGTTAAATAACCGCCCTCCTCGTAACCCACATAGCCGGGAGGCGCACCCACAAGGCGAGCAACGGAGTGTTTTTCCATAAACTCTGACATATCAATGCGCACCATGGCCTCGTCACTGTCGAACAAAAAAGAGGCCAGAGATTTACACAATTCAGTTTTACCAACCCCGGTGGGGCCAAGGAACAAGAAGGAGCCATTGGGGCGACTGGGGTCGGATAAACCCGCTCGCGAGCGGCGCACGGCATTGGCCACGGCAACGACGGCTTCGTCCTGGCCAATCACGCGTTCGTGCAGTGCGTCTTCCATACGTAGCAGTTTATCGCGCTCACCTTCAAGCATTTTCGAGACGGGGATGCCCGTCCACTTGGAGACAACCTCCGCAATTTCTTCTTCCGTGACTTTATTGCGCAACAGCTTCATTTCTAGAGTTTCCGCATCGTCGGCTGCCGCTAACTGGCCTTCAAGATCGGGAATTAAACCGTATTGCAGTTGAGACATCTTTTCGAGATTGCCACCACGGCTCGCCGTTTCCAGATCTAAACGCGCCTGCTCGAGTTCGCTTTTAATGTGGGCGGAACCCTGTACCGCAGATTTCTCTGCTTTCCAGGTTTCTTCCAGGTCGGCAAACTCGCGTTCAATTTCTGCAATGTCATCATGAATTTTTTCAAGACGTTTTTTAGAGGCTTCATCTTCATCCTTTTTCATCGCCTCGCGCTCAATTTTCAGTTGAATTAAACGCCGCTCGAGCTTGTCCATCACCTCGGGTTTGGAATCAATTTCCATGCGAATACGGCTGGCCGACTCATCAATTAAATCAATCGCCTTATCGGGTAATTGCCGGTCGGTAATATAGCGCTGTGACAATTTAGCCGCGGCAATAATCGCCGAATCAGTAATGTCAACGCCGTGGTGAACCTCGTAACGTTCTTTGAGGCCACGCAAAATGGCGATGGTGTCTTCTTCAGAAGGCTCGTCAACCAGCACCTTTTGAAAGCGTCTTTCAAGGGCCGCATCTTTTTCAATGTACTGGCGGTATTCGTTTAAAGTCGTTGCGCCGACACAGTGCAACTCACCTCGGGCCAATGCTGGCTTGAGCATATTGCCGGCATCCATTGCGCCCTCGGCCTTACCGGCACCGACCATGGTGTGCAACTCATCAATAAATAAAATGATGCGGCCTTCCTGCTTGCCCAATTCGTTAAGAACCGCCTTGAGCCGCTCTTCAAAATCACCACGGAATTTTGCTCCGGCCAACAAAGCCCCTAAATCAAGGGATAAAACCCGTTTGTCTTTCAAGCCTTCGGGCACTTCACCGTTAATGATGCGCTGGGCCAGACCTTCAAGAATTGCCGTTTTACCGACACCGGGCTCGCCAATTAACACCGGGTTGTTTTTGGTGCGACGTTGTAAAACTTGAATAGTGCGGCGAATTTCATCGTCACGACCAATCACCGGGTCGAGCTTGCCCTGCTCGGCTCGCTCGGTCAGATCAATGGTGTATTTATCGAGGGCCTGGCGGTTTTCCTCGGCTTGAGGGTCGTCAACCGACTCACCGCCACGAACTTGCTCTACGACGGCTTGCAGGCGTTTTTTATCGCCGAATTTTGCCAACAGCTTGCCCGCTTCATCACTGCTATCAAACAGCGAGAGGAGTACAACCTCGCTAGAAATAAACTGATCGCCCTGCTGCTGAGCTAATTTGTCGGCAAGGTTTAGTAGCCGCGATAAATCCTGAGAAATACTCACATCCCCTGTAGGACTTTGAATTTTCGGCAAAGCATCGAGTTTACTGTTAAGTTCAGCCTGCAAACCGGCCACGTCAAACCCTGCCTGGCCAAGCATTGGGCGCACAGACCCGCCCTGCTGGTTAAGCAGTGCATGAAGTAAATGCAGGGGTTCTATTGCCGTGTGATCACGGCCAACAGCTAAAGACTGGGCTTCGCCAAGGGCATTTTGTAACTGAGTGGTTAAACGGTCTTGTCGCATTCAGTATCTCCATCAGGGAATTTATGACTTACAGCCTATTTTGGGGACGAAGCTTGGATTTGCAATTGCAGGCGACAATTTAATTGCCGCAGATCAATAAACGTAAAATTATTAGCCGCTGCAGACTTGAATGCGCCGAGCGTAAAAAATCTTAAAATTTATCGCTAATTTCAAGCACATCGTAAGCGGGCTCTTCATAGGGGTGGCTAGTTTTTAAAGCGACAATTGCAGCCTGAATATTTTCGCTGGAACACACTAGTTCAACTTTATATTCAGCTACACGCTCAACAAAGCCCTGCTGACCTATCGCTGGCTGGCTCCCCGCTAAAGGGCGAAACTGCCCTTCACCGAGACACTGCCAACTGCAGTGGTCATAATTACCGATACGCCCAGCACCGGCAGTAAAGAGTGCCTCTTTCACTTTTTCAAGGTGAGTTACTGGCACGTAAAAACAAACTTTGTACATATTGATCGGACGGCGATTTATTAATTTACCGGCAATTAATACAGCATATTAAAAAATTTGCGCTGATACTCTATCGCCAGTGGCTCACTCTTGCCCATTGACGCCAGTACATCGAGAAAGGCTTTTTTTGCAGCACCGTCCTGAAATTCTTTATCGGCTTTAAGCACCATCAGCAACAGGTCGAGAGCTTCTTTAAATTGATTATTTTGGCTAAATTGCAGGGCCAGCTGATAGGCCAATTGTAGGTTGTCGGGGTCATTATTAAGTTGTTCTTCCAGAGCCTGAATTTCTGGCGACTTGCCCGCTTCACGTTTGAGTTCAAGACTGGCGAGCAGACGGTCGTAATGGGCCTCTCTATCGGCAAAGACAATGGCATCCATCACTGTTTGGGCTTCATCACAGCGGTTCATTTCAATCAGCGTAAATGCTAATGACAGGGCAATATCGTAGCGTTGTTCAGAGTCTTTATAGGCTGGTCGCAGCGTTTCCAAAGCAGATTGATAATCTTTTTCGGCCAGCATTTGCTGGGCTTGTGCTAGCTGTGCATCCCAGGGTTTGGGCAGATGTTTGTCGAGTACTTCGCGAATTTCTTTCTCGCTCTGGGCACCCTGAAAGGCATCAATGGGCTGCCCCTCTTTCATAAAAATGACCGTGGGCAAACTGCGAATACCAAACTGCCCAGATATATTTTGTTGCTCATCGGCATTCACTTTTGCCAACAAGAACTGTCCGGCATATTCATTGGCGAGCTTTTCCAGCACCGGCATTAAAGCCTTACAGGGTGCACACCAGTCAGCCCAGAAGTCGATAACGACTAAACGCTTACTCGACTCTTCGAGCACAGCCGTTTGAAAATTCTGCTCATTAACGTCGATAATATTTTCAGACATCGTTGAAACTCCCTCTGATACCAGCAAACCACCCGCCGAATTACCTTTTAACCCATTCATTTTACGAAAACTCTCGCATTTCTAAACAGGCGCATCCAGGCACCGTCTTCATGCCAATCACCTGGATACCAGGAATTAGTCACCGCGCGGAACACTCGCTCGGGGTGGGGCATCATTAATGTCACTCGACCATCTTCAGACGTAACACCACCAATGCCTGCGGGTGAACCATTGGGGTTGGCCGGGTAGCGCTGGGTGACATTTAAGTCGTTATCGATATAACGCAAGGCTGCTAGCCCCGACGTATTCAAGGCCTCAAAAGCCTGACTGTCGCTGAACTCTGCCCTGCCCTCACCGTGGGCGATAGCAACCGGCATATGTGAACCGGCCATGCCCTGTAAGAAGATAGATGGGGACGATTCCACCTGAACCAAGGCGACTCGCGCCTCAAATTGCTCAGAGGTATTGCGCACAAAGCGTGGCCACAAGTCAGCACCGGGGATTAATGCTTTAAGGTTTGAAAGCATCTGGCAGCCATTGCAAACACCCAGACTGAAGCTATCGTCACGCTGGAAAAAGCCTTCAAACATATCCCTGAGGGCAGAATTATAGAGGATGGTTTTCGCCCAGCCCTCCCCGGCACCCAGAACGTCACCGTAGGAAAAACCACCGCAGGCAACCATGCCTTTAAAATCGGCGAGGTTGGCACGACCGGCAATAATATCGCTCATGTGTACATCGACGGCAGCGAAGCCAGCGCGGTCAAAGGCCGCCGCCATTTCAACCTGGCCATTGACGCCCTGCTCGCGCAGTACGGCCATACGAGGTTTTGCCCCTGTATTAATAAAGGGCGCGCTAATGTCATCGTTGATATCAAAACTGAGCTTTGCGCTCAAACCGGGATCAGTTTTAGCAATTTGCTCAAACTCTTCTTTTGCGCAGGTGTGGTTATCGCGCAGTGCTTGCAAACGATAGCTAGTTTCCGCCCAGCGTTGCTGTAAGTCGGCCCGTGGCTGTGAAATAAGCAGGCTGCTGGCATTACTAATTTCGATGCGATCAGACTTATTCGTGGTGCCGATGGTGTGACAGTAAGCCCCTAAACCAGCAGCCTTAAAACGCTGTAGAACGGAATCAAGACGCGCCGTCTCGACCTGTAAAACGGCACCTAACTCTTCGGCGAAGAGCACTTCTAAAGCAGCAGCACCTCCGGGTAATTGCACTGAAATACCGCAGTGGCCGGCAAAACTCATTTCCAGCAAAGTGGCTAACAGGCCACCGTCGGAGCGGTCGTGATAGGCCAGTAATTCATCAGCTTCAAGACAGGCCTGCATGGCTTCGAAAAAGCCTTTAAACAACTTGGGGTTATCGAGGTCGGGGCAGTTATCGCCAGTTTGTCCGTAAACCTGAGCCAGCACTGAAGCGCCAACACGGTATCGACCCAGGCCCAAATCGACATACAGTAGTGTGGTATCAACATTGCCAGCTTGTAGTTGCGGTGTCAGTGTTTTACGCACATCGAGCACCGGTGAAAATGCAGTAATAATTAACGATAAGGGCGAGGTGACGGCCCGGCCTTCACCATCCTGCTGCCAGGCCGTGCGCATGGACATCGAATCTTTGCCCACCGGAATGGTGATGCCCAGCGCTGGGCACAATTCCATGCCCACCGCTTCAACCGTGCGATAAAGCTTTTCGTCTTCACCTTGATGCCCTGCGGCACACATCCAGTTGGCAGACAATTTAATATCGGCCAACTGGCCGATACGACTGGCGGCAATATTGGTCAGCGACTCACCCACCGCCATGCGTCCCGATGCTGCGGCATCAATTAAAGCCAGCGGCGTGCGCTCACCCATGGCCATGGCCTCACCGGCAAAGCTGTCGTAAGACACGGTAGTGACGGCGCAATCTGCAACCGGCACCTGCCAGGGGCCAACCATTTGATCGCGGGCCACCATGCCGGTAATCGAGCGATCGCCAATGGTAATAAGAAAGCTTTTGCTCGCCACGGTGGGATGACTGAGCACCCGTTCAACAGCTTCGCCAAGATCCACGTTTTCGAGCGCTAAAGGCGCCAGCGTGAGATCCTGTTTGTTGGCTTCACGATGCATTTTCGGTGCTTTGCCAAATAGCACTGACATGGGCAAATCGACGGGAGAGTTGTTGAACTCACTGTCACTCACCTTCAGCGCCTGCTCTTCAGTGGACTCGCCGACGACCGCATAGGGGCAGCGTTCGCGCTCACAAATAGCGGAAAAAATATCAATATTTTCAGGGGCAATCGCCAATACATAGCGCTCCTGGGCTTCGTTGCACCAAATCTCCAGCGGCGACATGCCTGGCTCGGCATTGGGTACGGCGCGTAGTTCAAAGTTGCCACCGCAGCCGCCATCTTTCACCAGCTCCGGTAAGGCATTAGAGAGACCACCGGCGCCAACATCGTGAATAAAGGCCAGGGGGTTGTCGTCACCCAACTGCCAGCAGCGGTCGATAACCTCCTGACAACGACGTTCAATTTCGGGGTTTTGGCGCTGCACCGAGGCAAAGTCGAGATTTTCGCTGCTGCTACCGGTCGCCATTGATGATGCCGCCCCACCACCGAGACCGATCAGCATTGCCGGGCCACCCAGTACCACCAGTTTATGGCCCGGTGCGAAGGGGGGCTTGTCAACATGGTCAGCACGAATATTGCCGTAGCCACCGGCGATCATTATCGGCTTGTGATAACCCCGGCGCTCACCGGCTACCTCTTGCTCAAAGGTACGGAAATAACCACAGAGATTGGGGCGACCAAATTCGTTATTAAAGGCAGCACCACCAATGGGGCCTTCGAGCATAATATCGAGGCCAGAAACAATACGCCCCGGCTTGCCGTAATCGTCTTCCCAGGGCTGAATAAAATCGGGAATACGTAGGTTAGACACACTAAAGCCGCTTAAACCGGCCTTGGGTTTTGAGCCCCGACCCACTGCCCCTTCGTCACGAATCTCACCACCGGAACCCGTACCCGCACCGGGGAAAGGCGCAATCGCCGTCGGGTGATTGTGGGTTTCGACCTTCATCAGCAGATGAATATCTTCCTGAGAATAGATGTAAGTCGCCGAAGTGGGGTCAGGAAAGAAGCGCCCACCCTCACTACCTGCCACCACGGCGGCGTTGTCGGAATAGGCCGAAAGTACATTCTCACCGCCCACTTCATTGGTATTGCGAATCATGCCGAACAGGGAGTTTTCCTGTTCTTCGCCGTCGAGTGTCCAGCTGGCATTAAAGATTTTATGGCGACAGTGCTCAGAGTTGGCCTGGGCAAACATCATCAGTTCGACGTCAACCGGATTGCGACCGAGGTCAATAAAGTTCTCGACTAAATAGTCAATTTCATCGTCGCCAGAGCTAGACCCAAGTCGGTATTGGCCGCGACCAGTGCCTCGCGCCCACCACCCAACACATCGACCAGGGTCATAGGTTTGGCTGTATGGTCAGCAAATAGTTGCTCGGCGTCACTTAGCTGAGCAAAGACACTCTCGGTCATGCGGTCGTGAAGAAGTTCCGTCAGTGCCTGCCACTCCTGTGGTTCCAGCTCTCTTTTGGTTTCGATGCGATAACTCACACCCCGCTCGAGGCGCTTAACACTGGCAAGGCCCGTATTGTGAGCAATATCTGTCGCCTTGCTCGACCAGGGTGAAATAGTCCCCGGCCGTGGCAGCACAATGCAACTCAAACTATGTTGAGAAGCCGCTGTATTAGGGCAAAGCGGCTCACCCTCGCCAACTGGCCCATAACTGAGCAAAGCTTCAAGAGTGGCATGCTCAGCATCCGTTAAGGCTTTGCTGAGATCGGCCAGGTGAATATATTCAGCGTTAAGGGTCTTTACAGCAGGCTGGGCTGCGCGAAGTAGTGCAAGTAGTTTCTGACTGCGAAAAGGTGATAAGGCTGGGGCGCCACGGAGGGTCAGCATCAAAAAATCTCTATAAGTTGGGAGGGTAAAACCAGCGCTCATTGTACTGCAAATGGCGAGCCTCAGCAGCCTCGAAATTGACAGGGAATAGATCTCGCGTCGCGACGAAAAGTCGGCTGTTATGCACCAAAGTAGCCACATTTATGACGCCAGACAGGCGATGGTGGA
>JGI24025J20009_10003668_pt1 | contig 10357 bp, 7 predicted proteins | sample Cruoilmetagenom3_FD_20009 | JGI IMG/M metagenome (IMG submission 20009) | reverse complement strand
ACTATCTATTAAGCCAGTGGGAGCCATACCGTCATTTCGCCAAAACCCCGGTTGTCCCAGGCAAAATAGGGCACAAGCCGTAATTCAAACTCGTTATACACCGAATCAGCATACTCACGATACAGCTGCCCCTCTTTCCATGTAGGCTGTTTTCTATAAAGTCCCTTACCTCTAAGAAACGTTACAGATTCACCATCTATCTCAACTCCATACTCAACGGCAAATACGCGACTCTTCGGAATATAGACATTTCGTATATCAAATCCCTTAGGAAGATCAACCGATTCCAGACAATAGACAATCGGTCCACGTTTAAAGGCTACCTGGTTTCTATCCTCTTCTACCATAGGGTGTGCCTCAATCATCTGCACATGCATATCCAGATTCAGTGTTACCACATCGCCCTGTTTCCATATACGTCTAATCTCCGCGAACATACCAGGTTGTTTGACGGCAGTATCATCAAACTCAGAGGAGTTTATTAGTATGTTACTCTTGTGCGACCATGAAGGAATCCGTAAAAAGAGAGAAAAGAGTTCCGGTGATTCCATGGTATCAATCCGAAACGAAATGCTTCCATCCCATGGGTAGTTTGTCTCCTGAGCCAGATCGACTTTCACTCCATCGGCTGTGAGAAAGCTCACATTACTGCTTCCATATACGACTACATAGATTCCATCGGCATCCTGAGCATAGGCGTACGATCCTATTTCGGCAATGGTCCTTACAAGATTCGGAGGACAGCAGAACGGAGAAATGAATGGTTCCCGCTGTCTTGACCATCTTAGATCGAAGGGGATCTCCTTATACCTCCTGAGCATATTCTCATAAAAAAACTTCTTACCATCAATACTGATTCCTGATAAGGCGCTGTTATAGAGGGTCAGCTCGAACACATCGGCATACTTGGCATCTTTGGAGAGATTGAGCATCCTCCAATTCCAGAAGAGACTGCCAATCTGAGCACATGTCTCGTTATAGGCAGTAAGATTTGGAAGTTCATACTCTCTGCCATATGCCTGATGAATACGTTGAACATAGTTATAATCAAAGCTTCCATACGGTGAGACTCCGTCATAGAGGGCCCCACACCCTCCTGTAATATACATCTTCTGATGTACGACATTATCCCATACCCGTTCAAGTACCGCCAAATACTCTTCATCACCAACCTCTGCATACAGATCGGCAACGCCTGCATAGAGGTAGTTTGCACGCACGGCATGCCCGACAGCTTTGTGCTGTTCTTTTAGCAGAAGTCTGTCCTGATTATCATCAGTACCATATTCGACCTTATCGCGAATGGCTATCAGGGTTTGCGCAAGATCAAGATAGCGTTTATTCCCTGTTGTTCGATAGAGTTCTATAACACCCATATAGTGTGATGGGCAGATAGCCGTTTTTGCTTCAGCATTTTGCAACGAGCCAAACACCTTCTCCAGGTAGCCTGCTGCATTCTCTGCGATGTCAAGAAGGTTTCGTTTCCCTGTTGCCCGGTAATGGATGCAAGCAGCGGTAATAAGATGTCCTATATTATAGACTTCAAAATTATGAACTTCAGTGAGTGCTTTTGCCTTTGCAGGATTCTGCCGCGATTCGATGGCCTGTTTGGTGAAGATATAACCGTCTTCTCGCTGCACTTCTGCAATCAAATCAATGATCTTATCCAATTGCTTATCAAGCTCGTCATTGGGGTATATGCCAAGGATATATGAGGCACCTTCTAACCATTTATAAAAATCGCCATCATTAAATGGCGGATTACGGTACTCCCCTTCAGCTCTTCCGGCAGCTATTTCGAAATTCCTGTAGATATGGCTAATATTTGCGTCTTTGATCAGTTCCCACATGTTCGGGATCATGACATCCCGACAGCGATCAACCTTCTCTTTCCAAAAACCTTTCGTCCACTGCATATCCTTCATATCGATACTAGTGAGTTTTGCATATGGACTCTTTCGCGTATCTGTCAACATAGTTTCTTCCTTTCGTCCAGCTCTTGGACCCTTCGTTATGCTCCTCTTATTCCTACTAGTTCCGCTATTTGCTTGATTTTTAGCAATTCAATCTATGCTTCGTGTATCAGTTATCAGTCAGACTGAATCGGTAGATTCCTGATCCTACTTCTATGACATAGTGCTGTTCGTCGTGTAATACCGATAGAACCCCTTCAGCATCTTTGGCCTTGCTGCCCTGCTCATATAACTGAGCTGCCTGATCATTACAGCTGTGAGTGCAGGGAATATGGATTACTGCAGTCGACCCAACTGGTATCTCTACTTCCAACTTCAGTTCACCATCCACTCTCTGCCATACACTGCTGACCCTTCCGTTGACCGTATCGACAGATGCTGATGCATGAGTCATTCCATCAAAGAGATGGGGTGCAATCCGAATTGTTTTCCATCCAGCTTCAATTGGTATAATCCCAGCTATGGTACGATAGAACCAGGCATCAACTGTTCCAAGCATCAGATGATTATGGCTGTTCATTCCCAAGCCTCTCAGGACTTCCCAACGCTCCCAGACCGTAGTTGCGCCATTGTCTATCATATAACCCCAACTTGGATAACTTTTTTGTGTAATCATCTTGTAAGCAATATCTGCCATACCATGCTCACGAAGAACTTCAAAAATATAGCGAGTTCCAACAATTCCCGTATCGACATGCATATCAAACCGCTTTACGATGGTCTCTTCCAGATTCTCGATTACTTTCTGCTTCTGATCCTCAGGAACCATATCCAAATATAAGGGCAGTGTCTGAGAGGTCTGTCCCGGAAAGTTGTCTATTGGGCTCATTGAAATAGTAGCATACTGTCCTTCATTTAAGAATGCTTTGTTAAAGGCCTCCTTAATCTCTTCGGCTTTAGCTTGGTAATGCAGTTCTTCACCTCCATTGCCTATAAGACCTGCTATACGTGAGAGTATCAGGGTATCATGGTAATAATACCAGGTTGATGTAAGCTCTGTGGGAGTCTGTTTTGGATAGATTGACCCGGGCGGACACCAATCTCCATAACGCCCTAAGTTTCTGATGATACCCTCATCTGCCTGAGACGCAAGGAATTCGACATATTTTTTTACATATGGGTAGTGCTTGTTTAACACATCTTTGTTGTTATAATAGAAATAGCTGTTATATAGTAACGTGGCATATGCTGTTGCCCAAGCCGGATCGGACGGATAGAGTTTCCAATATGTGGGTACAACATCTGACAGGCTGCCGTCATCACGCTGTGAAAATCTGATGTCTTCTAGATATTTTTCATAAAATGCAGCCATATCAAGATTGTAGCAGGCCATCTCTGATGCCAGTTGTGCATCGCCAAGCCAGCCCATTCGCTCTCCCCGCTGAGGACAATCTGTTGGGATGCTCATAAGATTGGATCGTAGAGACCATTGACAGATGCGATGAATCTCATTAATCAGCTGGTTAGAACAGCTGAAGGCTCCACACTTCTTTGCATCTGTATGTACAGCAATACTCTGGATGCTATCGAGATCGGGGACGCCGGGATATCCAAACACTGCAACATACCTAAAACCATGGTATGTAAACCGCGGCTGGTAGATTTCAACCCCCTCACCTTTAAGGATATAGGTATCCGAAGCCGGAGCTTCTCGATTTGTACCAACATCGATATATCCATCTTCACCAACCAATTCCGCATACCGCACGACTACTGTAGAGCCCTCCTGACCCTCAACATGCATGCGGATGACCCCTGCCAGATTCTGGCCAAAATCATAGACATACACTCCATATCTCGGCTGCGTCATAGATACTGCCTGAAACTGCTTTGTGTATCTGATCGGATCCATAGCCTGCCAGCAAAGTTGTGGACCTGTCGTCACTTCGGCATATTCTCTCGCTTCTGATTCACCATCAATATGCGCTTTTAGAAGTCTTTCATCTTGTGCATAATAGATTTCACCAAGATAGATACCGTTTTCATGGATTGGACCATAGGAGAATCCCCAGCTCTCATCTGTCACGATGGTTTCTCTGCTGCCATCTTGAAATGTGACTACAGCTTGCAGAATAGCTTTCGGATTACCATACCCATACCCACCAATGTGTCGGCCATTAGCTACGGTCAACAGGAACGTGTTTTGGTTTTGCTGCACTAAATCGGTGATATCATATGCTGAAAAGAGTGCATTCTTATGATAATCTGTCTGCCCGGGATCCATGACATGGTCACCCACTCGTCGACCGTTGATATGCAGCTCATAGTACCCTAAACCGCTTACATAGGCACGTGCAGAGGCTATAGGCTTGTGCAGCTGTATCTTGATAAAAAAGTAGAGTGCCCAGTTATCCTGAGAGTCTGTGTCATCTTTTGTGTTGATTGTCCCCTCAACACGATGGATCATAGATGTCGACCCTTTTAAGGAACTTTTTGTAATCCATGATGCGACCCAATCAGAATCAGCAGGCCCAGTCTCGAACCACTGGGGCTCACTATAATCGACTACATTCCCATCAGCATCCCAGACTCGTACGCACCAATAATATCTTGCTACACTGTGTAAGAGTGAACCCTCATACGCGATAAGGGTATGTTGATCAGATGCTACTTTTCCGCTATCCCAAAGAAGTCGCTTTTCTGAAGTCAAATCAGAGGTCAGATCTTCCAGTACTGCCGCACAGACTATTTGATATGCTGTTTGACGGTCATTACGTCGTTCTGATTGCAGCACCCAAGAAAAGCGAGGGGCAAGTCCTGCTGCCAGCGGATGTTCGTTGAATTCACAGGTAAGTCCAATCGATATCATGTACACACTCCTAGTAGTTTATCCTTTTTTTAATGGTATGAAGCTTTGTGATGGTCCAGGTGATGCCTTTCGATGGTCTTTCAAAAGGTTGTCTAACCTGCATTTTTTACGATGAAATACGCTATCACAAAACTTTGTGCCACTACCTATCCCTTTAGGCTACCAGCGGTCAGCCCACTGATTATATACTTTTGCAGAAGTAAATAGATGATCAGCACCGGGGTTATTACCATTACCATGAAAGCAAACAGGACTCCCCAGTTTGTCTGATACATCGATACAAAATTGAATACATTCAAGATAATAGTCCATTTTCTACTATCAGAAATTAGATAAAAGGGACCCATAAAATCATTCCAAACATTGACCATAATTATGATCGTAGAGGTCACTAAAGGCGTTAGGAGTAATGGAAGAATAATCCGCGAAAAAAGCGTGAAATAGCTGCCGCCCTCTATGAATACAGCTTCGTCAAGCTCTCTAGGAATTGACTTCATATATCCGGTAAAGAGAAAGACCGTAAACGGCAGATTGATTGCAACATAGTAGAGTATAATACCTACGTACGTGTTGTGGACCTTCAGCAGCATCATCAACCGAATCGTTGGTATAATTGAAATAGGAATGATCAGTCCCATAAGAAATACGATATAAATAATCTTGTGCAATCGATCATCTTGCCGCTGAATGACAAAGGCTGCCATAGTTGCAAACAGATTGGTAAAAATGACAGTTCCAACACTAAGCACAATGCTGTTTCCAAAGCCTCGAAGAATTCGGGAATACTGAAACGTCTTCTGGTAATTATCAAAGCTCACTTGCTTAGGGAGCGTCAGACTGAACAACGCCGCCTCACGAGCCCCCTTGAAAGAGTTGATTAGAATAATCAAGAAGGGAACAATGATGATGAGGGCAAACACTAGGCATACAAAAAATATGATCTTCTTTGATATAGAATGATATTTCATAACTCTATCTCCCTTCTCTTCAGAAAGAAAAATACCGGCATGCTAATGATGATAATGATAAAACTCAGCAGGGTATTTGCTGCAGTTCCCAGCCCACACAGACCAATGCTGAAAACACTCATAATATAGGTGTTAAGCACCTCTGTCGCGTACCCCGGTCCGCCGTTGGTTAGCGCTAGAATCATTTCAAAGACTTTTATGGTACCAATAAGTGACAGTACTATATTGATTGTTACTGAAGGAATTAATAGAGGAAACATCACATAGGTGAATTTTTTTCCAAATCCTGCCCCGTCAATATCGGCAGCCTCTAAGAGCTCCGATGGAATAAGCTGCAGACCGGCAAGATAGATTACCATAGCAAAACCGGAAGTTCGCCATACGTCGACAACAATAACTGAAAATAATGCATATTTGGGGTCATGGAGCCAATCCTGAGCAAGCATATTCAATCCTATTGTTCTGAAACCTTGGTTCAATACTCCAAAATCCGGATGATAGATAACTGTGAAAAGATAGCCGATAATCATAGGTGCAATGACAAACGGAAGAAAGAAGGTGGTACGAAATAGGTTCTGCAGCCGTACTTTTGTATTGAGCAAAAGAGCCAATGCCAACCCGATAAAGTTCCTTAAGACCGTTACACTAATCGCATATATCAGTGAATTCTTTAGGGCTGTTACTAATTTAACATCTGAAAATAACTCTCTAAAATTATCTAATCCAATAAAACTGATCTTCCTTACATTGATATTCCAATCAGTCAGACTGTAATAAAAACCCGACAGCATTGGAATGAGAAAAAAGATACTGAATACCACGATACCTGGAACAAGAAAATAGTATGGATACTTCTGCCTATAACCTTTTGACATACTGGTTTACTGCCTCCATTTTGTGTATCTCCACCGACTATATAAGTATGATAGAGAGGGTTGACATCCCGATGTACGAACTATACTTCGGGATGTCAACCAAGCTTTCACGCTGTAGTTAAAATCATTAACACTTAGAAACCAGGGAGGTTTCGTGCTTTTCCAGTTCTTCTGAAATTCTCATCCAACTGCTTCAGAGCTGCATCGATATCTCCTGTTATATACATATTCTGGAGAATCTTAGGATAATCAGTAAAGGAGGAGGAGAGTCTGTTTTGCACATTGATGGTAGCTCTTCCTTCTGAGACATACTTGAGTACAGCGCTTTGAGCAGAGAACAATTCTGGTTCTACGCTCTTGTAGACAGGGATTCCAGGATTCTTACCATACCATATTGCGAGATTCTCCGGTCTTGTTATAAATTTGACCAGTTCTACACTCTCTTCGACATTCTTACCCAGTCTTGGCACCAAAATCTGTCCTGCTGGATAAAGTGTTGCAATACCACGTTCATCTTCACCAGGCAGCGGAAACCAGCCAATGGCCTCATTTACATAATCAACACCGAACTTCTTTTCCATAGCACCAAGAAACCATGCTCCCTGGAACACCATTCCTACTTTGTTTTGACCAAACTTCTCCTGCTGATCATCATAGGTACCAGCCAGAGGATTAGGCTGCAGTAATCCATTTGCATATAGATCGTACTGTTTCTGCAATACCTCACGGAACGCTGCTATTTCGTTCAACCGTTTCTCATTTACTTCTATAGCCTGGACGCCTTCATCGCCAATAACCGGATCTACATAGGTGGTCCATCCATCAAGAGAGAAGATCTGTGTGGGCCATTCTTCGTTGATAGCCTCATAGATCGGGATAAAGCCGGCATCTTTAAGTTTTTTGGCTACATCAAAGAATTCACTATAGTTCTCGGGAACCGATACTCCAGCTTGGCTGAACACCTTCTTGTTATAGAATACTCCCAAAAATCCAGTTGAACTCCAAGGAACCCCATATATTTTTCCGTTGAGGGTCTGGAAATCTCGTGTACTGTCTGTAACTTGGTCCATCACAGTCTCGTTTGTCCACTCATACAAGGTCTCTTCTGCTCGAAATTTGACATACTGCTTTGTACCCGGATCCATCTCGAATACATCTGGATAATCCTTTGTTGCGAATCTGGTCTGCATCAGCCGACCAAACTCTTCCCCACTCGGCAGTATCTGTATTTCAACTTTATTGCCGGTCTCCTCTTCATATCGTGCAAAGATCTCTCGAAAAGCATCTGTCTGTGTCTCACTCTTCAACACCACAAAAAGTGTTTTCGGCTTAGTTTCTTCACTAGCACCCTGAGCCATCACCAATGTAGTAAAGACCATAAAAAGTGCTAGGACGATTATAAAAAACTTCTTTGTCTTCATAGTCTTCATACTGTTCTCCTTTTTTTAGATATAACCCGAAATCTGCGTCTGAAATATTTACGCAGATTTTTTGCTAAATTCATCTAAAATCCTCATAAATTTTATGATGAATCTGCGAATTTAGATTCAAATTCTACCATTTTCTTCACCACCTTTCAAGGAAACTTTTATTTACATCTAAATAATCGTAAAAAATAGTATATTTTTAATCCTTAAGGAGTTTGCTTTTAAAGCATAACTAACAGAAATATTAAGTTTAATTTAGTGCACTTTTATCTTTTAACTAACAACAATTTGGTTATTATTATTTATGAAAATTTGTTTTTATTTTCTTTTTTACGATATGTATAGTCAGTATCTAGTGTTCAGAACCTTCTTATAGATAAGCTTTTACTGCCTCAATGCCTCTACGCAGGCTGGTAAAAACTGGTTTACCTGTTACTTCTGCCAATGGTTTTTCCATATGACCCATGGACCCCTGTGCCAGCAAAAAGGACTTACATTCATTCATGGACTTAGCCTGTTGTAAAATGAGTGCATCGTGAGTTGCCTTATTGCCATTGCAAATAGCCTCAAAAGCACCGGCAGCTAGTCCCTGTTGAACTTCTATGGATAGTCCCGCTTCTTTGGCTAGACGTTCGGCAAATCGGCATGTCGGCTCCAGAGTAGTGGGCAGTGTAGCAATCACTCCTATGGTCCCCTCTACCTTCATAGCTTCCCTGATCATGGCCTCATCGATTCGTATAATAGGTATATCGAAAAAAGGCTGTAAGAGGTCTACTGATTCACCTACAGATGAGCAGGTCTCGAGTATGACATCAGCCCCCATCTCGACGGCCGAACAACAGCACTGGTACAATCGTCTCAGAACTGATTTTGTCATATATCCGTCCCTGATTACATCGGCTATCAGGCTTTCGTCCAATATACTTACGGCTCGTACATCCGGCAGTAATTCTGCAAATGCTTGTTTTCCCGGCTCTACAAGCGCGAGGCCGGTATAGATAGCTGCAACTGTCTTTTGTGTTCCTTTCATGTTTTCCAGTCCTCCTTAGTTGGTATGCTGCTTATTGGATTTTTTGGGTTTTTTTGCTTCTTTCGTTTCGTTTGCGTCGTTGGTATCGTTGTGCGGTGTGGTTTTGCTGTTCATGCTAGGTGATGAGGATGCGGTTACCACATACTCTGGGCGCATAGGATTGAAACATTCGATGAAATCGACATCTTCTAATGCTTTAGACCCGTGTAGTTCATATGATCCAAACACATATCCATCGCCCGCTCCAACAACGAAACTACTGCCATCTTCTTTGAAGAATTCTATACGGCCTGAAAGGATGAAACCATTCTGCACGGCTTCATGCTCATGTAAGGCTAGTGTCGACCCCTTTTTCATCTGAAAATGACACAGCATTGACTCTCCGATATAGGCCAAGGTTGTTTTCCAGATTCCTGGTTTAAACTCGATTGTAGGCTCCTCGCTGGTATACGCTATCTGTTTATAATCCAAAATATATCCTCCATATCATTCGAATTCAAAGTTCTGCTCGTGTTTGTTTGATAGCTTCTTCCAGATTGCTCCAGCCATTGCAGAACATACTGCGAAACAGCTGGACCGGTCCGAATGCTTCAAATTCTTCGATGGTCATACCATCTTCAGTCCACGCAGCATTGAATGCCGGAAGTTTTTCTCTTAGTTTATCAATCATAAATTGTGGTGAAGGTGTGTCCATTCGGTATGCAATTGGTGGATCCTGTTCTATTAGTGTTTCTGCTGTACCCTTCCAGTTTACCGTAATATGCAAATCAGAACCGATCATCTCTGTCAAATGATGCAGTCCACGAGCACCTCCACTCAACATGGTCCCGACGATGCCTTGCTCTTTGAGTACATGGTATTGCTTTCTGGCAACCATACATCCGGCAGCCCACAAGATATCGGGCTGAACATAGATTTGGTGTTCTGCAACATACTCCTGCAAATATTGATCAAATATGCCCGTAATATGGGTGATAAATATAGGAGGTGTATGACCAGACCGTTTAGAAACTCGCTTATAGAGGTCATTAACAGTAATTGCTTGAGACAGTGACATGACTTCTGTAGCCAGAATAGGAACATCCTCCTCAATCAGCACTCCTATCGCTTGCAGTCCCGCTTTGGTAACTGGCATCTTTACGATGATATTCTTCCCAATCTTCCGATACCTGCGAGCCTCTTCAATGATGTTTTCGGCTACACGATCACGAAATGGATTACCCTGTATAGAAACAAATCCTTGCTTCCCTGGATTTTGATGATAGAGCGGATAAA
>JGI24025J20009_10003667_pt1 | contig 10360 bp, 7 predicted proteins | sample Cruoilmetagenom3_FD_20009 | JGI IMG/M metagenome (IMG submission 20009) | reverse complement strand
TCTGCTCCGGCGCTAGTGCTGGAACTGGCAGACAGGCGTGGTTGAGGGCCACGTGCCGCTGAGGCGTGAGGGTTCGACTCCCTCCTAGCGCATAACAAGCACAAATAGTTTGTGCTTGTTTTTGTTTAATAATCACGTACCAGGATTTCCCTTGATGTACCTCATGGTGACTGCCGTGGGAATTCATGGTTTAACCATGTCTGTGGGTTTATCGGGGTTCCATTGATATCAACCTCGAAGTGTAAATGTGGACCAGCAGAACGGCCNGTGTTACCGATTTGGCCAATGATGTCACCAGGTTTAACAATATCTCCTACAGTCACANAGATTTCTGAGAGGTGCCAATATCCTGAAATAACACCCCAACCGTGATCAATTAAGATCGCATTTCCTTTTATTGTCAATGCTTCAGCTAAAACAACTTCTCCTGCAGCAGGGGCATATACGTTGAGGTTTGGAGCATTAACTGCAAAATCCATCCCGGTGTGGTAAAAGTAAAGTCCACCGTTATTATAATTTCGTCGCTGTCCAAATGAGCTATTAACAAGAGGTTCATCAACCGGGTAGATAAAGGGGCCTTCCCAATGTTTTTCTGCTGTCACCTTGCTCAAGATGGGTTGAAGGTAAGCATCCTCTTCTAAAATGGCTGTTTCATCGAGGTATTCTTCTGGTACATTAACCCATTCATCGCCATAAGCACCTGCTGATAGCATAACTAGTTGTTCAAAGGATTGAATGGTGCCATCGGACAAAGTTGCAGTGATCTCAAGAGGATATGGGCCAGGCTCCGTCATTGCATGAATGCCGTGGTAGCTATAATACACAATTTCATCATCGGTGAAGAAATGGAGTTCAACGTTGTTAAATTTACCGCTGAATTCTGCATTTGTATCTGCTGCAATTGCCACCTGCAAGGTTTCACCCTGAATGATGGGTAAGTCAATAATGCTAATCTCATCAACATCTTGAAATATGGTGAATGAATTGGCATCATCTGCTTTACCGTAAAGGATTTCGTCTGGCAATACATCCCAATTTGCAGATAATTGATTTTCTTTTATCAAAGTCCAGGTGGAAGTATTCGCCTGGATAGCTGCTTCAAGAAGAGTAGATTCTTTTTGCAATATTGTTAAGGGAGCAAGAGCTCCTTCATCTTCATTGATTGGAATGATAAGTGTCACTCCGGCGATTGTTTCGGAAGGACTGGTAATTCTGTTGAGTGCGACAAAATCGTTTTGATCAAGTTCATATTGACGTGTGAGACCAGTCAGTGTGCTTCCAAATGGCAATACTTTTGATGTAAGAATTCCTGAAATTCCCTCTAAACCAGGAATGATTAACATTTGACCAATTTTCACCGAATTGGGATCAGAAATATCATTGGATGATAATAACTCATCCAATGATAGTCCAAAACGAAGTGCAATTGAGCTTAGTGTGTCGCCTTGCTGAACAATGTAAATGGCATCCTGCTGTTCGTTTGACATTGCATGAACAGCTGATTTTAATGGAGGAACATTAAATGAGAATAGCAGCAGAATAATGAATAGTCCAAAAATGAATTTAACCGATATTTTCATCACAATATGTAATTATCTCTTAATAAAAATCTAAAGGANGAGTAAAATCAACCCGGAAGATAGATTTTACAATCAAGTAAGAAGTTTACCATATGCATAAAAAGATGTGAAAGGAAGAACTGTGAAAATTACAACATGGAATGTGAATGGTTTTCGGGCGATTCTGAGAAAAGAAGCCTTATCCTGGATTCCAGATGTGGGGTCCGATATTTTGTGCTTTCAAGAGACTAAACTACAACTAGATCAAATTAACGAAGAACAGGCTTCGCTTGATGGTTATAGCTCTGTTTGGCATTCCGCCGAACGAAAGGGATACAGCGGTGTAGTGACTTTTTCAAAACCAGAGCCGGTGGACACAGAAAAAGGTATTGGAATAAAGGAATTCGATGTAGAAGGAAGAGTCATTCGCTCTCAGTATGAAGATTATTTCTTGTATAACATTTATTTTCCAAATGGAGGGCAGGAAAACAAACGTGTACCGTACAAACTATCTTTTTATGAGAAATTATTGGAAATTTGTGATAGATTACACCAGGATGGAAAGAACATTATCATAACGGGTGACTTTAATACTGCCCATAATGAGATTGATCTAAAAAATCCAAAATCCAATGAGAAAAACACTGGTTTCCTTCCAGAAGAACGGGAATGGATTGATCTATATTTAAAGCATGGCTTTGTGGATGCGTTTCGTGAGTTACACCCGGAACGAGAGGAGTATACCTGGTGGACTTACCGATTTAATGCGCGAAAGAACAATGCGGGATGGCGACTAGACTACTTTTTAGTATCAGAAAAGTATATGAATTTTGTAGAGGATGTAATCATACATAGTGACATCATGGGATCAGATCACTGTCCTGTAAGTCTTATTCTAAAAGATTGAAAAAATTAGGTTGAGAGAACATCCCAACGCTTATTTTATGATTTAGGTGTTTTATTTTTCTGGCACCAAGCAGCGAAGGATTAAATCTTTTGCTGCTTTTACTTCATCACATCGCCGGACAGGTGTTGTGTATGGCGCTTTGTGAAGAAGTTCCGGGTTTTCCCTTGCTTCTTCTGCAATTGCTTTCATTGCTTTCGCAAAGTCATCAAGCGTTTGCTTGGATTCCGTTTCAGTTGGTTCAATCATCAGCGCTTCATTAACAATCAAAGGGAAATAATTTGTTGGCGGATGGAATCCATAATCCATTAACCGTTTGCCAATATCTAAGGCATGAATATCAGGAATGTCCTTCCAGGCACCTTCGACGACAAACTCATGCATGCAGGGTCTGTTGAAGGGTAGGACATAATCCTTCTTAATTTTCGTCATCAAGTAATTTGCATTCAAGACAGCTTTTTCAGCAATATCCCGTAAACCTTTAGATCCATGCATTGCAATATAAGCAAAAGCACGTATGTGGATACCAAAGTGGCCGTAGAAAGCCTTCATTGTCCCAATAGTAAGTTCAGGTTTATAGAAACCAAAGAAGGGTGGTTTTTCTTCATCGCCTTCTTCAATTATTGTAATAATAGGGCTTGGGAGATATTCTGATAATGCTTTAGAAACCCCCACCGGACCAGATCCAGGGCCACCTCCACCATGAGGTGTTGAAAAAGTCTTATGAAGGTTAAAGTGCATGATATCAAAACCGATATCTCCCGGGCGTAATACACCCAGCAAAGCATTCAAATTTGCACCATCACCATAGACCAAACCACCTGCTTGATGAACCAAACGAATAACTTCCTCGACGTTTTCATCAAACAACCCAAGTGTGTTAGGGTTAGTTAACATCAAACCCGCTAAAGTTTCATCACATTCTGTTTTAAGCACATCCAGGTCAACATTGCCTTGTGCATCTGAAGCAAGCGGTATAACCTTAAACCCACTCATCGAGGAAGTCGCCGGATTGGTACCGTGTGCTGAATCAGGTATAAGGATTTTTTTTCGTCGAAAATCCTTATTAATTTGATGATATTTTCTAATGATCAAAGCCCCAACTAATTCACCCTGAGCGCCGGCAGCAGGTGTCAAACAAACCCTATGAAAACCACTAATCTCTTGAAGCCATTCCTGGAGTTGATACATGAGATAAAGGTTTCCCTGGATGCTGACGATCGGTTGGAGGGGATGAGTATTGGCAAAACCAGGTAATCGGGCAACCTCCTCATTGATTTTTGGATTGTATTTCATTGTGCAGGAGCCTAATGGATAAAATCCACCATCAATGGAATAATTCAGTTTAGAAAGATTGGTGAAGTGCCTAACAACATCAAATTCAGAAAGCTCAGGTAAGCTGAGGGACTCCCTTAGGAAATCTTTAGGAAGTGGGGTCAGTGGTACATCAGGCTCTGGAAAAGTTATACCTTTGCGTCCTGATTGAGAAAGTTCGTAAATGGTTGACTCAGACACCTGTTACCTCCTCCAGTGCCGAGACGAAATCATCTATATCATGTTTAGATAACTTTTCGGTCACAGCGATTAACATGTGATTCTCCAACTCCGGGTAAGCCTGACTGAGATCATACCCTCCCAGGACCCAATGATCTTGCAGGCGTAAGTTGATTTGTCTGACCGGTTGGGGTGTTTTCACAACAAATTCATGGAAGAAGTGTGTGTTGCTGTATGCTAGATCAAATCCTTTCAAAGCGGAAATTTTCTTCGCAGCATAATGCGCTTTTTGATAACATAAATTTGCTACCTGCCTAAATCCTTCTTTTCCGAGCAGGCTTAAATAGATTGTCGCAGCAAGTGCCATCAAGCCTTGATTCGTGCAAATATTCGAAGTCGATCTTTCTCGACGGATATGTTGTTCACGGGCGGTGAGGGTTAGAACAAAAGCACGCTTTCCATCATGATCAATGGTTTCTCCAACCAGTCGACCAGCTAACTTACGGACGAATTTATCCTTAACTGTGAAAATACCCAAATAAGGCCCCCCAAAAGACAAGGGAATACCCAGGGGTTGCCCATCGCCAACAGCGATATCTGCATCGAACGCCCTGGGTGTTTTTAACAGGCCTAAGGCAGTGGGATTGAAGATAAAGGCAACCAGGGCACCTGCCGCATGGGCTACTTCTACTAACTTCGTGTAGTCAATTACTCGACCGAAAAAATCAGGGTATTGAACAAGAACAATAGCTGTATCTCTGTCAATGAAAGGTATTAGATCTTGTGATTCAATTTTGTCGTTTATTGTTTCTTCATCGCCTATTACCAAAACATCATCGAAACCCTGCAAATAAGTTCGTATCGTTTCTCGATACTGGGGGTTTACAGCGCGTGAAACAACGATCTTTTTTCTTTTACCACGAAAATAATGATAAGCCAGGTTTGAAGCTTCAGCTGCGGCAGTCGCACCGTCATAATGAGAGGCATTGCTCACATCCATGCCTGTCAATTCAGTCATGAGGGATTGGAATTCAAATATGGCTTGAAGCGTACCCTGTGAGATCTCAGGCTGATATGGTGTATATGCTGTGTAGAATTCACCGCGTCGAAGGATCATATCCACCGCAGCAGGAATATAGTGATTGTATGCACCAGCACCTAGAAAGGAAATGAAATCTTCGGTTGATGCGTTTGCTGAACTAATCTCCTTGAGATCTGATGCGATTTCCATTTCTGTTAAAGGTTCAGGAAGATTAAGTTCCGGGAAACGGTGTTTTGCCGGAACTTGAATAAACAATTCCTCAATTGAATTTACCCCAATTGCCTTTAACATAGCATCAATTTCATGGGGGGTATGAGGTGTAAACATCACCCCTCGCGCTCTTCATTATAAGCGTCGTAAGCCTTTGCATCTAACAAATCTTCTAATTCAGCAGGATCATCAAGTTTCATCTTCATCATCCAACCAGTGTCATAGGGATCCGAGTTTAATACTTCAGGAGCATCACCAAGATCTTCATTAACCGCTGTGATCGTTCCTGAAACGGGGAATTGAACATCAGCAGCTGCTTTTACTGATTCAACGGTGGCAACTGCATCGCCTTTACTGACCGAATCTCCTTCTTCTGCCATGAATTCAACATACACAACATCCGATAATTGTTCTTGAGCATAATCTGTAATGCCAACAATTGCCAAATCTCCCTCAAATTTGACCCACTCATCGGTTTTGGTGTATTTCAATCCTTCGGGGCTTTCCATAATTTAACTCCTGTTCAAAAGTAAAAATATTAATAGATTGTAGAGGTGAAATCCTCTGTTAGCACTCGTGAAAATCAACGAGCAAGTAAGTTTCAGAGGTGTCTGTTTAATGGGTCTTTTTACCTGAGAGATTCGGTGTCNACTCCTTGCACCTTCGGTGCNGTTATTGATGAAACGGACTCTTCCCATTAACATCTAACTAACTGCAATAAAATTCTAAAACCATCAACTGATTATGTCAAGCAAACTCCTAAGACTTCTTAGAAGAATGTGACATTTATTGAGTCTGCCAAGTGATGAATGGAAGTAAAAGAGAATTTGAATAGCCACCGGGCAAAGTATTGCAGCAAAATACCCTTGATACTTTTCTCGTCTCAATATAATTCGTTATTTTATGTGGGTATGGACGGCAATGATGATGGGAAGGAATAATTAGCAGTGATTAACCAGCAGTTCCCCGGTTTTTTGATACTTTTTTGTTTCATCAACATATGCTAAAGATTGATGGCGGAAATATGTGTTATATAGTTCCGCATAATACTGTCCTTGCTTAAGGAGTTCTGTGTGATTACCTTCTTCAATGATGTCACCCTCCTGCATGACAAGAATACGATCAGCAGATCGGACTGTTGAAAGTCGGTGGGCGATCAGAATGCTGGTGGTTTCAGAAAGAATAAGGTCAAGTGCCGCTTGAATTTGTTTTTCAGTGAAGGGGTCAATGCTGGCTGTTGCTTCATCCAAAATAAAAATAGGAGGGCTTTTGGATAAGGACACGCATCAAAGCAACTAATTGGCGTTGTCCCATTGATAGTTGTGAACCACGTTCGCCGACCTGTGTTTTCAGACCATTAGGCAATGTATTAAGCCATTCACCTTCACCAATTTTCTCACCTATATTGATGATTTCCTGTAGGTTACAGTCTGGACAGCCATACCTGATATTTTCCTCGATGGTACCTGAGAATAAAAATGGGACTTGAGAAACGATTCCCATTTTTCGGTGGAGTGCAACCAGATCGAATTTCCTAATATCTATGCCATCAATTAGAATCTCCCCTTCTTGAAATTCATAAAATCGGGTGATTAGTCGACCAATCGATGTCTTGCCTGCACCTGTATGGCCAACAAGTGCAAGTGTTTCGCCAGGAGTGATAAGCAAGGAAAAATCGTGTAAAACCGGTTCATTTTGTGTATATGAGAAGTTAACCTGACGCATATCAATGCGTCCGTCCAGCTCATCAGGTTTGATCGATCCGGATTGTTTGACTGAGTGTTTCGCATCAATCAAAGCAAAAATCCTTTCAGCAGCTGAAAGGCCTGTTTGGACCTGAGTCCAAAATGATGAAAGGCTCATCACAGGGGTAAGGAACCGGTCAAGTGTTGAAAGAAAGAGATACCAGGCACCNGCACTCACCAAACCTTCTGTAACCGTCACTGCACCAAAATAAACCATCAAGGCCGTAGCGATCCCACCAATTGTTCGTAGGACTGGGAAAACAATCGAGAGAATAAATCCCCGTTTGATGTTAACTTCAAATGAAGTTTGATTCGCTTCCTCAAATTCCTCAAAGATGGTCTTCTCTTGGCGGAAATTCTTTGCAATGGCAATACCACTCACGGTCTCTTTGATGGTTGAATTGACATTCGCCATTGCTCGCATACCTTCACGTGTAACTTTGCGTGCAATATGGCGATAGCGCTTGACAAGATAGAAAAGCAAAGGGATAAGAAGGAATACCGCAATCGCTAACCGCCACTCTGTCTGAATAAGGATTACAGCTAAAATTATTGAGGAAATCAGCTGCATTATTACATCGGTTGAAAGAGTGATTAACTGGCTGAATTCACGTGTATCCGAGGTGATCCGTGAAACAATCTTTCCGGAGCTGAAATTGTCATGAAAAGATAAATCTTGGTGCATGGAAGCTTTGAAAGCGTCAGTTGCGAGCTGTTGTGTGAGTTCAGCAATCGTTTTTACCGAATATCGTCTTCGCAGGAGATTGCTTATCCAACTTAGGATGCCTAATCCAAAAATTATTCCTGATAATGTCAAAATAAAATCGATTGTGATCGACTCTTGTGTAACCAGATCCAATCCTTTGGCAACAATCACCGGTGAGAAAGCCTCAATGATGGATCTAATGACTATTGTGCTGGCGATGATAATCAGATAGCGTATTTGTGATTTGAAATAATCGAAAATGCGCGAGAATAATTTCAGATCTGAATACTGCCTGTCATATTTTTCTGCTGATAAACCTGAAAAGGAACCCATACTTACTCGCTAAAAATTCTCTGATAAGATTTTGAATTTCTCATTAAATCTTCATGTTTTCCAATAGATATTATCTCACCCTGTCGCATGACAACAATCAGGTCAGCCCATCGTATTTGAGATAATCGGTGGGTTATGATCAGTGTTGTTCTGCCCTCTGCTGCTCGGAAGATAGCTTGCTGTATCCTGTCTTCAGTTTCACTATCTATTGCACTGGTTGAGTCATCTAAAATTAATATTTTCGGGGATGTAAGGAATGCACGCGCAAGTGCTAATCGCTGGCGCTGCCCACCGGAAAGTGTTGTGCCTCGTTCACCAATCACGGTTTCATAGCCTTTTTCAAAACTCATAATGAACTCGTGCGCTTGGGCTTCTTTGGCGGCTTGAATGATCTCTTCTCGAGTTGAATTCGGTTTTCCAAATGCAATATTTTCAGCAATAGAACGGGAAAATAAGAAGACATCCTGTTCAATAATGGAGATTTGATTCCTGAGGGCTTCGAGATACCAATCTCGCACATTCACATGATCTACAAAAATTTCACCTGAGTGAACATCAAATGTTCGATTGATCAATTTAACCAAGGAGGTTTTTCCGGATCCTGTTTGGCCGACAATCGCAACGGTTTGACCGGGTTTAATTGTGAAATTAACATCCTTAAGGATTGGTTCATCGTCAGTATATCCAAAAGACACATGATTGAACTCGATATTCCCAGCGATCGTGTGATCGTAACCTTCTGTGTTTTGATCCAATTTGTTTTCGGTTTTCAGCAATTCGATAATTCGCCTTGCTCCGGCGAAACCCAAGGATATTTGTGAATAGGCAAAAAGGGAGATAAACGTTGGAAAACCCAACAATGACAGCGTGCCAAAATAAGCAATGATGTCTCCCGTCAAGATTTGCCCCTCTTGGAATAAAAATAACGCATGTGCAAGACCAGTGGCCATAGCGATACCCAGAAGGAGTAATGGTAAAAACCGACTTTCTATGTAACCTTGTTTAGTTGATGCATCGCGATAGTCAATGGCGTTTTTTTCGAAACGGGCAATCTCCCCATTCTCCTGAGCTGAAGCTTTCACAATTTCCACACCATCGATTGCCTCAGCCAAACGACTATTTAAATTGCCAAAGGTTTGACGAACCTGGCTGGTGATTGGATTTAATATTTTTAGGTAATGCCATAATGCAAAAATATATAAAATGATAAATGCTGCAGGTGTTGCAATGAGTGCAATGTGATATGTTGGACCCACGATTAAGGGGATGAACAGGAAATTAAGAGATCCAAACACAAGATTTACACCCGGGCTGAACATGTAATTGACCTCCCGGACATCGTTCGTTGATCTTGCCATAAGATCACCGACAGATTGTAAATTATGGAAAGTCATACTCTTCCCAAGAAGATTGATGTACAATTCCTGCCGTACAAATTTCTCAATGTTTTGAGCAATGATTTCGAATCCATAATTTCTGGCAAATTGCAACATGCCACGAACTATCTGAGAGAAACCAATAATCAGAGCATAACGTCCAATTACTGGAAGTGATGGTTCTGGCAATATAATTTCATTAAACGCTCGACCAATGAAAATTGGAACAATACTTGCCAAAGCGGCATTGCTAACAGCACCGATCACAGCCATTACTATCCAGGGCCATTGATGAATGGCATGGGATAGTATCCACAATAGGGGAGTCTTTTGATTTGTTTTGTATTTTGGTGTAAAACTATATTCGGAAATGCGATCAGCAGTTTTCGTGGTCATCCACAAGTTCTTTCACGATTAAGATGTTTAATCTGAAATGATACTCATTTGTGTCAGGATAAATTTTCAACTTTGAGATTAAAATTGCCTGTTAAGATAAAGGTTATCGACGGGTATATCGTAATAACACATGCTATTGTACCTATAAATGTCATTCCGTGTTCGAGATAATTTCACTTACTTTTTGACTGATGATGCGTATAAGGTGGATTTCAGTGTTTAATGAGCGGCATTTGGTTAAATCTATATTTTGGTTGGGTAGAAAAATTATCAGGGATGGTATTGCCAACGAAGATCTTGAGGTTTCATTCAGCAAGAGAATTGTGAACAAAACTGTATAGAAAACATCATTTCACACATATGCTTTGGCGCAGCATCAATAGCATGATATACTTGGTCTAAGTTATTCATCTGATTAATCCTATGAATCAGGAAAGGCTTTATGGAGAATCATGGTATCTCCCCAATAATATCTCAATTTATTTCGTTTCTGGCGCAGGAAGCCGCAAAAGGCACGGAGTCATTACCGAGTCTAAGCCAGTTAAGTGAATCCCTGGGAGTGAGTGTATCAACACTTCGTGAAGAACTGCAAGTT
>JGI24025J20009_10003666_pt1 | contig 10362 bp, 8 predicted proteins | sample Cruoilmetagenom3_FD_20009 | JGI IMG/M metagenome (IMG submission 20009) | reverse complement strand
TAGCCTACTGCGAAGATGCAATAGCGCAAACATACGAGGTCACATATTATTGAGTGCCGTTAACTCCTTGGGCGAGGCAACGAATTTACAGTGAAGGCCACACCATTGGCCCGATATTACAATTTGGCATTTCTAATGGCACTGTCAAAGGGATGGCGACTTCACTCGGTGATTGCTAGCCGGAGCGGATGAGCAAGCCGAAGAATCCGTTCGCCTACTTTCACTCTTCGCCTGAAGTTACCCGCATGGTCGTGATGCTCTAAGTTCGTTTTCCGCTAAGCCTGCGGAATGTCGAAGATCTGCTCGCGGAGCGCGGGATCGACATTTGCCACGATCCGTTCGCATGTGGTGGAACCGGTTTGGTCCGATGTTCGCTGCTGACATCAAACGCCAGCGGATCAGCCGAATGCGCGGCTTTCGCAATTGGCGCTGGCATGTCGATAAGGTGTTTGTGAAGATCGACGGCGAGACGCACTATCTGTGGCGCGCAGTGGACCGTGAGGGCGAGATTCTGGAGAGCTATGTCACCAAAAAGCGGGATAAAAAGGCGGCTCTCCGCTTCTTCAAGAAGACGCTTAAGCGCCACGGCAGTCCGGTCGAGATCGTGACCGATGGGCTCAAATCCTATCCAGCAGCGCTGAAAGAGCTGGGGATCGAAGAGCGTAGAAAAATGCGGAGGTGGCTCAACAATCGCGCCGAAAATTCACATTTGCCCCTGCGCAGACGAGAGCGCGTAATGCAGCGGTTCCGGCGGATGAAGACCTTGCAGAAATTCGCCTCAGTCCACGCCAACGTCCATAATCACTTCAACTCCGAACGTCACCTGATCGACAGACAGACTTACAAGACCCGCCGCTCTGCCGCGTTGGCAGAGTGGCAAACCCTTATGGCCTGATAGCAAGTTGGGGTAGGGGTAGTCTTGCCAAGTAGAGACAAGTTAGCGTTAGACTGACAGCACCGCTCGGTCGATGCATTCATAGAGGACGAGCTCGGCGTGACACCTGCAATGAAGCAGGCAATCCAACAGCACCTGATTGAATCTCGTCAGGGACAGAGTTCATTTTATACCTTTTGGGTATGCCGTTTCAGGGAAAAGGCAATCTTGTCACGTAGCCGTCATCGAGAAGCCTCGAGCGAGTAACAGACTCAGTCTAGCTGCGCCCTATTAAACCAAAAGGGAGTTCTCATGATTGTCCGTACCACACTCGTCGGTTCATTGCTCGTTTCTACCGTTCTCGCTACTGGCCCAGCCTTCGCCCAAAGTCAGGACAACACGGAAGTTGGCGGCGCTAACAGCAACCAGTCGGGCAACCAGATCGTCGTCACCGCGCAGAAGTTCGAGCAGCGCGCGCAGGACGTGCCGATTACCGTCACCGCGACCAGCGGCGAGCGAATTCGCGAACTTGGCGTTACCGATTTGGATGAACTTTCCAATTACGTCCCTGGTCTTAACATACAGGAACAGAGCGCCAACAATCCCGGCATCGTGATCCGCGGCGTCACTTCAGATTCGGGTTCGGCGCAACAGGGTCCGCGCGTCACGCTCTATTACAACGGCGTCGACATCTCGCGTTCGCGCGGGTCCTACCAGGCCATCTACGATCTTGAGCGGGTCGAGGTGATCAAGGGCCCGCAGGCGACACTGTTCGGCACGGCTTCGGCGGTCGGAGCGATCAGCCTGGTTTCAGCCAAGCCGAGGCGCGGCGTTTCTGCTGAAGTAACCGGTGGCTACGGCAATTTCGATGCCACATTGCTGGGTGCTTTCATCAACGCCGGCAACGACACGGTCGCCGCGCGGCTCGCTTTCGAATGGCGCACGCGAGATGGGTATGTGGAAAATCTTGCCGCATCGCAGGACGAGGAGCTGTATGCTCAGGACAATCTCGGCCTGCGCGGGTCACTGCGCTTTACCCCGACGGACGATTTGACCGTGGACGTGATCGGCACGTTCGACCGCCAGAAGAATGGCGGCACACCGTTCATTTCCGGCACCTATCCTACCGAGGCTGGACCGGCTAATCCGTTCGGACCGGCCAATCTGGGCGGCTCGCCGCTGTCACAAAGCGCGCTTGGCGCCGAGCAGCTTGGCCTTGACCGCGAAGTCTACGATCTCAACCTGACCGCTGAATATGAGTTTGGCGACAACTGGTCCTTCACCACCGTCAACGGGTACCGCGAATTCGACAGCGTCGAGATCTTCGATGCCGACGGTTCTGCCGCATGGTATCTCGAATTTGCTGAAATCGCACGAGGCTGGCAATTCAGCCACGAAGGCCGCTTCGCCTACGAAGGCTACCGGGTGCGTGGCTCTGTCGGGTGGAACTACTTCAAGGAAGACGGCATCCAGAACGTGCCGTTCTCGTCCGAAGAAGGCATTTTTCTGCAGTGTCTTGGCTTCCTCGGCATTCCACAAAGCCAGCTTCCCTGCGTTGCGCCCGATGGCACAGTCTCTTCCTCACAGGCCACCGCGCTGGCAACGGGCGGGCTGGCCACTCAGGTGCCATACCGCTCGGTGTTTGAGAACCAGGGCACCAATGAAACCTATTCGGTGTTCGCCGATGCTACCTGGCTCGCCACCGACGCGCTCGAACTGACGGCGGGCCTGCGCTATCTGTGGGAAGATCGCACGTCCGGCTACTTCGCCGATGTACCGCCACCTTTCCTGCCCAACGCGACACCCGGCGCGCCGTTCACGCCCTCGCTGATCCCTGGCCAGGTCGATACCGGCGGCCAGACCTTCACCGCCAGCGACAGCTTCGATGCGTGGTTGCCGCGCTTCAACGCCTTGTACCGCGTTTCCCCTGATGTGAACGTCTATGCCACAATCTCCAAAGGCCGCCGGTCGCCAGTGGTACAATTGACCGCATCGTGGACCGCAACGGGCCCTGTGCCCAATCTGCAGCTGGTGCCGCAGGAAACGGTGTGGAACTACGAAGGCGGCGTGAAGCTCGCTTCCGGCCCCGTTCAGGCCTCTCTCGGGGCGTATTATCAGGAATACACCGGCTTCCAGGTCAGCGTGATCCAGAGCGATGGCACGACCCGCACAGAAAGCGCGGGCAATGCCGCCAACCTCGGCATCGAAGGCGAATTCTCGGTTCAGGCAACCGATTGGCTCAACCTGTTTGCCAATGGCGCCTGGATTGATGCCAAGATCGACAAGGATACCGCACTGACTGCTGCCTTCTCCGGCGCGCGCTTCCGCCTGCAGCCGGAATTCCAGGCCGCTGCTGGTTTCACTGTCGATACGCCGCTCGGCAACGGCATGCGCCTGTTCGCCACGCCGACCGTCACGCATCGCAGCAGCATCTTCTTCGAAGTGCCGAACAATCCGGTGACGTCGCAAGGCGCGGTTACGCTGATCAATGCGCGCGCCGGGATCAGCTTTGCTGACGAGCAGTTCGAAATCGCCGCCTTCATCCGCAACGCGGCCAATGAAGACTATCTGCTTGATGCCGGCAACACTGGCGGTGCCTTTGGCGTCCCCACTTTTATCCCGGCCGAACCGCGCTTCTACGGTATTCAGCTGACCGCTCGGCTGTTCTGATCAGCACGGACAGGGAGAAACAATCATGATCATCAACCGCCGCGGCCTTCTGGCCTTGCTCGGATCAGGCAGCGCACTGGCCTTTCCTGCAACCACGCTGGCGCAGCAATCACCTGCCGACATATCCTTCGCCCATGGTGTCGCCAGCGGTGACCCCGCTGCCGACGGGGCAGTGATCTGGACCCGCGCCACGGCGGAAGAGGGCTATGGCGGTGACATTGCCTTGCGGTGGTATGTTGCCGCTGGACCGGATGCGCAGCCGCTTGCCAGCGGCGAGGTTTCGGCGCGGGCATCGGCCGACCACACCGCCAAGGTGGAAGTCACCGGCCTGAGCGCAGGGCGTGGTTTCCATTATTGGTTCGAAAAACCGGGCGGACAGCGTTCTCCCGTCGGTCAGTTCCGCACATTGCCGGTTGGCGCGGTGGACGATGTGGTGCTCGCCGTCGTGTCGTGCCAGTTGTACGCTGGCGGCCTGTTCAACGCCTTCGCCGATCTGGCGCAGCAGGAGCGGGTCGATGCCGTCGTACATCTTGGCGACTACATCTACGAATATGGCGACACCGGCTATGGGTCAGAAATTGGCCGCCAGCTTGGGCGGTTGCCCGATCCGCCGCACGAAATCGTCTCGCTGGCCGACTATCGGCGCCGTCACGCCCAGGTAAAGACCGACCCCGATTTGCAGGCAGCGCATGCCCGCGCCGCGTTCATCTGCGTCTGGGACGATCACGAAACCGCAAACGACAGCTGGATCGGCGGGGCAGAAAACCACCATCCCGCCGAAGACGGGGACTGGGCCGCGCGCAAGGCCATGGCAATGCAAGCCTATTTCGAGTGGATGCCGATCCGCGATCCCGATCCGCTGCGGGCCGAAGAAGCAATCTTCCGCAGTTTCGAATTCGGCGATCTGGCAACGCTGGCGATGGTGGAGTCGCGGTTGCTGGCGCGCAGCAGGCAGGTCGCGCCCAAGGGCGATGTGCCTGCACAGGAAGCGATCGCCGGCTTGCTGGCCGAACGCGATCAGCCCGACCGGGAAATGCTGGGCGAACCGCAGCGAGCCTGGTTGGAAGGCGTGCTTGCCGCCTCTGTCGAAGCGGGCAAACCGTGGCAGATACTCGGCAACCAGGTGGTGATGGCAAAGGTTGCCGGGCCCGATCTGGAAGCCATGCTGGGGGCCGATCAATTCGCCGCCATGCGTAGCGCGATGCCAGCTCAGTACCGAGATCAGATCGATCAGGCGCTGGCGGGATACCGTGCCGGCGTGCCGTTCAACCTCGATAGCTGGGATGGCTATCCGCCTGCACGCGAACGGCTCTACCGTACATTCACCAGCGCCGGGTCGCGCCCGATCGTGCTGTCTGGTGACAGCCATGCCTCGTGGACCAACAATCTGCACAATGCCGCGGGTCAGAATGTCGGCGTGGAGGTTGGCTGCACGGCGATCACCAGCCCGTCCTATGGCTCGATCCTGCCCGGGCTTGGGCAATTGCTGGCGGCGGCGAACGAAGAAGTCGCATTCTGTGACCAGGACAGCAAGGGCTATGCGATTGTGACGCTTAGCCCGGAAGAGGCGCGCGCTGACCATATTGTGGTATCGACGATCTACGCCAAGCCATTCGAGCGACATGTGTCTGCGCGCCATCGTATCTTGCCGGGTATTTCCGGCGGTCCGGCGACACCCTATGGGTGAAGCATCGCTGCTAGCTTTCGGCATAAAGAGATTGATCTATAAGGCGTCCGCAGCAAGGCGACCTAGGCTCAGGACTGATTGATTGAGCCAGAAGATGACAGTTGCGGCAATGCAGATGGCCGCCACCAAACTGCCGAACGCAAAAAACTAATAAAACAATCAGTTAAAATACTGCGCGGGCCTTTTTCGGTCCTTCTCGAAAACCACATCCAGAAGCCCGCATTGGTCACGAGATTGCTCGACCTCCGATCGGCGGGAAGTACCCTACTTTGAGGGAGCGATACTCACTATCGCTCTGAAACCGGCGGGATCTGGGCCGTTTGCAGTCAGTCTGGTCTCGACTTTCAGACGTGGTAAGCGGACTTTCCAGAAACCAATCAATTCCGATTTCGGATGGGGTCTTTCCGCTGTTGAAAAACCCCTTGATCGCGCCCCATATATCGTTAATTCACGATATATGGATAAGAGCGATGCATTGTCCGCTTTCGCAGCGCTCGGCCAATCGGCTCGGCTCGATGTGTTTCGCCTGCTGGTGAAGACGGGGTCTGAAGGAATGTTGGCAGGCGAGATTAGCGATGTGCTGGACGTGCGGCAGAACACCATGTCGGCCAATCTTTCGATCCTGGCTCAGTCTGGCCTCATCCGCAGCGAGCGGCAGGGGCGCAGCATCCGCTATTACGTCGATATGGATGGAATGAGTGGTCTGCTCGCATTCCTGATGGAAGATTGCTGCGGCGGTCGGTCGGAACTGTGCCAGCCTGTGATCGATGAAATCGCCTGTTGCTAGGATATGGCCATGACTGACACTTCGTTTCCCGCAGCGGCCGGGCTTGGCACTTTCGAACGGTGGCTGTCCCTATGGGTGGCGCTGGCCATTTCTGCAGGGCTGTTGCTGGGCAATTTGCTGCCTGAACTGTTCGCTACGCTTGCATCACTGGAGCTTGCTTCGGTCAATCTGCCGATTGCGGTGCTGATCTGGGCGATGGTCTATCCGATGATGGTAGGAGTGGATTTCAGCTCGCTACGCAAAGTGGGTGAAAAGCCGAGAAGCCTCGTGCTCACCCTCATCGTGAACTGGTTGATCAAGCCATTCACCATGGCTGCGTTGGGCGTGCTGTTCTTCGAATATATCTTTGCCGGGTTTATCCCGCCGGACGATGCACAGGCATATATTGCTGGCGTCATCCTGCTGGGCGCGGCGCCGTGCACTGCAATGGTGTTCGTCTGGTCAAACCTTACGCGCGGCGACCCCAATTACACGCTGGTGCAGGTGAGTGCGAACAACATCGTCATGGTGTTCGCCTTCGCCCCGATCGTAGCCTTGCTGCTGGGCGTAACCGACATCGTGGTGCCGTGGAACACGCTGCTAATCTCGGTTGGGTTGTATGTCATGCTGCCGCTGCTGGCCGGATATATCACTCGTCGCGCATTAGTGGCGAATAATGGCGAGGCGGCGGTGGAGGCGTTCAAGACGCGCGTGCAGCCATTTTCGATCATGGGCCTGTTGTTCACGGTGGTGCTGCTGTTCGGCTTTCAGGGCGAGGTCATTCTGGACCGCCCGGTGGTCATCGCGCTCATCGCGGTGCCGCTGCTAATCCAGACCTATGGCATCTTCCTGCTTGCCTATGGCGTAGCGCGGGCTTGGCGCATCCCGTTCAATGTTGCTGCACCATGTGCGCTGATCGGCACATCTAATTTCTTCGAACTGGCGGTAGCGGTGGCGATTGGTTTGTTCGGGCTTCGCTCTGGCGCGGCGTTGGCTACCGTGGTCGGTGTGCTGGTTGAGGTGCCGGTGATGCTGTCGCTGGTCGCATTCGCCAACCGGACGAAGCACTGGTTTCCATCCGAGGAAGAAACATCATGAGCATCGCCATCCATCATAACCCCGACTGCGGCACATCGCGAAATGTGTTGGCGATTATTCAGGCATCGGGCACCGATCCGGCGGTGATCGAATATCTGGAGACGGGCTGGACCCGCCCGCAACTGCTCGCGTTGTTCGCTGCTGCCGGTTTGACGCCGCGCACCGCACTGCGGACCACCAAATCTCCGGCTGAAGAGTTGGGCCTGCTAGATCCGTCCGTAAGCGACGAGGCAATTTTGGCCGCGATGCTAGAGCATCCGGTGCTGGTCAATCGCCCCATCGTCTGCTCACCTAAAGGTGTGCGCCTCTGCCGTCCGAGCGAAGAGGTGTTTGATCTGCTGGAACGCCTGCCATTGCACGCGATGGCAAAGGAAGACGGGACGCCGCTGATTGATGCACAGGGCAAGCGCGTTGACTGATATACCCAACCTGGACGCGCAGCATTTCCAGCCGATTGATCGGAGTAGCCTTCTCTCCCCGGACAGGGCAATCCATGCGCCGCGGATTTTACTGCTATACGGATCGCTGCGGGAGCGGTCCTTCAGTCGCTTGATGACGGAAGAGGCCGCACGCATTCTCATGCGGCTGGGGGCTGAAACGCGCACGTTCTCGCCATCTGGTCTGCCCCTGCCTGATGACGCTGATGACAGCCATCCCAAAGTGCAGGAACTGCGCGACCTGGTCACCTGGTCGGAGGGGATGGTGTGGTGTTCGCCCGAACGACACGGCGCGATGACCGGGATCATGAAAACCCAGATCGACTGGATTCCACTCTCATTGGGCGGGGTTCGACCTACCCAAGGCAAGACGCTGGCAGTGATGCAGGTGTGTGGTGGGTCGCAGAGTTTCAATGCGGTGAACCAGCTTCGCATCCTTGGGCGCTGGATGCGGCTGCTGACCATTCCGAACCAGTCATCGACCCCCAAGGCATTTCTAGAATTTGACGAGGCGGGCCGGATGAAGCCGTCACCGTTCTATGACCGGATGGTCGATGTAATGGAGGAGCTTGTGAAGTTCACCCTGCTGACCCGCGATAGCAATTCTTACCTGCTCGACCGCTACAGCGAGCGGAAAGAAAGCCACGAAGCACTGTCGGCGCGCGTGAACCAGAAAGCTATCTGACGCGAGCCCCAATCACGGAGCCAGGGACCGATGATCCATGGGGGCCGGGTGCGGACAGTCCGCTAGTGGCAAGAAAACCGCTGAAAACTGTCTTTCAGCAAACAACCCAGGCGCTGTTTGTTATAAATCTGTAAACATGTCTTTGTTTTGACCGCAAATGGAGATTTGCGTGCAACATTGACCGCCTAAACGATCCTTGACCAAGTTGGAGATCGTCATGGTGTTCAAGAGCCGAACAAACATATTACAGGCGGAAGCGAACGTTCTTGCAGCGTTACCCAATCTGCAGTCCGGCGCGAAAGATTTCAGCGAACCGACATCAGGTGAAAGGCGCAAATTTCGTACGATCTGGATCAGCGATGTGCATTTGGGCACCAAGGGCTGCAACGCAGAGCTCCTGATAGATTTTCTCGACCATACGGATAGCGACACGCTTTATTTAGTCGGCGACATTATCGACGGCTGGCGCTTGAAGAAGAAGTTCTACTGGCCATCAGAACACAACGACATCGTTTGGAGGATTCTCAAGCGGGCCCATCGCGGTACGCGGATTATCTACGTTCCAGGCAATCACGATGAGATGGTCCGGCCATTTTCAGGGATGAATTTCGGCGGCGTCGAAATCCAGCGCATGGCTATCCACGAAACGGCGGATGGCAGAAACCTGATGGTTTTGCATGGCGACGAATTCGACACGGTCATGCTGGCGCACCGCTGGCTGGCATTCGTCGGGGACGCGCTTTATCATCTGATGATGAAGCTGAACGGCTGGGTGGCTGCGATCCGCAAGCTCATGGGCCTGCCGTACTGGTCGATCTCGAAGGCGGCCAAACACAAGGTCAAAAACGCCGTCGAATTCATCTCACAGTATGAATCGGTAGTCGCCCGAGCTGCAGCGGAGAGGAAGGTCGATGGGGTCGTTTGCGGCCACATCCACACCGCCGAAATGCGCGACTTCACTTATGACGGCCGCACAGTCAGCTATTACAATGATGGTGATTGGGTCGAAGGATGCAACACGCTTGTCGAGCACTTCGATGGCCAGATGGAAATCCTGCACTGGCCGGATGAAGTCGCCAAGCGCAGGCGCGAAGAACAGGAAGCGAAAGAGAATCTCCAGCAACTTGGCAAGGTGGCCTGACATGCGAATTGCCATAGTTTCCGACGCTTGGCTGCCGCAGGTTAACGGGGTGGTGCGAACGCTGATCAGTACGCTGGGCGAGCTTTCCAAATTGGGCCATACGGTCGCAGTCATCTCTCCCGATCAGTTCATGACCATGCCATGCCCGACCTATCCCGAGATACGCCTGGCATTCACCCGCTCACGCACTGTGGGCCGCCGGCTGGAAGAGATCGCGCCCGATGCAATCCATATCGCCACCGAGGGGCCTGTAGGCAGCGCCGCACGGCGCTATTGCTTGAAGCATGGCAGCCAATTCACGACGGCCTTTCACACGCAGTTTCCGGCCTATGCCGCGCGTAGAACAGGCCTGCCAGAACGCTGGTTCTGGCCTTATTTCAAACGGTTTCATCGGCCATCGTCAGGGATCATGGTTGCGACCGCAAGCGTAGCTAGCCAGCTGCGCGAAAATGGGCTGCATAACCTGCGCAGTTGGAGCCGCGGGGTGGACATCAACCAGTTCAGGCCCGGCCTTCCAGCCCCTGCGGAATATGCAAATCTTCCGCGCCCGATTCAGCTGTATGTCGGCCGGGTAGCCCCGGAAAAGAATATTGAGGCCTTCCTCGCCGCCTCGTCACCCGGGACCAAGGTCGTGGTTGGCGATGGGCCGGCGCTGAATTCTTTGCGTGCCGAATACCCTGACGCCGTATTCCTTGGCAGGAAATCAGGTGAAGCCTTGGCCGCCTGTTATGCCGGTGCAGATGTGTTCGTGTTTCCCAGCCTGACCGACACTTTCGGGCTAGTCATGATCGAAGCCTTGGCGAGCGGAGTCCCGGTTGCGGCGTTTCCGGTTTGCGGGCCGCGTGATGTGCTCGATCCGCTGTCAGGCGCAATGGCTAACGATCTTGAGGAGGCGATCGCGTCGGCGCTGCGCCTCAAACCATCGGACTGCCTTGCCAAAGCCGCACATTTCACTTGGCAGAGGTCCACCGCGCAATTCCTCAACGCTTTGGTTCCCGGCCCGC
>JGI24025J20009_10003664_pt1 | contig 10366 bp, 7 predicted proteins | sample Cruoilmetagenom3_FD_20009 | JGI IMG/M metagenome (IMG submission 20009) | reverse complement strand
CTCAGTGGGGTCGCATTATAGGGAGATCCGAAAACAGATCAACCCTTTTTTGAAGAAAACTTGAAATAAATGACTGTTCGCGTGAAATTGAAGCAAAGTGGTTACTTTAAACACTAAAAAGGCCCTTATGGGCCTTTTATATTAGTTTACGATGAGTTTCCAACCGAGTTTACTTTGCAATTTAGACTCTTGTTGTAGCTCACTAGCCATAAGAGGGTGTTCTTTTAACCAGTTATTGGCAAACTTTAAGTCTAAGGTGTCTTTTTCTACAGATAACTCTATTTTAGGAAGTACGTCGTCTTGTCGGCGCATCGATAATATTACGGCAATTCTTAATAACCTAACTAAGTATTGGGTAAGTGTACTATGTGCACCTAGAGCGTCGAAGCTGCCTTTTTGAATATCGGAGCGATGTGCATTGGCAACAGCTGCAATCACTTTATGCTCAGATTGTGAAAAACCTGGCATATCGGTGTTTTCTATAATGTAGGCTGTGTGCTTGTGATATTGCTTGTACTCTATTAATAAACCAATTTCGTGTAGTTGTGCTGCGGCTTTTAAAAGCGGCAACGCATTTTCACTAACAAGCGGCCAGCTTTCACCTACTTGTTCTGCCAGTTGAATAACTAAGCTCGATACCCGATTAGCTTGCTTTTGATCAACATGGTAACGGTCCATAAACCCATCAACCGTGCGTTTACGAATGTCGTTGTTATGAAGCTCGGGCACCATACTGTAAAGCACACCTTCGCGTAGTGCACCGCCAGCTAATCCCATTTTTTCAATTTCAAGCGATTCAAATAGCGCAATTAAGATAGCTAGACCAGATACAAAAACTAATCTGCGCTCTTCGCTTAGACCTGGTAAGTCTAGTGCAGCGATAGTGCTAAACGTTATTGATTGCTCTTTTATTTTATTTAGCTTTTCTAGGGTGAGTAGTTCATCTAAGTGTTGCGCAACCATTATTTCTTGAATCGCTTGCACCGTGCCAGAAGCACCCGATGCAATTTGCCAACCTGCTTGTTTATACTCAGGGGCAATTTCATCAATGACTTCGTGGGCAGCTTTGATGGCAGCGTTAAAGTTTGCTTCACTTAGTTGGCAATCTTTAAAATAGCGCTCTAAATAAGTAACGCACCCCATATTTAAGCTTTTATAGTGCAGTGCCTCAAAGCCCTTACCTATAACGACCTCGGTACTTGCACCACCAATATCAATAACTAGCTGCTTGCCAGTGCATGATGAAGTGTGTGCTACGCCTTTATAAATAGTGCGTGCTTCTAGCTCACCACTTATTACATTAATAGTATGGCCTAAAATTTTTTCGGCTTGTGCTTTGAAAACATCGGCATTCGTCGCAAGACGTAATGTGGCCGTTGCTACTATGGTTATATTTTGTTTTGGAATGTCTTGTAGGCGCTCAGCAAAAAGTGCAAGGCACTCCCAGCCTCGCTGCATTGCCTCAGTGCTTAATACGTTATCTTTATCAAGCCCTGCGGCTAATCTTACTTTGCGTTTAACGCGGCCTATAGTTTGTAGGCCGCCAGCAATTGATTTAGCAATTAGCATATGAAAGCTATTTGAGCCTAAATCAATGACTGCATACACATTTTTTTGCGGTTTAAATTGCCCCACCGTTCAAAAACCTCTAGTTACTACTACGTACAGTAACGGCCGAGTTACGACCGTCCTTTTTGGTAACTATTATTTGGGCGACGTCCGTTATTATTACTACGATTACGTGGGCCTGTAGAATAGTTGCGCTTTCTTTGAATAGTAGGCTTTGTTAAATCATCTAGCAATGCGGTTTTATCATAATGTGATAAAGGAATGCTGTGCTCTATATACTCTTCTATTTCATGCAGGTTATAAGCGTACTGCTCACATGCAAAGCTAATTGCATGACCTGATGCGCCCGCACGACCTGTACGGCCAATACGGTGAACGTAATCTTCACAATCATCTGGCAGGTCAAAGTTAAATACATGACTTACCTCAGGGATATGTAGCCCACGTGCTGCCACATCGGTTGCCACTAAAAAGTCTAATTCGCCTTTGGTGAATTGCGCTAATATAGATTGGCGTTTTTTCTGGTTTACATCGCCAGTGAGCATACCTACTCGGTGGCCATCGGCTTTTAACCAGGCATACACTGTTTCACAGCTGTGCTTTGTATTGGCAAACACAATGGCTTTGTCTGGCCATTCTTCCTCAATTAAAGTTAATAGCAGCTTAATTTTATCTTCTTGAGAAGGATGAAATAGCTCTTCTTTAATTCGCTTACCTGTTTTAACGTCTGGCTCGATTTGAACGTGCTCAGGGTTGGTCATATGTTCAAAGGCAAGTTCTTGCACGCGATAAGAAAGCGTGGCAGAAAATAATAGGTTTAATCTATCTGCTGTATCTGGCATGCGGCGGAACATGTAACGAATGTCTTTTATAAAGCCTAAATCGAACATACGATCGGCTTCATCAAGCACAACTACCTCAATTTCATTAAGGGTGTAACAGCCTTGCTTGTACAAATCGATTAGGCGACCTGTAGTACCAATTAAAATATCAGCGCCTTTTTCTAATTGTGCACGTTGTTTTTCGTAATCTTCGCCACCATATACTAAACCTAAGTTAAGATTACAGTGCGGCGCTAAAATTTTAGCATCTTTGTGTATCTGAATCGCAAGCTCCCGAGTCGGGGCCATGATCAGGGCTCTTGGATGTTTACTAGGTGCTTTGCTAGATTGTAATAACCGATGGCACGTGGCAGTTAAAAACGCCAACGTTTTGCCCGTACCTGTTTGTGCTTGGCCCGCGATATCGCGTCCGTCACAAATAAAAGGTAGGCATTTTGCTTGAATGGGTGTGCAATATTCAAACCCACTTTCGGTTAAACCGGCAACCACTTCCGGTGCGATAGCAAAGTCTGAAAACTTTTTATCGGTCAAATGTGTCTTAGTCATAGCGTTTAAGCATAACGTTTAAACTTGCAATAAGAAACAAGAGTGTTTAAATACGCACTAAATATTTCGCCTAACTAAATCGGAGAGCGCAATGAGCGAGAAAATAATCCAAATTACTGACGATAGCTTTGAAGCTGACGTATTACAATCAGACAAGCCTGTACTAGTAGATTTTTGGGCTGAGTGGTGCGGACCTTGTAAAATGATCGCCCCTATCCTTAATGAAGTAGCTGATGAATACGAAAGCCGTGTAACAGTTGCTAAATTAAACATCGACCAAAACGCGGGTACACCGCCTAAATTTGGTATTCGTGGTATTCCTACTCTGCTTCTTTTTAAAGACGGCCAAGTAGCTGCAACGAAAGTTGGTGCGCTTTCTAAAACTCAACTTATTGAGTTCTTAGAAAACAATATCTAAGTAAAAATTAAAAAAAAGGGCGTTTTTGCCCTTTTTTTGTGTTTATTTTGTATAAAGACTGGACGCTATGCCAGTGAACTGCTAGTTTATAAAGCCAACTAATCCTTAGTTATATTCAACAAACCTCACTCAACTATCAAAGCGATTTTGAGTATGACAATTGTAATAAAGAACCCACCAATATGCATTTACGCGAATTAAAAGACAAGTCTATAAAAGAACTTGTAAACTTAGCTGAGTCCATGGGGCTCGAAAACGTAGCCCGCTTAAGAAAGCAAGATATCATTTTTGCTATTCTTAAAGCACACGCCAAAGGCGGAGAGAACATCTTCGGTGGCGGTGTACTAGAGATTTTACAAGATGGTTTTGGTTTTTTAAGATCATCAGAAGCATCTTACTTAGCTGGCCCAGATGATATTTATGTATCTCCAAGCCAAATTCGCCGTTTCAGCATGCGTACTGGCGATTCTATTTCCGGGCTTATTCGTCCACCTAAAGATGGCGAACGCTACTTTGCTTTATTAAAAGTAAATGAAGTTAACTTCGATAAACCTGAAAACTCTCGCACTAAAATTCTTTTTGAAAACCTTACCCCACTACATGCAAACGAACGTTTTCGTATGGAACGCGGTAACGGCAGTAAAGAAGACATTACCGCTCGTGTACTTGATTTAGCATCTCCAATTGGCCGTGGCCAACGTGGTTTGTTAGTAGCACCGCCTAAAGCGGGTAAAACAATGCTACTGCAAAACATTGCACAATCAATTACTCACAATCACCCAGATGTTACATTAATGGTTTTACTTATTGATGAGCGTCCGGAGGAAGTAACCGAGATGCAACGCCTCGTTAAAGGTGAAGTTATTGCATCAACGTTTGATGAGCCAGCTTCTCGCCACGTACAAGTTGCAGAAATGGTTATTGAAAAAGCAAAACGTTTAGTTGAGCACAAAAAAGATGTGGTTATCTTGCTTGATTCAATCACCCGTTTAGCGCGTGCTTACAACACCGTTATCCCTTCATCAGGTAAAGTACTTACCGGTGGTGTTGATGCTAACGCACTGCACAAGCCTAAGCGCTTCTTTGGTGCTGCACGTAATGTTGAAGAAGGCGGTAGCTTAACGATTATAGCTACAGCTCTTATCGACACGGGCTCTAAAATGGATGAAGTTATCTACGAAGAGTTTAAAGGTACCGGTAACATGGAACTACACTTAAATCGTAAGATTGCTGAAAAGCGTGTATTCCCTGCCATCGACTTTAACCGCTCTGGTACGCGTCGTGAAGAACTACTTACTAAGCCAGATGAGCTACAAAAGCTGTGGATTTTACGTAAGATTGTTCATGAAATGTCAGAGATTGATGCAATGGAATTTTTAATTGATAAGCTTTCTATGAGCAAAACGAACGATGAATTCTTCGATTCGATGAAACGCCAATAAGCGCGTTTTCGTTACATAAAAAAAGCGCCTAGGGCGCTTTTTTTATGTTTAAACGACTAATACCAATCGGCTTAGATATTTAGCCTTTCTAGCATACTAAATAAAGCGTTAATGGCGTTATAAATTTCTTATGTAGAACAACTAGGTGTCAAAACTTATGCCTTATGACCACTCTATTTATCTGTCGCTATAAATGTCTAATAACCTAACACGATTGGTATAATTAACTCTCGTTATATTTTTTAAGTACACGCTGTAATTCATCTACAAGCTTTTGAATGTGTTCTTTGCTTTGGCTTTGTTTATTGAGTAAAGCCATATCGAGATTTTTAGCGGCTTTGGCAATATCGTCTAACGCAAACATTTGCGCAGCGCCTAAAATACGATGGCTGTCTTTTTGTAGTGCCTCTAGGTCATTACTATTATGGTGCTGACTTATGGTTTCGCTTTCAAACGTGAAGCTTTGCTTAAAACTTGTTACTAAGTCGCTCATGTCTATCTTAGCTGTATAGGCTGCCTCTTGTTTTGCTTCACCTAAATGCTGGGCAAGGGTGTTATAAAACGCGTTTTTATCTAATGGCTTACCTAAATACCCTGTAAACCCTAGGGCAAGATAATCATCAACTTCATGGCTCATTGCATTGGCCGTTAAAGCAAAAATAGGCGCTTGAAAGCCGCACTGTTGCAACAACGAAAACGCAGCGCGCCCGTCCATAATAGGCATTTGTATATCAAGCAGCACTAAATCTGGGTATATTTGTAGGCACTTCTCAACCGCTTGCTCGCCATTTTCTACCGCAATAACTTCAAGCCCCATAGAACGTAAATAACGACTTATGAGTCTGCGATTGTCGGGATGATCCTCAGCCAGTACTACACGCCCGGTTAACTGCTTAACCTGTTCAGCGGCGCTTACATGTTCGTACTCATCTAGCTCTTTTTCAACTTCTATACAGGGTAAAAACAGCGAAAACTGACTTCCGCGTTTAAACTCACTTTGTACGCTAATGTAGCCGCCCATCATAGAGGCTAACTGTTGAGACAAACTAAGCCCTAACCCGGTGCCACCAAAGCGGCGACTAATACTGTTATCGGCTTGGCTAAAGCATTCAAATATTTTTTTTAGCTGTGATGAATTCATGCCAATACCGGTGTCTTTAACTATAAAAACAAGCCCTTGCTCGGTTTTGTTTAAAGACACAACTACCTGCCCCGCCTGCGTAAACTTAACAGCATTAGCACATAAATTAATGAGTATTTGCTTCACCCGCATTAAATCGAGCTTGGTATAAAACGCATTGCCTACATGGTTATCAAAACGAATTTGTAAATGCTTCGCCTTAGCCTGCGTAATAAACATGGCATGTACATCGCTAACTAGCTGCACTATGTCAAAGCACGAAATATTAAGCTCTAATCTGTTTGCTTCTATTTTACTTAAATCGAGTACGTCATTAATTAAACTTTTTAAGTGATCGCTATGTCGTTGAATTATTTTTAATTCATCTTGTAGGTTTTCAGGCTCGTACAAACCATTAATTAAATCATCTGTTTGGCCTAAAATAGCGGTGAGCGGGGTTCTAATTTCATGGCTAATATTTGCCAAAAACTGGCTTTTAACATCATTTGCTTCTCGCAACTCTTGGGCAATAGCTTGTAGCTCTGCTGTACGCTGCGCAACTTGTTCTTTTAATAACTGCTTAGCACGCTTTTCGGCGCCCCGACGATAAAGCGCGGTGCCCGTTACAATTACTAAAAATAATAAAACAAAAATAAAAACCGTAAGCTGCGAACGTTGGCTCATTTTTAACTTTTGTACTTTTCGCTCTTGCTTAAGTTTTTGAATTTCTTGATTTAACTGAGTAGCTTTAAATTGATTTTGCAGTACAGCTAAAGCGCTGGTAATTGTTTCGCTATTTATACCGCGCTGCTCTGCTACAAACTTTTCGTGCAGAGTTAATGCCTCAGCGTAGTTGCCTTTGCTTGCCTCTAGGAGCGAGCGTGTACCAAAAGCATCGCGCTTTATACGCACACTATTATATTGTGTGGCCAAATCGGTTGCTTTATCTAAGCTTTTTTGCGAATCAGCAAGCTCGCCTCTCACAAATTGTATTTTAGCCAATGCATGTAAGGCGTTAAGCTCTAAACTGTGATTAGCAATTTTAAGGGCATTTTGTACCCCCAATTTAGCTTGCTCGTAGGCAACATCCACGTTATTAAGAATTAAATTGATGTTTGCTAAATTAGTATATTGGGTAGATAACTTATTATAATCATTGGTAGAAATATAATAGCGCAGTGCCATTTGATAATAATGCAGCGCTAAATCAAATTGCGAACTTTCGTAGTAAGCAACCCCTAAATTATTGTTAACTTGCGCTATGCCGCTGGTATCAGCTAATTTTTGATAAACTTTAAGTACTTCTTTATAAAATAAAATGGCGCTTTCGTAACGCGATAACCTTATGTACACCCCTGCTATATTTAGCAAAATATCAGCTTGGTCTTGAGCACTGCCCTTTTTCTCATAAATCTCTTTTGCTTTTAAATAATATTCGAGCGTTAGCTCCATATTATTCATTTCGAAGTACGCTAAACCAATATTACTAAGCAGGTTTGCAAGCTCTACTTGCTTATTGTTTTTTTCAACAATCACCATGGCGCGGCTATATTCAACAATAGCTTGCTGAAAATATCCCTGAAAATAAAACACAACGCCTTGCATTTTAATGGCTCTAAAGTGCATATCTGGTAGATAGTTTAAGGAAGTGTGCTGTTCTAATTTTTTAAAATATAGCAGGGCATTTTCAAAATCATCTGAGGAGAAGGCTAAATCGGCAAGTTCAGAATACACACTGACCTTTTGGGATTCTGTAATATTTTTTGCTTCAAGCAGTGCATTACCGAGCGTGAGTTTTACATCCCACTGCTGCTCTTTTTTAAATTCATCAAATAAAGATACACTATTTTGAGCAAAGCTTGGCAGTATGAACACACAACATAAAACAAATAAAAGGCACTTCAATTTGCCTTGCATAATATTATTCCTTCAAACTTTAGCTTTAGTCAGTGTAATCTTTATTGAAGATACACAACAAAACGAGTGCAAACAATGCTTAACCCCCTGATTGATGAGATTTTTGAGCTACTTTTAACTCAGCGTGTTTGGAAAGTTCATACCTTAGCTGCAACGCTCGCTCAACAAGGGGTGTTACCACCTTTAGATGCAAACCCTGAGCAAAATTTATTTAAAAAGAATTTTTTAATTATGAATGCTTTATTTGAGCTGCAAACACAGCTATTACCCAAGCACTTAATTATATCGTCATTACATATTGAACTTGTAGAGGCAAGTAGCAATGTAGCAACACAATCCCATTTAAAAGGTTACTATTTAAACTGGGAAAACTACGACACCAGTGCCAAAGACATAGAGGCATTATTAGATAGTTTTTGGCAGCAATTTAACCCACTAATAAAGCAACCAGTTGGGCATATTGAGCCATTACTTAAGGCTTGGCAACTACCGCCAAACTTTAGCCTGGCTATGCTACAAAAGCGCTGGCGGCAATTGGCATTAAAACATCATCCCGATAAGCAAACTGGGAGTGCATGTAAATTTAGACAAATAAGAGCCGAGTATGAGCAGCTAAAGCTAGCTGCTCAAAACAGGTAATTAACGGGTAAGGCGACGGGCACGAATTTTACGTCCTTTAATATTGCCCTCGGTTAATTTACGTAGCGCAGGTTTTGATGCATTGCGCTCAACGGCTACAAAGGCAACGTTATCGAGTACATTTATTTTACCTACTTGGCGTCCTGCAACACCATCTTTGCCAGTAAGTGCACCTAAAATATCACCAGCGCGCACTTTTTGCTTTTTGCCCGAGTCGATCATTAGGGTAACCATTTCAGGCTTGTAAGGCGGCTTTTCTAATAAACTAAAAGCAGGCATTGGCTCTGGCAAAAAGTCTCGTTCGTAATGGTCGCCTATTTGCGCCACTTTAAAATGCTCAGCCTCACCGTAAATAGAGCATGCAATGCCTTTTTTACCCGCTCGGCCTGTGCGCCCTACACGGTGTACATGGGTTTGTGGGTCGTGTGCTAAGTGGTAATTTATTACCATGTCCATGTCGTCAATATCTAAGCCACGCGCGGCAACATCGGTAGCAACTAATATTGAGGCACTTTTATTAGCAAAATGAATTAACGTACGCTCGCGATCACGCTGCTCTAAATCACCGTGCAACGCCACTGCGCTAAAGCCTTCACTTGCTAAATCATCGCAAACTTGTTGTGTTTCTACCTTGGTATTACAAAAAACAACACAGCTTTGTGGTGTAAATTTAAGTAGTAATAATTTAAGTGTTGAGTAACGCTGTTTGTTGTTATCCATTTTGTAAAAGTATTGCTTTATTGTGCTTTTTTCTTGCTCTTCTTCTACTTTTATCATCTCTGGATTTTTTAATACGCGCTTTGCAATAGCTTCGATTGCACGCGGAAAGGTTGCACTAAATAACAACGTTTGACGATTTTGCGGTATGCGCTCAATAATGGCATCAAGGGTATCTTGAAAACCCATATCGAGCATTTGATCTGCCTCATCAAGTACCAGCGTTTCAACATCGTCTAAACGCAGTGTGCCTTTACGGATATGATCGTCCACTCGCCCAGGTGTACCCACAATAATGTGCGCGCCATGCTCAAGCGAGCCTATTTGTGGGCCAATAGAAACCCCGCCACACAAGGTTAAAATTTTAATATTGTGAATACCACGAGCAAGTTTGCGCATTTCTACTGCCACTTGCTCGGCCAGTTCGCGCGTTGGACAAAGTACAAGCGATTGAATACGAAAACGTTTTACATTTAATTTAGCTAACACACCCAAACTAAAAGCAGCAGTTTTACCTGAACCGGTTTTTGCCTGTGCAATAATGTCTTTACCTTCAAGTACAGGTGGCAGGCTTTGCGCTTGTACAGGCGTCATTTGCGAGTAGCCAAGTGTTGATAAATTATCAACTAAACCAGCAGGTAAAGCCAAAGATGAAAATGCAGTAGAAGTCACAATAAATTCCAAAATAATAAAAACAACACAGGGCTTAGCCCCAAAATATGGCTCTATAATAGCAGAATTCAGGTTAGGCAACCATTAATACCCGATGTGCATTATTTTACGATGCGTTAATCCTTGTTAATAAAAAAGTTGCAAATGATACTAGTTTTCATTAAGATCCTCGAAAAATTTTAACACCCTAACACTGGATGTAATTGATGAAACTAAACTCACTGTACGTAGCACTTGTTGGTGCCATTAGCACAAGCGCCTTTGCCGCACCTACTGACTTAGAGCGAATTGAAGTTAAAGGTAGTTATTTTAACGACTACAAAGTCGACAACGCCAATGGAGCAATGAGAACATCAGCGTCATTGTTAGAAACAGCGCAATCAGTAACGGTTATTAGCGATACAATAATTAGCGAGCAATTAGCAACCACACTTGGCGAAGTGCTTACTAACGATGCAAGTTTAACTGCCGGCTCTCAACAACG
>JGI24025J20009_10003662_pt1 | contig 10372 bp, 10 predicted proteins | sample Cruoilmetagenom3_FD_20009 | JGI IMG/M metagenome (IMG submission 20009) | reverse complement strand
TGACCCAGTTTAGCGACGAGCAAGTAAACACGGCTCAAAAAAGGGTATCTAGAGCCTTGCTTGGAAACAATTATTCGCGTGGTGTCATTGCACAGCACCTCAGACAAACAGATCGACTCGAAGAGCAACTAATATTTGCGAAACTGTACAAAACAATCTTTCCTGAACGCTCAAATGCATCTAGGTTCATATTGCAGGCTGAAAAGCTAATTGCCGAAAGCTCATAAGGGTAAGTCTTAAAGTTACTAACCTGTCTACTGATCTTTTGGGATTTTGTGTGGCCCTTATGATCACTCGATCGTCCAGCCCCTTTTTTTGAATTTTTTTGTGCGCGGTTTCTGGGACGGACGGGTCATATTCAATTTGCTCCTCAAGCTAAACATCCCCTAGACGAAAAACGCAAATTTGCTGTAGTGTTTTTTGCAAACAATTCCGCATCAACAGTTGGCTACCGAAATGAAAGCTATTGTATGAAACACCCATATCAGAATTTGCCGGCAAAAGCTTTTTGGCGAACCGCAGTTGCGAACAAAGAAATGCTCAGCATTTCTGATCTATGGTCCCCAAAAATTGAATTGAATAAGAAAACCCGAATTGCAACCTTTGGGTCGTGTTTTGCGCAGCATTTTGGGAAAGCATTGCGAGATCGAAACTACGCTTGGGTTGATGGCGAAATTGCTCCACAAGTGATGGCTGAGGAAGACCGGAAAAGATTCGGCTACGAAATGTTCTCCGCGAGAACTGGAAACATATATACGACTTCGCTACTAAAACAGTGGATTTCTTGGGCGCTTGGATATTCTGACCCACCTGACGAAGTATGGGAGATAGATGGCCGTTTCTATGATCCTTTTCGCCCGAATATCGAACCCAATGGATTTGAATCCGTAGCAGAAGTGATGAAATCGAGAAATGTAACGATCAATGCTCTAAACAATACACTACGTCGTGCAAACGCTTTTGTCTTTACACTTGGGTTAACCGAGTCCTGGTCCCATTCTCTCGGCAATTATGAGTATCCAATGTGTCCTGGCACAATTGCTGGGAAGTATTCGGAAGAAGTTCACAAGTTTGAGGCACAGAGTTTTACTACGGTATACGAAAATCTCCGTGAATCCATCGCAATGATGCACTCGTTTAACAGAAATCTTTCTTTTCTATTAACAGTTTCCCCTGTTCCGCTTACAGCAACCTACTCCGGTAAACATGTATTAGTTTCGACAAGTGCTTCAAAAGCGATACTGAGGGCGGCGGCTGAGACTTTGGTTCAGGATCTCGATTATGTAGACTATTTCCCCTCGTTCGAAATTATTAACAGTCCAGTCTTTCAAGGGAGGTTTTTTGGGAAAAATATGAGGAGCGTAACATCTGAAGGGGTCTCATTTGTAATGAAAAACTTTTTCGAAGCCCGAAAAGCAAACCAGATGCCTTCTCCGGATTTGGAAGTTGGAAAAAAGCATTCAGCTGCACCAAAACCAATTAACCTGAAGGAAGAAGTGCTATGTGAAGAAGAATTGCTGAGCGCATTTGGGCCTGTGGACCAAGACGATGAAAAAATTTAATATCTGTATGATTGGCGCAAGCCATATTACCAGCTTTGACCTAGGTTGGCGGGAAATTTCACATGCTTTCCCCCAAGTAAATATAACCGCAGTCCCGGGGGGAGGCTCTTTTTACAATGAGTTTTATAGTGATCTAGCGGACAAAACGCTCAAGGTAAAAAACGCAGTCACTAACCATAGAATTATGAAAAACTACGGGAATAATGGCGCAATTGATCTAAGTGATTTTGACTTGTGTCTCGTTACTGGCGGCATAAAATGGTGGGCAGGCATTGATCTGCGATTATATTCATTACAGGTGCGTGATTCAATCTTGTTTGAACATATTAAGGCATCTCTAGCGTTTCCGCTGACAGAGGTTATCAGGCAAATCTCAAATATTCCAATATACCTAACGCTAGCACCATTCACCCCGAGGCGAGATGGTTCGTTCGGGCGGAGTTCGGTTGGATATTCTGAAGATATTTACAGGATTAACAGCCGCCTTTTTAAAGGGAAAAACATAGAAATCTTGCCTCAGATAGAAGAAAGCATGGTAAAAGGAATGCTCCAATCTAAGCTTGAATATGCTGTTGGTGAGCGCTCTCACCCAGCAAATCCAGCGGAAGGCGAGTTGCCCGCAATACTTGACGATTTAGTACACTTAAACCCAGCATTCGGAGCTCGTTTCCTAGCTCATATACTTGAGAAACACGCAATATACCCAACAGAAGATTTTTCCGGATTTCCGTTGGCAACCGGGCATATGAGTTTAGCAGAAAAAGAAACTCATTGTTTAAAAGGTAAATAAATTTGCGACAATATAGTATTTGAAAAGTCTGAAGGAATGAGGTTTCAGAAACCTTACGTGGTACATTTGGTGGTATTGAAAAACAGCAGAAGTATTTTCTACTTATATTACATATAATTATACATTTATTGAGGCGGACTGTCTCTCGTCATTGCTGATCGTCCCTCTCAAGGGGTGCCTCATCTCAATAACTGATCCGAATTTACTCGACCACATCTGTTGTTGCATAGCAGAACGCAGAAATATTGTTTAACTTTATTACTTGTCAGCTTGACGCTCAGGCAAGAATTCTTTACTTCATTTTTTGTGAGCGGGCGTTGTGTAATGGTAAGACCTCAGCCTTCCAAGCTGATGACACGGGTTCGATTCCCGTCGCCCGCTCCAGAGCCTCATTCCAGAAAAATTGCCTATAAGATTTGATCTTTCTGGTCTTATAATATTGTTATAATTCAGGTATTTGCGTTTTTCCTACCAGGTATCATACCTACAAAACCCGTCGCTTGATCATGCATTTACGATTCACTACCTGCAAAATTGGCTGGAGGAACAAAATGTGAGGTTTTGATAGGAGCAAATTGGAGACGCAGTTCATCAATACAACCTCCAAACCAGTGCGTAGGGATGAAACGGATGAACTGCCGGCCGAATCCCAAAGGCATCTTTTTGCCCTAAAAAACCCTTGGACCAATCACTTTTCCTGGGAAACACCAGCCTGATCAAAGGTTGCCATACCTGAATGGCACGCTAGAGCTGATTTCAAAATGTTGATTGCCAAAGTAGCGCCGGATCCTTCGCCCAAGCGCATACCGAGGTTAAGCAAGGGTGGTTTATCTAAGATGTCTAAAATTCTGCCATGTGCGGATTCAGCAGATACATGTCCGGCAACGCAATGGTCAAGCGATCCGGAGGCGGTTTTATGCAAACAGGCGGCGGCAGCCGTGCAAATGAATCCATCCAGAATCACTGGGATACGCTCCCTGCGCGCCCTCGTTATAGCACCCGCCATTGCCACCAGTTCACGCCCTCCAAAACAACGCAAGACCTCAAGGCCTGATGAAACGGCCTGCCGGGTCACAGCTTTGTTGATCACGTCTTCTTTTCGGATCAAGCCTTCGTCTGTTACACCCGTGCCTCGCCCTGTCCAATTTGAGGCAGATCCTCCAAATAACGCTGTCGCAATAGCGGCGGCGCTCGTGGTATTTCCTATCCCCATCTCCCCTACAACCAACAAGTCGCAGTTGGGGTCCACAGCTTCCCAACCGATATTCAGCGCGGCAAGGAACTCGGATTTGTCCATCGCGGGCTCTATTGTGAAATCCTGCGTCGGTGTGTCCAGATTAATCGCAATAACCTCAAGCTTCGCACCGGCGACTTCGCATAGCTGATTAATGGCCGCACCGTTGGCCGCAAAATTTCCGACCATTTGGGCCGTAACTTCTGCGGGAAAGGCCGAAACACCTTGCGCCACCACACCATGATTACCCGCAAATACAAGCACTTGGGGGGCGGTAATTTTGGGAGCCGCTTCACCGCGCCAACCAGCATACCAGATCGCAATCTCTTCCAGACGACCCAGCGCGCCCGGGGGTTTTGTCAGCATCCCGTTGCGGGCTTGGGCTGCTGAATAAGCCTCGGGGTCGGGAGCCGGCAGGTTCGATAAAACCGAAATGAATTCATTGAGGCTGGAAAAAGATTCGGGCATCTGAGGGCTTTCACAATATGGTTTGCGGCAGTATTACGGGGTATCTTGGTAAATGTTGAGCCAAAAACGATCCCGGAGCCTGCCAAACCGTCATGAAATTTGAATTCCACGATATTGCGACGTCTTTCTCATTACTTAGCCGCCTTCCGGTAGGGGTGGATTTTGACCGCGCAGCACAGCGCGGGGCAAGTGCGGCTTGGGCTTACCCGCTCGTCGGGCTTGCTTTGGGCTTGGCCTCCGGTGTTTTGGGATGGGGGCTACTATCACTCGCTGTGGCACCGGGCATGACGGCGGTTGCCATTATTGCCTTTCAAGTGATCCTCACCGGCGCGCTTCATGAAGACGGGTTGTCGGATATGGCGGACGGACTTGGGGGAAGCTCTCGCGAAAAAAGACTCGTAATCATGAAGGACAGCCGTATCGGGGCGTTTGGAGCGATCGCATTGGTTCTGGCCCTATTGGCGCGCCACAGCGGCATTGCAGGCCTTGGCAGTGCTGACCTTATTTTGGCATTAGGGGCTCTTGGTGCAGGGTCCCGCGCGCTTATGGTCGCCGTAATGGCCGGTCTTCCGGCGGCACGAACTTCCGGAATGTCAGCATCTACCGGACAACCGGGTTTTGAGACCGTAATGTGCGCGCTTTCCATCGGGGCAATTAGCTGCCTCGTCGCGTTTGGATGGTTTGGTTTGAGCGTATTTTTTCTAATGTCGATCGCTGCGCTTGGCATCGCTTATCTGGCACATAAGCAATTCGGAGGGCAGACGGGTGACGTATTAGGTGCCACCCAGCAAAGTGCCGAAATAATAGGCTTGGCCGTACTTTAACAAAACTGACGGCGACCGGAGCCCCCCAATTAGCCGTTCTATTTAGGCCGCCGGTGTTTCGGTTTCGGCTGGCACAGGGGCCACGCGGGCATCCAGAATATCACTAATTTTACGCTGTGCCGCATCTTCCCCTTGCGCATCCACGGCGGTCACCTCGCGGGTCAACCGCTCTAGCGCTGCTTCATAGAGTTGGCGTTCAGAGTAAGATTGCTCGCGCTGGTCGTCATTGCGATGCAAATCTCTGACAACTTCGGCAATTGAGATCAGATCCCCCGAATTGATCTTTTGCTCGTATTCCTGCGCCCGACGAGACCACATAGCGCGCTTAACCCGCGCCCGCCCACCGAGAGTTTTCATACATTTAGCCACAAGATCGGGGCTAGAAAGTGCCCGCATTCCAACGAGTATCGCTTTTTGCGTTGGCACACGCAGGGTCATTTTCTCTTTTTCAAAGAAAATCACAAACATTTCGAGGACTTCCTCACCAATTGTTTGCGTTTCAACCTCGGTGATTTTTCCTACCCCGTGTGAGGGGTAAACCACAAACTGGCCGGTTGCAAAATCAAGCTGGTTTTTAGACTTACTCATATTCTGTTACATTCCTGTTATTATTCGCCCGCGTCACACATATGCACTCAAGGTCACAATGTAACCCGCGAAAGTATTTCCGGTTTTAGTGCTGAGGTCTTGTTTCCGTGCGCAAAGCCCGGAAAGCTCCTTATGACTGGCCGAATTGTTACACGACAAGATAACACAAAATTGACCCGAAAAGAAGGGTCAGCCCTGAAATTTATCTCTCTGGTTAAGAATAGGCGCGCTTAGCTGCCTTCACCGGGTTTTTCCGAGAAATATTTCTCGAGCTTGCCCTCTTCACCATCGCGATCGTCAGCATCCGGCAACGGGTCTTTCTGTTCGATAATCACCGGCCACATTTCGGAATACTTTCGGTTGAACTCAACCCACTTTTCGGCATCTGGCTCGGTGTCAGGACGGATGGCATCGGCCGGGCATTCCGGCTCGCAAACGCCGCAGTCGATACACTCGTCAGGGTGGATCACCAGCATGTTCTCACCTTCATAAAAGCAGTCCACCGGACATACCTCTACGCAGTCAGTATATTTGCACGCGATACACGCATCGTTGACGATATAGGTCATCTCTTTGCCTCGTTGCTCATGGTTATACCCGTCATGAGGGTCATACAGAAAATCCGTTTAGCGCTTATTAGGCCCCGATTGCACAGGATTCAAGAGGGCGTGTGCCGGATTGCATCAATCGCCCGCCGATCCTTTTTGGTCGGGCGGGTCCCGACCCTTTCAGCCACGGGCTTGGACGAGGTTTCCGCCTCGGGCGTCAGGTCAAGATAGAGCGCCTGTGCCTCTGGCGCAGGGCCGCGCCGCGTGCCCAAACCTTCAACACGGACGATTCGCAGTGTGTTTCCCTGCATAAAGCTCAATCCGTCACCGGTTTTTACACCTGTCGAAGGTTTTTTGATCCGCTCTGCATTAATCCGGACGCGACCAGCGGAAACCACTTTGGCCGCAAGAGTGCGGGTTTTAAAAAACCGTGCGTGCCAAAGCCATTTATCTATCCGAAGGGTTTCGCTCAATCTTTGGCCTTTAGCGCGGCGAGTGCGGCAAAAGGGTTATCAGGGTCAAACGGTTTATCTTTGATTGGAGCGCGCGCTGAAGGCTGGCGTTTGCCTTGTGGTTTGCCGCGCTTGCCTTTTGGCTTACCTTTGCCTTGGCCCTCAAAGCGCTTCCCGCCCCGTGGTCCTTGCGTGCGCGGCTTTGCCGCCCAACGGAAGGTATAGAAAACCTCAACCTCGTCTACTTTTTCCTCAGCGGGTGCATCCCCATCCGCGGGTTGTTCTTCCGCTTTGGCCTCGGGCTTTTCTTGATCGGTTGCAACCTCCGCATCGGGCGTTTCAACCGGCATCTCGTTTTCCGGTTCCGGCTTTGTTTTTGCCCGCTCCCCGCGCTCAGACGAATAACCCAGACCCGCCATCAAATTAGCAAATTGCTCAAGGGTCAAACCCGTAATCGACAACATATCCGCGTTCGCCTCAAAGCCACCACGGCTATCCAAGCCGCGCAGCATATCCGCCAGTCGTTCGAGCATATCAATACGCACCGACCGTTCGCCTGCCAACCGGTAACCAGCACGGGCATAATACCCCTCGGGCGCATCATTCAAGGCCGACACGGTCACCAACCCCGGCGGTGGCGCTTCAGGAAACACATCCAGCCCGGTTTGAAGCGACCAAAGCACCAACCGCATACGGGTTGGTGCCGGTTTTAGCATGAGGTGCTGAAAAATGGTGAATTGGCCAAACCGAACACCGTGTTTGCGCAGGGTTGCGCGGGCGTCCTGATCAAGGTCTTTGATGTCTTTGGCTATCTCGGAACGCGGGATAACCCCTAGCGCTTCAACAATCTGGAACCCGACTCCCCGCGCCAAACCTGTCAGGGTCTCATCATTTTTGATCGCAAGAAGTGGCTCAAATAGAGCGGCAATTTTGCGTTCAATCCAATGGCCCAACCGGCGGCGCACCTTTTCAGCCACTTCCGGCCCGGCTTCTTCATCTACAAAGACTTCGATTTGCGGGCTAAGCGCGTCTGCCCCCGCAACCAGTTTCCCAACAGCACTTTCGCCCCACATCAGGCCGCCCTGCTCGGTGAAGTCAAATTCGGTATCCGGCGCGTTATACATTTTATCCGAGCGGATGTTAAACACGGGCTGCAATGCCGCCAGCGCGGTGGCGCGTAAGGTCTTGGCCTCTTGATCACTTGCTTTCGGGTCCAGCAAAAACCGGAACCCCTCCAGTTTACCGATAAACTGGTCTTCAACGGTCACATCGCCGTTTTCACTTACTTGGGCCAAGAGCCTCTCCTTTTGCTTCAACCGCCGCATCAAAACACTGGTGCGCCGGTCAACGAATCGCTGGGTCAGGCGCGCATGTAGCGCATCCGACAACCTATCTTCTATCGCGCGGGTTGCGTCTCGCCAATAGGTAACGTCGGCCAGCCAATCCTTGCGCTGTGCAACGTAAGTCCAAGTGCGAATAAAAGCTAGCCTTTTGGAAAGCAGATCAATGCCACCTTCAACATTGTCGATAGATTTAACCTGCTTGGCCAGCCAGTCTTCCTCAATGCACCCATTGCTAAGATGNGCGTGGATCTGTGCCAGCAAAGCGACATGCTCCCCGCCAGCAAGCTTGCGGAAATCCGGCACCTGGCAAACCTCCCACAAGCGCCGCACTTCAGGGGCGCCTTTCACGCGGTCCACGACTTCCGGCATCGCGTTTAGCGCTTTGAGGGCGCTAAGGTCATCAGCTTCGCGGGCGCGCACCAATTCAGGATCATCCGGACTTCGCTCTAGCGAAGCAACGAGCAGCTTGGCGGAGCCAAACTCAAGCTTGGGGTTGCGCCATTCCAGCTTGCGGATCGGAGCAAAGCGGTGGTTTTCTATCGCGTCCACCCATTCCGGCTCCAACCCATGGGCTTCCCCCGTGACCCCGAAGGTCCCGTTCTCCATATAGCGCCCTGCCCGCCCGGCAATCTGGGCCAGTTCGTTGGGCATTAAATACCGCATCCGCCGCCCGTCAAACTTGGAGAGCCCGGCAAAAGCAACATGGCTGATATCCAGATTCAACCCCATACCAATGGCATCGGTCGCCACGAGGTAGTCAACCTCGCCGTTTTGGTACATCTCGACCTGCGCATTGCGTGTGCGCGGGCTCAGCGCGCCCATCACCACAGCAGCGCCCCCTTTCTGGCGACGAATTAGCTCGGCAATGGCATACACGTTCTCCACCGAAAACGCGACAATGGCCGCCCGCCCGGGCATTCGGCTGATCTTCTTCTCACCCGAATACTTTAGCTCCGAGAACCGCTCGCGAAACAGAAACCGTGCGTCTGGCACTAAGCTCTCAATCCGCGCCCGCATTGAGCTTGCGCCCATAAACAGGGTTTCGGCGCGGCCACGGCTGTGGAGCAGGCGCTGCGTGAAAATGTGGCCGCGATCGGGGTCAGCGCAGAGTTGAATTTCGTCAATTGCAACAAAATCGGCAGCCATTCCCACGGGCATGGCTTCAACGGTGCACACCCAATAGCGCGCTTTGGGTGGTACGATCCGTTCTTCACCGGTCAGCAGCGCCACCGCGCCCTGCCCGCGCAAAGCAACGACTTTGTCAAAAACCTCCCGCGCTAATAAACGCAGCGGTAAACCGATGATTCCGGTTTGGTGACCGAGCATCCGCTCGATCGCATAGTGGGTTTTACCGGTGTTGGTCGGGCCCAATACAGCCGTAATTTCTCGCATCATTTATCTCGGGTAAAATCGGTTCTCTGCCTAATGCAACAGGCTGTGGGCATCTTCAACCCGCTTAACAGATTCAGCAAGCTCGGGAGAATGAGGATTGAGGGCCAGCGCCGCTTTGTAGGCAATAAGAGCATTATCAAAATGGCCGAGTTCTTCTTGCAGGGTTCCCATGCCGGAAAGCGCTCCGAAATGGCGCGGGTTTAGCGCCAGTGTTGTGCCAATATCAGCCATTGATTCCCCATAGCTGCCCAGCAGGAAGAACGCCGTCGCGCGCGCATTATACGCCTCTGCAAAGTCCGGCGCGTGGTCGATAAGAGCCGAGAAATGCCAGATAGCCATCTCTAGATCATCAACGTCTAGGGCTGCATATCCTCGTGCCAGAAGCAGGTCCATCGCAGCGGAACCGGATTGACGAAATATCCGCAAAGCCTCCCGTTCCGCACTGGCCGCCCCTTCGCCCTCTACGCTCTGCATTTCGGTAAAAAGTTCGTCTAGCCGGTCATTTTCTCCAAAACCAAGTCCGGGCTGCGCAGCGAACGCACCACCTGAAAAACCAAATACCAACAGGAAAATCAAAAGTCTCATGCCCGAAACCTAGGGGTTCTCACCATAAAACCCAAGCCCAAAGGCCAAAATCCGCTCACTATTGCGTGTTTGCCCATCTCTGACGCGAGGGAACCCGCAACAAATGGTTTTGATTCTGCCGGGAATCTCCTAGCATTGACAAAACAATCAAACGGAGATCCCCATGAGTGAAATTCTAGATACAGCCGTAAAAGCCTTGGCCGACAAGCTTGGTGGTGACGGCATCGAAGGTTCGATCAAATTCGAAATCGAAGGTGCAGGCGCGATTCGGATAGACGAAAACGGCGCCTCCATTGACGACAGCGAGGCCGATTGCACAATCAGCGCGGATGCAAGCATTTTTCAAGACCTTTTGGCCGGAGATTTAAACCCCACCAGCGCCTTTATGTCGGGTAAAATCTCGGTCGACGGGGATATGGGAATGGCCATGAAGCTCGGTTCTTTGCTGACCTGATGGAACCCGCCCCGCTTTTTTCCGATATTGCCGAAGGGCCCGAAAATGGCAGGGCATATTTTGTGCGTGCCAAAGACGGAACCAGAAGCCGGTTTGTGCTTTGGCCCGGTGGTGATCGCGGCGTGGCGGTTT
>JGI24025J20009_10003659_pt1 | contig 10376 bp, 7 predicted proteins | sample Cruoilmetagenom3_FD_20009 | JGI IMG/M metagenome (IMG submission 20009) | reverse complement strand
AGCCCCCGCCAATCAGGTCGTTACAGAAATTGAAGCGGCCGGTGGGCAGGCGGTTTCTGCCCTGGCCCCGGTTGACGACTACGATGCGGCGGCCGGTATTATCGGCACCTGTGTTGACGCCTTTGGCTCGGTCGACATGGTGGTTAACTGTGCGGGTGTGTTGCGCGAGCGCATGATCTGGAACTTGAGCGAAGATGATTGGGACACCGTGATCCGCGTGCACCTTAAAGGCCACTACAATATGTGCCACCACGCCGCCAAAGTCATGCGCGGTCAGCGCTTTGGGCGCATCGTCAACTTCGCCTCCGACGCCTGGCGCGGTAGTGTCGGGCAGTCCAACTACGCGGCAGCTAAGGGCGGCATCGTCAGCTTTACTCGCTCATTGGCGCGAGAGCTGGGCCGCTACGGTGTTACCGCCAATGCTATTTGCCCCATTGCCGCGACCCGCATGACCCTTGACCAGGGTGTGATTGACGGCATGAAAAAGCGCCTCGATGCAGGCTTGATTACCCAGGATCGCTACGACTCACTTATGGCAATGCCGGGGCCAGAGTTTGTCGCGCCCATGGTTGCCTACCTTGGCACTGACGCTGCCGCCGATGTGAATGGCCAAATCTTTCATGTCGAGCGCGGTCGGGTGTCGGTGTATTGCGAGCCGGTCGAAGAAAAAATGCTGCTTAAAACTGACAACAACGGTCAGTTTACCGTTGAGGATTTAATGGATTCGGTACCGGGCTCGTTAATGGTCGGTCGACCCAACCCCGCACCCGCCGAGCAGGAAGACTAAACGGGTTGCCAGTGCTAAATAACGAGGGGCTGCAAGTGTCGTCTGAAGCAACTGTCTGTGTCACCGGCGCCTCGGGTTTTATTGCCGGGCAAACCATTCGTGAATTGCTAGCCAGTGGCTTTAAAGTCAGGGGCACCGTGAGGGGTGGGGTCAACGATGGCCAGTACGCCTATCTAAAACAACTGCCCGGTGCCGCCGAAAGCCTGGAATTGGTGTCGGGTGACCTTACCCAGCCCGGTTCTTTTGATACCGCCATCGCTGGCTGTGATTATGTGATTCATGCAGCCAGCCCTTATTTGCTTGAAAGTAAAAACCCACGACAGGAAATGGTTGNCCCCGCCGTGAATGGCACCCTCGATGTATTGCGAGCGTGTGCTAAAGCATCCAGTGTTAAGCGGGTGGTGCTGACCTCGTCGTTGGCGGCGATAACCGATGAGCCTAATGACCAGCATGTTTTTACCGAAACCGACTGGAACAGCAAATCCTCCCTTGCTCGCAATCCCTATTTCTATTCAAAGGCACTAGCCGAACAGGCCGCCTGGGATTTTATGCGAGAGCAAGCGCGGGGTTTTGATTTAGTCGTCTTAAACCCCTGCATGGTCATAGGCGAGGCCATAGGCCCGGGTTTGAACAGTAGTAATCAGGTGATTCGTGACCTGCTCAGTGGCACCTACCCCGGTATCATGGCGCTCAATTTCTGCATGGTCGATGTGTGTGACGTAGCTCGTGCCCACGTGCTAGCACTGGACAAAGACGATGCTGATGGTCGTTATATTTGCTACAGCGAAGCCATGACCATGGGTGAAATTGTCGACTTTTTACGCGAGGCGGGCTACAGCAATTATCGCTTGCCACGGCGGGATATGAGTGCGAGTTGGATCAGCAGTGTGGTCAAGTTATTGTCCTACACTCAGCCCAGCGGGGCCGGTGACTTTATTCGTTCCCACCTCGGCAAAACCATGCGCATTAGTAATGCAAAAATTCGTGCCGAACTGGGTATGGAGTTTCGACCGGTGCGCGAGGCTTTGGTTGATGCCGTTGAAGATTTGATTCGCCATGGCCATCTGCACAAAAAAGACCGTCAATCGAAACCCTAATTACTCGGTATTTAGGGGCTTACAATTGGTCGCCCACCGGTAAGTAAGCGACCTGGTCAAAACACTCTTTCTGCCAAAAGATTGCCTTTTAGAGTTAACTCACAACATTGTGCGCTAACTCTAGGCCATGTGGTTTAGTCAAGGGGCTTATTCAAAAGGCTTAGGTTTAGGTGTTTGATTTGTAGAGGGCGGCAAAATCGGCAACACAAACGATGGCTGCTCACCTGTTAGGCTTTTAAGGAAGGCAACTATTTGTGCATTTTCTTTTTTGCTGTAATTCCTTCCCAGTTGCAACCTACCCATAACATCAACCGCCTCGGTTAGGGTCTCGGCCTCGCCATCATGGAAATAGGGGTAAGTCATCTCAATATTTCGCAGAGTTGGGACTTTGAATTTAAGATAATCGGCTTCTTTACCAGTAACTGCGCTTAAACCTGTGGCTGTATTTTTTGTCTTGTATTTTTCGATAATGCCCATTTTTTGGAAAGAAGTACCACCAACTGCAGGGCCATAATGGCATGCCGCACAACCAGAATCTTTGAACAGCTTGTAACCGGCATGCTCATCGGGGGTTAGTGCATTCGCATTGCCCAGTAACCACTTATCGAATCGAGAGTTTGGCGTGATTAATGTTTTTTCAAATTCTGAAATGGCGTCTGTAACCTGATCAATGTTGATGGGTGTTTTTCCAAACACCTGCTTAAACTCAGTGACATATTGGGGAATCGATGCCAAAACATCGACCGCTATTGCATGGCTGAGTGCCATCTCTCCCGGGTTGGCGATTGGGCCGCCAGCCTGTGCTTTCAAATCTGCAGCGCGGCCATCCCAGAATTGCGCAATGTTCATACTGGAATTCAACACGGTAGGCGCATTAATGGGCCCCTGTTTCCAGTTATGTCCTATAGAAGTTTTTAGGTTGTCTGTTCCACCCATACTCAAGTTATGGCATGAATTGCAGGAAATAACGCCTGATTTAGACAGCCTGGGATCGAAAAATAATTTTTTACCTAACTCAACCTCTGCGAGGTTTATTGCTTTCACTGGAGCAATGGGTTCTATCGGTTCTCGTGCAAATACAGTACTTACTAAATTCAATAATCCTAAGCTAATTAAGAAAACGACAAGTCGACTTATTTTCATTTATTGCTCCAGTTTATGTTGAATAAGCAACATTATAATAGCAATATTAGAGTATTCGAATATAGACTAAGGCGCTATAAATCTAGTAATTTTTAAAGCCAAATTATCTTTCTTTATCTTAGGCTGGAAAGAAACACGAGCTGATCTAGCTGATGTGTTGTATGAAACTGATAATGCAAGTGGCCACAATATTCTGTGGCTACTATGCTTCAACTCTTCCAGTTTCTATTTCCAGCAGCCTGCCAAGCTGCAGTTTTAGAGCGTCTTCCTTCTGTAAAGGACCAACCCCTTCAGGCGTGCCCGTGAGCACAACATCTCCAGGCTGTAGTGTGAAAAATTGGCTGATATAAGTAATTAATGGCAAAACCTGAGTCAGCATTTGCCCGGTATTGCCATCCTGCTTCAACACGTCGTTTTGCCAAAGCTTAATATCTAGGTTTTGCAGGTCTGCGACTTCTTCCGTTTTGATAAAAGGTGAGATCGGGCAGGCGCCGTCCCAACCTTTGGCTTTTTCCCAGGGTTGGCCCGCTTCTTTTAATTGTTTTTGCAGGTCGCGCAGGGTGAGGTCGAGGGCAATGCCCACTCCCGCTATAGCCTCAAGTACGTCTTCTTCACGACAGCGCTTTAAAGGCTGGCCAATCAACAGGGCCATTTCGCTTTCAAAGTGGCAGGCGCCACGGCCTTCGGGTATGCGTATGGCTTCTTCAATCGGGGTTAATGCGGTGGCGGGTTTAATAAACAGCAGGGGTTCGCCGATATTTTTACTGTTCATCTCGGTGACGTGAGCGGCGTAGTTGAGGCCCACGCAAACCACTTTGCCGGGCAATAAGTCGCAAGGACTGTTGTCGATAAACTGATGTTGGTAACTCATGGCTTTGTCGCCCTATTTAATTAGATTAACTTGCCGGGGTTGAGTATCCCTTTGGGGTCAAACAAGCTTTTCATCTGCCGCATTAGCGTAATTTCTGTTTCGCTGCGGGTATAGCTCAAATAGGGCTTTTTCAACAGGCCAATGCCGTGTTCGGCAGAGACGCTGCCATTAAAGCGCTGTACCAGCTCGGAGACTTCGACACTAACGCTACTGCACCGTTGGGTAAAGTCTTCAACACTCAGTGCATCGGGCTTAAGGATATTTAAATGCAGATTGCCGTCGCCGATATGCCCGTACCAGACCACTTCAAAGTCGGGGTAGCGCTGGCTGGCGAGATCATCGACGGCGCGAATAAAGTCAGGCATTTGCGAGACTTGCACTGAAATATCGTTTTTATAGGGCTTGGTAAAAGACAGGGTTTCAGAGATATCCTCCCGCAATCGCCATAAGTTTTTAGCTTGGGTCTGATTTTGGCTCACCACGCCGTCGAGCACCCAGCCCGCTTCCACGCAGTCTTCAAACAAGGCCATCGCCGTATCGAGCACCTCAGGGGTCGTTTGCTCAAATTCCAGTAGTGCGTAGTAGGGGGTGCGCTGTTCAAAGGGTGCGGTTAGCGGCTGGTGGGCGAGCACTTTGTCGAGGGCGAGGTCGGAGAAAAACTCAAAGGCATTGAGGGTTAAAGCGCTGCTGTAGGTTTTCAGTACATCCATAATGGCCGGGAAGTCGCTTACCCCCAGTACTAACACGGCAGGGTCTTTCGGTGGCGGTGCCAAGCGCATAGTCGCCTCGCAAATAATACCCAGCGTGCCCTCAGAGCCAATAAACAAATGGCGGAAGTCATAGCCGGTATTGTTTTTAATCAACCCGCGATTAAGCTCGAGAATATCACCATTGCCGGTCACCACCTTGAGGCCGAGCACCCAGTCGCGGGTCATGCCATAGCGAATCACATTAATGCCACCGGCATTGGTGGCGATATTGCCGCCGATTTGGCTTGAGCCCGCCGAGGCGAAATCCACCGGATAAAATAAGCCCTGTTCTTCGGCGTATTCCTGTAATTGCTGGGTGATGATGCCCGCCTCGCAGGTGAGGCTGCGGTCGACGGCATTAAAGTCGAGTACCTTATTCATGCGGTCGAGGGCCAGTACCAGCTCGCCCGATTTAGCCACCGCGCCACCGCTTAACCCCGTGCGCCCGCCCGAGGGCACAATGGCCAGATCTTCTTTAGCGGCCAGTCGCATAATGGCTTGTACTTCTTCAATACTGCCCGGTAGTACCACCGCACAGGGCGACGCCGTCCAAACCGTGGTGCGGTCTAGGCCGTAGTTTTGTAGGCTGTCAGCATCGGTGAGAACCCGTGCTTCCCCGACGATAGCGTGGAGTTGCTGCAAGGTGTTTTTATCCATGGATATCGGGCTCTTTTTCGAAGTTACGTGAAGGGCTTGAGGGCCATGAAGGCTGCAGCGCATGTTACCATGTCGCCCCCTTTTTTTGCCCCTGAGGTGTGTCGTGGCTTCTGTCTCTCTCGATAAATCGAAAATTCGCATCCTCCTACTTGAAGGTGTCCACCCCTCGGCGGTTGACTCCCTAAACGCCTCGGGCTACAGCAATATTGAATATATAAAAGGCGCGCTGGACGACGTCGAGCTGAAGGGCAAAATTGCCGACGCCCATTTTGTCGGCATTCGCTCGCGCACTCAGCTAACCGCAGATGTGCTGGCTAGTGCCAACAAGCTGATGGCCATCGGTTGTTTTTGCATCGGCACCAATCAAGTCGATTTGAAGGCTGCAACCGACCGCGGCACCGTGGTTTTCAACGCTCCCTACTCTAATACCCGCAGTGTCGCCGAGCTAGTCATCGCCGAGGCGATTATGCTGATGCGTGGCATCCCCGAGAAAAACGCCAAGGCCCACCGTGGCGTGTGGCAGAAATCCGCTGTCGGTTCCTTTGAGGTGCGCGGTAAAACCCTGGGTATTGTCGGTTACGGCAATATCGGCAGTCAGGTCAGCGTACTGGCTGAATCTCTGGGTATGAAGGTCAAGTTCTACGATGTCGTCACCCGCCTGCCCCTGGGTAACGCCGAGCAAATCGCCGAGCTCGACGACCTGCTTGGCTGCGCCGACATGGTCTCCCTACACGTGCCGGATACCAAGGCCACACGCAATATGATGAGCAGTGCAAGGCTAGCGGCAATGAAACCCGGCGCAGTGCTGATTAACGCCGCCCGTGGCCAGGTGATAGCCATTGACGCCCTGTGCGAAGCTCTGTCTGAACAGCGCCTGGCCGGTGCCGCTGTGGATGTATTCCCCAGCGAGCCAGGTACTAATCAGGAAGAGTTTCTCTCCCCCCTGCGCGAATTCGACAACGTAATTTTGACCCCCCACGTCGGTGGCTCCACCGAAGAAGCCCAGGAAAATATCGGCGGCGAAGTGGCCGAAAAGCTCATTCGCTACAGTGATAACGGCACTACCTTGGGCTCGGTGAATTTCCCCCCGGTGGCCCTGCCCTCCCACGAAGGTTCACATCGCCTACTCCACATACACCGCAACGTGCCCGGCATCCTAAGTGCCATCAACCAGGTGTTCACCGACAGTGCGGTGAACATTACGGGTCAGTACCTACAGACCAATGAGCAAATTGGCTATGTGGTGATTGATGTCGCCGTTGGATATAGCGACCAGGCCTTGCAAGAATTAAAGGCCATTGAGGGCACCATTCGTTGTCGGGTGTTGTTTTAATCCTGCGCAGGAGCTACAGGCCGCACTTTGTGCGAAGCGAATAAGATCTTCCGCCTTTTAGGTATCATGGTAAGCAGGTAATAGTCGGCTGCTGACTATCATCAGCGACCGACTTATATTCGTGGCGAAAGCGGGTGGTATAAGAATTGGATCATAAGCTAATACAAAGCGTATGCGGCAAGGCCGCTTATCAACGCGGTGAAAACTATTTTAGAGACCATCGCATACTCAATGTAGAGATTGAGCAGGACCTTATCGGTTGGCTTATCCACTCACAGGTGCGCGGTAGCCACACCTACCGACAAACTATTACGGTAAGTAAAGACGAGAATAACTTTAAAGGCCATTGCACCTGCCCGGTCACCTACTATTGCAAGCATATTGCTGCCATATTATTGTTTGCCCTTGAGAGAAACCTTTTCAGTCAACAATCGCTGGAGCTGAACCCTGTCGAACAATGGCTGGATGAACTCAACGAACTTACCCTCGCTCCCGCTCTAAGCCAACAACGAAGCACTCCCAACTACTGTCTTTTATACATTCTTGAGCCAAGCGATGGCGAAAGTTTAGGGTTGGAAGTCGTACCACAAAAAGTACGCCTGCTGAAAAAGGGCGGTTACGGCAAGCCAGCAAGCCATTCCCTTGAGGGTACCTCTCCAGCTAGCCACGCGCACTTTCTTTCCAGTCTCGATAAAGAAATTGCTCGACTCTTGGTTGACCAATCTGATTTTTATGATTATGGCTATTACAGCTACCAATCAAGTGATGCTCGCTATGCGCTGAGTGGTGATATGGGCGAACTGGCTTTGCATAAAATGCTACACAGTGGTCGCTGCCACTGGCTGGACAAAAACAGTGAGCCACTGCACCTCGACGAGGCCCGCGAGCTGGACTTTAACTGGCAGAAAGCTAAAGGGGGTCAGCAGCTTGTCTATCAGGTAGAACCCTCGATTACAGCAATCGCTCAGGTGGCTAAACTTTGGTATATCGACACCAACACCTTCACCCTGGGNNCACTTGAATCGGGNNGCTTATCGCCAGAGCAGGTGGCCAAACTGGTACATGCACCGCTAATACCAAAGAACAAGCTCGACACCGTAAGCCGACGTTTGCTCATTGATATGCCCTCCTACCAACTACCAACACCCCTTAAACTGGATATTAAAGAGGTGAATGTTAAGGGCGTAAGCCCACAGTTTCAGCTGTATTTACACAGCCGCGTCCATCAACATGGCGACGCCCAGGGGCGACGCTACCACTGTGCCCAGCTCAGGTTTAATTACCGCTCTGAAGAAGGTTCTATATGCTTACCGGATTTTTCCGTAGAGGCCCACACCAGCGCGAGTGATGGTAATACCGTCTACCGGGTCGAACGTGACAGAGACGCAGAGTTGGCCGCTATAGAAACCGTTCACGATCTCGGCATGGTGCTCGACGAGGGCTTTGGCCAGTTACATCGATCCAGGGTGGATGAAAACAACCAGAACCTGCCGCTACTTATTTGGCTTCCCTTTGCAAACACCACCGCGGAATCTGCCGCACAGTGGTATGCGCTTCTTGACAATGAATTCCCCCGTTTACAGGAACAGGGCTGGGAGATTATCACCGACGACAACTTTGCACTGAGTTTTGAGGAGGCCGCGCAATGGCACGCCGAACTGGAGCAAGAGGGTGCCGAGTGGTTTGCACTTAGCCTGGGTATAGAGCTCAACGGTGAGCCGCTCAACTTGCTACCCACACTGGTACAGCTTCTAGCTGAGTTTGAGACACCACAGCATTTGCGCGAATACCTGCAAGCACAGCCCTACGTGCTGGTTTTAGCCGCTGAACATCACTGGCTTAAACTACCCAGCGAACGCCTGCAGCCTATCTTCGAAACCCTTGTCGAGTTATATGATCAGGATACCCTTGATGAGCACGGCAAATTACGTCTATCTCGCCACCAGGGTGTGCAACTTAATGATTTACTCAACGACCCGGCCCTGTCATGGCACGGTGCCGACGAGCTGAAAAGCTTAAACGAACGTCTGCGCAATTTTGCCGGCATTCAAGCAGTGGAGCCGCCGCCAGGTTTTAATGCCGAGCTGCGGACCTACCAACAGCAGGGTTTGAACTGGCTACAATTTCTACGCGATTACCAGTTTAATGGCATTCTTGCCGACGATATGGGCCTTGGTAAAACAGTGCAAACGCTGGCGCATTTACTGGTCGAAAAACAAAGTGGCCGTATGCACCAGCCCTCTCTCGTCGTTGCCCCCACCAGCTTAATGGGCAACTGGCGGCGGGAAATTGAACATTTTGCCAATGAACTTAAGGTTCTGGTACTGCATGGTTCGGCGCGAGCGGCCTTGTTCGATAGTATTCATTGCCACGATATTATTCTGACCACCTATCCTCTTCTGCATCGCGATCAGCACATACTATTACAGGAGCAATTTCACTATATTGTGCTGGACGAAGCCCAATATATTAAAAACCCGAAATCCCAAACCGCCCAGGTAAGCTACCAACTCAAGGCCAATCACCGCCTGGCCCTGACCGGCACACCAATGGAAAACCATTTAGGCGAGCTATGGTCTGTTTATCATTTTTTAATGCCAGGTTTTTTAAGTGATTTAAAACGTTTCAACCATTTATTTCGAAAACCCATAGAGAATGAGGCCGACGAACATCGGCAAAAACAACTCCAGCAACGTGTCAGCCCCTTTTTATTACGCCGCTGTAAACAAGATGTATTGACAGAGCTACCGGACAAAACCGAAATAATTTGCAACGTTACACTGCAAGGTAAGCAACGGGATCTTTACGAAAGTGTACGCCTGGCCATGGATAAAAAAGTACGCAAGGAAATTGCCAACAAGGGCCTGGCACGCAGCCAGATTATGATACTTGACGCCCTGCTGAAATTGCGCCAAACCTGTTGTGACCCAAGAATCGTCTCGCTGCCACAGGCAAAAAAAGTAAGGCAAAGTGCCAAGCTAAGCCTACTCATGGAAATGCTGCCAGAAATGCTTGAAGAGGGGCGTAAGGTTTTAGTGTTCTCACAATTCACCAAAATGCTCGCCCTTATTGAGCAAGAATTGAAAGAACGCGAATTACCTACAGTAAATTAACGGGGCAAACACGTAAACGAGATGAAGCCATAAATAGTTTTCAACAAGGCGATAACTCAGTTTTTTTAATCAGCCTTAAAGCCGGAGGTGTCGGCCTTAACCTGACTGCCGCTGATACGGTTATCCACTACGACCCCTGGTGGAACCCTGCCGTTGAAAAACAAGCCACAGACAGAGCCCATCGCATTGGCCAAAAGAAAGCGGTATTCGTTTACAAATTAGTCACCGAGGGTACAGTGGAGGAAAAAATTATTGAAATGCAAGCAACAAAACAGGCCCTCGCCGATGCAGTATATTCTGGCAAAGGCGGTAAAAAGGCCAACGCCATTACCTCGCAAGAACTTAGCAGTTTACTGGGCATCATCGAGTAAGCAGTTGAGTTTAGGAGTGAAGCGGGGCTTGCGTTGGTGGCCAAGTAGCCAAAAAACGCATCCGCTACAGTGATAACGGCACTACCTTAGGCTCGGTCAACTTCCCCCCGGTGGCCCTGCCCTCCCACGAAGGCTCCCACCGCCTGCTCCACATACACCGCAACGTGCCCGGTGTCATGAGCGCCATTAACCAGGTGTTCTCCGATAGTGCGGTCAACATCACCGGGCAGTACCTGCAGACCAATGAGCAAATTG
>JGI24025J20009_10003657_pt1 | contig 10379 bp, 8 predicted proteins | sample Cruoilmetagenom3_FD_20009 | JGI IMG/M metagenome (IMG submission 20009) | reverse complement strand
TTTAAAGCGCCAGCAGGTGAAGAGAACGTATCGTAACTAAAGTTTTCGATTGTAAGCTCTTCATCAAAGTAAAAAAGACCAACTTGGTAGTTTAAGTCACCACTGAAGTTACTAGCAAGGCGAAGCTCTTGCGTTAACTGATCTTGCTCTGGAATGCCATCCGCACTTTCTGAAGAAAACGGAATTAAACCTGGGCCCATGTAATCAGGAATGTATTCAGCACCGTAACCACCATCAATGTCAGCACGTGAGTATATTTCTGCACTTTCCCAACCTGAAATAGAGGTTAGCGTGTATTCATCGCTAATATCCCACTCAAGCTTTAAGCTTGCGCCTTCAGATTCAACTTGCTGGGTATTGCGTACAGCGGCATCTTGATAAACAACATCATGCTCGTAGTTGTCTACTAAATCGTTTGAGCCTGATTCAATAACGTTTGCACGAAACGCAATTGGTGAGCCGTCTAGGTCACGCGTGTGGTAGTTTAGAAGAGCAGTAAAGTCATCGCCTTCGTATAAAAACTGAATACGCGCTGCTTTTTCTGTGTAGCCGCCCTGCTCGTCTTTCGCTTCAAAGCCAGGCGCTTGGTTATCGATGTAATCATCTTTATCTTGCCATAGCAAAGAAACACGTGCAGATAAACGGTCAGTTAATGCACCACCTACAGCGCCTTCTGTATCTACAGCGCCACGGCTACCGTAAGAAACAGCACCGTAGCCTTCAAATTCTTGGCTTGGTTTAACAGTATCAAATTTAACTAGGCCAGCCGGCGTATTACGGCCAAACAAAGTACCTTGTGGACCACGTAGTACTTCTACACGCTCAACATCAAATACTGGAAAGCCTTTTAAAATGGCATTTTCTTGAACCACTTCATCAACAACTAATGAAACAGGTTGTGAAGCATTAAGATCGAAATCGGTATTACCCAGACCACGAACATAAAAACGAGGGAAAGAACGTCCAAACGATGATTCGATTGAAAGACTTGGGATTTTCGCACTCATAAAGCGAATATCCATACCAGCAGAACTATAAGCATCAAGGTTATCACCTTGTAATGCAGATACAGCAACAGGCACTTCTTGTGCATTTTCTACACGTTTACGAGCAGTAACTTGAATAACTTCTAATTGGTTATTTTTTTTTGCAGTTTCTTCTTCAGCAGCAAGAGTAGAAACAGAGGTACCAGCTGCAGATAATAAAGCAGCATTAATTATGGTCGCTATTGCAGTTTTTTTGATTGCTTTCATGTCGGGTATAAACCTTTTGTATGCACTCTTGTTCAACGGTTTTTTGTGTTGCGCAATGTATTCATTGCGGGCTCGTACAATTTTTCGCGTCTAGCTTTATGGCGCGCGGACCTCATCACCGAGAGTACAAAAACGGAGTAATGAGGCTGAACGAACGATGGAGATTATACCATCGTATTACAAATTTACTGCATAAATATGTACAAAAAAGTAAACTTTTTTGCAACATTTAACCTCATTTTATAGCTTTTTTACCCGCTTTTAGATGCAAAAGACTAATAATGCGGACATATGTCCTTTCTTTCAAAAGTCACTTTAAAGTAGCAAACTGCGTATTTTTACAAATAAACCCAAACTAGAAACGCGCAGTTAAAACCCGTTAATGCTTGCTAAATTTTAAAGGCTAAATTCATTAAGTACGCTTTAACGCAATTTCTCCATCAATGTGAATATCGCGCTGTGGAAACGCAATCACCACATCGTGTTTTTCAAAAACAGCATAGATACTAAAACGGATATCACTACGTACTTTTCTGAGCATGGTTTCTGACTCTGCACAAACCCAAAAAATTGCATTAAACACCAGTGAGCTATCAGCAAAGTCGTCAAATAAAACAGAGGCTTTTGGATTTGTTAGTATCGCATCATGATCATCAAGCACTTGTTGAATTAACGTTTTAACTAACAATACATCGCTGCCATAAGCAACACCTACGCTAACCGAAGAGCGGGCATTACCGTCTATTAAGGTCCAGTTAGTCACTGTGTTTTCTAATAGTTGCGAATTAGGGATTAACATATGCACACCATCGTTACGGCGAATGCGGGTAGAGCGCGTATTAATAGTTTCTACTACGCCCTTTGCATTACCTACTTCTAAAAAGTCCCCAATACGAATTGGCCGCTCCCACATTAAAATCCAGCCACTAATAAAGTTATTAATAATGTTTTGCGCACCAAATCCAACCCCAATGGCTATGGCCCCTGATACAAATGCAAAGGCCGTAAGCGGAATACTTAAAACCTCTAACGAGGTGAAAATTAATATTGCGATACTCAAAATAAAATAAATGCGCGTAAATAGATGAACCGCGTCTTGGCTGATTTTTTTTGCCAGCAGTGTTTTTTTAATAAGTTTGCCAATGCGCGTTACTACAAACCACATAGCAAATAAAATTAAAGGAACTTGTATAACCTTAGCCACAGTGATGTGTACGTCGTTATAGGTAAAAATAACCAAGCTGAGATAATGTTGAATGTGTTCGAGCGTCATGTATTTTCCAAAGTATTATTTATTGTTTGTTATTTGTTCAGTAAAAATGAGTGTGGTTCAGTCTTCGCTAAGCTTAGCACGGCATAATAGTGTTAAAACGCTAAGTTAATAGATTTAACGTTTTTGTTTAAACAATTTATTAACTCTTTATTGCACCGAGTGCTATATAAATAGTGTACAAGCACTGGAGATTACATATGTCACAACTTACTCTAAATCAAAGACTCGCTACTTTGCAGCCGCAGGTAGATTTAAATTTATTTGAAAGCAGCCTAGATTACCGCAATAAAATTTTGTGCCTTCTTGCTGAGCAAGAACAAACACTTGCTACTATTAATAAAGAATTTGGCCAGCAATCTAATAGCTTTGGTTCTGAAAAACGCTTTGTTCTTGGCTATAACTAGCCTTTAAAAAACACACACAATACAATATTTAAGTAGCCTTACGTTTATTTTTAAGGCTACTTTTACCTCCAAATCGCATTTTTAGTAGCTAATTTGCGTTTAAATCCCGCTTAATACCGATAAACTTTATTGTATAAACGCCAAAATTTGATAAGTTAACTGGGTTTTCGACTCGAAAAGCCTATTTCGGCTCATCTTTTTATGGAGTTATTATGCGTAAAACACTGATCGCCACTACTATTGCTAGTGCCCTAATCCTATCTGCTTGTTCATCTAACGAAACTCAGAACACAGCTAAAGAGAGCGCAGCACAAGTGCAAGATATGAACGCAAACAATGTATTATTCAAACCAAGCCCATTACAATACATGGCACCAGAGTTTGATAAGTTTGGTACAAAAGACTACGAAGCAGGCTTTGATGCAGGTATTGCTCAGCACACTGCGCAAGTTCAAGCAATTGCAAACAACCCAGAACCAGCAACATTTGAAAACACACTTGTTGAGATGGAAAAATCTGGTGAGTTGTTAAACCGCGTATCTGCTGCTTTTTACAACCTATCGGGTTTAATTTCAGATGACGAATACCAACGTATAAGCAAAAAAATGGCGCCGGTATTATCTGCTCACTCTGATGACATTTACCTAAATGGTGCGTTATTTAAGCGTGTACAAACTATTTACGACAATAAAGATGCGCTTAACGCTGAAGATCAACGCTTAGTTGATTTCTACTACAAGCAATTTGTAAAAGCCGGTGCTAAGTTAAGCGATGCTGAAAAAGCAAAAATGCGTGAAATAAACGCTCAGCTTGCAGAGCTATCTACTGCGTTCTCTCAAAACATTTTAAAATCGTTTAAAGAAGACGTTATTGTTGTTACAGACAAATCTAAACTTGCTGGCCTATCTGAAGGTGAAATTGCAGGCCTTGCAGCCGCAGCTAAAAAAGCAGGCAAAGACGGCTACATGATCACCTTGGTTAATACCACTCAGCAGCCTATCTTATCAAGCCTTGAAAACCGTGAGCTACGCGAGCAAATTTTTAAAGCCTCTACAAACCGTGCTGCTAAAACTAACGGCCCTATCATTATTGAAGAAACGAACCTGCGTGCACAAAAAGCAGAGCTGTTAGGCTTTAAAGATTGGGCATCGTATGTAATGACTTCGCGTATGGCACAAACAACCGATAACGTGTACGGTATTTTAGATGACCTTGCACCAAAAGCTGTTGAAAAAGCCAAAGCAGAAGCGGCCGCTATCCAAAAAGTAATTAATGATTCTGGCGAAAGCTTTGAGCTTAAGCCATGGGACTGGGCGTTTTACGCAGAAAAAGTACGTGCTGAAAAGTACGACCTAGATCCTGCGCTAGTTAAGCCATACTTTGAAATGAACTCTGTGATCCATGATGGTTTATTCTTCGCAATGAACAAGCTTTACGGTATCACCTTTAAAGAGCGTAAAGACTTACCTGTTTACCACGAAGATGTAACAGCGTACGAAGTATTTAACGCAGATGGCAGCGCTATTGGTTTATTTTACATGGACCCATACGCTCGCGAAGGTAAGCGTGGCGGTGCATGGATGAGTGCATACGTAAGCCAAAGCGGCTTAAAAGGCACTAAACCGGTTATTTACAACGCACAAAACATTCCAAAACCAGCTGAAGGTGAGCCAACGCTAATGACCTTCGACGAAGTATCGACTATGTTCCATGAATTTGGTCATGCTGCGCACGGTTTATTCTCAAATGTTAAATACCCAAGCCTAGCGGGTACTGCTACAGCACGTGACTTTGTTGAATTTCCTTCACAGGCACACGAAGACTGGATGATTGAACCTACCGTACTTGCTAACTACGCTAAGCATTACAAAACNGGTGAGCCAATTCCACAAGCATTACTTGATAAAGTANTAGCATCGCAAAAATTCAACCAAGGCTTTGGTACTACTGAATACTTAGCAGCTGCTTTACTTGATATGGAATGGCACTCATTTGGTTCTGATAAAAAAATCAGTGATGTTCAAAAGTTTGAAAGCGATGCGCTAAAAGCACACGGTATTGATTACTACCCAGTGCCACCGCGTTATAAATCAAACTACTTTAGCCATACTTTTGCCGGTGGTTACTCAGCAGGTTACTACGCCTACCTATGGACTGAAGTATTTGCAGCCGATGCGTTTGCACATATGGAAAATAACGGTGGTCTAACCCGTGAAAACGGTGACAAGTTCCGTGAAGAAATCCTATCAAAAGGTAACAGCCGCGACTTAATGCAAAGCTACATTGAGTTTAGAGGCCAAAAACCAACGACAGACGCACTTCTTAAGCGCCGTGGTTTAGTTGATTAATAACCTCGTTTATTAATTTTAACCTTATAAAAGCCCGCTTGCGGGCTTTTATTGTTTATAACAGATAAACTAACCACACTATAAATTATAAAAAACGACAATTATGGGCTATTTATTTGCAGTTACCCTACTTTGGGCTTTTTCATTTAGTTTAATTGGTGTGTACCTAGCAGGCCAAGTTGATGCGTGGTTTAGCGTATTAATACGAGTTGCATTAGCCACATTGGTTTTTTTACCCTTTTTAAAACCTAAACTTACCTCAAAACCACTCGCACTTAAGCTGATGCTGATAGGCGCTGTGCAACTAGGTGTTATGTACAGCTTTTACTATCACTCCTTTTTATTTTTAAGCGTACCCGAAGTGTTGCTCTTTACCGTTATGACGCCGCTTTATATAACGCTTTTAAACGATGCACTTAATAAGCATTTTAACCCTCGCTTTTTTGCGGTTGCGCTTATTGCCGTACTGGGCGCGGTAGCTATTCGCTGGGAAAACCTCAATAGTCATTTCATCATCGGTTTATTACTGGTTCAGGGTGCCAATATTAGTTTTGCCACCGGACAAGTAACTTATAAACGTTTAATGGCCACTAATCAGTTGGATGACAAAACCGTATTTGGTTGGTTTTTTATTGGCGCCTTAGTAGTGGCAAGTGCTTGCTACGCTTTATTTGGCAATACAAGCAAGTTGCCGAGTACACCTACCCAGTGGGGTATTTTAATATACTTAGGTATTGTTGCCTCGGGCCTTGGTTACTTTTTATGGAACAAAGGGGCAACAAAAGTAAATGTGGGAGCATTAGCCGTTATGAACAACGTGCTTATTCCTGCCGGTATTATTGTTAACGTGCTTATATGGAATAAAAATGCCGACATTATGCGCTTAAGTATGGGGGGGGCAATTATGTTAGCGGCACTGGTAATTAATCAAATAGGGACAAATAAACAGAACGTCACATCCTTGTAGCTAATTTGTCATTGAATGCGATTAGGGTTGAATAAAATAACGTTAAGGAACAAACATGAAACATCTCACCCTAATAACAAGCTCAGTAATACTTGCACTACTGAGCGGCTGCGACGACGATGTCGAAGTTGTAGAAAAAGACGTAGTCGTTACCAATACCACCGTTGAGGTTGTTGAAGTACCGACGCCTTTAATTGTTGAAGTTGCAAAAGGCGAGGCGCCTGATATTCAATTAGGTACTCGTGCCGACTACTTAATTAACGATATGGCACAGAGCGATTTAAAAACAAAATTAGAATCGTGTACAGATGGGCCATTTTACCGTACAGATTTTTCTATTGGGCATCGTGGTGCACCAATGCAATACCCTGAGCATACAAAGGAGTCTTATATAGCTGCGGCGCGTATGGGCGCAGGTATTGTAGAGTGCGATGTAACCTTTACCAGCGACAAAGAGCTCGTGTGTCGCCACTCTCAGTGCGATTTGCACACCACCACCAATATATTAGCCATACCTGAACTTGCTGCTAAGTGCAGTGTGCCTTTTACTCCAGCTAACGAGGCCAGTGGCACGCCTGCCACCGCTAAATGCTGCACAAGCGATATCAGCCTGAGTGAATTTTTAACGCTTGAAGGTAAAATGGATGGCGCCAACACCCAAGCCACTACTGTAGGTGAATATATGCAGGGCACGCCCAGCTGGCGCACCGATTTATACGCCACAGGTGGAACATTAGTAACTCATAAACAAAGTATTGAGTTGTTTAAAAGCTTGGGTGTAAAAATGACCCCAGAGCTAAAATCGCCGCAAGTGAGCATGCCTTTTGAGGGAATGACACAACAGCAATACGCACAAAAAATGCTTGATGAGTACACGCAATTGGACGTACCAAGCAGTGATGTATACCCGCAATCGTTTAATCTTGATGATGTGAAATATTGGATAAATAACAACCCCGACTTTGCAAATCAAAGCGTATATTTAGATGGCCGTGACAGCGAAGCGGGCTTTGATCCAAGTAACCCTGCAACGTGGCAACCAAGTATGGAAGAGCTAGTAGCCGATGGCGTTAAAATATTAGCGCCCCCTATTTGGATGATGCTCACCATAGACAACGAAAGTAATATTGTCCCCTCACAATACGCCATTGACGCAAAAGCTGCAGGGCTTGAACTGATAGCATGGAGCCTTGAGCGCTCGGGGCCTCTTAACGAGGGCGGTGGCTACTACTATCAATCAATCGCCGATGTTATCGATAACGATGGCGACATGATGACGGTGGTTGATGTACTCGCGCAGGATGTCGGAGTTATGGGTATATTTTCGGATTGGCCTGCGACCGTAAGCTACTACGCAAGTTGCAATAAAATGCCTGCAAGCATTTAAAAAACCAGTATCAGTGGTCGTTTATTTTTTTGCGCTCAGTTACCATAACCTTATTAATTATTTAACTGAGCGCTTTTATGATAATCCAACACTATAATACCGACCTACCCACCCCAACAGGCTTAATGCGTACTACCGTTTACCGCCCACAAGCAGCTGGCCAATACCCAAGTATTATTTTTTACTCTGAAATTTTTCAGCAAACCGCGCCTATTGCGCGCAGCGCTGCTATTTTAGCTAGCCACGGCTTTGTTGTATTAGTGCCTGAGGTATTTCATGAGCTAAACCCGATTGGTACAGTACTTGCGTACGATGACGCGGGTAAAGATAAAGGCAATGCCGATAAATGGCAAAAGCCACTTGAGCACCACGACAGCGACACACAAGCACTCATCGACTTTGTACAAAATCAAGATTACTGCACTGGCACAGTAGGCGCCATGGGTGTGTGTATTGGTGGGCATTTAGCTTACAGAGCCGCATTAAACCCACACATAAAAGCTGCATTTTGTTTATACGCCACCGATATTCATAGTGATACCTTAACTGCTAATGCAGGTAACAATTCGTTTGAACGCATGGCTGATATTCAAGGTGAAATACACTTTATTTGGGGTAAGCAAGACCCACATGTACCGCAACAAGGCCGAAGTAAAATTTACCAGCAATGTGTAGCCACGGGTATTAACTACCACTGGCAAGAAGTAAACGCACAGCATGCGTTTATGCGTGATGAGGGCGAGCGTTACGATGCCGCGCTTGCAATTACTATGTACCAACAAGCGGTTGCATTATTTAATCGTACTTTGTAATTAAGTGCGGTTTTACGTGCTTTTTAGCATGCCCAGTGCAGTATGCTGTTTAACAAAATAGGCTTTTAAATAATCAATAAACAACCTGAGCTTTTTGGAGCCTGCCGCCCCAGGTGGAAACACACCATAAAGCTCAATATCTTTTGTTTTATAATCATCAAGTATTATTTCTAACAGCCCTGCTTGCACTTTAGGCCACGCATCATACAACGGAATGCGCCCAAGCCCGTGCCCAGCCTCTACAAACGCGGTACGCGCAGCTGCATTATTGGTGCTTATGCCGCCTTGTAGTATTACATCGTATTTTTTGCCCTCTTTGCTAAGGGTTAATGTTTTACTGCTAAGCTGGTACACCACCCATTTATGCAAGGCTAATTCAGCTGGCGTTTTAGGTTTGCCAAAGTGTTCAAAATACTCAGCTGAGCCACAAATACAGGTACTCATGGTTGTTAGTTTAGTGGCTTGTAAATTTGAGTCGCTTAAAGCGACCCCACGAATAGCAATATCAAAGCCGTTTTTTATTATATCAACCACATCATCGGTTAGTTGCAGGTCTATTTCAATTTTAGGGTATTGGCGTTTAAACGTATTAATTGCCGGCACAATTAGTTGCATGCCTACATTAACAGGGCAGCTAATTTTTAATACTCCTTGTGGCTCACTTTTAATGTTTTCTATTTGCTGATTAGCTGCGTTTGCTTGTTCTGTGATCACTCTACAGCGCTCATAATACGCAATGCCCGCCTCAGTTAGCGCCATAGTGCGGGTTGAGCGATTTAGCAGCGTAACTTCTAATTGCGTTTCTAATTTTTTAAGGTGATAACTTACCACCGCACGCGTTAACCCCAACTGCTTTGCAGCCGCGGTTAAACTGCCCTGCTCGACAATTTGCGCAAATACCACCATGCTTTTAAGTTGCTCAAACGACACTTTCATCACAAACCCACCATGATTATTCAACTCAATAATTGTATCAATAATTAAACCAATAAAGTTAAATTTATCATCGTTGTTTAAATCCTTTTAAGTGCATATAGTTATTACAGCACCTTGGTTAACACCAAGCTTTAATTTACTCACTAATCGAAGGAATATTGTTATGGCTAAAAAAATACTTATGGTACTTACCTCACATTCAGAGCTTGGCAACACAGGCGAAAAAACAGGTTTTTGGGTAGAAGAATTTGCAGCACCTTACTACGCATTTGTTGATGCTGGTGCAGAGGTAACACTTGCTTCACCTGCGGGTGGCCAACCGCCGATTGACCCTACTAGCACGCTTTCTGACTTTGAAACCGATGCAACAAAGCGCTATGACAACGACAGCGCAGCACAAACACTTATGGCAAACACCAAAGTATTAAGTGAAGTAAACGCCAGCGACTTTGACGCGGTATTTTACCCAGGCGGCCACGGCCCACTATGGGATTTAGTAGATAACAGCGATTCAATCTCACTTATTGAAAAGTTTGTAAAAGAGCAAAAGCCAGTAGCGGCTGTTTGCCACGCAAGTGCAGCCTTTTTAAATGTTAAAGATGCACAGGGCAATGCGCTGGTAGCTGGTAAAAAAGTAACAGGCTTTACTAACTCAGAAGAAGCCGCCGTGCAATTAACAGACGTAGTGCCATTTTTAGTTGAAGATGAACTCATTAAAAAAGGCGGCGATTATCAAAAAACCGACGACTGGGGCGTATTAGCGCTCGAAGATGGTTTAGTGATTACAGGCCAAAACCCAGCAAGTTCAGAGCTTGCTGCGAAAAAACTATTAACTAAACTAGGTTAAAATAACCCCTGTGCGCGGCGTATAACGCCGCGCTTATTAAATCGCTTTTAATAGTGAAAACATACTCCTATACTGGTACAAAACAATCCTACTAAAGCGTTTATATGCCAACTACCCCATCATCATCTTCACTGATAACCAGTACGCGATTT
>JGI24025J20009_10003656_pt1 | contig 10381 bp, 7 predicted proteins | sample Cruoilmetagenom3_FD_20009 | JGI IMG/M metagenome (IMG submission 20009) | reverse complement strand
CCTTGTTTGCATGCGCATAATTACCTCATCAAAAGGTTAGGTGCTGTTATTACTCACTCCATTTACTCACTCAATATGATTGATTTAAGTAATAAAGTGCAGGGTACCTTTAGCCTTAATAATGCCAATCCGCAGTAATACTTAATCATTTTGCGGGGCTAAACGTGTCGCTACCGGCGTTAAAATTCCTATTTAGAACTGAATAGCGATTTTTTCCTTGTTATCAACACGTTTTTTAAGCCTCAAAATAGATCACTTAATTAAGCGTATTGGTATAAGTCATTTAAAGCTGGAGCTAATTATGATCACGCAAATTGTTAAGTTTGATATTAAAGACGAGCACATCGCACAATTTAAAGCGCTACTAGAAGAAGACAAGCAAGGCGCTAAAGCCGAAACAGGTCTTATAGAGATGCGTTTATATCAGGATAAAAACGAGCCAGGCGTCTTTTTTGCTTATGAGCGTTTTGAAGATCAAAATGCAGTTGATTACCATGGCGCACAAGATTACACACAAACGTTATTAAGTGCGTTGCCTGAAATCAGCCAATCGGCGCCACAGGTCATGTTATTAGAAGAAAATACAGTGCCAGCTCCGCTGCATGAGCGTAATACAAAAGTTGTTAACCCTGAAGATGATATATGTATTGTGTTTTTTATTTTTAAGATTAAGCCAAGTTTTAAAAATAAAGTCATTGAGCGTTTCGCAACTCATGTAACGCAAACGCGCAGCCAGGAGCCTGGTAACTTAGTGTTTGATTTATATAGTATTGAAAATAACGACGATACATTAGTTGTTTATGAACATTGGCGCAGTGAATCTGCGTTGTGGGATATTCACTTTAAACAGCCGTACGCAGTAAAAACAAGCGAATTATTAGCGCAAGCAGTTGTTGGCGATATGCAGCAATATATGAGCTTCGTTAAAGAAATTTAAAGGCTTGTGTTTAACAGCATTACTTACCCCATTTAGCAAATAGTGTATTACACGCTATTTGCTTTTTTGAATAAATACCCTTCAAATTCCCTGCCGGTTTTTATAATAACTGACTATTATGTTAATTCATCGCAACGTATGTAATGTTATGTAAAGTAAGTTGAGCAAAATTTGCCAAAGTGCTTGAATTACATTCATAAATGGCAGTAATTTAGGTTAACTATGATTTGGCAAACTAAGCCAACTTTATTGGCTCTTAGCTTGGTATTGTTGAGCGGCTGTGCGGGTACGCTAAACCCTCAGCAGCGCGAGCAAGCACCCAGCGACATTGCAGCGACATGGCAACATGGTTTAGCACAAAATACACTTGCAGTAGATCAGCAATGGCTGCAAACCTTAGAAAACCCTTACATCGAAAATCTTGTTAATAAGGCACTTAATAATAATCAGGCTTTGTTGCAAAGTGCCTACGATGTACAAATACAAAAGCAGCAATTAATAATTTCAGGCTCTGCGCTTTGGCCCGATCTTGATTTATCTGCGCAAACTAGGCGCAGTAAAGACAATAGACCTGTAAGTTATGATAATGCCAGCTCCGTCACTTTAGAGCTAAGCTATGAAGTAGATGTGTGGGGTAAGTTATCTGATGCTAAACGCCAAGCAAACCTAAACTACTTGGCGCAACAAGCTAGTTTTGAGCAAGCTAAGCAGCAATTGGTGGCCGATGTTGTCACCGGCTGGTTTGATTTAGTAACCGCCCAGCAGTTACTCGATTTATATAAACGTCGAGAAGAAAACGCACAGCAAAACTTAGATATTATTGAATCGGGCTACCGCCAAGGTATTAATGAAGCACTCGATGTATATTTAGCCCGTAATGAGCTTAATAACGAGCGTACTCGTATTGCTAATCAACAAGCCACGCTTGTAAGCGCGTCGCGTTCTTTAGAGCGCTTATTAGGCGGCTACCCCAAAGGCGATATATCAGCAGAGGTTGAACTGCCTGTTTTTCTTTCGCCGATTAATACCGGTATTCCCTCTGAGCTAATTACACGCAAGCCTCAATTGCGCGCAAGCTGGTACCAGTTATTAGCAAGCGATGCAGGCCTAGCCTATGCACATAAACAGCGCTTCCCTAGTTTAAACTTATCAGCAAGTGTGAGTGATAGCACCGATAGAGTGAGCGATTTATTCTCGCCATCAAGCTTAGCGTGGTCTTTATTAGGCAGTATTTCTGCGCCAATATTTAATGGTGGCCAGCTAAAAGCAAATGAAGAAGTAGCACGCTTAAATGCACAAAAACAAGAACAAGCATATTTAGATACCTTGTACGATGCATTCAGCGATGTTGAAAACGCAATTACTCAGCAGCAATCCTTGCAAGCCAGTTATAAAAGCACGCTAGAGGCACAAGAAAACGCCCTTGCAGCAGAGCAACTGTCGTTTGAGCAGTACCAAAGCGGCTTAGTAACTTACACTACAGTGCTTGATGCCCAGTCGCGCTCTTTTGATGCGCAAAGCTCACTCATTGAAACAAAAAACCAGCTAATTGCTAACCGAATAAACCTATACGTTGCCCTTGGCGGCGATTTTAACGCCCCAACAAGCGAACCTAAGAGCAATAACGATGAAAACTAAATCAGCAAAACTTTTAATCCCAGCCGTAGTGATGGTGGCCACCATTTTAATTGTTATGTTTATTAAGGGTAATCCACCTGAAGCAAAACGTTTTGGCTCACCTCCTAAAGCCACGGTGAGCGTATCGGTAAAAAAGATTGAGCCACAAGATTACTTAATTTTTATCGATAGCTATGGCACGGTAAAGCCGCGTACTCAAAGTTTGTTAGTTGCTCAAGCATCTGGGCAAATTAATAAAGTAAGTGATGATTTTAGAGAGGGCGGTTTTTTTGAAAAAGGCGATGTACTGCTACAGCTTGACGATAGAGATCATCAAGCTGAGGTTAAATCGGCGCAGGCAGCATTACTTACTGCAGAGCAAAGTTTGTTAGAAGAAAAAGCCCGCGGCCAACAAGCAATTACTGATTGGAAGCGTTTAGGTGGCTCATCGCAAGCGAGCAGCTTAGTACTTCGCGAGCCCCAACTAGCGGCTGCACAAGCACAAGTACTTTCAGCACAAGCCGCACTTGAAAAAGCACAGCTTGATTTAGAGCGCACCCAAATTACTGCGCCTTACGCTGGGCGTGTGCTTAGTCGTAATGTAGACCTTGGCCAAGTGGTAAGCGAAAACACAGAACTTGCAACTATTTATGCCATAGACAGCGTTGAAGTGCGCTTACCAATTAAAAATAAAGACCTTTCGTATATTAGTTTGCCAGAGCAATACAGAGATGGCAGTAAAAACCAAGCCGGCTCAATCGTTAAGTTTAAATCTGACTTAGTGGGCGAGCAAACATGGCAAGGGCAAATAATACGTACTGAAGGCGCTATCGATGAAGGCGCACAGCAATTGTATATTGTTGCGCAAATAAATGACCCTTACAAAGCCACGGCTAATAACCAATACCCAATTAAAATTGGGCAATACATTACTGCGCAAATTAGCGGTAAAACAGTGCCTGATGCGTTAATAATCCCTAATAGTACTATTTACCAAGGCAGCTACGTGTATGTGGTTGAAGAGGGGCTGCTAAAGCGTAAAAACATTACGCTTGCATGGCAAAATGCTACACAAGCTATGGTAAAAACAGGCCTTAATGCAGGCGATAAGTTAGTAATTACACCGCTTGGGCAAGTAAGTTCAGGCACAGCGGTAAGCATTTTAGGCGAAACCGATACGCAAAATATGCGAGCAAAAGGCCCAAATGGCGCAGGCAAAGGTAAGCGTCCATCGCGTGAGCAGCTAGAAAAAAAAGCGCAAGAAATGGGAATTAGTGTTGAAGAGCTAATACAAAAACGCCGCGCTGCACAAGGAGATAAGCCATGATTGCTTGGTTTACAAAAAACCATGTAGCAGCCAATTTATTGCTTATTACGTTACTGCTATCGGGTTTATTTAGTTTATCGAGTCAAATACCGCTTGAGGTGTTTCCATCGTTTGAAACAGATCGCATAAGTGTAAGCGTTACTTTGCGCGGCTCAACCCCTGAGGATGTAGAGCAAGGGGTTACCATTCGAATAGAAGAAGCCGTTCAAGATTTAGAAGGTATAGAGCAAATTTCTAGCCGCTCATCAGAGGGCTCTGCGTCGGTGACCATAGAAGTAGAAAGTGGCTACGACCCGCGCGAGTTATTAGCCGATATAAAAAGCCGTGTAGATGCTATAAACACTTTTCCGGCCGATGCTGAAAAGCCTATTGTGGCGCTTGCCGAACGAAAACGCGAAGTAATAGCGGTTACCGTAGCGAGCGATTACGGTGAAAAAGAAACCTTAGAATACGCCGAGCAAGTACGCGACGATATTTTACGCCTTCCGAATGTAACGCAGGTTGAGCTAAGTGGTGTACGCGATTACGAGCTCGCCATAGAAGTAAGCCAAGATACACTACGCCAATATAATTTAACCCTTGCGCAAATATCCACTGCTGTGGCTAAGTCGAGCTCTGATATTTCGGCTGGTAATTTAAAAACAGAAGGGGGCGATGTACTTATAAGCTCAAAAGGGCAAGCTTACCGAAAAGATGAATTTGCAAACATTGTAGTTAAAAATCAGAGCGACGGTACAGTAATACGCTTAGGTGATATAGCAAACATTAATGATGACTTTGAAGAGACCCCAGTACGCACACGTTTTAACGGTAAACAGGCCGCCTTTATAGATGTATACCGCATAGGGCCGCAAAGTGCGATAGATGTCGCAGATGATGTGAAAAACTACATAGAGTCTAAGCAAAGCTCGTTACCACAAGGTTTTGAATTAAGTTACTGGGATGACGACTCTCAAGTTGTAAAAAGCCGTATTGCTACGCTAACCAGCAGCGCCCTACAAGGGGGCATTTTAGTACTGGCTTTACTAACCCTATTTTTACGCCCAGCCATCGCATTTTGGGTGTTTATTGGTATACCGGTTTCGTTTATGGGCGCATTTATTGCGATGCCTATTTTTGGTGTAACCCTTAATATTATGAGCTTATTTGGCTTTATTTTAGTACTGGGTATTGTGGTGGATGACGCCATAGTAACGGGGGAGAACGTTTATACTCATTTAAAAACCGCAGAGTCGGGCGAACAAGCTGCCATTTTAGGCACGCAAGAAGTTGCAACACCAGTTACCTTTGGGGTACTAACAACCGTAGCGGCCTTTTTACCTTTAGCGTTTATTGAAGGCGCACGGGGTGCCTTATTTGCACAAATTCCGGTGGTGGTTATTCCGGTATTACTATTCTCGTTAATTGAGTCTAAATTTGTGCTGCCAGCTCATTTAAAGTACATAAAACTACGTAATCAAAAAACAAAATCATCAAAGCTTGAAGTACTTCAGCAGCGTTTTGCAGACGGATTTGAAAGCGCTATTTTAAAATACTATCAGCCTATTTTAGCTAAAGCATTGCGCTATAAATTAGCGACGGTGAGTTTGTTTGTTGGCGTGTTTTTTATAATTTTAACTTTAATAACTAGTGGTTGGACTAAGTTTGTATTTTTTCCGCGTATCCCAAGCGAAACCGTACGAGTAACATTAACCTTGCCAACAGGCACGCCGTTTGAAGTTACCAATAAGTATGTAATGGATATGTCGCAAAAAGCGCAGTTATTGCAAGACAAATACCGCGATGAAGATACCGGCGAAAGCGTTATATTAAATATTTTAGCCTCAACCGGTGGGCGTGGTGGCGTGTCTAACTCAGGCAGTGTGCGCTTTGAAATAACCCCTGCAGAGAGCCGCGACTCAGACATTGGCTCACGTGAGCTGGTAAGTGAGTGGCGCGATTTAATAGGGATTATTCCTGGCGCCGAAAGCTTAACCTTTAGGGCAGAAATAGGACGCAGCTCAGACCCTATAGATGTGCAGTTAAGTGGTACATCGCTCGATACGTTACAAAAAATTGCCGAAAGCGTTAAAGCGCGCTTAAGTACTTACCCAACCGTATTTGATATTGCCGATAGCATGTCTGATGGTAAAGAAGAGTTGCAAATAGAGCTTACTGAGCAAGGCTTTGCTTTAGGCTTAAACCGAGTTGATGTAGCAAACCAAGTACGTAACTCGTTTTTTGGCTCGCAGGTGCAGCGTATTCAACGCGGGCGTGACGATGTGCGCGTTATGGTACGCCTACCTATTGAAGAGCGCCGCTCTGTAGCCGACTTACAAAATATACTTATTACTACGCCTACGGGCGGCTCGGTGCCACTTTCTCATGTAGCTACATTAATAGCAGGGCAAAGCCCATCTACGATTAATCGAATAGACCGCTACCGCACACTTAACGTAACTGCCGACATAGAAAAAAGCAATACCAACATGACCGCGCTGCAAGCCGACCTAACTGAGTATTTAGATGAATTAATGCAGCAATACCCAGGTGTTGATTACAAGCTAGAAGGTGAAGCTAAAGAGCAAAGAGAGTCGTTTGGCTCGCTCGCTTGGGCATTGTTATTTGTATTTTTTATTATTTACTCACTATTAGCGATACCGCTTAAATCGTACATGCAGCCAATTATTGTAATGAGCGTTATTCCGTTTGGCATGATAGGCGCTGTAATAGGGCACTGGGTTATGGGGATGGAGTTAACCATTATGAGCTTACTTGGTATGTTGGCACTTATTGGTGTGGTGGTTAACGATTCACTTGTGTTGGTCGACTTTATTAATAAAAAACGCAGTGAAGGCGGCAANATTATTGATGCGGTTAAACTTGCAGGGGCTGCACGTTTTCGCCCAGTAATGCTCACAAGTTTAACCACCTTTATTGGNTTAATGCCGCTACTATTTGAAAAGGCGACACAAGCACAGTTTTTAATTCCAATGGCAGTAAGCCTTGGCTTTGGTATTGTGTTTGCTACGTTTATTACGCTTATATTAGTGCCAGTAAACTATATGCTGATGGAGCGTTTTCAAAGCTGGTTTAGATAAATAACGAAATGTGTTCTAGGACTAAGCTGTGGTTGATTAATATCAATTGCAGCTTTTTTTTTGCTAAAAATTTATAAAGGTAATAAAGGGTATTTAAAAACAGGGGAGTAGCAAAAAATGCAAAAACAGAAAAATAAGAAAAGTGTTCCCCAAGCGTGCGGTGTCCGGCGTCAGTCCTGAAACCAGAAGGTTTCAGGGCGGAAAGCTGCGGTCTACCGTAGGCTTCTCGGTACATGCCGAGCTTGCACAATAGTAGACGAACAGAAATCCTGGTATAAAATTTATCGGCTCAGGGACTTAACCAAACTCCGGCACCCCAGGGAACAAGTTCAGTATATAAGACATAATCCATTCCTTAAACCCCAAACGTAAAAAATTGAACCGTTCGAGCAGTTTTTGCCCGCTGGTAACTCGCTATTTACTTATCATGCTACTTTTTGAGCAGGATCATACAATTAATTGGAGTTGCTTTTTATCGAGTGGTAGCATTGCCTTAACTAGCAAAGCGAAGATATAAACATGAGCGACTTACCAGATTACCAAAAAGCCCAGCTGCTTTTAGAAAAAAACGAAATTTTTGTCTCACCGGCAGAAGCGCACGGCGTAATTAGTGGATTACTAGCGTGTGGTTTAAGTATTGATGACAAAGAATACTTAGGCCTATTAAGTGATGTATTTAATGATGGCCAAGCGTTTAGCAACGACCTAAAGCAGTTTTTTGGCACCATTTATAAGCAAGTGGTAGCAAGTTTTAACGATGAAGCTTTTGCGTTCGATTTATTTTTACCAAGCGATGATGAAACACTCATCGATCAAGCCAATGGTCTCGTATCATGGGTTGCAGGGTTTATGCTTGGATTTGGTTTAAAACAAAAAGATTACGGTAAGTTATCGGCAGATGTAAAAGAAGTTATTAGTGATTTTAGCGAAATTACACGCCTAGATACCATGTTTGACGAAACCGAAGAAGACAGCCAAGCCCTGCATGAAGTGATTGAATATGTACGTGTATCGGCATTGCTTTGTTTTGCCGAGCTTGGCAAAGAAAAAGCACCTAAAAAAACACTACATTAATCTAAATAAAACGGGTTGTTAAAGCATGGTTGAAATACAAAAGTCAGAATTTAAAGCACGCCGTGAGCGTTTACTTGCGAAAATGGATGCAAATAGTGTGGCCATTATTCCTGCGGCCAGTGAAGTAACGCGTAGCCGCGATACTGAATATGCATTTAGACAAGACAGCGACTTTTTTTACTTAACCGGCTTTAACGAACCCGATGCCGTTTTAGTGCTGTGTAATAACAGCGATACGCCAAGTACGTTATTTTGTCTTGATAAAGATAAACTGGCCGAAATTTGGCACGGCCGCAGAATTGGCTTCGAAAAAGCTAAAAATGAGTACTTATTCGACGAAACTTACGCATTAAGTGAGCTAACTGAACAATTATTAGATTTGGTTAACGGTCAGCAGATTTTATTTTATGCACAAGGCGCTTACCCAAGTTTTGATACTAAAGTATTTACCTTGTTAAACACACTTCGCAGCGCGCCTAAAAAAGGCTATCAGGCACCGAGTACGATAAAAGATGTGCGTGGTCTTATTCACGAAATGCGTTTGTTTAAATCGCCAAGCGAAGTAAACATTATGCGTGAAGGCTGCGAAATAAGTGCCCGTGGGCATATGCGCGCAATGCGTTATTCACACCCTGGTGCTACTGAGTTTCAGCTAGAGGCAGAGCTGCATCATCATTATGCAATGAACGGAGCCCCGCATCCTGCGTACGGCACCATTGTTGGTAGTGGCGATAACGCTAATATTTTGCACTACACGCAAAATAGCGATGTGCTAAAAGGTGGCGATCTAGTATTAATTGACTCAGGGTGTGAGTTACAAGGTTACGCTGCCGATATTACGCGTACCTTTCCGGTTAATGGCAAGTTTAGCGAACCTCAAGCTGCGCTTTATAACATTGTACTTAAAGCGCAAGAAGTGGCCTTTGAAGAAGTTAAACCCGGCGGCTTTATGTCGCATGCCAATAAACGTGCAATGGAAGTAATGACTCAAGGTTTACTTGATTTAGGTATTTTAACCGGCGACTTTGATGAGTTAATGGCAAAAGGTGCCTGTAAAGAATATTACATGCACGGCCTTGGCCACTGGTTAGGCCTTGATGTGCACGATGTAGGCGATTACAAACAAAACAACGTTGAGCGCGCATTTGAGCCAGGCATGGTTTTAACCATAGAGCCTGGGCTTTACATTAGTGAAGATTCAAACGCACCGCAGCAATATAAAGGCATTGGTATTCGTATCGAAGATAATTTACTTATTACTGAGTCAGGGCATGAAAACCTCACCCTGAGTGTGCCTAAAACCATAAACGATATAGAAGCACTTATGCAAAGTGCAAAAAGCGCATAAGCTTGGAGAAATAAAGTGGCTAAGCAGTTTGATGTCGTTGTTATTGGGGGCGGGCTTGCAGGGGCAAGTTGTGCGCTAAGCATTGCTAAAACAAACCCTTCACTCACTATTGCGGTAGTAGAAGCAAACCAAGTAACGGGTGATTACCACCCAAGTTTTGACGACAGAAGTATTGCCCTTGCACAGCAATCGGTTGAGTATTTACAGCAGTTAAATTTATTTGAGCCAAGTGCGCCATACACAGCAGCAATAAAAAAAGTAAGCGTGTCGGATCGTGGTCACTTTGGTAAAGCACATATTAGTTGCGACGAGTTTGCTAAACCGTCATTAGGCTACGTGGTTGAGGTAAACCCGTTTGGCCGCGCACTGTATCAGCGTTTAACGCAAGCGAGTATTGCACTTTATTGCCCCGATAGCGTAAGCGCTATTAAGCAAAGCCTAAACAGTAATGAAGTTACTTTACAAAGCGGCGAGCAACTTAATACTAAGCTACTGGTTATTGCCGATGGTGCGCAATCTCCAACCCGTAACTTACTGGGTTTAGGCTTTAATACTCAGCCCTATGAACAAGGCGCTATTATAGCCAATGTTGAAGTAGCAGGCGGGCATAATAATCATGCGTATGAGCGCTTTACCGAGCACGGCCCGATGGCACTTTTACCAATGAGCAATAGCCGTTATTCATTAGTGTGGTGCATGAAGCAACAGCACGTTGAGCAGCATACAGCCTTAAACGAAAATGATTTTTTAAACGCACTGCAGAGTGCATTTGGTTACCGGGCAGGGCAATTTACAAAAGTGGGCACACGCACAAGCTACCCGCTAGTATATGGCCAAGCTGAATCATTAACAGCGCATCGTACGGTAGTCATTGGTAACGCTGCTCATGCTATTCATCCCATTGCAGGGCAGGGCTTTAATTTAGGCCTGCGTGATGTACAAGTACTTAGTAATTTAATTGCAACAAGTAAAAACGAGTTAGGCAGTTATGCGTTTAC
>JGI24025J20009_10003654_pt1 | contig 10386 bp, 12 predicted proteins | sample Cruoilmetagenom3_FD_20009 | JGI IMG/M metagenome (IMG submission 20009) | reverse complement strand
GGACCGCGAACCATAGCCGGTGTTCCCTCCCGGAGAGGGCAAAGACCATCGAGAGGATCGACCCCAGGATGAGAAGGACCTCCAGCACATGATGATCTGTATAGCCGAAACAGGACCTTGCAACATGTACCGGCGCTATCGCCAGCATGAAGGCAGAGAGCAACGCCACCCGGCGGCCGAATAGCTCCCTGGCCAGGAGGTAAATGATAAGAACCGTCGCGGCTCCGAGGATCGGCGGCACCAGAGCACTTACTAGTTCTACAGAAGGCTGGTCTCTCGCGCTGGCTGCCAGAGCGATCCCTGCGATCAGCTGATCGAAGAGAGGAGGCCACATCAGATCCAGGCCGTGGGGGTAGTTGAGATAGGAGTCAAACCAGAGCGTGTGAGGAAAATTATCGACGGTGTAAAGGATCCGGCGCATGTGATAGAAGGAATCGTAACCGTAAAAGAGGATATTACCGTCAACTAGCGCGTTTCTCGCGGGCGCCATTCTCGATAGGAAGGCCAGAATAAACGCCGCCAGAACACCCCATAACTCGTACGGTCTCTTCTTGTCCATAACCTGCAACCCCACCCACATCTACAACGAGTAAATCCTCCCTCCGGTCGGATTTACACTTTATGTCATATATATGATCCATATGATCCGCGGTGTTCCCCGGCAGGCCCGCCCGGGTTGAAAAACTATTTAGTAGGGGGTGATCACTCTCATGCGGTTAGACCAATGCGAGAAAGAGAACCAATACCACCGGGATCCGACCTCTGGGTGATCTCCGCTCTGGGCAGAGACCGGCCGGGGATCATACGTGACCTTCTGGAGACGCCCGCAAAGATGAACGTCAATATCGTGGACTTGGATCAGAGGATTCTCCGCGATCTCTTCACCATGTCTCTGGTGGCAGACCTGGAGAAGGCCACCGCGACCCCGGAGGTGCTGGAGCAACAGCTCCAGGAACGGGCCCGTTCTCTGGAGGTGGAGATAAGTCTCCGTCCCCTGGGTCGGTACGGTGGCCGGCAGAAGTCCAGAAAAGATCTCCAGGTGGTAACCATACTTGCCAGAGATCGGGTGGGGATCATCTACAGCGTGGCCTCGGCCGCGGCAGATCGGGGTATCAACATCGAGAAGGCTTCGGTCACCGCCAGAGGCGAGCTGATATCCATCGAGTTCATGATGGCCTTTCCCGAAAAAGACGCTGACCAGGCACGAGAGATGCTGCGGTCCGACTGCGAGAAACTGGGTCTGGACGTGGTGGTGCAGGATCTGGACAAGTTCAGGAAGGAGAAGCGTCTCATCGTCTTCGATATGGACTCCACGATAGTCGACTTCGAGACCATAAACGAGATGGCTCAGTTCGCGGGCGTGGACGACGAGGTCAGAGAGATAACCGAACAGGCCATGAGGGGCGAGCTGGACTTCGAGGCGGCTCTGAGGAGGAGGGTACGCCTCTTGAAGGGAACACCGGTCAGCTACCTGGAAGAGATAGTCGAGAACATGCAGTTCACCCCAGGTTCCGAGGAGTTGATCCATCACCTCAAGCAGATGGGGTACAAGATAGCTCTGATAAGCGGCGGTTTCACATACTTCACAGACATGCTCAAGGAGAGGCTGGGCTTCGACTACACCTTCGCCAACGAGCTGGAGGTGGAGGATGGGGTGCTTACCGGTGAGATCAATGGAGACATAATCGACGCCACGGCCAAGGGACGGATCGTCAACCGCCTCGCCGAGCTGGAGAATATCAGCCCTGACAGCATAGTAGCCGTGGGCGACGGGGCCAACGACTGCTTAATGATCCAGAACGCCGGTCTGGGCGTGGCCTTCAATGCTAAGGATATCCTGAGGCGGGTCTCAGACGGCAGCCTCTCCAGGGAGAACCTCCTGGGCCTCTTGAACCTCCTGGGACTTGCCGATAGAGGAATGGACCGGTGGTGAGAGGGCAGAATTCGCCCGGGGATACTCCTCCATCCAGCTCGGATAAGAAAGATCGAGCTATTCTCTGAGAGGTGCTGAGCGAAGAGTGATAGCCGAAAAAGCATTTATACTTGGTTTGTCCTAGGGACTCTGATTTATCGCTTATTACCGTTGGAGGATCGAATGACGTGACAACTGTTTATGATGTACCTCCCAATAAACTCATAGACGCAGTAGCAGATGAGCTAAAGACCAGCGACATGATTGAACCCCCCGAGTGGTCAAGATACGTGAAGACCGGTGTCCACAAAGTGATGCCTCCCGTCAACCCCGACTGGTGGTACGTGAGAAGCGCCTCGGTGCTTCGCCGTATATACCTTGACGGACCCGTAGGTGTATCCCGTCTCAGGACCTTTTACGGAGGAAAGTACCGGAGGACCACCGCAGGCTCGAGCTTCGTCAAAGGAAGCGGATCCATACTGAGAGAGGTTCTGCAACAGCTCGAAAAGGCAGGATACGTGAAGAAGATAAAGAAAGGAAGGACGATAACTCCCACGGGCCAATCTTTCTTGGACAACACCGCCCACCAAGTCAAGTTGGTACTTCAAGAGTCGGTTCCAGAACTCGAGAGGTATTAGAAGATGGGAACGGACGATGAGCTTGCCGATCTGAGACGCAGGAAGCTGGAGGAGCTTCAGAGGCAGCAGACAGAGTCTCAGATGTACGCTTCCCAACAGGTCCAGCAAGAACAGATGCAGCAAGAGCTGGAAGCCCGCAAACAGGCTGTTCTGAGACGCATCTTGACGCCGGAGGCCAGGGAACGGCTGAGCAGCATACGCATGACACGACCCGAGTTTGTGGACCAGATCGAGGCGCAGTTGGTGATGCTGGCCCAGGGCGGTCGGCTACAGAGTGCTATCACCGACGAGCAGCTCAAGGCCATACTCAGGCAGGCTCAGCCTAAGAAACGGGAGATCTCCATTACGAGACGATGAGGAAATCCTCCCGTCGGCCGGATTCGCTCAGAGTATACAATGAAAATCTCGGTTCTCTTCAGTGGTGGTAAGGACAGCGCGCTCGCCTCGATCCTCCTGGAGCCTTTCTTCGAGGTGGAGCTGGTAACTTTCGGTTACGATCAAGGCACCTCCTGGAAAGCAGGCGAAGAGGCAGCGAAGGTGCTGGAAATCCCGCATCGGACGGTCCTCTTCGAGAAAGACGTTCTGGATAGGGCGATGACTATGCTCCTGGCCGCGGGTTATCCCGGTGATGCCTTGAACTATGTTCACCAACAGGCTGTAGAGATCCTGGCGCAGGAGTGCGATTTCGTGGCGGACGGAACGAAGAGAGAAGATCGGGCCCCCATGATGGGTCCCGACGAGATCCGCAGCCTGGAGGACCGGCTGGAAGCCCACTATATCAGGCCCTTGGCCGGTTACGGGAGCAAGACTATAAACGCTCTCGCCTCGCGCTTCCTGGAGTTTGAGGTGCTCCCCAGCGAGCTTTATCCTGCCTCCGACTTCGAGGTGGGGCTGAGGCTGGCACTGGAAGAATTGAAGGGACAGGACACGGTGACAAAAATATTTCCTGCCGATCACAAACACTCTAAAATTATCAGGAGGAAGGTCCTTGAGTAATAGATCAAAAGGCAAGAAGATCAGGTTTGCTAAAGCGTTCAGACAGAACAGGAGAGTTCCGGGTTGGGTGATTATGAAGACCATGCGAGGCGTGGTAAATCATCCCAAGAGACGCCATTGGAGGCGGAGTAGTATAGAGTAAGAGAGTAAGGTGTTCAGAGATGGAAGTAGAACAGGTATACACCATCCCCCTGAGGGCGGTGAAGAAGACCCCCCGATGGAAGAGGAGCAAGAGAGCGATCGTCGAGGTCAGAGACTACCTGGCCAGACACATGAAGACGCCTCCGGAGAAGATAAAGCTCGATCGTAGCCTCAACGAGATGATCTGGTCCAGGGGCAGCCAGAAGCCACCGCAAAAGATTAGGGTGAGGGCGGTCAAGTTCGAGGATGGCGGGGTTGAAGCAGAGTTTGCAGGCGAACGACGGAGATAGACGTCTGAATATAGTAGGAAGCCCGGTCGTGGGCGTCTTTGCCAGGTGCACCGAGAATGTCTTGCTGGTCCCACCGGTGACCAGGCCGGAGGTGATCGAGGTTTTGGAAGGGTATCTAAATGTGACGTCGGTCACCACCTGGATGGGAGGAAGCTCGGTCTTGGGGTCTCTGATCTGCGGGAACAGCACCGGGTTCGTGCTGACCTCCAGGGCCAGCGTGAAAGATATGGAGGACCTGGTTCCTTACGGCAGGGTGGCCAGGCTTCCGGGCAAGATCAGCGCTGCGGGTAACGTCATACTGGCCAACGACAGCGCCGCTTTGGCTCACCCAGGCCTATCCGCCAGGGCCTGTGAAGTCGTCTCCAAGACCCTGGGGGTGCCGGTAAGAAGAGGAACCATCGGGGGTCTCAAGACGGTGGGCATGACCGCGGTGGCCACCAACCAGGGCGTTCTGGTCCATCCCAGGCTGACCGAGACCGAGCTCGCCGATCTGGAAGATCTGTTCGAGCTTCCCGTGGACGTGGGCACGGTCAACTTCGGGTCACCTCTGGTAGGATCGGGGATACTGGCCAACAGCAAGGGGTACGTAGCAGGCGAAGAGACCACCGGTCCGGAGCTGGGCCGCATCGAAGACGCACTGGGTTTTGTGGGGTAGTCTTATGAGTGAGTTTGAGATCCAGGGAAAGTTTAAGGTTGGAAACGTCTGGCAGAAATTCTCCAAGGTCCTTGAGAGCCAGAACGAGAAGAACGCCGTAGAGAAGGTCTTATCGCTCCTGGGGAGCGAGCAAGGCGTAAAGAGAAACTTCATAAAGATAGATGAGGTGAAACCTCTTGACTGAGGCTCCCGGCGAAGAGGAGATTGGGCAGCTGCTGCAGGCTCGGCAGCAGTACCAGGCCGAGGCCGAGGCCATCGTCCGTCAGCTGGGGTTGATCCAGCTATCTACCGAAGGCTGCGAGAAGGCTCTCAGCACCATAAAGGCCATGGAATCTGCAGAAGAAGGCCAGAAGATGCTGGTCTCCATCGGAGAGGGCTCTTTCATCCGCGCCCGGATCGAGTCCAGGGACAAGGTGATCCTGGGCGTCGGTGCCGGGGTGAGCATCGAGAAGACCACCTCCGAGGCCGAAGAGGACCTGACTGCCAGGAAAGCCCAGCTGGTCGAGGGGGCCAATAAGCTGAACGAGACCCTCATGAAGATCGATCAAGAGATGACAAAGGTCCAGTCCGTGCTCTCCGAGTACGAGAGAAAAGCTGCCGCCGGGAGCGAGATGGTTGTTTAATAGGTTCAAGGAAAGACTTGCCGGTTTCAAGCAAGCCGTAACCGGCAAGATCGAGGAAAAGACCGAGACGATCGAAGAAGATATGGCCATGCCAGAGGCGGAAGCGGATACTGCAAAAGCGAGTCGTTTGGGCCTGGCTTCGAGGGCCAAGTCTCTGATATTTGAGCAGGTGGTGGTTCTGGACGAGAAGGACCTGGAAGATCCCCTCTGGGAGCTGGAACTCGCCCTATTGGAGAGCGACGTGGCGCTGCCCGTGGCAGAGGAGATCGTCAGCTCTATCAAAGAAGATCTGGTGGGCCAAAAGAAGAAGGTCCTGGCAGATACGGGAAGCATAGCCGAGGAGGCCCTGAGGTCGGCTCTGCTGAAGGTTCTCTCCGAGAACACCTTCGACATCGACGAGTACATAGAGAACGCCAAAAAGCCGGTGAAGATAGTCTTCGTAGGGGTGAACGGGACGGGTAAGACCACCAGCATCTCCAAGGTGGCCAGGTACCTCATGGACCGGGAGTACTCGGTGGTAATTGCTGCAGGAGATACCTTCAGAGCAGGGGCCATAGAGCAGATCGAGGTTCATGCCAACAACCTGGGGGTCAGGCTGATAAAGCACAAGACCGGCGGGGACCCGGCAGCGGTGATCTTTGACGCCGTAGAGTATGCCAAGGCTCACCACAAGGACGTGGTTCTGGCCGATACCGCAGGAAGGCTGCACACCAACATCAACCTGATGGACCAGATGAAGAAGATCGTAAGGGTGACGAAGCCGGACCTGTTGATCTTTGTGGACGAGGCCATAGCCGGAAACGATGCCGTGGAGAGGGCCAGGCAGTTCAACGAGACGGTGCCCATAGAGGGGACCATCCTCACCAAGACCGACGCCGACGCCAAAGGCGGCGCCGCCATATCTATCGCCCACATAACCGGCAAGCCTGTATTGTTCCTGGGCACAGGACAGGACTATCCAGACCTGGTCAAGTTCGATCCGGATTGGCTGGTGGACAGGCTGCTGGGGTCCTGACCGGTCCGTCGAGGGTCGAGAGCGCTCTCGATTACGGCTCCACGTCATAGGATATGTCTATGGGCAGGCCTCCGCTCTCGTGGATGGCCCTGGCCCGGCGCAGGTATTCTCTGACGATCACCGGGAAGGATCTTGCCTCCAGGTACCTCAGGCCCAGCTGTTCTGCCCACCTCTGGACGCCGAGGTCCTGGGATATCACCGCCGCGTTGAGCTCTTTCGCCAGGAGGAGAACATCTATGTCGGGGGCGCTGTCCAGGATCCCATAACGCAGGGCGTTTCTGTACTTCTCCCTGAACTTCCGTATCACGCTCCCTATCACTTCTCTCTCTATCTCGTCTTTCATCTTCCCGAGGTCGCCCTCCGAAGAGCTCAGCTCGATGCACCTGGAGACCGACTCCCAGACGGCCTCTTCGGCCACGTTCATGCCTTTGTTCATCCTGGATCGCATGTAGTCGACGTAATCGTAGAATATCTTGGAGGGGATCTTCACCTCGTACCGGTCGGGGGTCATCTTGATGAGCCAGGTGTCCGCCTTGATCAAGACCGTCTTGTCGCACTCGTTGTGTCTCACGAAGTCCCTGATCTCGTTGAAGACCGAAGGGTAAGGGACGTAGCAGCTGATCCCCAGATGGAGCCTGGCCTCGGCGACACAGTCCAGTATGGCGCTCATACCCTCACATACTGTGGTGCAACCTTCCTTCTCCCAGGCCATGGAATCGGTCAGGGCGGTGGTATCCAGCACAAACCTCTGGCGCAACATCGGGATGGTTTATGTAACAAGTGATATAAGACGACTTCTGACCTTCACCGTATCTAAGGATTTAAGAGCCTGGTCATATGCATCAGGTCTCTCGAGAGGGCGATTGAGTTGACGACGACGAGTTTGGATCCCCTGATCTTTTCATTGAGCAGGATAGAGAACCTGATGTACAGGGTGAGCTTCGATCCCCTGGAGATGACGGGCAGAATTATCACCAACTCGTCTGTGGTGGACCTGGAGATGCTCGACCCCACCCTGAGGATCTTCTGGGAGGCGATGGAGAGCGGGCTTTCCGTCAGCCCCCTCGTCAAGGTCGAGAGCTGTGGCAGGCGGGCCAGGATCTATACCGCCTGCAGCATCACCATCGATGGCGTTCTCCTCAAGAGCGGAGTCCCGATGAGGCCGAAGGGTGGCGGGGTGATCGAGGTGGTGGAGAGGGAACCTGTGAGGTTCACGGACGTATTGATGTACTGGGCCACCACCATCGATCCCATAGACGTCTTGATATCTCAGGAGCTGACCTGCGTTGTCCGCATGATGCAGACCGGGAACGGCCGGATACTGGGCAACCTCCAGGAGGCGCCCATGCTGGCCAGAGAGACGATAGAAGAGGTCCTGGAGGTCCTGGCAGAGGCGGAGTTCGCCGGGGTGCTGGAGATGGGCGAACCCAACATGGACGTGCTGGGGGTTTCTGTGGAGAGGGATCGGTTGGGCATAGCCCTGGTAGGGGGTACCAACATCATAGCTGCGGCGGTAGAGCAGGGGATGAAGATCGAGACCGAGTCCATAAGCGGTCTGACCGATGTGAGCGAGATGAGACATATCGAGGAGCTGGTGTGAGGCGCTGGCGTGAAGAACTACGAGGTTGCGCGCATACTCTGGGAGATGGGTGACCTTCTGGAGCTGAGGGACGGGAACCGGTTCAAGGTCGTGGCCTACCGGAAGGCAGCCAGGTCTGCGGAGACGATGAAAGACGATATCGAAGAGGTCTGGCGGGAGGGCAAGCTGGAGAACATACCAGGAGTAGGCAAGGCCATCGCAAAGAAGATCGAAGAGTACCTGGAAACAGACAAGATGGAGACCCGTGACCGGCTGGTAGAAGAAACGCCTGCCGGTCTGGTCGAGCTCATCTTGATCTCCGGTCTTGGTCCGAAGACGATCTCCCTGCTCCACAAGAAGCTGGGGGTCTCTAGCATAGACGAGCTGGAAAAAGCGGCCCGGGAACACAAGGTCCGACGTCTGCCCAGGATGGGGGCCACCTCGGAGGCCAATATCCTCAAGGCTATCGAGAGGTACAAGAAGCGGAGTTCTCGGATACCTCTGAACGTGGCGGTCCCCATCGTCGAGGAGGTTCTGGTCTACCTGAAAGGCATAGAAGGGGTGGAGAGACTCTCGACCGCGGGCAGCTTCCGGCGGGGTCGGGAGACCGTCGGCGATATCGACGTTCTGGCCACGTCGTCCCGGCCGGAGGATGTCATGAGGGCCTTCGTGAAGATGCCCATGGTCGAGGATGTCCTGGTCAAGGGGTCCACCAAGACCAGCGTGATCGTGAACGAGACGGTGCAGGTGGACCTGAGGATCGTGGATTCCAGGTCTTTCGGGACGGTCCTCCAGTACTTCACAGGTTCCAAGGATCACAACGTCAAGCTGAGAGGGATCGCACTCCAGAAGGGTTACTCTCTGAGCGAGTACTCTCTGACCAGGCTGGGTGACCAGAAGGAGCTATTCTTCGAGCGGGAGGAGGACGTCTACACCCGGCTGGGTCTGCCGTACATACCGCCGGAGATCCGGGAGGACGAAGGAGAGATCGAGGCGGCGGTGGCGGACGCCCTCCCAGAATTGATCGAGTGCTCAGAGATCAGAGGCGACCTGCACGTGCACAGCGACTGGTCGGACGGCCGGAACTCCATCGAGGAGATGACGGAGGCGGCAAAAGCCGCGGGCTACGAGTACATCGCCATCTGCGATCACTCTCCCGGGCTGAGCATAGCGGGTGGTCTCTCCGAGGAGCGCCTCTTCGAGAAGATCGAGTTCGTCCGGGAGCTGAACGAGTCTCTGGAGAAGATCACCGTCCTGGCAGGAACGGAGGTGGACATTCGCGCCGACGGCAGGCTCGACTACTCGGACGAGGTCCTGGCGCGGTGCGACGTCGTCGTGGCAGCCATCCACTCGGCGCGTAACCAGAAGTCAAGGACGATGACCAACCGGATCATAACCGCCGTGGAAAACGAGAACGTAGACATAATAGCCCATCCCACGGGAAGGATAATCGGGGTGCGTGAACCCTATGATGTGGATATGGAGGCGGTTTTGGAGGCTGCGGCCCGGACCGGCACCGTCATGGAGATCAACGCCTATCCCGCCCGTTTGGACCTGAACGACCGCTGGGCCCGGATATGCAAGGAGATGGGGGTGAAGCTGGCCATAAATACCGACGCCCATAGTGTTCAGGGCCTGGACGTGATGAAGTACGGGGTGAAAACCGCGCGGCGGGGGTGGCTGGAGAAGGGGGATGTGGTGAACACGCTGGGTCTCAGGGATCTGATGGAGATCTTCCGGACTTGAGTTGGGAAGACGCGGCGGCCGGGCACGGGTTCCAGGTGGCGAAGGTGAGCGAGCTTGGGCGGGTCGGTATGTGGTGCTGAGGATAAAAGACGAAGCATAAGTTACGTGTTATCAAGAGCTTCTTGGCCGAAGGTCTCGATGTGAAACTTGATTGCGGATTTCACGTCTGCTAGAGCATCCTCGTAGGTGTTGCCCTCTCCGACCACGACGCCCTTAAGGCCAAGAGGGTAAGCTACGTAGCCCTCGGCGTGCTTCTCGACTATTATCTTAATCTGCTGGATGGGCATGATACGGTCAATGATGGTCTCTACGAAAATAAATCTATGCCTTGAGCCTATCATGGAGATCGAATCCAATTCATGCTCGCTAGATATCAATGACTGTTGATCCCGAGGACAAAAGTTGCGGGCGTCTGGGAGTCTATAAACACTGGCATGGATATGGTTCTCGAAGAGTTCGACCTTCGGCGCGAGGCCCTAAAGGCAAAGGTGAGTGAGCTGGGGCGGATCACTATGTGGTGCGAATCCATTTGTGACCGGTTAAGCTCTCCATTCGTTCATTAATCTTTTCCGATTGACGTTCGGGTCAAGTGCTTGACTTTGATAGACTTCGAATAGATCCATACGACTGGCATCAGGACTTCGCGTCTTCGCGTGAATAAGAAAGTAGGGGGCACGCGAAGCATATTGGTGATCGGTTAAGGATTTTGAGTCACATAATCGACCTATTTTTCACACGATTTATGCGTCATAGAAATGACGCCCACTCTGAAAAGGAGCATACATCGCCCC
>JGI24025J20009_10003653_pt1 | contig 10386 bp, 8 predicted proteins | sample Cruoilmetagenom3_FD_20009 | JGI IMG/M metagenome (IMG submission 20009) | reverse complement strand
TTTGACAGTGGCTCGGGTACCGACCGGGGCAAAAATGGGTGTGGGGATATCGCCATGGGGTGTACTAAAAACCCCGGCGCGTGCATGGCCGTCCTGGGCAATCAGGTCAAATTTAAATTGTGTGTCTGCCATATATTTTTCCAATATTCTTGATTTCATTTTGCAAGTTTAGATTATACCTTAGAGCAAAATGGTTACTGCAATAACTTTAAGAGATTACACCATTGAGAAATTTCTTTATTGGTGAAGTGAAATTTTTTGTGATTGACGGAAAATGAAAAATACTTGACAAATTCAAAATCATTTATTATATTAGAAGGAGAACGTTCGCCTAAATAAGATAGGTGCCATCATTGCTAAACAAGTTACACTTAAAATGGTAGCTAATAAAGCTGTTGTTTCTTACCAGACAGTCTCCAAGGTAATTAACAACAAAGCGACTGTTTCACCTGAAACAGAAGAACGAGTCATGGATGCTGTCAGAAAATTAGGCTATACTCCAAATCACACAGCTAAAAGTTTGCGTTTGCGGCGCACAAAAACAATCGGTTACTCCTGGGAACCTTCACCACCCGATCAGACCAACCCCATTCTTGATGAATTTTTACAGAGCATGTTCAGGACTGTAGAGGTTTATGGTTATTACTTGCTTTGTTTTCCTTTTCATCATGAAGAGCAAAAACAAGTCGAAACCTATCGTTCATTATACGAAGCAGGTAGGGTTGATGGTTTTATTTTGTCTCGTGTAAATTATGGTGATCCTTGTGTTAATAGTCTACTGGAAAGTGAAGTTCCATTTATGGCTTTTGGTCGGCCTGCGGACGATTCATTTTTTCCATATATTGATGTTGACGGCGCCCTGGGAATTAAAAAGGCAACTGAACATTTGTTGAATCTGGGTCATACAAAAATAGGCGTATTAGCCTGGCCAGAAGATTCAAGAGTGGGAAATAATCGTATGGAAGGTTATTTTTCTGCAATGAATGAGGCGGGTATTGTAGTCGATGATGATTGGATCAAGCGTGGTGAGGGTAATTATGATACTGGAAACTGGTTGACAGCCAATTTGCTTGAATTGCAAGGGGAAAAGACTCCAACAGCAATTATTGCCATGAACGATCTTATGGCAATTGGTGCAATGACAGCGATCCGAAGTAAAGGCTTTGAGCCAGGTCGTGACGTTGCGGTCACAGGTTTTGACGATACACCTACTGCACGCTTTCTCAATCCCCCATTGACTACTTTACGGCAGCCTGTCACAGAAATAGGTAAAAATTTAATGATTCGGTTTATAAAATACCTTGAAACAGATCGCTATATTGAACCGGTATGTGAGTTAGTACCTCCTGAACTTGTCATACGTGAATCCACAACAGGAACGCGAAGATAAAACCAACTTTAGTAGAAAGGGAAATCCATATAACAATAAAGTAACNCTAAAAATGAATGATCAGGTTATCTGTTTGATTATAATTGCAGATAACCCCCAAAAATCAACCATTTCAAAGTTGATTTTGGAAATATTTTGGAGCAAATGAAATAAGGAGAAAAAATGAAGAAATACCTAAGTCTGATAACAATTATTGTTGTCTTTGCATTAGCCTTGACAGCCTGTGCGGGTCCTACCGAGCCAGAAACACCAGAAGAGACAGAAGCACCTGCAGAGGGCGCATGTCCTTTGGAAGTGGAAGAAGGCGCAGTTATTACCTTCTCCGGCTGGGGAGATGAAGCTGAGCAGCAAATCTACCGTGATAGTATTGAGCGGTTAAAATCTGTTTGTCCAAGTGTGACAGTCAATTACACACCTATTCCAGCTGACTTTCAAACCAAAATGAAGGCTCAAATGGCTGGCGGAACAGCTCCTGATGTCTTCTATGTTGACGATCAGTTGATGACTGCTTTTGCACCGACTGGACAGCTCCTGGCTCTTGATGATCTGATGGCTGAAGCTGGTGTCAGCACTGATGATTTTATTTCATCTCTGATGACTATCTACATTAACAACGGTCAAACCTATGCCCTGCCTAAGGACTGGGGTACGCTTGGTTTGGTTTACATCCCAGCAGCCTTTGAAGATGCGGGTATTGATGAACCCACTGAGGATTGGACCTGGGAAGATATGCGGAATGCAGCCAACACCATCGCTGAAAAAGGAAACTATGCTGGCTATTGTATGGGTCCTGATTGGGCTCGTTTCTTACCCTTTGTGACTTCAAACGGTGGCACTTTCACAAACGAGGATTTTACAACCGCCACGCTGGATTCCCCTGAAGTTATGGAAGCAGCGCAATTCATTGCCGATATGTTTGAAGAAGGCAGCCTGGTTCGCCCTGCAGATCTTAGCACGGGCTGGTGTGGTGAAGCAATTGGCCTGGAAAAAGTTGCTATGACACTTGAGGGTGGCTGGATGGTTAACACAATGAAGAACACTTACCCAGATGTGACATGGAAAGCCAAGTTGATCCCGGCAGGTGATGATAACCGATCTGATGTGATATTCGTGAACGGTATTGGGATCAATGCTGCAACAGAATACCCACGTGCTGCTGCTGCTTTTCTATTTTATGTCACTGGTGCTGAGAACCAGGCTGAAATTGTTAAGACAGGTTTTGCATACAGCACCCATCCCGAACAAGCAGATTTGATCGTCGATGAAAACGACAAGGCAATCGCCCAGGGTGGTCTCCTGCCCGATTCTATTGTCGCTTATTGGGGTCCCAACACAGGTACTGTCAATGGAGTTGTATCTCAGGCGTTAGAGCGAGTGTTCCTGAAAGATCAAAACGTTGAAGACGCATTCTTGCAAGCGCAAGAAGAGGCGCAAACTGCCCTTTCAGAATAAATTTCCACAGTGATTTTTATTATGGAAATATTGTAAGAGTCTACTGCAAAAAGGGGGGGCTCTGTTTGAAAGTGGGGCGTCTCGTGTCATTTTTATGTTTTTTTGATGGTTCAATCCCATAAAACGCGTAAAATTCGATATATTTGTGGGGCATCAAATTAGCTATTTCGCAGAAATTGGGGTTTTTTCAGTGGAGTCTTGTAATGTATGAAAACCGTGTTCCTTCATGAGAATGAGGGAGCACGGGTAACTGATTTTTAATTATTTTTACTAACGAGGTGTGGTATGGAAAAAACAGTAAAAAAGACGACTCGTGAAGGACTGATACTAGCGCTGATAACTTTTTTTGGTGTGATGTTCATCATTGTCATTATTGCTTTAATCAATGCCCCTACGATGGGCGGATCACGAGTAATGGCCTCGATCACAACCTATCTTGAAGAAGTAAAGGCAACAGGTATACCTTTTATCATTGTTATTGCCGTCTTGGCAGCTATACTCGGTGTTATATTAGCACGAGAAATTTATAAAGTTTGGCCAAATCAAAAAAAACGGAAGGAATTCCTAACCGGATATGCTTTTCTTGCGCCATATCTTATTGTGACGCTCCTTTTCACAGTTGGCGTCATCTTTTTCGCGTTTTATATTTCTTTCACAAATTATAATATTTTTACAAGGCCAACCTGGGCGGGTCTATCTAATTATGCTGAAGCTTTTGCAGGCTTCACAGATTCGACAAAAAGAGATTTTCTCCAAGCACTTTATAATGTGTTCTGGTATTCCTTGATTGTTGTACCTATTCAAACCTTCCTGGCAATCCTGATGGCAAATTTACTTAATCAACCTGTCAAATTTAAGCGATTCTTTAGGACGATATTTTATGCACCAAGTGTGACATCGTCTGTGGTCATTACCTTAATTTTCGTCTGGCTTTATTTAAAAGGAGGTTATATCAATTTCTTTTTACAAACCTTCTTGGGTTGGTTTTCGATTGATTTCCAGGGCATAAACTGGTTAGGAGATCCCCGTGGGTTGATACAATTGGTTGTTGAGGCTTTTGGCGGCGAAATACCCTCCACACAGTGGTATTTGCGAGGGCCCAGTATCGCTTGGATGGCTATTATGTTTCAGAACATTTTCACAACCGTTCCAACTTATATGATCATGTTTTTGGCCGCCTTACAGGATTTAAACCCAGCGCTTTATGAATCTGCCAGTATTGAGGGGGCTTCTAAAAGTCAAATGTTCTGGAAAATCACGCTGCCTTTGCTCCGGCCAATTATCTTACTTGTCACTGTTCTGGGAACAATTGGAACCCTTCAGGTGTTCGACCAGGTTTACCTTGCAACAGGTGGGGGCCCTTTAAAAACATCTCTGACCCCGGTATTCCTGGTTTACCAGGAAGCACTTGGTGTAACTGGACCAATCAACATGGGATATGCTTCCGCTTTGGCGTTCATCTTAGCTTTGATCATTTTTATGTTGACATTTGTCCAACGGCGAGTTCTGACGGAAGGTACTGAACAATATTAGGAGAATTGATATGAAAGCAAATGCTTTAAAGAAAACCACAACTTCTGGCAAGCAAAAACAAACCGGCTATAAAACCAAAAATGCAATTAAAACTACTCTCCATTACATCCTGCTAATTATCATCGGTTTTGTGATGTTCCTGCCGTTCATTATGGCATTTCTAGGGACGGTGAAGACAGATCAAGAGATTATGGCGTTTCCACCAAAATTTTTTCCTGAAGTCTGGCATTGGAAAAATTGGAGTAGAGTCTGGAACACAGATCTTGGTCAGGGTGGAACATTTCCACGCTGGCTGTTCAATACTGCCTTCTTAGCCGTCACTGTCGCAGTTGCCCAAGCCATCTTTGGTTCTATGGCAGCCTACGCTTTTGCGAGGTTAAAGTTTGCTGGAAGGGATCTGGTTTTTAACTTTATGTTAGCCACCATGATGATTCCGGGTGCGGTCACACTGATTCCTGCCTATGTATTGATGACAAAGCTCCAACTGATCAATTCATACTGGTCGTTAATTCTGCCAGGTATTGTTGGAGCAGGTAGTATCTTCATGCTCACCCAATTCTTCAAATCCATTCCGAATGAACTTGAAGAAGCTGCTGTAATTGATGGTGCGACCCATACGCAAATTTTTCGCATGGTCATCCTACCACTTTCCAGACCAATCATTCTGACAGTACTGATCCTTCAATTCCAGGGAATGTGGAATGCATTCCTGACACCACTGTTATACCTTAATTCACCTGATAAATACGTGTTGAATGTTGCCCTCAGTATCTTCCAGCAGCAATATAAAACACAATGGAATCTCACCCTGGTAGGTGCGATGTTTAACGCCATACCGGTGTTGATAATATTCTTTATCTTCAGCCGATATTACCTTGAAGGTGTTGCTTATACAGGGATTAAGGGATAATTTCGAAAAAATTATTTGTAGAGATCATTGATGCTTAAGACGATACTGCTTATTTTTCGCGATTCCATAATCGACATTTGGAAAGATTTATGGACAACACTGGTGTGCAACACAATTTGGTTGTTCGCTAATCTTTTAATCATACCAGGACCTCCTGCAACAATTGCATTGTATGATTATGCAAATAGAAAAGCCCACGGAGAAGAGCCAGATCATAAGGATTTTTGGAATTCATTTAAAAAATCCTGGGGTATTGGTTGGCGATGGGGAGCAATTAATTTGTTATTTCTCCCCATCCTTTTTATTGATATCTACCTGAGCAGTAAAATCGAAAATCGCACTCTTGAATCCTACCTGGTGGGCTTGTATATTGCCATGGGATTGGGTTGGTTTCTTCTCCAATTTTTCGCACTGCCCTTTCTCTTTGAACAAGATAAGATGAATGTTCGGACCGCGTTGCGGAATGCTGTTGTGATGATTGGCAGGAATATATATTTTGTGTTGGTGATTTTATTTTTCCTGGTAGTAATTCTAATAATTGGGACCATTGTCTCATTACTCAGTGTGATGTTTGGGGGCGTTTTTATTGCATTATTGGGTAATCGGGCAGTGTTGAATCGACTGGCCTTAAATAAAGATGTAGAAAAATCATCTTAATCGATTATCGTTATTAATATTTGAATGGGAGACCTCTACAAGTACATTATGAAACTGCAAAGACATTCTCAAAATCCAATCTTATTACCTGATCTTTCATCCCAGTGGGAAAACTACAATGTTTTTAACCCCGCAGTGATCTATCACAATAATTTTTTTCACATGTGTTACCGTGCCCAGGGGCTGGATTGGATCAGTCGAATTGGGTATGCTGTCAGCAAGGATGGGATCCATTGGAACCGTCTTAAACAACCAGTTTTTATCCCAGAGGATACACATGACGAACATGGTGTTGAAGATCCTCGAGTAACTGAGTTAAATGGTGAATTTTTTATGGCTTATACAGCTTATGGGAGTAATGATCGCGACACTGGAGAGGCTGTATATAAAGACGGTGAAATTACTCCGATGTTTGCAAGAAGTACAAATCTGATAAGTTGGGAGCGAATCGGTGCAATGGTTATGGGGGAGGATAATAAAGACCATGTTTTATTTCCACGAAAGATCAACAAGCGATACATCTCTTTTCACCGACGTCCACCAAAGATTTGGTTGGCAGAGTCTGATGATATGCAACTCTGGCCAGAGGTCCTTATGAGGCCAGTTTTTGGACCACGTCCTGATAATGGCTGGGATTCCAAGAGGGTGGGTTCCGGGGGCGTACCTATAGAGACGGAACATGGATGGCTGGTTATCTACCACGCTTACGATTCTGATCATATTTATCGATTAGGTGTATGCCTTCTGGATCTTGATGACCCTTCTATTGTAATTCATCGTCCAAAAGACTTTATTCTTGAGCCAAAAGAAAGTTGGGAGAGAAGGGGGGATGTGCCCAATGTTGTTTTTTCCTGTGCAAATCCTGTTGTTGGCGACCTGGTTTATGTTTACTATGGCGGCGCAGATCACGTCATTGCCCTCGCAACTGCAAATCTTGATGATTTGATCAATTATGCCCGATTTGGTTAATAAACACGAAAAATTATATATTATAGGTTTAATGGAAAAACTCTGGAAATTATCTGAAAAAACATTTGATCCACATCGAATTAATCATTATGAGACCATATTTACACAGGGAAATGGATACTTTGCTACACGCGGAAAATTTGAGGAGTATTACCCAAAACAGCAAGAAGCAACCTTTGTTCATGGTGTATTTGATGATATACCGGTAGTATTTACGCAGCTTGTTAATTTTCCAGATTGGACAACTTTGGAGATCATTCTCGATGGGGAAGTCTTTGACCTTACCAATGGTGAAATCCTGGAATACCATCGTCATTTGAATTTAAAAAATGGACTTCTTAAACGCTCACTTCGATGGCGCAGCCCAAAAGGGAAAATATCACGATTGGTTTTTCAGCGGTTTGCCAGCATGGCGGATGTGCATATTGCCTGCATACAGGTCAGCATTACGCCAGAAAATTATTCTGGAGAATTGGAGTGCCAGAGCAGTTTAGATGGATGTGCTGATACCCTGCGTTTCAAACATTGGGATTGGGAAAACCAGGGTGTTGATGAAGATTCATGCTGGTTGAATCTGCGTACCCACAATACAAATATTGAAATAGGTATGGCACAAAGGATTTTTATTAATAAAAATTTAAATCCTGAGCGAGAAGCCTGGAATATTCGAGAAAAACCAGCCACATCTTTAAAAGCATCTCTACAAGAGGAAAAAACGCTTCAAATACAAAAATATGCAGTGCTTTTCACAAGTCGTGATTGTGAAGAACCATTGGTCGCTGCCAGAGAAAAATTGTCACAAATATCAAATCAGTCCTGGGACAGTCTCTTTAAAGATCACCAATCGGTTTGGAATAAATTGTGGGATCAAAATGATGTCATTATCGAAGGGGATGATAGAGCCCAACTTGCTGTTCGATTTAATATTTATCATCTGTTGATTGCAGCCCCACGTCATGATGATCGGGTTAATATTGGTGCAAAAACCCTTAGTGGCTATGGTTATCATGGGCATATTTTTTGGGATACCGAGATTTTTATGCTGCCTTTTTTCACATTTACACAACCAGAAATTGCTAAAAACTTGCTTTCATATCGCTATCATAACTTGCCCGGAGCTCGGGAAAAAGCATCTGAAAATGGTTATGTGGGTGCGCAGTATCCCTGGGAAAGCGCTGGTGATGGTCGAGAGGTTACGCCAACTTGGGTGACCCATCAAGAAGATCGGACCAATTTGATACGTATTTGGACAGGTGATATTGAAATTCATATTTCATCTGATATTGCCTATGCTATCTGGTTGTATTGGCAGGTGACGGGTGATGATGATTTTATGGTTGAAAAAGGCGCTGAGATCATCCTTGATACAGCCCTGTTCTGGTCGTCGCGTCTGGAATGGCATTCAGATAGAAATATTTTTCAATTAACCGATGTTATTGGTCCAGACGAGTACCATGACCATATTGACAATAATGCTTTTACAAATTATTTTGCCTATTGGCACCTTTGTAAAGCTGTTGCAGTAGCTGAATGGTTAACAAAGGAAAATCCCTTTAAAGCAAAACAATTATTTGAGCGACTAAAACTGACAGAACAGACATTTAGAGATTGGAATAATCAGGCGCATCAGATTTACCTGCCATATGATGAAAAAAGTGGCTTAATTGCGCAGTTTGACGGCTATTTCAACAAGAAGAATGTTCTGGCGTCTGATTTTGACCCCCGTACCAATTCCATTCAGAGTCTATTAGGCATCGATGGAGCCAACGAGACACAAATCATCAAGCAGCCAGATGTCATCATGTTAATGTACTTGCTGCCGGAGATGTTTGAGCAGGAAGTAATTCGAGTCAATTATGATTATTACACCCCACGCACCGATTTAAGTTATGGGTCTTCTTTGGGTCCATCTATTCAAACCATAATGGATACCCGTTTTGGAAGCGAACATGAGGCTTATGAGAACTTCATTCACACTGCCCTGATGGATATAAATGATTTACGAGGAAATACCAAGGAAGGCATTCATGGTGCTTCTGCGGGTGGCGTGTGGCAGGCAGTCGTATTTGGATTTGGTGGACTTCGCTTTAATCAAGAGGATTGGTGGATAGATCCTAAATTGCCTGCGCATTGGAAGAGATTATCATTCAAATTTAATTGGCGTGGGGAGTCCCAAATAGTAGACATCAGGCCAGAAATTTCAGCTCAATAAAATTATGTAAGGCAGTGTAATTTTCCTCAATACCTTTTGTGCGTTCAAAAGATTGGTCGGGCAGGTTGTTTAGGCTCCTCTCTTTTCGTCTGTGGGGCAAAATTTCTAAAGGATTAGGTTTGCGATTTGGTTTGGATCGTCTTGATAAGCTTCAGTACAATGATTTTAAGAAAAATTGAAATCGGTAATTTGCTTCTATGGTCGGAAATAGGTGAAATATTAACCTAATCCAGGTGTCAAACAAAGTCTTTCTTGCAAATGTGGATTGTTTGATCATGTAGGACATAAGAAGATGCTTTTGTGACCAAAAATAACAGCACTAAGTAATAAATTTTAATAAATAGAGAGGTTTTTTATGAATATTAAATATAAGGCTGGAATTTTCGATCTTGATGGTGTTATTGTGGATACAGCGAAATATCATTATATTGCATGGAAAAACTTAGCTCATGAATTAGGTTTTGAATTTTCAGAGACGGATAATCAACGGCTAAAAGGAGTCAGCAGACAAAGATCTTTGGAGATATTATTGAGCATTGGGGGAATTGAAGCAGATGACAAAACAAAAATACGCATGGCAAAACAAAAAAATGATGAATATGTAAGATTAATTCAACAATTGGATCACAGCGAGATGCTGCCGAAAGTCGAATCATTTTTAAGAAGTCTAAGAAATTTTGGCATTAAGATTGTTTTAGGATCTGCCAGTAAAAACGCGCCCCTGATTCTTAAACGGTTAGATATTGAAAAGTTGTTTGATGCTGTCATTGATGGAAATAAGGTCTCAAAGGCTAAACCAGATCCTGAAGTCTTTTTAAAGGGAGCAAAAGAAGTGGAAATTGACTCTGTGAACTGTGTGGTTTTTGAAGATGCAGAGGCGGGTCTGCAAGCCGCAAAATTAGCTGGGATGTATGCAGTAGGGATAGGAAAACCTGATCAACTTCCATCTGCAGATGTTGTTTTCCCTGGCTTATATGCAGTGAATATAAAAAAGATGTTCTTTTCTTAAATTTTTAAAGATTTGTCTGAAAAATTTGTTTTTTGGTTGTTGTTTAGGTCTAATCAAGTTGCATTTTCCAGAAAAAGATCGGGTCATTTATTGGTCAACTTACGAATATTTGGTTTGCGCTGAATATTTATAATTTTATTGGTTTATGAATCAAATTAATAAAGTAATTCATCAGTTGGATTGTAAAGTGAAAAATGAAATCCAATTATCTATGAGATTTTGTGTTGAATGGATTCTTGTCTTAACCGGAAACC
>JGI24025J20009_10003652_pt1 | contig 10387 bp, 10 predicted proteins | sample Cruoilmetagenom3_FD_20009 | JGI IMG/M metagenome (IMG submission 20009) | reverse complement strand
CATGGAGGCGATTTTGTCTGTTAAAGGCGTNGATGCCTTTATCGTTGGACCCTACGATATTTCTGCATCCCTTGGCATAGCCGGGCAATTCGACCATCCCGAGATGACATCAGCCTTGAATAAGATACTAGACACCGCCAGGCGACTCGAGGCGATTGCTGGCTATCACGTTGTCCCTCCTGATGCAAGACAAGTCGTGGAAAAAATGAAACAGGGCTACCGCTTTCTGGCATATAGCACTGACTTTCTGTTCCTGGGCGACTCATGTCGCAGCGGCCTTAAGACTATTCGTGACAATTTGAAGAGAGGGTATGAGTAGGATACTGATTACCACTTCCTCTTTTGGGAAAGACGATATTTCGCCTCTCAATTTACTCAAACAAGCAGGTTACGAGACCATAATCAACCCTTATGGAAGAAAATTGACCGAAGATGAGGTGCTTGACCTTCTTTTAGAAGTCAAGCCAGTGGGGATGATTGCCGGAGTCGAGCCTATAACTGCTCGCATTCTCCAACAAGCGGAAGGCTTAAAGGTTATTTCGCGCTGTGGAGTTGGGTTAGATAATGTGGACCTAAATGCTGCCGCAAGTCTCGGCATCACTGTTACCAACACACCGAATGCCCCCACGCAGGCTGTAGCCGAGTTGACAATTGGGCTAATCTTCAGCCTGCTAAGAAGAATTTCCCTTCTTGATAGGGAACTGAGGAAGGGGAATTGGATAAAAGAAACCGGAAGCTTAGTGCGAGGCAAGAAGGTCGGTATCATCGGCTTGGGTCGCATCGGCAAAAGGGTTGCCGAAATGTTGCTGGCGCTCGGGGCGAAGGTATCTGGAACAGATATACAAGCGAATTCCGTGTGGCTCCAAAAAAATCAGGTCCCTTTAGTTAGTTTAGAAGAGTTGCTGCAACAAAGCAAAATTTTATGCCTCCATCTTTCATACAAGCCGAATAACAAGCACCTCATCGGCAAGAAGGAAATGGAAGCTATGCCAAAAGGAGCCTATCTAATAAATACTTCGCGGGGCGAGGTTGTTGACCACGATGCCCTGTACTCCATGTTGACCAACGGACATTTGTCCGGTGCAGCACTGGATGTTTTTGACCAGGAGCCATATACCGGACCACTGACCAGGCTTGATAATGTTATTCTCACGCCCCACATTGGTTCATATGCCAGAGAAGCACGCGTGGAGATGGAGATTCAGGCAGCAGAGAATCTGATTAAAGGACTAAGGAAGCAGGCATGATCAGGGCAGTTATTTTTGACTGTGACGGTGTTATAATCGAGTCCGCCGAAATGAAGACCAGGGCTTTTGAGGTACTCTTTTCTGATTATCCTGACAGGTTGCCAGAAATTATTAGCTATCACCAGAAGAACGCTGGGATTTCTCGCTACGTCAAATTCAGATACATCTATGAGAAAATGCTGGGGCAAGAGCTTTCAGCCCAGGAAGAGGCCGAGTTAGGGGAAAGGTTCTCTCAAATCGTCGTGAAACAGACACTTGAAGCTCCATTAGTACCAGGAGCTATTGAGTTTCTTACCCACAATAAGAATCACTACTGCTTCTTTATCGCTTCCGGCACCCCTGATGCTGAACTCCAGAATATTTTGACCCATCGTCAGTTGAGCCAATTTTTTCTGGAGGCACATGGGACTCCGAAAGACAAAGCCGACATCGTAGAAGATATTTTGAATAGATATTCTTTCCAGAGAAAAGAGGTTGTCTTCATCGGCGATGCGGAGAGCGATCGGGCTGCTGCTGAAAAAGTGGGGACATTATTCATTGCCCGTCTTACCCGGGAGAATCCCCAATTGAAGGACTGCCGCAGGAAAGTTAATGACTTGACTGGTCTGGATGTTCTTTTGCAAAATATGTGCGATAAGGAGAGTGACAACCAATGAAAGCTATCGTCTTTGGTGGCTCAGGTTTCATAGGCAGCCACCTAGCAGACCACTTGAATGAAGCAGGCTATGATGTGACTATATTTGATTTAAAACCTTCCCCATATCTTTTACCCGGTCAAGAGATTATTATAGGTGACATGCTGGACAAGAAGGCTGTCTTCGGTGCCGTCAAAGGCTGCGACTACATATATAACTTTGCCGGCATGGCTGATTTGGAAGCCGCCACCACAGAGCCACATACCGGACCACTGACCAAGCTTGACAATGTTATTCTTACGCCACACATTGGCTCATATACGAAAGAGACTAGATTGGAAATGGAAACGCAGGCAGTGAAAAATCTAATAAGCGCCCTAAATACTCATACGAAAGCTGGACCTGAAAAACCCCACCCAGCAATATGATAGCCTCCGGTCGTGCTAATTCACTAAAACCAGAGAGGGGAAAGATGAACAATTTAGACAAAATATTTTCGGAGTCGCAGTCTGGAAAAGATTATGTAAAACGATACGCATCCTATCTGTCAGAGTTGTTGAGGAATCTCGACGTCGAGGCTATTGAAAAAACGATCGCCGTATTCCAAAAAGCCAGGGCTGACGGGAAAATCATTTTCTTTGTCGGGAACGGCGGGAGCGCTGCTACCTGCTCACATTTTGCCGAAGATCTGGCATATGGAACATGGACAGAGGGGAAGAAATCCTTCAGGGTGCTGAGCCTAGCTGACAATACGGCATATATAACAGCAGTGGCTAATGATCAAGGATACGAAAATGTTTTCCTCCGGCAGCTTCAAAACCACTTTTCAGCTGGGGATGTCTTGGTTGCGATATCAGCAAGTGGAAATTCTCCCAATGTAATAAAGGCCGTGGAGTACGCCAATAGCAACGAGGGTATTACAATAGGCATGGTAGGCTTTGATGGTGGGAAGCTGAAAGATATTTGCCACCATTGTTGCCACGTAAAAACTATCAAAGGCGCCTACGGACCGGTGGAAGATACTCACCTCGTTCTCGCCCACATAATCAGCACATATCTGATGTATATGCTCAGGCAAGAATTGCCCAACACCTCGAAATAGGGAAGCAAGGTGAATAAGGAAGCTATTAACAAATATCTTGCTATAGTTGAGAAAGCCGTTGTAATAGCGGGTGATTACCTCTCAGCCAACAGAGGGAATATATCAGTAGAGTCTCACTACGGAAAGGATATAAAGCTATCCGTGGATAGGGGAGCCGAACGTCTAATTTTAGATGCCCTTAGAGAGAAAACAGACTTTGCCATACTCTCCGAAGAAAAGGGGCTACTTAGAGGCAATAGCCATAATGGTGAAGGCGACAAGTTAAGGTGGATTATAGACCCCCTCGATGGGAGTTTGAATTTTTTCCGTGGAATCCCCAGCTGCTGTGTTTCAATAGCTCTTTGGGAGGAAAATAGGCCCATACTTGGCGCTATCTATGACTTTAATCGGGAGGAACTATTTACTGGTATAGCCGGAACAGGAGCCTGGCTGAATGGACATAGTATTGAGGTCTCGAAGATAAATGCCGAGAATGAGGCAGTGCTGTTTACCGGGTTTCCCGCGAAAGCTGATTATTCCTCACAGGCTTTGAAAAATTATGTAGACCAGGTCCGCATCTTCAAAAAAGTAAGGCTACTGGGGTCTGCGGCTTTGTCCCTTGCCTACGTAGCTGCTGGTAAAGGCGATGTCTACTTTGAAAGAGCTATAATGCTCTGGGATGTTGCTGCGGGCTTAGCCATTTTATCAGGTGCCCGAGGCAAGTATTTCATCAAGAAAACTCATAGAGGTAATGCATACGAAGTTTATGCTACAAATGGATTCCTAAAAAGTACTCTCAAGCAAAGCAAATTGACCGTAACTTAAAAGAAAATTGCAATAACTAAGGAGGATAACCATCATGCATAACATAGCCATCATTGGTTTTGGAAAGATGGGGAAAATAAGAAAGGAAGTCATAAACTCTCTTCCCGATTGTTCACTGAAGTGGGTATGTGATGTTGTGCCTCAAGAGGGTAATTTTAAATTTACTAAAGACCCGGATGTAATATTTAACGACGAGGAAATTGATATTGTCTTCGTCTGCACCCCAAATTACCTGAACAAAGACTTCATAGTCAGGGGGCTGGACTCAAAGAAGCATGTCTTTTCTGAGAAACCCATTGGTATTAGCATTGCTGAGGTCAGTGAAATAATGGAGGCGGAGAAGAGAAACCCCACATCTAAGCTTGCGGTAGGATTCAATCACCGAAAGCATCCTGCTGTGAAGATAGCCAAAGAAAATGTTGACTCGGGGCAGTTCGGAAAAATTCTGTGGATACGGGGCAGATATGGCAAAAGCTACGGTCCGGATTTTTTCAATACCTGGAGAGCCCAAAAGCAATATGCTGGAGGCGGTATCCTGATGGACCAGGGTATCCATATGCTGGATTTGTTCTTGCTATTTTGCAAGGATTTCGAGGAAGTAAAAGCTACTTGCTCAGATTTGTACTGGCATCTGGATATTGAGGATAACGTATTTGCGATTCTTAAAAACTCCAAGGGGCAGGTTGCTTCTCTGCATTCTACGATGACCCAATGGCGGCATTTATTCTCATTCGAAATCTTTCTGGAAGGTGGTTGTATTATAATTAATGGTTTAGTAACACCGTCAGGAACATATGGAAAGGAAGAACTGTCAATAGCTGAAAACAGAACGTCACCGCCACAGGCAGTTTGGACCGAAGAAAGACGACTTGTATTTTCAATTGATACTTCCTTCCAAGAAGAGGTAAAGGAGTTTATTCAGTGTATCGACTCGGACTCCCCCGTAACTTCAGGAAATTCCGCAGACAGCCTCAAAGTAATGAGACTTATTGAAAAAATATACGCTCAACGATGACAGCCAGTGGCGGGACTACGGTGAGGTTAAGCACAGGATGATGAGAATGATTCCCTCGCCCATTAAGTGCCTGGCCCGAAGAAGCCTATGAATAACATCGGCAAGCAGTTGGAGCGATACTCAGGCGCATATTTCTGGCCGGTACGCAAGGCCTTCACTCTTCAGCCACAGCACATCATAATAACCAGTGCAGCTCCGATGGGAGAGAATATATGTCTCATGGTAGAGCACGCATAGACAACTCTCTGGCAGCAATTCAAGCCGCCGGACCTTTCAGCGAGCGGGAGGTCTACCTACTACGGGAGGTTGTGAGGGTCCTGGACGAGCTGGGTGTCGCCTGCTGGCTGGACCAGGGCGCCCTGCTCGGCATTTTCCGGGACGGCAGGTTTATACAGTGGGATGCTGATATTGACCTCAGTGTCTGGGATGAAGACGTTCGTGAGGTAGAACCGCTTCTGCGTAAGCGACTCTCGTCGCTGGGGAAAGCCAGGGTTGATTCAACTTTCTACGTGTTCAGAGTAAATTCAGCCCCTTCCCATCAATACCTCCCCGTCTCTATCCACCGACACTTCCGCCGTGGACGAGAGGCGGTCAAGTGGATGAAGAGAGCTCCTGGTGTGATGTCATTCCGCGGGCTTGTTTATCGGGCGGTCCTGTCACTGGGAAGATTGCTGGTTATGAAACCAGGAGAAAGGGCTCTGGGCTATGGCATGCAGACAGGTGCATCACGTCCAAGGAGATTGGTTTCTCGTATAGCCGGGGTTGTGGGGAGAACCCTCCTCTGGGTCAGAGCCAGCATCGGGATCCGCCTTGGCGAGTACCTGCAGGACACCTGTGAAATGAGCGCGGACGCCAGATATTTCGAGCGCCTGCGCCCTGTGATTCTGGGAGACCTGCGGCTGGCGGCCCCGGCGGATACCGAGGCTTACCTCGAATTGAAGTATGGTCCTGATTGGCGAACACCCAGGCAGGAATGGAAATACTGGGAGGAAGACGGAGCCGTCAGGCGAACTTAGGCTCGAATGCCCACGACTGCGTGGTATGGTTGCCAGGTGGACACTTTTTATGTATCCTTATATAAATTGTCCATAATGAGCTATAGGAGATTCCTCAGATGAAAACCGTTTATGTCGCCTTGAGCGCCGACCTGGTTCATCCCGGTCATCTGAATATCATCAATGAGGCTCGAAAACATGGCAGGGTCATAGTGGGACTACTGACCGACCAGGCTATTGCCAGCTACAAGCGGCTGCCTTTTCTGTCCTATGAACAGCGCAAGGTCGTCGTGGAGAATATCAAAGGGGTGGCAGAAGTTATTCCTCAGGAGACGCTTGATTATGTCCCCAACCTGAGAAAGATAAAGCCGGATGTCGTTGTTCACGGTGACGACTGGAGGGCCGGGGTCCAGAAAGAAACCAGGGAACGGGTTATTCAAACCATTCGCGAATGGGGGGGGAAACTGATAGAGCCGAAATATACCGAGGGAATATCATCTACTCTCCTGCATGCCGAGTTGAAGAAAATCGGCACCACGCCTGAAGACAGGCTGGCAAGGCTAAGAAGACTCCTGGAGGTAAAAGACCTGGTTCGCATAATTGAAGCCCACAATGGACTAACCGCGTTGATTATTGAGAACACTACGGTAACAACCAATACTTCAACCAAGGAATTTGATGGTATCTGGCTGAGCAGCCTGACAGACTCAGCAGCAAAAGGAAGACCTGATACCGGCTTTGTTGACCTGACTTCCCGACTGAATACACTTAGCGATATACTGGAGGTGACTACAAAACCCATAATTTACGACGGTGATTCGGGCGGATTTGCGGAACACTTCAAGCTGATGGTGAGAACACTGGAGAGGGAAGGCATTTCCGCAGTAATAATCGAGGACAAAATAGGGCTGAAAGAGAGTTCGCTCATTGAGGATGATAATGAGGTCGCGCAAATGCAAGATAGCGTCGAGAATTTCTGCGCCAAGATACATGCGGGCAAAAGCGCCCAATTAACTGATAACTTCATGATTATCGCCAGGATTGAAAGCCTGATATTGAAACGAGGAATGGAAGATGCCATAAATAGAGCAAAAGCCTATATTGATGCTGGCGCCGATGGCATCATGATTCATAGCAAGAAGAAGACCCCTGACGAGATTTTTGCATTCTGTAAGGAATACCAGCGATTTGACCGCCGGATACCGTTAGTTGCTGTACCTACTACATACTGCCAGGTAACCGAGTCAGAGTTGCTACAAGCCGGTGTGAGAATTGTGATATACGCCAACCAGTTGCTCAGAGCCGCCTATCCCGCTATGGTAAGAGCGGCGCGGTCCATCCTTGAGAATGAGCGGGCATTTGAATGTGACGAAATGTGCCTGCCCATCCCCGAGATACTATCATTAATAAAAGGCAAGCGATAAACATGAAACCAGGGATATTTGTTACTACCCTGGAAGATGCCGGTTTTTCGCCGTTCGCGGGGATACCTTGCTCCGTACTCAAACCCCTGTTGGACTATATTGCCGACAGCAATGACCCCACACGTAACTACCTTTGTTCCTCTGAGGGCGACGCGATGGGGTTAGCAGCGGGGTTTTCGCTTTCCGGGCGCCTGCCCGTCGTTTACATGCAAAACGACGGCTATGGCAATGCCATCAATCCCCTCTCCTCATTGCTCCTGTTGTATAAATTACCCGTCTTGCTCCTGATATCATGGAGAGGCGAGCCCGGAGTAAAAGATGCCCCACAGCATGCTGTAATGGGGAGGGCAATATTACCCCTGCTGGACACCTTTGAAATACCCTATATTGTTCTTGATGATGACGAAAGCAATCTGAAAAACAGCGTTGCCAAGGCAAAGACTCACTGCATGACAGAGTCAAAGCCCTTTGCATTCGTTATAAGAAAGGGATATTTTGACCGACACAATACCAGCGTATCTCAATCGAATACCGTGCTCAACAGGCGACTGGATTACATACGTCTGCTTTCAGCAAAGCTGCAGTCCAATGATGTCCTCCTGGGCACAACAGGTTTCTCAGGCAGGGAGATGTACCAGACCGTCACTCACAGCGGGAAGTTTTATATGATGGGCTCGATGGGATGCCTGGCATCGCTAGGTTTGGCAATTGCGCTGGAGCAACCGGACAAGAGGATTATCTTGCTGGATGGTGATGGTGCCATCCTGATGAAGATGGGGGCTCTAGCAACGGTGGGATACCATCGTCCTGGCAACCTGATTCACATATGTTTTGACAATCGCTCATACGAGTCAACGGGAGGGCAGCCCACTTTGTCCACCACCGTCAATCTCCTCGCCGTAGCTAAAGCCTGCGGCTACCCGACTGTGAATAACATCAAGACGACTGGCGAGTTTGAAGCGATTTTGAATAACGAGGCAAAATATCCGAAGCCGCTTTTTATTCATATTGAGGTGAGTCCCGGTACAGAAGAGGAACTGGCGAGACCACCAACCTCGCCTGAGGAAATGAGAGATTGTCTCAGAGCGTTCCTGCAATGAAATGGCAATACTGTAACCCTGTGCATATTGTCTTTACCCAAGCTTTCCATGAGGCTTTGGCGGAGCTTATCGGCAACAAGAAAAACGTTCTGGTCATGTGTTCAGAACGTTTTCGCCTTAGCCGCGACTTTGCCAGGCTGAAGAACAGCCTGACGGATTTCCAGTGCTTCACCAATATTGAGAATAACCCGTCTTATGAGAGCCACCAGAAGGCAATAGACTTTGCCACAAGTGCTGCGCCGGAGGTGATTGTTGCCATTGGGGGAGGGTCGGTCATTGATACAGCCAAAGTTACTCGGATGGCACTATTCAGTTCCTGCCGCAACATTCAAGACTTGTTTGATTCTCAAAAAGAGCCGATAAAAAAGGCTCTATTCATCGCCATTCCCACAACTCACGGCTCCGGCAGTGAGCTTACTATGTGGGCAACTATATGGGACAAGGTCAAAAAGACAAAATACTCCTTACAAAACCCACTGAATTACCCCGACCATGCCATATATGATGTCAGTTTGGTCGCCTCTTTGCCGATTACGGTCTCCATATCATCTACTTTTGACGCATTGTCTCACGCCTGGGAAGCATTATGGAACAAGAACGCTAATCCTGTGTCAAGCCATTTTGCCATCGAAGCCATCCGGCGAATAGCCGCGGCTCTAGATAAACTCGTGGTGCCGATATCATCGGACACGAGAGAGAATCTTCTCATGGCATCTATGTATGCAGGGCTTGCTTTCTCTAACACCAAAACCGCCGCAGCACATTCCATAAGCTATCCATTAACAGCATATTTCAATATTCCCCACGGCATTGCTTGTTCACTGCCACTGCACTCGTTGGCAAAGATAAACTTCCGCCACATGCAAAACGAATTACCATACATATTTTCGCGAATTCAACTTGGTAGTTTCGAGGAACTCTGGGAACGAATTCAAAAGACGACAAGAGGGAAAGTCCCATTTTCTCTCCGTGAGTATGGCATTAGCAAGGAAGATTTGGAGATGTTGGCGGATCTAGGGTTTTCCAAGGGTAGAATGGAAAATAATATCGCTGTCCTCAGCCGCCAGGATGTGCTCAACATACTAAAGGACGTTTTTTGAGTTCGTTGGGTTTGTTGAGTTCCTTGGGTTCGAGAGTTGCCTGGACCGTGGCACTCGCCCGACGTGTTTTTACTCAGGACTCACCGAAGTCAAGATACTCAAAAATCTTCACTGCAGGCAAAGTCATATTTCCCATCCCTACTCTGGCATCAGATTCATGAACCAGTTCATAGCTGTCCAACTCTTCAAGAGGCACGGGACTATCAAAGGGGTTGGCGCTCACTATCCGGTAGTTATCAGTCGCCTGTTCTGCTATATGCGACTCGGCTTCCGCGTAAGTAGAAAAAAACCAGACATTGGTGATTTCATTATATCCCTCTCCTTCTCTGGTTAGCTTCTCCTCGTAAGATATGACAATCGTTTGCTGGGGAACCACTGCCTTGCCGTCAAAGTTATAGAGCCTGACCACAATGGATTGGTAATAAGTGGGATAGTATAGAACTATCGGCATCAGCCTGCCATCTTGCATCCGCTGGTAGTAAACTCCTCGAAACTCATCCGCATTGCTGCCAGCCCATTCCGCCATGGCATAGAATTTTGTAGTCGGCATCGTGTGGTCAATCACCACATATTTCGAACCCAACTTGTACCTGTCGATTAATTCGTTGACTGAGTCTTCATCCTGGGCAGTAAAGAACCGGCCGGCTCTGGCAGCTCCGGCCTGCATTGGATTGGAATTGGGTATGCGATGAGAAATTTGCATTATAAAGTAGCCATAGTCCCACCACGACATCACGCCGTAGGCAGTCTCAGGATATTCGAAATCAGACCTCGATGGATATATCTCATAATAGAAATCGGGGTCATCGAAAGGTTCGGGGCTGTTATCCCTTAGCCACAGAAGCGAGCTATACCACCCTTGTTCCAGCGATTGGCCCATAAGAAACGGGCTGCTGGCAAATGGTAGTGTGTACCCAGTAATTTGGCGTTCCGTCTGCAATGTAGGGACGCCAAAACTCCATGTC
>JGI24025J20009_10003651_pt1 | contig 10390 bp, 17 predicted proteins | sample Cruoilmetagenom3_FD_20009 | JGI IMG/M metagenome (IMG submission 20009) | reverse complement strand
GGCGAGAGAAGCACAACTTCGCTTATAACTGCATAGACTATGGGGTCTGCCCGTCATGAGTTCTTCATCAGCATAAATTCAGACTGGGACGGCTACATCATACCCCATTAATAAAACACCGTCCCCTACAAATAAGTATTACGACATACCAAACGTCTTATGGTACATGAAAAAGAACGCATACGCAGACACAACCATCGAATCAGTTGGCAAAAGACTACGACATCTACAAGCACACTGCAACATGAAAGACCCCGAGAATGTAAAAGACTACATCGCAAACAAACAATGTGGCAACGCCTACAAAGAATCACTAATCGAAGCATACGCAATACTGATGAAGTCAGTAAACCGAGAATGGCAACAGCCCTTCTACAAACGCTACGACAAACTACCGAAAATACCGTCAACAGAACAGATAAACATGCTAATATCAAACGCATGTCCAAGAATGGCACTGTTCTTAACATTGTCCAGAGATTTAGGCACAAGACCCATAGAACTAACATGGCTAAAAATCAGAGACATAGACCTAAAAAAAGGAATAGTCAACATAACATCAGCAAAGCACTGCAACGGCAGAGCATTAAAAATGAAAAAGCAAACGCTAGAAATGTTGAAAGTTTACATAGTCAGAAAGGAACTGAACCAGAACGACAATCTATTCCCGACAAAATCTGAAAACGTAAGCACAGCCTTCCGTAGATTAAGAAACGCATTAGCCAAGAAACTACAAGACCCAACGCTACAACAGATAAGACTGTATGATTTTAGGCACTACTTCGCATCCATGCTATACTACAAAACAAAGGACATTCTATACGTCAAACAGCAACTAGGACACAAAGACCTACGCCAAACGCTACGATACACCCAATTAGTCGCTTTTAACCAAGAAGACGAATGGCACTGTAAAACAGCCATTACGCTGAAAGAGCTTAAAGAACTGATAGAAGCAGGCTTCGAGTACATCACGGAAATAGACGGAAGAAAGGTATTGAGAAAACGCAAGTAAACAATCCCTCTTTTTTTAATAGACAAGTTAATTCTAGTCGTAGCTATTCGCTACGACATGCCCAGCAAACGACAGCCCAAGCAAACAGACACAAAAATAGTCTAAACGACTAAAAACACGCCACTTATGAGCATACAGCCTTTTTACATGAACATTCGCAAAGTAGCGAAATGCAACACCAAGCCAAGACCGATAAACAGCAAAGCAATAAACCAAGTTCGGAAATGCAAAACATGTTTAAGGAAAAGCAACGCAAGCAAGCCCAAAATGGCAACGCCAACCAGAAAGAACAACATTAACAGCCACTACCCAAACCAGCAACGAGACTCTGTTCCTCAATGATTAATCTACACTTATGGACTCTACGCCAATGCACAGACCTACGCTTATTACTCCAATGCCAACTACCATGACTATCAACGCCAGCATTATGCCCATCTTCTTCTAAAACAACGTGAACACTATACCACAAATCCCGATGAGCATAGTCGCCAAAAGCCTTTAAATGCAAATCCAAATCATGTTGAGAAGCAAACATACACGGACAGTAAGGACACTGAAAAAAAACAGAGTTACCGCTACACGTTTTAACCGCCTACTACATGCTTAACATACGTCATACGTCCATACTTGTCGTAAGCTTCTGGATAGAAACACTGTTTTGGACTAGCCAAATCTTCATTCATGACAAACGGATTACCGTTGTAACGAACACGCACTAATTCCAAGCCACAGATAGGACATAGAGCCTTTTTACGAAAAGAAGTCAATCTAAATTTACGATAGCCACAAACGCCAAACCATGTAGCAACATGGAAACGCTTCTTAGTAACGTCAATAGTAGCATGGTTAAGCTGATACCAAGCTGTACCCATGATGTTAGGCTTATCTCCATAGAAGGACTTGTTACGTTCAGCCATGACTTTAACGATATAGCCTTTAGAGTAGCCCTTAGACCGATAAGCACGGTAAAATTTACCCATAGAGCCATCGCAAGCGTAGCAATTTCCGCCTTTACAATGGCGACAACGACTGTAACCGCCAAGAACAAATCCTAAAACGTGGAAGTGAATACTCCAATACCAACCTTTTTTGATATTGTAACGGAAACCGTGAAAAATCAGAACACCGCCGATAATTCCGCAATCTTGCAAAATTTTAATCGCTTTTCTACGCAGACACTTCAACGTCAGACCATAATCCCTAGAAGGAACGCTAATGGTAATATGTTCAATTTGACCGAAACGCCTAGAAAGAGGCATTAAACGAGATTCAATGTTACCCGCTTCACGAACAGCAAAGCCATGATTATAACAGACTGGACATGAAGCCTTATGACAAGTAAAGAAAACCTTCTTAATGAAAAATTTATCCTTGTAGTTTTTGCCATCAGAAGCAGTAATGTCATGCCCTTCAACGTTCAAACAGCCACGCAAACCTCTATGCCTACCACAGTTTTCGTTAGTAACTTCACCATTACCGACAAGTTGAAATTTACCATAAGTAGCCCAACGATTTTCAATAGGCAATTCATCAAACCCATCCTCTCCAAACTCTTGACTAAGCTTAAAACCCAACTCAGCAGAACTCATTTTACCTTCTTTACTGAGTTTAAAAGCCAACTTGGAAGAATCCATTAAGAAACCACTACCTTTTAAAATACGATAGACAAAATAACTATATAAGAGGTAAAGTAAATTTACCAGTAAAGGAAGCTTAACACTATGGAGAAACCAATTTTAGACGAAGTCTGTAAAAACATTTTCTCAGTTCTACTTGTAAGCGACAAAATGCTCAGATTCAACGAACTACACAGAACCCTTAACCAGATAGGATTGAAAATGTCCAAGCCGACATTGATAAAGCATCTACGACACCTACAGAAACGAAAATTATTGATACGGAAGAAAGAAGGCAAACAAAACGTATTCTACAAAGTGAATTGGGCAAGACTTGAAACTCTTCAGCAAAGCATGAAAGCTAGGCAAATGGCGAAAAACTTGCTGGAGAATAAAAAACGATTCAAATCTTTTCCAATAAACGAACAAGCAACGTATGTAACGAATATTCTAACATTAAGCAACCTTTATAAACTAAAACTTGAAACCCAAGCTATCTTTAATCCAAGCAAGAATTTCGAAAACAGCATCCAATTCTTATTCATCTACCGATTCTTCGAGTTTTTCAAAACATGGTTACTAGAGAATTGCCAAGAAGCTAAAACAGACGAGAGAGAAAAAATCATAAAGACTATAGACCATAACATACAACATATTCAAAATGAACTCTTCAACGAGCAATTACTAACTGAACAACCAAAATAAATCGGTACGCAAAGCCGACAAAAACAAAGAAACAACGCAAACAACAACAAACTCCAGAAATTGCTTTTATTCATACTCTACAAGATAGAATTTTAACATCCTCAGACCGCAATTTCTTACAATTTTCACAACAAAAGAACAGCACCATCAAGAAAAAGAGAGACATTAAAAACTTACATGAATCAAATGAAACCTAAATCGCCAAATGCACAGAACCGCAATCCTTCTCTTCACCTTCCTTCATCCATCCTTTAACACTACGACAGAGCCAAAGAAGAAGCACCGTCACAAGAAACCAAAGAACAATTACGAACATGCTAATACCTATACCAGCACCATTGCTCATATCTATTCACTCTCCCCCTTCATGCTTTTCAACATCAACCTTCATCCAGTAAACTACAACTCCAGCCACCAATAAAGCGATTCCACATACAACAAAAGGAACACTATAAATTCGATAAGGATACACTTTTCCCCAATAAATTCCGTAAGGATACGTCCCATAATTATTCATCCAGAAACCACCAACAAGAAGAACAATTCCTACCATACAACAAACAGTTGCAACAACAGACCTCAATTCATTCATAAGATTCACCTTCATCTAGAACCGCAATTCTAAACTTAGACATTTTCATTTTAACTAATTTCGTTGTAGCCTTTTCCCTTGCAGATAGGGCATTTGATACGAGCACCCATAAGCTTCTTTCCTTTGGCACCACTACCTTTACACATAGCACAAACTTTCACTATTCCGCTGAACACGTTATGACCTGTTCCGCCACATACATCACATGTCTTTTTCGTACCAGTGATAATATTACTTACTTCGCCAGTGTTGTTACACCAAGCACAAGGTTTGGAAGTTTCCTCATTGTTGTCCTTCGCTGAATGATGGGATACATCAACTCTTTTTCTTTCCAATTTCGATCAACCACCTATTTTCGTTTTTGTTCTCTTTCTGCCCTTTCAATTAAAACTATGCGAAAACAAACTATTTAACATTGATGATAAACAACAGAAAAAAAGGGGAAGTTATAATGTGGATTCAATGTCTATCACCTTCACTTTATTCTTATGTTTCAAATATAACCAATAACAAACTGCTAGAATTCCATAAGCAATGCTATAATAAATCGCCAAATATACGTTAGTCCATCCCGTTAATAATACCCACATAATCCAAGCACAAACAAAAGGAAAGGTAATGATAACATAAATAATATGAGCTGGGAGTACTGGAGCGAACTTCACTCCCCACAATACCACAACTATTGCATAAAAGGATGGAGAGATGAATATCCAAAAGACTATATTCCAAAGCCAAAGATGTTTAATCTTTCTTATATTTTAACACACACATACAACAAACAGTTGCAACAACAGACCTTAATTCATTCATGAGATTTGCCTCTATCCATATCACCTAAAACGCTTCAAGAATCAACCAACCATCCTTAAACTTCCAACGCTTCTTACGAAACTTAGACAATTTAACCAACTTCTTTAAAGGAACAGACGCAATATAACAACCTTGTTTACGACAACGAATAAACAAGCTAATTTTAGACACTTTAAACCACTTCCAAACTAATACCAAAACATACACAAAACAAGTATATAAAACACATGGTAAAACACCAAATCATGTCTATAATATAACATAAAGACTTATAAACAAACACATGGTATAAGCTATATGCAAGGAGATAAAAATGGAAAACCAAATAAAACAACAACAAAAAACACATGGTAAAGCTACGAAGAATATAGTCAACCAAGTTGAGAAAAAAGAGAATACAACAGAATTACTAAGGCATAAGGCTGGGACGGCTACATCATCCCCAAAAACATTAATGGAGAATAGCCAAATAAGCTTTCACACGTGGGCTTTTTTGCAATTATTTTAATTGAACTGTTATAGGAAAATGTCGATTCTGCTGAGCGTATTTTAAATTGTTTATGTTGAGTACTCACGATTTTTGAAGAATCGTTGGAATATGATTAGTATTATTCCTGTGAGCGCTATCACCGTTGTGGCTATTAGTAGGTCTTTTTCGAAGCCTTGAAGAGTTAGGTTTATTTCTACGCTGACGGGCGTTTTATTTGGGTTGTATATTAGAATTGAGTAAGCATCCCTTTTTGGAACTTCATAAATGGCGATGCGGTTTGAAGCGTTTTCTATGGCGATTATAGGCGTGAGCGCTTTGGTTTGATGCCATTCTTCGAGAGCTTTCCTGTCGAGGATATAGACACTTATTTCTTGTTGTTTGGCAGTGCTGAATGATATTTGTAGGTTTTGGGGGGCAAGAAAAAGTTGTTCACTTTCACTCCATGAGTTTGGTCGTAAATTATTTATTCCCCAGTTAGAGTATCTTGAATTATATGCCCTCTGCATTATTGTGAGGATAAGGGTTGCTGTGATTATTAAGAGGAATATGCCTGTTCTAGCGAATTTTTTCATTAGTCAACCTCCATTTTTCGGAAGTAGGCGAACGATATCATGAGTAGGAAGATGCTTACCGTAATAGGGAAAAGGACAGCGCCTTGAAATTCTTGTTCTGTTGGAAGATTAAGGAGTGATTCTTGGTTTGGTGTAAAAATAGCTGCTAAGTATTGAACTATTATTTGCATCCCACTTATTGGGGAGAGATAGTTATATGTCGAGTTTTGAGGGAATGTGAATAGTAATGCAAAAAATGTTATGATTGGTATTATTATGGATACCCAAGCGCTCTTGCTGAAGATTGAACAAGCAAGAGATATCGCACTGAAAAAAAGTATTTGCATTAAAATTGCTAGTAAGGTTGTGTAATGGGCTGGATGGAATGGACCTAGACCCATAAGTAGTCCTTTTGTGAATGTGGTGGCTGCAAAGATTAGCAGGATAACTGCCATGTTCGTTAGAAATTTTGCTAGGAGTATGCTGGTTCTTTTGACTGGATGCGAGAACAATATCAGTATTTCTCTTTTTTCAATTTGGTCGGCGACACTTTTGGAGAAAAAGACTGCTATGAACAGTATTTGGAACATTAGAAACCAGAATGAGTAGATGGTTGTGCTATAGACAAGAATTTGGTTGTGGACATTTAGGATATACGGGAAGATGTTTGTTAATCCAAAGTACAAGGTGATGGCTGCGATTATTTCGAGGTTTGGAAAATGCCAGTTTTCTTCAAATTCCCAAATTATTAATCTGAGGAATTTTTGCCAAGTTATTGTTTTTTCCTCCTTACGGCTAAGTTGTAGATTTCTTCAAGCGCGCTATGTAATAGTCTGAGTTCTTCGATTTTCATTTTTTGTTTTGCGGTTATTTTTGAAATGTCTTGCAGGAAGGCTTCGGTGTCTTTTATTTTTGCGTATATGTTGTTTTCTTCTTGCCATGCGCGTTCTATGTATGGTTGATTTTGGAGGGCTTCAATGAGTTTCTGAGGGTTGGAGACTGTGATTTTATATACATTGGCTGAGTACCTTGCTGAGAGGTCTTGGATAAAGCCTTGATCGGAGATTGTGCCGTTGTTAACTATTGAGACCCAGTTGCAGACTTTTTCGAGTTCGGATAGTATGTGGGTTGAGATGAAGAACTTTATGTTTTTGTCTTTGTGAAGTTGTTTTATTTTTTCTAGGAGGTCTAGTCTGCCCGTGGGGTCAAGGTTGGCGGTTGGTTCGTCTAGAATGACGAATTCAGGTTCGCTTATTAGTGCTTGGGCTAAACCGAGGCGTTGCAACATACCTGCAGAGTATGTTTTGATGGGATTTTCTGATGCTGAGGCTAGATCTACTTCTTTTAGAATTTGCTTGGCTTTTTGTTTAGGTTGTGGTAGTCGGTGAAAGTTGGCGATGTGTTCTAGGAATCGTCGTCCAGTGAAGGCTTTAGGGTAGTAGGGGTTTTCTTGGAGGAAGCCTATTCTTTCTCTAATTTGGAGTGACTGCGCCCATGAGTCTAGGTTGAAAACTGTGGCTGTTCCGGAGGTTGGTTTTATGAAGCCTAGGAGTATATGAAGTGTGGTTGTTTTTCCTGCGCCGTTTGGACCTATAAAGCCTGAGATGGCTCCTCCGTCTTGGAGATTTAAGTCTTTTACGGCTTGGATTGCACCAAAATACTTTGTTAAGTTATGTGTTTTAATGATAGACGTCATCTGTTTTACCACCTTTTATTTATGAATGCTCTATTTAACTTTATATATCAGTTCTACTTACCTATTATACAATCGAAATTGAGAACAGTATTTGTGGATTTAGGCGTTGTTTGTATGTTGCTGGTTGCAGTTGGTGTTTCTGCTGTTTCCGCAAGTTACGAGGATGGCTACCCTGATTCGGCGAGTAAATATCATGGAGATGGGATTTTCTGGGTGAACTCTGGTTATGTTTGTGCTTTTTATTGTCAGCCTATGCTCTATTGCACCGAACAGCATAGTGCCTACTGCTGGAGTAATTGGCCCATATGGGTAACAGACTGTACCATAGAGTTTATAGGAAAGTATTATACGCAGGTAATGTATCACGAATCTTGGTCTAGTGATGGCGCACTCAGCGAATCCGAGGAATACTCTCAGGCTTGCAAATCAGCAAGGACCTACATACAGACAAGATATATCAATGGGATAACCGGAGAACAATGGCGTGACTGGATGTTTGTTGGAGTAATAGCCGGTACACAACCTAGCTAGGATAACCATGAAAACCACTTTAATTCCCCCATTTTTTTCTGTTCTGGCTTTCCTGTTAGCTCTTTCCTTGCCGAGTTTGCTTTTTACGCCCTTTGCTCACGCTGTTGAAGATGAGTTTCCTGTGGAGGTTTCACCCCCATGGCTTGAAGTAGGTGCATACGTAGAGTACGAGGTTATTGTGGATCTTTTTACAAAAGCAGGATATGCCACTCTTCGTTGGGAGTGTATATCTTTAGAAGGAAATGTTGCAACAATAAATGTGTCCCATACTGCGAGTGGAGCTCAGCCCTATATGACTCCGATTTCACCTAGGTTTGCTGTAATACGCATCTTAACTGACACTCGAGAACTGATTCACCCGAACGGCACGGTAATCGAGAAGACTTATCTGTGGTTGCCGCCTTTCATGAAGAAAGACCAGAAGGTAGTGTTGGAAGGGAAGCCACCGAACGAAACAATCGGAACAGTGTACTGGGAGGGTGGGTCATGCTGCAAAACGTGTCAAGGCTATCAAGAAGTTATTTGGATGAAACGAATGAAGGGAAACAAGTCCTTGTTCTATAGTGTTGATTATGACATGAATACGGGGATTCTAGTATCTGGTCCCCTTCCTTTATCAATTGTCGAAGCCTTAGGTGTCCAAGAATACATTGATAGCGTAAACACTATTGTGGATACGAACGTGGATTTGGGGCCTCAATACTTGAAAGCTGCAATACTACACGCCTTATGGGACAACCTGCCAATAATAATCATAATCGCAGTTTTCATTACAGCCCTCCTGCTACTTAGGAGAAGACGAAAACAAAAAAGAAAAGTTTAGGATGCTTCAGCACCTACATTACACGCAAACACTTCTTTTTCGTTCCTTAGAAAGAGCTTTCAGCGTCCCTGAAATTTTTAAGACATGAACAGCTACTGGCTCATTTCCTATCCTTGTTATAGAAGCCACGGCTGTTCTAACTATTTCAACACCTGTGTGCACACATCGCACAACAGCAAAGCTCTTCGCGTCATCATAATCAATTAGAGCTAAACCTGTTCGACTTGCACCATATTCTCCGTAGAGCTTTAGAACTGCATCCCAAACAGCACTTATAAATTCGCTTGAGCTAAACCTTTCATCAGAATCTATTTTTAACGCTAAATAGCGGCGTCTTGTCTTTTTCAGCAATCTTTTCCTCTCCGAATCATTCGTATTCCAGGTGCAACAAATTTTGGGCTTAGCTTTTCCCTGTTTCTTTTAATAATCGCCATAGGATTTTTTGAAATTGCTTCTATAGCTGAACTCTTATCTAAGTCGAAAAGTGATGTTAAGGCTGCTATTTCTCGCGGTTTTCGCATGAGCAGTTCGTTTGAAGCTCCACTTGAGATAACGATTGGAATCTGGAATTTTTGTGCGATTGTTACTTCTCTTCTCAAACTTGACAGAAGCCTAATTCTTGCTCGCCCCTCTACAGTGAGCAAAGGTTTCATGTTTATTTCTAAGGAACCTAAAGCGTTAGAGGCTAATTCAGCTTCTGCTTTGTCGAAGAACCTTTTTCGGCGATTACGGCCAGGAAAGTTTAGGAGGTCTACACGGCGATCTTTGGCTGCTTGCCTTGCAACCTGTTTGGATTCGCACATTACAGCGATTACTTCAAATCTTCTCCTGAGCTTTCTTAAACTTCTAATCAGTTCATTTGGTGTTCTTGGTTTCAAATTCACGCGTGAGGCAAAGTCCATTTTGTTTTCTTGGCAAATGTTTTGCAGTTTTCCAATTTTTTCTTCAGGAAAATTTTGTGGAAGCGGTATTGCTATTAAAGCGTATTCAAGTTCAGAGGCTTTTTTTATCATGCGTGTAACTTGTTTATCATTTCCCAAGTCTGGGCATAAGTGTAAGTCGGCGTATTTTCGTTTCATGGAAGCATCCCAAATTTTCTGCAAATTTCTATTATTTCTTCTAAACGGGATTTTCTGAAGTGTATTCGGAAATGTATTGGGTCGTCTGAACGGAGTTTCAGTTCATTTAAATATGCAGATTGTTTGTCAAGCCTGATGAACAGGTTTCCTTTGTTTAAACGTTGTTTAATCTCGTTGTTCAAGAGTTCTTTGTCTAGGCTGCTTAAGCCCGAAGCAAGTTTTCCAAAGACTGCTTTGGCCGCGTCTCTCTTTTTAATTCTTGTTTCAAGAAGAATTATTGGATTTCTATAATATCCTTTCAGATTGGTTTTCTTGAAGACAATCTCGTCAGCCAATTCTGTGGGCAATGTGTTGTAAACAGCTTTTAGGACTTTATCTGTGTCTTCTGTCGCGTGGACAAAGACTCGAACATCGATGTATGCTATGGGCACTTTAGAACACAAATCAATCATGTTATTCTTAGCTGCACTTAACTT
>JGI24025J20009_10003647_pt1 | contig 10404 bp, 14 predicted proteins | sample Cruoilmetagenom3_FD_20009 | JGI IMG/M metagenome (IMG submission 20009) | reverse complement strand
ACAGACATCTCATCTCCCCCGACATCGACGAAAACCCTCATCAAGGGACCGTTTTGGGATATGTTGGTGATTCTACCCGCGATCTCATTTCTTGCGCTCCGTTCGCTCGTATCCCGGTCAGGCTTTGCGAGGATGATCTCTTCCGGTCTGACGCATGCTTTCACACGAGTCCCAACGCTTGACGGCACGAAAACCGTGGTCAGGTCGAAATTTCCTGTTGAGATCTGTAGAACCCCGTTATCCTCGTCCAGCGCGGTAATCTTCCCCTCAAAGATGTTCTTCATGCCGATAAACCTCGCAACAAACTCGTTCTCCGGCTTATAAAAGATCTTCTCAGGCGTTCCGACCTCCTCGATTCTCCCGTTGTTCAGGACAGCGATCCGGTCGCCAAGCGCCATCGCCTCAACCTGATCGTGCGTCACATAGATGCTTGTTAGCCCGATATCCTGCTGCAACTGTGCAATCTCGCATCTCAACCGCTCACGAACGACCGCATCCAGATTGCTCAGCGGCTCATCCATAAGGATACATTCCGGTTCCGTTGCAAGCGCCCTTGCAAGAGCAATCCTCTGCTGTTCCCCGCCGCTTAATTTCATCGGATTTCTCTTCTCAAATCCATCGAGACCAACGAGCTCAAGGGCTCTTTTCACTTCAGTCTTATTGCCGCCTCGTTTACTCCGTTTATTTCCCGCTTTCAATCCGAATTCAACATTTTCATAGACGTTCAGATGCGGAAATAACGCATAATTCTGGAATACAAAACCGACCCCCCTCTTGTGAGGTGGCGTATCATTTATTCGTGACCCATCTATGTAGATGTCCCCCCTGTCCTCCTTCGTAAGTCCTGCGATCACCGATAGCGTGGTCGTCTTCCCGCATCCGGACGACCCGAGAAGGACAAACATCTCTCCTTTCTTTGCAGACAGATCAAGCGAGCTCAACACCTCGTTTTCTCCAAAAGATTTGCAGATGCCGTCCAGCTGAATCATTGCGCCTCTGCCCCCCATGTTCCGAGATTTCCATCTCCGATAGTTCCGAGATATTTGAATACGATGAGCGTTGTGAACGCGAAAGACATCAAGATCAGTGAGAGTGCGACAGACGCGCTGATATCGCCTGACATCGCATGCATGTAGATTCCAACCGTCATCGTCTCGGTTCTGTGCGGGATACACCCGGCAACCATCGCAGTTGCTCCAAACTCGCCAAGAGCACGAGCCCATGTCATAACAACGCCAGATGCGATTCCGTTTCTGGCAAGCGGAACCGATACCTTCTTAAACATGTAAAATTCCGATGCCCCGAGCGTTCTTGCAGCATCCATCACGTCCCGATCGATCGATTCAAACGCAGTCTTCGCCGATCTTATCAAAAAAGGGGACGCTACAAAGAGTTGTGCGATGATTATCCCCTTTACCGTGAACAGGACATCAAACCGGCTGAAGACCCCCTGCCCACCAAACGCGATGAGGATCGCAAGACCGCAGACGAGCGGCGGCAATACGATCGGAAGATCGACCAGCGTATCAAGGATATTTTTGCCTTTGAACCGCTTTGTCGCAAGGATGTATGCAGCCGGGATCCCGAAGAGGAGCGCAAGAAGAACGACAGCGATCGAGGTTTTGAGGCTCAAGAGGATGGCTGATATGATTTCAGGGGATCTGATCTCGCCTGCAAACTCGGCAAAGGATGTCGCTGTGAGGAGGCACGTGATTATAATTGCGATAAAGCCAAAGAAGATGCCCGCGATCAGGGATAATAAAATCCTAAAGGAGGAACTCATCTCTCCATCACCAGAAACTCAATTACATCCTTAAACTGCTTCACCTTGCCACCGCCCTGTGCGATCTTTGCCATCATCCTCGCCTCATCCGTAACCCGTATTCCTGCGATCATATCCGCGCCGTAATCGAAGAGAACATCAGACATCGGCGTGCCCGGACCGAGGACGATCGTGAACCCCTGGCTTAACTCCAGTAACCGCTCGAGTGACTTGTTTACGATCGATGAGCTCGTTATCGCAACAATATCTGCCTGTGGGATCAGGTGTTCTGCTGCCGTATCCGGCAAATCCCCTTTCTGGGGCTGCCTCTCAAAGACCCACAGTTCATCTGCAACTTTCCGCAAGTCATTAACCATCGGAAAATGCCCGACCATCGCTATATTCTTGCCAGCCCCGTTTTCGAGCAGAAAGTTGGTTACATTCAATTCCTTGCCCCGCGGGGCGATCATCGAGTTGACTGCTGCAAGACCGATGCCCGCCTCGATCATGTTCCACGATTTTAAGTACTCTGCAAGCTCTATTGCTGTCTTCTCGGTCAGTCCCCCGATATTCCGCACCATATAGTCGTGCCGTTCACCAAGATTCTTTGCAACCCCGCAGTTTCGGGATAGGACGCCGATCCATGTATAACCAACATGCACGTCACGGACTTTCNCATCCGCATCCACGTTNGATAGATCAGAGATCAGATCATCGATCAGTTTCATGATGTTGCCTCGTCCTCGCAAATCATATATTATACTTCTCACTTGGATATGGGGTGAACCCATATTTCTCGTAGATCGCTTTGCCGTAATCAGAGGTAACGAAATCAACGAACTTCATTACATAGTCTCTGTTTTCCGAAAACGTTAATGTTCCTATCGGAATTGTCTTTATGATGTTTTCCTCTTCCGGTATCTTTATAATATCGGTCTCATCGGGAGCGAAAAGCACCGTTTCTTGCCATGTTATTGCTGCATCCACGTCCCCTCTGGATACATAAACGATGAGTGCATTTACCGTAGCACCACGGGCGATGACGTTGTCCACTACAGCATCCTTGATCCCGTTCTTCTCCAGGATCTTATCTCCTAACTTTCCAATCGCGCACGCCTTCGGGTCTCCGAGAGCAACTTTTACCCCGGGCTTTGCGAGATCATTCAGACAGGTTATATTTGCGGGATTTCCCTTCGGGACCGCTATCACAGGTACGTGGTATGCTACACGCTTTTCGTAATCGATGAGACCCAACTCCCGGGCAATGTCGAAATAGTACGTTGACCCTGGCTGATAAACATCTCCCTGCTGCGCCAGTTCCATCTGGTTTAACAGATGCCCGGAGCCAGCATAGTTGTATGTTACTTTTACACCATATTTCTGCTCGAATAAAGGTCCAAGTTCATCCATTGGCTTTTTCATCCCTGCACCACAGTAAACAAGGAGCGATTCCGGGTTTCCTGTTTCTGACTGTTCCTGATTTTCTCCGATGCATCCAGGTGCGATTGCACTGCAAAGCAGAATTATCGCCACGAATATCGTTGTTTTTTTCATTATGAGTTCTCCAATTATGGTTGTGTATCGCCGCCGTATCCAGTGAATAACATACGCGTTCGTGAAACCGGTATAAATGCATTTTGGTTTATAGTAGGATAAGGGTCAAGTTAAAATGATTGACCTGATATGTAATCGGAATTGCAGAACATGGGACATGAAACTGACTGAAGATCGGACAGGGCGATATGTTCTTATGGTATGCCGCAATATTTGCACATCATGCAACCGCGACAGTGGTTGTAACAAGCAAAGGAGGACACCAAAAATGAGAATAAGCGCAAGAAACCAGATTGAAGGCGTTGTGAAGAAAATAGAGAAAGGTGAGGTCGCATCTACCGTAAAGATCGAGATTACCGAGCCCGCTATCCTGACTTCGATGCTAACGAAAGAAGCCGTGGAAGATCTTGATCTGAAAGAAGGCGATAAAGTAGAAGCAGTGATCAAAGCGACAGAGATAGTGATACTAAAGGAATAATAGGGCACAATCGAAAATTCCAGTGAAATCACTATATCCTTAAATTTTTACCGCAGAGCACGCGGAGAGCGCAGAGGCACCAGGAAACCAAAGCGAGGATTGAAACGGTATCGAAACTCTGCGCCCTCCGCGTTCTCCGCGGTGATAAATCACTGGATTTTTAGACAGTGCCGAATAATAGGTTCCAAACGGACTCTTTTCTTTTTTCTTTTTTTATTTACGAAAATGTATATCGCAAGCCCGCTCCCAAAGGGCAGTTTTTTTACTCGATTTTTTTTGAAAAAAACCGTTTTTAAACCGAAGCCCCGTAAAATCCTCGTCCGTGTATCGCCTATATAGTTGCAGTATGTAGTCAAAAATATCGAGCGCTCACACCGTTTGAAATCACTGACATGCAGCCACGTGGTTCATTCATACACCAACCTCAAGCCCACACCCACCTCCCTCAGGTCCACAACTTGAGATAACATAATCTTCGAATTCAAGTCAGTGCAGTGGGCGGCATGCACGGTTTCCGGTTGTAATTCCTTCATATACTCATAAGTTCCCTGTAGCTGTTCGTAAGAGGGCGCGAGCAGGTGAAATCCCCCGATTATGTCAACCACTCGATCATCGCCGCAGATATTCTTTGCATATTCGGTGATGTTGCAGATCCCTGTGTGCGAACAACCCGTAACGATCGTAAGCCCTTTCGGTGATGTATAAACCAGCGCAGAATCGTCGATCACATAATCGTCTTCTTCAGTTCCATCTCGCAGGATTTTTCCAATCGGCACCATCGCTTCAAAGTCATTCGCTCTTTCAATCTCACCGAGAAAAACCAGGTTATCAGTCAGCCACAGGGGTTCCTTGCTCAATCTCATATTGAAGTGCCGGGATAACTTATCTTCCGAGATTAACGAACCAATCTCCGGGATACCGTCAACTGTTCTGGTTAAAAATGCAGAAGGATGGGCTACAAGACTTGGATTATCACAATCTACCTTTTCCATTCTTGCTTCGGTATAGAGTTTGATCAGATGGTAAATGCCCCATGTATGATCAAGATGCCCGTGAGAGAGTACTACGCTGTCGAGGTCCAGCAGGCGAATGCCCATCTTTTCCGCGTTTCTTATGAACGCATCCGAATATCCCGCATCAAACAGGATCCTGGTGCCTCCGTTTTGAAGGTGATAGGATACTCCCGGTTCACCCTGAAAGTAACGATCTATCAGGGTATTGTTATCCACAAGAACGCTCAATTCCAGCATTATGTCATTCCATCATCACATAATCCCATAACTCCAATATCAGTCGTACAACAACCGGGTCTCTTCATCCGCAAGTGTCGGTTGGATGATCTCAGTCCATCTCGGAGAGTTCCATGTCCCGAGTGTCGTATGCGTCTCATAGTAGTTCTGGGGGATCGGATGCGTCCCGATCACAACATTAAGCCCATATTTTGCCCGGATAAAGTCACGGAAGTGGGTCACACGGGGGCATGGCGGATATCCGACGACCAGCCCTGTGGCGAGGTGTATCACCTCCACCCCGTTCTTCTTCATCTCCTCCGGAGCATATTCGATATTTCCGCCAGGGCAGCCACCACACGCAGTATATCCTACCAGTTTCACCTCTTTGCCCTCATAAATGCTGAATGCACCTTCCCTGTTGTTAAGCGCCCTCAGACATTTGCCTCCGGCACATGCACGGTAGCGGTCGCATATAATAATCCCGATCCGGATTTCATCGCTCATTTTACGTCCTCTGCAACTTTTAGTTCTTGATTGCGGGTAATAAATGCTTTTTAGACGCAGATGATCTTTCACCCCAATATCTTAATGATCATTTCATTTTTTTCTTCGCTTTTGCAAGTTTCTTCTTTGCATCGCCACTTCCGGACGCAGCTTGTTTTTCAAGTTCTTCTAACATTGCCTTTTTCTTAGAGCTCCTTCTTACCATATCCTTCTTAGACATTGCCATAGAACGTACATTTTGAATTGCACCGTACTTAAATGATTTCAGAAAAACTATGCTATGTCAGCAAAACTGCTAACAGATCCGCTTTCACTGATGTACTTTATCACCGGGATCTCTGCCAGCAACCACCGGCAGTCTGGAATATCGGAAACCCTGATTTCATACCGATACCGATATATTCCCTGAATGCCAGATGTGCCCATCATTCCAAAACGCCCTCCGATGCAGAAAAAACTCCGATCACGCAAATATCAGAGAAGATGCAGAGAATCGTTCCCCGGAGGCGGTGGGATGCTTGTAGGGGTTGGGGGTGAATTATATGCTGCGTCCCCGAAATAGGAGTCAACAACGAAAAGCATTGGATGGATAGAGATGAGATCGATGATGTACATACACGAAGAGAGATCAAGAAGTGTTGAAACGCCATACATAAAAGCAATCCGGATGATTCTGGTATTTATGATTCTGGGAACTGCTCTTTGTGTCGAAGCAAATCCAGCAGTTCCGGACCGATCCGAAAATGTGATGATTACGGAAATATACTACGACACCTATCTGAAGGGGGATACCGATGGCGAATTCATAAGAATACACAATCCAACCGAATATCCAATCGAGATTGGTGGCTGGCAGATAACCGATCTTGAGGGTGCTATCACATTCCCATCATTGACAGGTATGGATGCGGGGAATTGTTTGTATCTCGCGTATAATGCAACCGCATTCTATGATGAGACGCTCCAGAGAGCGGATTTTGAGTATGGTGTGGATTCCGATTCGACACCGGATATGATAGAAACTTATAGAACAATAAAATTATCTAATGCAGGAGATGAAGTGATCCTGAAGGATGAAAAAGGCGATATCGTGGATGTTGTGATTTATGGCAGCTCTGACTCTGATGCTGTAGGTGGGTGGACCGGTACACCTGTGGAGGGTGTGCGTGAGGGTGTGATCCTGGAGCGGGACAGAGATGAAACCACTGATAAATATGAGGATACGGATTCTGCAGAAGACTGGAACGACTTTCGGGTGTACGGTGTCGGACAGTCGCACTTCTCTTATGAGACATTCGGTTTTGACGGGAATGTGACGGTATTCACCTCCCCGGACAGCAGCTTTACAGCAATCGCAGATGCGATCGACAATGCCAATGAATCGATTTGCCTTAATCTTTACCAATTTCATAACTTCTATCTGATGGATCGCATAATAGATGCGATAGAACGGGGAGTTGAAGTTAAGATGATGCTTGAAGGTGGCCCTGTAAACGGGATTGCCGATGAAGAAAGGTATGTTGCAAGCAAGACCGTTACTGCAGGCGGAGATGTCAGGTTCATGATATCTGATGGAGACAGAGGTATTCATGACAGATACGCATTCAATCATGCGAAATATGCGATTATAGACGATGAAACGACTATAGTAACCTCAGAGAACTGGAAAAATACAGGTGTGCCCATCAACAATACTTTTGGAAACAGGGGCTGGGGCATCATCATAAACAATCCGGATACCGCAGATTATTTCAGCAGCGTATTCGTTGAGGATTGGAAGCCTGCAAGCAAGGACAGCTTTCCATTCACATCGGATGACCCGATCTACGGGACTAAATATGGCAGCCCCCCGCCTGATTTCGTGCCAGACCGCACAATCCTGACTGGCAATTACTCCCGTCCGTTCGGTAGCGAGATTGTTTCAGGCAAGTTCAATGTTTCTCCTGTTTTATCTCCGGACACCTCGCTACTGGAGACCAAATCTATCATCGGCGTGATAAAAGGAGCGAACGATTCTGTTTATGTGGAGCAGCTCTATATCAGGAACTGGGGTACTCCTGCCGACCCGGAACCAAATCCCTTCCTGGAGGCTACGATCAACGCATCAAGGAGGGGATGTGAGGTGAAGATATTGCTTGACTCTGTGTATGGGGAGAAGAATGAGGGGATAGTCGAGTGTCTGAACGATATTGCCGCAGATGAAAATTTAAATCTTGAAGCAAAGCTAATAGACAACGTTGGGATGGGGCTTAACAAAACACATAACAAAGGTGTGATCGTTGACCACAGTCAGGTTCTGATCTCAAGCATCAACTGGAATGAGAACAGCGCGAGAAACAACCGGGAAGCAGGTTTGATCATCGAGAATGAAGATGTGGCTGAATTTTATACTGATATCTTCTTTTATGACTGGTGGAATGGCGCATTTCATCCCAGAGCGTCTTTCACGTATGCTCCTATCCACCCGGTTGTGGATCAAAACATAACCTTCGATGCCAGTAGTTCCACTGACCCGGACGGAAGGATTGTAGAATACAACTGGGACGACGGGTGCGAAAACACAACAACCACCTCGTGTCCGGTAATAACCCACGCCTACACCATCCCGGGCAGTTACACCGTAACCCTGACCGTAACAGGCGATGACGGCACAACCGACACAACCAGTAAAATCATAACGGTGGATGGCATCTGCGGCGATCTCAACCACGACGGTACGATCACCATATCAGATGCGGCAATCGCGCTCTTGATGGTGGTCGGAGCGATTCCTGATACACGAGAAGCGGATATGAATGGTGATAACCGGGTGACCTCGCTTGATGTATTGATGATTCTACAGAGCGTATCTGGCTACGTATAAACGGCTGATCACCCGATTCCCGGGGAAACACCAGCAATTCCTGCTCTCTTATTTTGTTTTTATCCAAGCTGTCTAAAATTATACCGCCGCTCGTTGTTGATTTGCCTTAGGACATGGCGAGTAGAAGCACGCAATATCATAGCAGCACCACATCAGACGCAACCGTCGTCGGGCATGGCGCAATATCAAGACAGACGAGTGGTATCTCTTCTCTGCAAGGGGTTCTTGTGACCTGGGTCAGGGAACCGGATAGTATTATGATATATAAGAATCTATAGTATACTATATGGCAGCCAGCACGACGATCTGCATAGAACCCGGAGTGAAGGACCTGCTGACGAATCTGAAACGTCATCCTCGTGAATCATATAATTCAGTCGTTGCGCGGTTGACGAATCTGGCGATCGAAGTGCGACCACTGAGCGATGAGGCGATACAGGGCATTGAAGAGGCACTTGAAGACATCAAACAGGGGCGCTTGCACTCCGAAGAAGAGATTATGGAAGAGTTTGACCTGCTATGAGCTACAAGGCCAACTATACCGCAAAAGCGAGAAAGGATCTCAAAAATCTCCCCCCGGATGTTGTGCAGAGGATCATTCTATCGATCAAGTATCAGGGATGACCCCTACGCTCATGTCAAGAAGAATCAGCCTCTGAATGTTTCTATCGATTCTGATATAGGTCTTATCATCGAGAGCATCGAGATCTTTCTTTGCGCTCTTCTTGATCCGGATTTCATACATCTTGTTTCAACCTGTGCCTTCTATAGTCCCCATAATCCATCGTTTCTTCAGTTTTCAGCACTTCAAAATCCATAGCGTCATCATAATCTTCCAACATCCTCATCACTGCTTTAAATGTAGGGATATCCATAATAACTCCCTTTTTCTCGTTATTTTGGTAAACATACTGCAAATTCTCTTCTTTTATCTTAAGCATCTTCACCCTCCTTATCTACTTTAAAATCTATTCAGCAACACACCATTTAAGGGTTACGATTCTCCGATTCTCCTTCTGTTCGCCCGCCATTCCCCCAATTATCAGAAAAAACCAAACCGCAAATCCCGCCAAAGGTTGTCCCGCCCAATCGGACAAATCGTTCCAGTCCCGGATCATCGATCGGGTCATCCCAAAGTCCGGGTGCGCTTTCGGATGCCTCCGTCAGAATCGCTCATGTCGTCCGGGGACTCCTGCGCAGCGAGAAGGACGGGCTTTGCATTTCCTTGGGGGGTTTTAGTTCCAGCCTGCCGCCGTCCGGGGCTGCTGTCTCGTATTTGAGTGCGGTCTGGTGCATGAGTTGTGTGGTGGCGGTTCCGGTCCGTATGATGTGGCTTTCGGTGTTTGCGAAAGTCTGTTGCGGATGCTTGCCATTCGGTGACTGTGATTTCAGTTGTGCCCGGACCCAGGGGCGACTCAAGCTGTTTGGATGCCCGGTCTTTGACCTTGCCTCGGTGCGGTCCGGGCGTCGGGCGGTCTGCCAAGGCGGAGAGTTACATCGCGAACCTCGGGCTAAAGCCGCGAGGCATCAAGATGATACTCAGGGATTATTTTGCTAGTGGAATATTAAACATTGATATTATAATTCAGTTTCGATTCACGGTAAATAGAAGTCAGAAACACCAGATATGATTTCATAATGTGGAACTGCGCTCTTAACTTGATAATACCCTGCAGACATTTCTGTGGTATTAATAAAAACACTATACTTTCCAGAACCTAATGTGGTAATAGTTAAACTGTTGTTAGATATAATCTTCATATTATGATGTGGTTCTATATTATCAATTGTGGAAATTGGATGAAGATAACCTGATTCTTCTTTTAGCATTTTTATTGATAACCCGGTATCAGGGCCTTTTACCTGAATGGAATAATAAATAATTGAATTGTTTCTAAAATTAAGTTCTTCTGTAACTACTCACCCCCCACCGCAAAATTTATTATTAATGAGATTATATTTCAATCACAATCGTCGCAAATAAAATATTTCGTTTGATGGATGGAGAACG
>JGI24025J20009_10003646_pt1 | contig 10404 bp, 15 predicted proteins | sample Cruoilmetagenom3_FD_20009 | JGI IMG/M metagenome (IMG submission 20009) | reverse complement strand
ACCAATCAACATACCTGAGTAGTTACAATTGGGTGCAGTACAATTTCAAGCTTGTCTAATTTAATATGTCGCTATAATCTATATGACCGAAAGTCATGTATTATCATCTCATCATTTTCCTTCAAACGATAGCTTTCCGGCAGGAGCGTGCTCTCTATCTACTTCCTCCTCACCTTGAGCCTCGTCCTCTCCTTGCCTACGATTATCACAATCTCTCCCGGCTCGATGACCTCTTCCGACTCTGCCACCCAGTACTCTCCATTGAACATGACGTGACCCCGGGGGTCGATCCTGTCCAGGGCCTCCGCCTCCTCGCCTACGATCTTGCCGATGGAAGGGGGGCGACGCCGGGCCTCGGCCACCTTGTAGAGGGCGAAGACGAAGAAGGCGCCGACGACCGCCGAAGGGGTGATCATGGCCAGGAGCATCCTCTGCTTGTAATCGGCGGGCATGGACCACTCCGGCGACGATATGGGTACCAGAAGCACACTACCTGCTATCAGACAGATCAGGCCCGCCATTCCGAAGATCCCGAAACCGGGGCTGTTCAGCTCCATCAGGATCAGACCCAAACCCAGGAGGAGGAGAAAGACCGCCCCTATGTTCACCGAGAACCCCAGCCCGATCAGGCCCAGGGTGAGCACGATCACCCCCAATAACTCTGAACCCAGCCCGGGGTTGGAGAGGCCGAATACGAGAGCATAGAGGCCTACCAGCACCAGCAGACCCGCCAACAATGGGTCGGAGAGTATCTTCTGAACATGGAGACGGGGCGAGGGCTGGTAGCGGACTATCTCCGCGTTCTTGGTAACCAGGGTACGGTTCTTGACCAAAAGCCCGTCTACTTGCTCCAAGAGCGACACCGGGTTGGTACTCACAAGGTCGATCACCCCGTAGTCCAGTGCCGTCTCGGCGTTCAGGTTAAGATTAGAGACCACAAACTCCCTGGCGGCGGTGACGTTCCTCTTGTGCATCCTTGCCTTCTCTTCGGCCAGGGCCACCATGGCGTTGATTATCTTGGAATCGTTTACCGGCTCGGCTCCCGTAGGCCCGATCTGGACGGGCTGGGCAGATCCGATTATGGTATTGGGCGCCATAGCAGCCACATCGGTGCTCAGAAGGATGATGGTGCCCGCGCTCCAGGCCGTCGCTCCCGGGGGGTAGACGTAACCGATCACCGGTATATCCGTCCGCTCGATGAGACTGGTTATCTCCGTCGTCTCGGCGAGGCCGCCACCCGGGGTATCCAGGACCACCATCAGGGCCAGGCATCCCATATCCTCCGCCTCGGCGATGGCCTCTGCGATTATGTCGTCGCTGGCCGGGGTGATGGTATCATCGAGGTCCACCATCAGAACGCATCCCTGGGAGGCAGCAGGACAAACCAGCAACGATAGTGAGAACAGAACGATAAGGGGACCGGACGGCCACAGCAGGCCCCTGCCGGAGTCCCGATCCAGTTCGTTTCGATGATGTCTCATCTCTCTTCGAAGGCCTTGGTGAGCCCGGCCACGGTGCCCGTCGTGCCTCCCACATCGCTGCCGGTGGTGACCACTATCAGGTTCTTCTCCCTGGCGATCTCAGCCAGTGTCTGGAGCTCTCTCAGCTTGATGGCCACCGGCGCCTCTCCGTAGAGCTTGGCAGCCTCGGTCATGGTCGCGGAGGCCTGGAGCTCCCCGTCGGCCAGGATTATCCTGGCCCTCTTCTCTCTCTCGGCCTCGGCCTGCTTGGCGATGGCCCGGAGCATGGTATCCGGGAGGCTAACGTCCCGGAGGGTGACCCCGGTAACCTTGATGCCCCAGGGGTCTGTCTGCCGGTCAAGGATCTCCTGGAGCTTTATGTTCAGCTCTTCTCGCTTGGACAGGAGATCATCCAGCTCGATCTGACCCAGGACGTCTCGTAGGGTGGTCTGGGCCAGGAGGCTGGTGGCTACCCTGTAGTTCTCAACCTGGACCACGGCCTTTCCCGGATCCACAACCCGATAGTAAAGAACCGCGTCTACGTCTACGGTCACGTTATCCCTGGTGATCACCGCCTGCTTCTGGACGTCTATGGTGATTATCCGGAGGTCCATGGACTGTACCTGGTCGATGAGAGGGATCACCAGGGTGAGTCCAGGTCCTTTGAACCCGGTGAAACGTCCCAGCCGGAAGACCACCAGACGCTCGTACTCACGAGGTATCTTGACCGCCTGGAACAATATGATAACTATGAGCAGTAGAGGCAGGAGGCTTGCTATATCAATCAACGTTAACACCTACAAATAATTGAACTTATCTAGATATATACTTGACGAGCAAATCCAGCCCTCCGTCGGATCCGCCCGAAGTATACAATATTATACATTATATACAATGAGAAGCAACGGGACGATGATCGTCGGACTCGAGTAAAAGATAAAAATGATCTACTTCTTGAACTCTGTGTATCCGCACTTTCCGCAGCTCCGCCGGTCTTTATGCTCGGCCAAGAATACACCGTTCCCGCAACGAGGACAGATCGGCTTCAGCCTCTTGATCGAATCTCCGCTGACCTGGTAGAACTCGTGTACCGCCATCTATCCTTCCTCCTCCGTCTCATCTTCTCCGACCTCTTCCTCTACAACCTCTTCCACAACCTTCTCCGGTGCCTTTTCTGGAGCCGGTGCGACGATGGCGTTTCTCTCGATAACGTAGGGCCGTTCCACCTCTATAACCCTCTCCTCGGTCTCGTAGATCTTGGCGTATCCTACGGTCTCACGCTTCCCGAACTCGGTCTTCATCCGGTCCACTACCACCAACCCCTGCCTGGAGTTCATGGTCGCCACGACATTATCTACCACGCTTTTTCTGGAGGGGGTCGGTCCATCGTGCTCTATCTTGAAGATAACCTCTCTCCTCTCTAACATCGGGTTATTCCTATCCTCGATGACTTTTATCTCCATCTCACTCCTCCACTATCATCATCTTAATGATGCTCTTGACAAATTCCTTTCTTTCGGGGGTGACTTCTACCAGAACGCTGCCTTCGTTCGGCTGGCCGTAGACCACCACAGACCCTTCGGGCGCGTACAGTATCGCAGGTAACGTAGCCAGATCTTCTTCGCCGCTGGTAACAAAGATCTTGATCCGCCTCTTCTCGCCGGCCAGCGCATCTCTTATGGCACTCATGAGCTCCTGCGAGATGGTAGCTGCCGGGTTGCAGACCTCGATCGTCTCGTATTCGTGAAGATCGTTGATCTCTCTTCGGACATGATCTGGCGAGGGTTTCCTCTTCGTCTTGTTGTCCACGATACAGAGATCCGGTTCGATCGAAGAAGCCAGAAGACAAAAAGTGGTGATATCACCCACCGCTATTACTTTAGAAGCTGATCGGAGCGAATCCGACATCCCTTCTATGCACTCGACGCCTTTGCCCCTGTACAGCTTGCCCAGCGGTTTCTTGAGTTTGGATCGCAGCTCGCCTGGAAGACGCAAGACCTTCAATTTACCGCACCTTCAACGCGTACCTTCCGGGGAGGGTTATCCCCAGCTTCTCCGCCACCATAGATCTTTTGGGATCGATGATCACCACGTAACCGCTCCAGTCCTTGCTCAGGGATGACGACCCGCAGGTCGGGCAGACAACCCCCTCCACGATCCGGTGACATTCTCTGCAAGCCTGTTCGGTCATTCGGTCTCAACCTTTGCATTTCGAGCCGCTTCCAGCCACTCCCGTCTGCCGAGGCCCGTCTGCCTCATGGTGAGCCCTATCTTGCTCTCTCTGGGCTCCATCTCATTGAGACTGATAGCGATAACTCTGGCGCGTACCCTGTCGCCTTCTGACAGAGATTTATTCGACTCCTTACTAACAAGCCGCCCGTTCTTCTCATCATACGATATATACTCATTGGTGATCTGGCTGATGTGCAGCAGCCCGTCCAGGGGCCCGATCCCCACGAAGGCCCCGAACTTCACGATCTCGACCACCTCTCCCTCGATGATCTCCTGCATCTCGGGCTTGAAGACGACCGCGTTGAAGATCGCGCCGTAATAGATAGCCCCGTCCCCCGCCAGGATACGACCCTCTCTAATCTCCTCCACATCCAAGACCGCGACTATCGTACCCAGGGTCTTGTCTACCGTGGACTCGTACTTCTTGCGCAGTGCCATATTCACGGCGTCATCCAGAGGGTCACCCATATGCTCGGGTGGTATCCTGACCACACCCTCCAGCCTCATCTTCTTATACATCAGAACTCCTTCTGCGTTGCGATCTCCAAGTAATGTCTCTGGCGCAGACGTATAACGGTAATACCCTTACTAGATAACCTTTTCTTCAGTTCCTTGTCGTTGGTGAATACCGCGGCATTCTCTTCTTGAGCCAACCTCAAGAGCGCCAGATCGGCACCATCCTCGGAGTCCAGGATCCGGCAGCAGCCCCTGGCCATCTCCAGGCCGATCCTGGCGGCGAGCCGATCATTCCTGGTATCGGCCAACCTGGACAATGTCCTCAGCTCCTTTAAGACCGGGACCGGTACCAGGAACTGGCGGTATCCCAGGCGTTTCAGCTCGGTGAATATGTCCACGCCGAACTGCTCCGGGACCATCAGGCCGTTCGTGTCTAAGAGCACATTCAAGTTGCCAAACACCCCGTGTCTAGCCGTAGATCTACACCTCGATCGTTCCTACGCCGATCAGCCGCCACCGAGCACCGATCCGCCTGCTCACCGCTACCCGATCTCCGACGCGGGCACAGACGGGCCGCCTCAGGCCGACCTCCACCAGGCCACCCTCTCTGGCGCTGGTCACCACGCCTACCGTGGTGGCGGTACCGACGTTCAGCATCAGAGGTTCGCTCGTGTGGATGGGTTCTACCTCAGCCTCGTCCATGGCTCCCACAATCCTCTCCAGAAGCTGGATCCGCATGGTGAAGGTCTCCCATACCGGCGGAAGCTCGCCCGGCGCACCTGCCACCTGGCCCACCAGGATGTCGCTCTTTGTCAGAGTGGGGTCGAGAAGCGTTCCCACGCCGATCAGACCTCCAGGAGCAACCTCGTCCTGCTCCCCACCACCGGCCAGCAGCTTTGTCACCTTGCTCTGAATGGCTTCCCAATGCTTGCGCCCCTCGGTCTCCACGCGTCTGCCCGGTCTGATCTCGATGAGGTCGCCAGGGACGATCTTGCCCTGGACCAGGGTGCCACCGATCACCCCGCCCACGATATTCTCTGGCGATGTGCCGGGACGGTTCACGTCGAAGGACCGGGCTATCTGCATAAAGACCGGCTTGTCCACGTCCCTATCTGGCGTGGGGATGGTCTCTTCGATCGCCTGGATTACCAGGTCCACGTTCACGTTTTGCTGGGCGGAGATGGGGATGATGGGCGCGTTCTCGGCAACGGTACCTTTGACGAAGTCTTTGATCTCCTGGTAGTGTTCCATCATCCGTTCCTTGGAGATCAGGTCGATCTTGTTCTGGACGATGACGATCTTATCTATCCCGGTTATGTCCAGAGCCATCAGATGTTCCTTGGTCTGGGGCTGAGGGCAGGTCTCGCTGGCGGCGATCAGCAATACGGCGCCGTCCATGATCGCCGCACCGGAGAGCATCGTCGCCATGAGGGTCTCGTGACCCGGCGAGTCTACGAAGGACATCGTGCGGAGCGGCACAGATGGCTCATCGCAATGAGGACAGCGCTCTTTCACGGTGTAGCAGTCGGGTTCGGGGCAGTTGGGGCACTTACGAAATGTCGCGTCGGCATAGCCCAGCCTGATGGAGATGCCCCTCTTGATCTCCTCGCTGTGCTGGTCTGTCCAGACGCCGGAAAGCACCTGGACCAGGGTGGTCTTACCGTGATCGACGTGCCCCACCATGCCTATGTTAACTTCAGGTCTAGCCAAATCGAGATCTCCTAAAACAATATTGATAGCCTGGAGAGGGAGTGTCTACTATATAAACACTTCAGAATTAAACGCAGACCTCAGGCATATCCCCGATGGGCCTCGTTTACCTCGTGGGCGATCTCCATCACGAACTTGTGATAGGTCCGTCGAGAAAAGTCGGACCAGCCCAGGAACTCCCTGTACAGCCCGGATCCGAAGGCATCTTCGTCTTCGTTTCTGCTTTTCACCCCAAGATCCTTTAACTGGTCGAAGTTCTCTTCCAGGTAGAAGAGGAGTGCCATCTCCGCGTAAGGTTTGGGTACGAGAGGCTGGGAATTGGAGAGGGAGAGCATCAGCCTCTGCTCGTCGATCAGCTCCGTCGGGGTGATCTCTAGCTTTTCTGTAGACCTCTCCCTGGCCAGCTCGGAGATCCATAGCTTCTTCTCCGGAGGCTGAGGTTCCATCGGGACCTCCTCATAGAGGCGACTCATCTCCAGCTCGTGCTCCAGGGCGAAGGCCAAAAGCTTGTCGTCAGCCAAACGGATGTACTCCGAGTTCAGAGATATTATGGAGAACCAGAGGCCTCTGATGTAGAAACGTCTGTTCATGGCCACGGCGAGGTCGAGGACCTCCGGCCTGTCCGAGAACAGAGAGGGGAAGAAGCTGAGAGTCTCGGTTTCTACGAAGACATAAGCAGAGATCTCGGCGCCCACGAGCCTCCCGATACGGTCATCGTCAGAGAGAGGGCGAAAGACGGCGCCGAGGTTCTTCATCTTCTCGTAGGCCTCCAGCTTCTCTTTGCGCTCTGTCGGGCTTAAGAAGGCTATCTGGTGGGCGATATCTCTGGCCACGGTGAGCAGCCATCCTCTATACTCTCTTTCAAACGTCTCCCGCTTGATCGTCTTCCTCTCCCTGTAGCCCATCATCCACCTTGTTCAGGATCTCCTTGAAGGATTTCCACTGCTCCAGGGGGATCCTAACTCCGTTCTTGGACCATCCCGTGTAACGCTCGGAGGTGACGTACTCCCTGATATCGATCCCCACCGAACCGCGAAACTTAGTCTTCCTGACCACAGTCTCGGTGGTATCGCTCTTCCTGATCCGGCCGATCTCATTTTCCAAATAACCACCTCCTAACGAAGGCGGTCTCTAAGCTATATTATAGTAGCGTCATCCTTATATATGGTATGTGTTACCATGACACATGTTAGCATGTAGGAGACGTTGAATTGAGCGATATTGGAAAAAAGGTCAGGATGGAGAGGATAGTCGACAGGGAGAGCAGGAACAGCGTGATAATCCCCATGGACCATGGCATATCCGTAGGACCTGTCAGGGGGCTGGTGAACCTCTCGGAGATGGTGGGTGAGGTGGCCGAGGGCGGGGCCAACGCCGTCCTCCTCCAGAAGGGGATGGTCAAGCACGGCCATAGAGAGTACGGGAGCGACATCGGCCTGATAGTTCACATGAGCGCCAGCACCTCGCTGGGACCGGACCCCAACGACAAGGTCCAGGTATGCCAGGTGGAGGAGGCCCTGAAGGTGGGAGCCGACGCGGTGAGCGTCCACATAAATATAGGCTCCGAGACCGAGGCAGACCAGCTCAGAAAACTGGGAAATGTGGCGGAGCGATGCGAGCTGTGGGGCATGCCTCTTCTCGCCATGATGTACCCCAGAGGAAACAAGATCATCGACCCCAACGGCGTCGACGTGGTGGCCCTGGCCGCCAGGGCGGGCGCCGAGCTGGGTGCAGACGTTATAAAGACGAACTACACCGGCGATCCGGATACCTTCAAAGAGGTGGTGGCAGGGTGCCCGGTGCCCGTTGTCATGGCCGGTGGTCCCAAGACCGAGACCGACGAGGAATTTTTGGAGATGATCCGCGGGGCGATCGATGCCGGCGGCAGGGGCGTGGCCATCGGGAGGAACGTCTTCCAGCACGAAGACCCTACCCGGATGACGAAGGCCATCGCGGCGATAGTCCACAGGGACCAGAGCGTGGAAGAGGCGATGAGGATACTGGGGTGAAGACCGCTTAGCGGACCCGGTTTTGAAGTATGCCCAGGCCCTCGATCTCCACCTCGACCACGTCTCCCTCATGGAGCGACCCTACACCTGGCGGCGTTCCCGTAGCGATGACGTCGCCTGGCTCCAGGGTCATGATCCCGCTTATGAACTCCACCAGTACCGGTACGGAGAAGATCAGGTCCGAGGTTCTTGAAGTCTGCCGGACGGCGCCGTTCACCCTGGTCTCGATCTTGAGGTCGCCGGGGTCCACAGGGACCACGCCGGGTCCCAAAGGCGCGAAGGTGTCGAAGCTCTTGGCCCTGGTCCACTGGCCGTCTTTTCTCTGGAGATCGCGGGCGGTAACGTCGTTGAAGCAGGCGTAACCCAGGATATGACCGTTCACCTCCGATGCAGAGACGTTTCTGGATCTCTTGCCGATGACCACCGCCAGCTCGCCCTCGTAGTCCACCTCTCTGCTCGCAGAGGGGATCATGATATCCGCACCCGTTCCGATCAGCGCCGAGGGAGGCTTTAGGAAGATTATGGGCTCTTCGGGCAGGTCCATCCCCAGCTCCCGGGCATGCTTAACATAGTTCAGTCCCACGCAGATCACCTTCGAAGGATCGACCGGTGCTAAAAGTTCCACCTCTTCGAGGCGGCACTCGTCGCCGTCCAGCGTCTCGATAATATTGTCGCTCAAAAAGCCACACTCGATGCGATCGCCCTCTCTGAACCTCACTATCAAGATATCATCTCCTGTAGTATTCTTTGAGGCCGCCGGGACCTCTCCTGTATCTTCCGAACTCGCTTTTTAGGAGCCGGTCGGCCCTTATCACCGGTCCTTCCACGCAGACCCGGATCCCCTCAGGATCGAGACAGCAGGACCCGCAGATGCCCATCCCGCACTTGATGTACCTGTTGATGCTGGCCTGGATCCTGGACTCGAAGCCACGACACCTCAAGATGACGTCCATCATCATGGGTTCGGGTCCGCAGAGGTAGATCTGGTCGTAACTTCCTGGGTCCAGGCGTTCCAGGCCGGCAGAGGCCCGGCCACAGACCCCTTCGGACCCGTCGTCGGTGGTGATGACGAGGTCGCCCATCTTCTCGAACCTGGACCTGAAGATCAGATCACTGCTGCACCGAAACCCCATGAGGGAGGTTACCTCCAGACCATCTTCTCTGGCTCGCTCGCCCAGAAGCGCCAAAGGAGCCGCGCCCACCCCGCCGCCGACGAGCAGGATCCGGTCGCCAACGAGGTCGAAGCCGTTGCCCAGAGGGCCGCGCAGGCCCACGCTCTTCCCCGGACCCAGGCAGAAGAGAGCCTCCGTGGCTTCGCCCAGGGACTGGACCGTGATACCGTCTTGGTAGGAGAAACTCATGGGCACCTCGTCTGTTCCCCTCACCCAGACCATCAGGTACTGGCCCGGGACCGGATCGAATGACGGAACGAAACGGAAGGTCCTGACCGTGGGGTTCTCTTCTGCGACCTCGCGTATCACCGCGTTCACCGGCCTCATGGTGTCTTCCTGGCAGCGCCCCGCAGTTCCATAAGGGTCAGCCCTTTTCTCACCAGGTAGCGTTCCAGGCCGGCGGTGATCTCTCCGAAGATGCCGTACCCTCCGGCCAGGGCGGTCCCCACCTGGACCCCTTGCGCCCCGGCCAGGATCATCTCTGCAGCGTCCTCCCATGAAGAGATTCCGCCCACCCCGATCACGGGCACCTCCAGGGCCGCAGATAGGTCGAAGACGCATCTGATGGCAACGGGCTTGATGGCCGGTCCCGAGAGCCCGCCGAAGCGGTTGCCCAGGATGGGACGGCCCGTCTCCACATCGATGGCCATGGCCTTGAGGGTGTTTATGGCCACCACAGCATTGGCGCCGCCTCTCTGGGCGGCCTTGCCCAGGGAGACTATATCGGCCACGTTGGGGGTGAGCTTCACCCACACGGGCACGTCGACGCTCTTTTTGACCGCCCGGGTGATATCCTCCACGTTTGAAGGCTCGCAGCCGATCTCCGAGCCGTAGCGTTCGGCGTGGGGACAGGATAGGTTCAGCTCGAAGCAGTCGGCGTCCAGGCCTGACGCCACCTCGGCAAACTCCTCCGGGCCATCGCCGAAGATGCTGGCCACCACGGGGACGCCGCCCTGGCGGGCGAGGTCGATCTCTTCCTGGAAGTTCTTGTAGGAAGGGTTGGGCAGTCCCATGGCGTTGATGAGGCCGCCTTCCACCTGTACCACTACGGGACCAGGATGGCCCTCTCTGGGCGATGCGCCTACGGACTTGGTGACCACGCAGCCCGCTCCGGCCCGGGCCGCCCTCCTCAACGACGAACCGGTGGTGCCCAGGATGCCTGCCGCCAGCATCACCGGGTTTCGCAGGACCAGACCGCCCACCGCACCCGAAAGGGTTGCCATGGACAAAGATCATTAGGAGAGGATAAAAGGGTTGTTGAAGGGTAACTACTCAGGTATGTTGATTGGTTTCCCGATTGCGATCCTGTACTTTCTGGCAAGAAAAATAACCGCGGAGGGCGCAGAGGAACGCAGAGCATTTAAC
>JGI24025J20009_10003645_pt1 | contig 10409 bp, 8 predicted proteins | sample Cruoilmetagenom3_FD_20009 | JGI IMG/M metagenome (IMG submission 20009) | reverse complement strand
ATCCCATGCCAAGGGTAAGCCAGGTGCCCGGTACTTAATTGCAGGCAGATGTTGAGACTTTCAAGATAATCGTCAAAGTCATCGATAGCGGCTCTCGGGCCAGTGGACAGGCCGTGACCAGGAAGGTCGTAAATGACCACATTAAAACCCAGTTGCAGCATGTGCTCGATAAGATGGGTGTAGAGCCCGGAATGGTCGTAGTAACCGTGGAAGAGAAAGACCGTGCCTTTTGATCCTGCCTGAACATAGGTGTGCGCCACCACTTTTCCGCCCAGCACCTGAAAGAAACCAAGGCTGTGATTAATGTGGGGGTATTGGTCTTCGAAATTCAGGCCGTAATAACGGGAGTAGGGTTGCAGAGCCGGTGAAAGCGGGGTGTGGACGGAAAAATCCATTTCCGGGATGTGTTCTAGCAGTTCGTCGAGATCAAAGCTTGGCTGCATAGCCTTTCTTGGCCTAATCCAGGTGGGTGAAAGGGGCGCTTTCATGACGAATATTTGCCAGAGAGCACCCCTGTATAAGGTGATTACTTTATTCTAGGGTTTAATTCGCCATTCTGGTAGCGCTCAGTCATTTGTTCCAGCGAAAGGGTTTTTATTTTGCTGGCTTGTCCGGCGGTGCCAAAGGACTCATATCTATCTATGCAAATGTCTTTCATGGCGGTGGTGGTGAGTTTGAGATATTTTCGCGGGTCAAACTCAGCCTGGTTTTCTGCTAGAAAGCGTCGCACGCTTCCTGTTGAGGCGAGGCGTAAATCGGTGTCGATGTTGATTTTACGGACACCGTGTTTAATGCCTTCCTGGATTTCTTCTACTGGAACACCGTAGGTTTCAGGGATGTTTCCACCGAATTCATTGATGATTGCTAGCCACTCTTGGGGTACGGAAGAGGAGCCGTGCATCACCAAGTGCGTATCGGGTATGCGCTCGTGAATGGCTTTGATGCGGTCAATGGCCAGTACATCGCCCGTAGGTGGGCGGGTAAACTTATAGGCGCCATGGCTAGTGCCGATGGCGATGGCCAGCGCATCTACGCCAGTGAGTTTTACAAATTCTGCGGCTTCTTCGGGGTCAGTAAGCATCTGATCGTGGCTAAGGATGCCTTCAGCGCCAACACCGTCTTCTTCACCGGCCTGACCAGTTTCAAGAGAGCCTAGGCAGCCGAGTTCACCCTCAACAGAAACGCCGCAAGCGTGAGCCATATCCACGGTGCGCTTGGTGACATCAACGTTGTATTCAAAGCTGGCGGGAGTTTTTTGGTCTTCCTGTAACGAACCGTCCATCATAACGGAAGAAAATCCCAGCTGAATGGAGCGCTGGCAAGAGGCGGGTGAGGCGCCGTGATCTTGATGCATGGCGATGGGAATATGGGGGAATTCTTCAATGGCGGCGAGCATGAGGTGGCGTAGAAACGTAGAGCCCGCATATTTGCGCGCCCCTGCTGAAGCCTGCATGATGACGGGGCTATCGGTTTGGTCGGCGGCTTCCATGATGGCCCGAACCTGTTCCAGGTTGTTGACATTAAACGCTGGAATGCCATAAGTATTTTCTGCTGCGTGATCAAGCATTTGTCTCATGCTGATTAAAGCCATTGATTCTCTCCTTAATAGATTGTGAATTAGGGGTGCGCCCCTGAGATCTTTCATGTAAGGATCTCAGGTAAATATGACGTCTTTATTGATGACCGATTATTGGCCGTTACGTTCTTCTAATATGGCGACAGCGGGTAGTTCTTTGCCTTCCAAAAACTCTAGAAAAGCACCGCCGCCTGTTGAAATATACGATACCTTATCATTGATTTGGTATTTATCAACGGCTGCCAGCGTATCGCCTCCACCAGCGATGGAAAAGCCCTCGCTATTGGCGATGGCAAGGGAAATTGTTTTGGTGCCTTCGCCAAACTGGTCAAATTCAAACACGCCCACCGGCCCGTTCCATACGATGGTTTTAGCCTTGCTGATGAGTTCGGCTAAAACAGCGGCTGATTCTGGCCCAATATCCAGAATCATGTCGTCATCAGCTACCTGGTCAGCGGCTTTGATGCTTGCTTCGGCGTTTTCAGCAAACTCTTTGGCAACTATGACATCGGTTGGCAGAGGCACGTCAATTTTTTCCATGAGGTCTTTCGCGGTATTCACCAGGTCAGGCTCGTAAAGTGACTTGCCCACGTTATAACCTTTTGCCGCCAGGAAGGTGTTGGCGATGCCGCCACCAACGATAAGCTGATCAACTTTTGAAGAAAGGCTTTCTAATACCGTTAGTTTGGTAGAAACCTTGCTGCCACCCACAATGGCCATCATGGGGCGTTGTGGATTATCCAGGCTTGTGGCCAAGGCTTTGAGTTCTGCTGCTAGAAGCGGCCCTGCACAGGCGGTGGGGGCAAATTTTGCGACGCCATGAGTGGATGCCTGAGCGCGGTGAGCGGTGCCAAAGGCATCCATCACGAATATGTCACACAGAGCGGCCATTTGTTTGGCGAGTGCGTCGTCGTTTTTCTTTTCGCCGGGATTAAAGCGTACGTTCTCACATAGCACCACACTGCCATTTTCGAGCTCTACGCCGTTCAACCAGTCTTTTACCAGCGGTACTTCTTTACCTAATAGGCTGCTCAGGTGGTTTGCCACAGGTGCCAGGCTGTATGCATCGTCAAACTCCCCCTCGGTGGGGCGGCCCAAGTGAGACATCAGCAACACCTTTGCGCCGCTGGCTATGGCTGATTGGATGGTGGGCAGTGATGCCTGAATGCGTGCATCGCTGGTGACTTTTCCATCTTTGATTGGGACGTTAAGATCTTGGCGAATGAGAACGCGTTTTCCAGTCAGATCAAGTTCCTGCATTTCGGGGATAGACATAACGGTTCCTTTAAAGAGAGTGGTGTGAAAAAAAATGATGAGATAAATAAGTGCTGAGGTCGAGCATGCGGTGGGCATAAGCCCATTCGTTGTCGTACCAAGCAACGAGTTTGACTTGTCTTCCGGCTGTTTTGGTAAGCAGGCTATCAAAAATTGCGGAAGAGGGGTGCCCTTTGAAATCAATGGATACCAAGGGCGCTTCGCTGTATGTGAGTACGCCCAGTTCATCTTGTTTTGCTGCTTGTTTTATCAGGTCATTGATAGCCTCTGCGCTGCTTTCTTCGCCCAGTTGTAAGGTGATATCCACCGCTGCGACATCGAGAGTGGGTACGCGCATGGAATAACCGTTAAAAACTCCCTGCATGGATGGCAGCACTTTTTCCAGTGCGGATAGTGCGCCGCTGCTGGTTGGAATAAGGGATTGTGTGGCCGAGCGGGCGCGGCGTAAGTCATCGTGTACCGAGTCAATAAGGTGTTGGTTGTTACTGTAAGAATGAATGGTGGTCAGTAGGCCGGACTCGATTTCCACTTTGCCCAGCAGTGCGTGAAGGATGGGTGCTAGGCAGTTGGTGGTGCAAGAGGCATTAGAGATGATTTGGTCGCTTTCCAGTAGCTGGTTTTGATTAACACCGTAGACGATGGTGCGATCAACGTCATCAAAAGCGGGCGCGCCAATTAACACCTTTTTTGCACCCGCGTGAATATGCAGCATTGCGGATGCTTTGTTACGATATTGCCCGCTGCTTTCCAGAACAAGATCAACGTCCAGTTCTTTCCATGGCAGAAGCTTGGCGTCACTGTGTTGAAATAGCGGGATGCAATCTTGGTTAACTCTTAATGTTGGCTGGCTGGCTGTGTCTAGGCTGATTTCGCCTTTAAAAGGCCCGTAGGTGGAGTCATATTGGGCCAGGTGGGCCAGTGCTCCGGGGGAGCCAAGGTCATTGATGGCAACAATCTCAATGTCCGGGTGCAGCTGCGATTCATATTTTGCTCGCAGAATACTTCTGCCAATACGACCAAAACCGTTAATTGCGACGCGCAATGGCATGCAGAGGTACTTCCTGTAAAAAGAGGTTTGATAAGGCTGCGATGTTAGACGCTTAGTTTTATGTGAAAACCAAACGTCTAACGCTCGTGGTATGTGTCTTTATAACAGTGATTCCGCTGTAGATACAACGGCTTCTGCAGTAATGCCAAAGTACTCATAAAGCGTATCAATTGGCGCTGAGGCACCAAAGCTGTTCATGCCAATGACTGCGCCGTTTAAACCAACGTAACGATACCAGCCATCGGTAATACCGGCTTCGACGGCAATACGAGCGGTCACAGCGCTGGGTAGAACGGATTCTTTATAGCTGGCAGATTGCTGGTCGAATAACTCGGTGCAAGGCATAGAAACCACTCTCACCTGTTTTTTCTTCTCGCGCAGAGTGTTGGCCGCTTGCAGGGCAATAGCGACTTCTGAGCCGGTGGCGATAATAATAATTTCTGGGGTGCCTGCGCAATCATCAATGATATAACCCCCCTTTTCTATCTGAGCCAGGGTTTCTGCGCTGCGGCTAATTGCTGGCAAGCCTTGGCGAGACAACGCAAGAGCGGTGGGGGCAGTCGTGGTTTCAATGGCTTTTTTCCAGGCGACAGCAGTTTCGATGCCATCGCAGGGACGCCAGCAATAAAGGTTCGGTGTGCTGCGCAGGTTGGCAATTTGCTCGATGGGCTGATGCGTTGGGCCGTCTTCCCCTAAGCCGATGGAGTCATGGGTAAGAACATAGATGCCTTGCTGCTTCATCAATGCTGCCATGCGCATGGCATTACGGGCGTATTCCATAAAAACAAGGAAGGTGCCGCCGTAAGGGATAAACCCTTTGTGCAGGTTTAGGCCGTTCATGATGGCGACCATGGCGAACTCCCTAACACCGTAGTAGAGGTAGTTGCCACTGGCATCATCGGCGCTAATACCTTTGGAGCCTGACCATAAGGTTAGATTGGAGCCTGCAAGGTCAGCTGAGCCACCGAGTAATTCGGGCAGGATGGGTGCATAACCCTCAAGGCTATTTTGTGAGGCCTTTCGTGTGGCGACCTTGGCACCTTCTTGATGGGTGTCATGGATATATTGCGCGCTGACTTCTTCCCAGTTATCGGGTAATTTCCCTGCCATGCGGCGCTTAAATTCAACGGCCAGTTCTGGGTAGGCTTGTGCGTAGGCGGCGAATTGACTGTTCCAGTCTGACTCTAACTGATTGCCTTTGTCCGTGCAGTTCCATTGAGTTTGGATATCTTCAGGGATTTCAAAAGCGGGGTAGTGCCACCCTAAGGTATTTCTAGCGGCGGCGATTTCATCATCACCAAGGGGTGCACCGTGAACGCCGGAAGTGCCCTGTTTGTTGGGGGCGCCAAAGCCGATAACGGTTTTGCAGCAAATCAGCGTGGGGCGCGTGGTGTCAGCCTTTGCTGCTTTGATGGCTTCATCTATGGCGAGAGGGTCGTGCCCATCCACATTGGGGATCACTTGCCAGTTATAAGCTTCGAAACGTTTGGGGGTGTCATCACTAAACCAGCCGCCGACTTGCCCATCGATGGAAATGCCGTTGTCATCGTACATAAGGATGAGCTTACCCAGGCCCAGGGTGCCAGCCAGTGAGCAGGCCTCGTGAGAAATACCTTCCATCAGGCAGCCATCGCCAGCAAAGACGTAAGTGTGGTGGTCAACAATTTGATGATTATCCTGGTTAAATTGGTCAGCCAGGGTTTTTTCAGCAATAGCCATTCCCACCGCGTTTGCAAGGCCCTGCCCCAGTGGGCCGGTAGTGGTTTCAATGCCGGGTGCTTCGCCGTATTCAGGGTGGCCGGCAGTTTTGGAGTGAAGCTGACGAAACTGTTTGATGTCGTCAATGCTCAAGTCATAGCCGCTGAGGTGTAATAAAGAGTAGAGCAGCATCGAGCCGTGGCCGTTGGAAAGAATAAAACGGTCGCGGTTGGCCCAGTCTGGGTTTTGGGGGTTGTGTTTCAGGTGGCTGCGCCAGAGCACTTCAGCAATATCTGCCATACCCATAGGTGCGCCGGGATGGCCGCTTTTGGCTTTTTGAACTGCATCCATGCTAAGTGCGCGTATTGCGTTGGCAAGTTGACGTTGAGTGGGCATAAACTTATTTCTCCGAAGATGCAGGGGGGGTGATGACTCGCTTATTTCTGTGGCCAGCAAAAAAGGTAGCCGCAGCCAAAAGGGGCGCTATTTTCGCCCAGAGCGCGGCATACAGCAAATTTTGCTGTAAGTTTTTTACAAATGGATGCACAAAGTGGCGCGTGAGGGGGATTTCTGAGTGTTATTTGTAATAAATATCGGTATGCTGCCATGCTATTTTTCTTGTTTTGGCTATAGTTCTTTGGGGCTGTAGTACTTTGGTCAGGCAGCTCTCAGTGCGTTTCGATATCCTTGAAACCCAATAATAATATTGGAGCGTAAGCAGAAAATGGCCAAGTAAGTTAAATAGCATTCATTGGCAGTGTCGGTTGGCGTGTTCACCACATTGTTTTGTACCTTCTGAACCCACGAGTAATACCTCATGTCTGAATATTCCCTGTTTACCTCTGAATCCGTTTCTGAGGGCCACCCTGATAAAGTGGCAGATCAAATCTCCGATGCCATCCTCGACGCCATTTTGGCTCAGGATAGTGAATCCCGCGTGGCCGTTGAAACCCTGGTGAAAACCGGCATGGTGATAGTGGCTGGCGAAGTCACCACCAGCGGTTATGTCGATATAGAAGACACGGTACGCGATGTTGTGCGCGATATCGGTTACACCAGCTCTGATATTGGCTTTGATGCCGCTTCCTGCGCTGTATTAAATGCCATCGGCAAACAATCCCCTGATATTGCCATGGGGGTTGATGAAAGCTCTGAGCACGAGCAAGGCGCTGGTGATCAAGGCATGATGTTTGGTTACGCCAGTGACGAAACCGATGTACTCATGCCTGCCCCCATTACTTATGCCCATCGGCTAGTAAAGCGACAGGCACAAGAAAGAAAAAATGGCACACTTCCTTGGTTGCGCCCCGATGCTAAAAGCCAGGTAACCTTTCGTTATGACGAAGAAGGGCGACCGGCAGCCGTGGATGCGGTGGTGTTGTCTACCCAGCACAATCCTGAAATTTCTCAAAAAGACCTGCAAGAAGCCGTCATGGAAACCATTATTAAACCGGTGCTTCCTGATGAGTGGCTGACAGCCGAAACCAAATACTTTATTAACCCCACCGGCTTGTTTGTTATTGGTGGCCCAGTGGGTGATTGTGGTTTAACCGGTCGTAAAATTATCGTAGATACCTACGGCGGAATGGCCCGTCACGGTGGTGGCGCATTCTCCGGAAAAGACCCCTCTAAGGTGGATCGTTCCGCTGCCTATGCAACACGTTATGTAGCGAAAAATATTGTTGCCTCAGGCTTGGCCAGTCGTTGTGAGATTCAGGTGTCCTATGCCATTGGTGTGGCAGAGCCAACATCGATCAGCGTGAATACTTTTGGTACGGGTAAATTACCAGATGAAAAAATCGTTGGTCTTGTCCGCGAAGTGTTTGACTTGAAACCCAAAGGTTTAATTCAAATGCTAGATCTTAAACGACCCATCTACCGAGATAGCGCAGCGTACGGCCACTTCGGTCGGGAAGAAACGCATTTCACATGGGAGCAAACCAATAAGGCCGACGAGATCAAAGATCTGGCCGGTATTTAAATCATTGATGCGGGGTGAAAGCCCTGCTCAGGTTTCCAAAAAAAGATTATTAGGACAAGAAAATGAGCGCACAAACTTCAGATGAAAACAACGATTACAAAGTAACAGACATTGGCTTGGCAGATTGGGGCAGAAAAGAAATTGCCATCGCAGAATCCGAAATGCCCGCTTTGATGGCACTGCGCAGCAAGTTCAGCGCTAGTCAGCCTTTAAAGGATGCCCGCATTATCGGTTGCATTCACATGACCGTACAAACTGCGGTATTGATTGAAACACTGACAGAGTTAGGGGCAGAGGTTCGCTGGTCTTCCTGTAACATCTTCTCCACCCAGGATCACGCCGCTGCGGCAGTGGCTGCTGCGGGTGTTCCCGTTTACGCCTGGAAAGGACAGACAGAAGAAGAAAGCGCGTGGTGCATCGAGCAAACTATTTTGTGCAATGGCGAGCCTTGGGGTTGCAACATGATACTGGACGATGGTGGTGATTTAACCGCTATGGTGCACGATAAATACCCCGCCATGCTGGATAAAATTCACGGCATTACCGAAGAAACCACCACCGGTGTACACCGCCTGATTGAAATGATGAACGAAGGCAGCTTAAAAGTGCCCGCCATCAACGTGAATGACTCCATTACCAAATCAAAAAATGACAACAAGTACGGGTGCCGTCACAGCCTGAATGATGGCGTGAAGCGTGGCACCGACATGTTGCTTTCTGGTAAAAAAGCCCTGGTTGTGGGTTACGGTGATGTGGGTAAAGGTTCTGCCCAGAGTCTTTCCCAGGAAAAAATGATTGTAAAAGTGGTTGAGATTGACCCTATCTGCGCCATGCAAGCCTGCATGGACGGCTTTGAAGTGGTCTCTCCCTACAAAAACGGCATCAATACCGGCAAGCTGGAAGATATTGATACGGCTCTACTGGGAAATACCGATCTAATTGTCACCACTACCGGCAATGTTGATGTGTGCGATAAAAACATGCTGCAAACGGTTAAAAACGGTGCGGTGATTTGTAATATCGGCCACTTTGATAATGAAATTGATACCCAGTACATGCGCGACCATTGGGTGTGGGAAGAAGTAAAACCCCAAGTACATAAAATCTACCGCACGGCTTCAACAGATGCGCAGCCCGCTGCGGACTCTGATCATATTTTATTATTGTCAGAAGGCCGCTTGGTGAACCTGGGTAATGCAACTGGGCATCCTTCGCGTATTATGGATGGCTCTTTTGCAAACCAGGTATTGGCGCAAATTCATATGTACGAAGAAAAATTTGCCGACTTACCCGAAGCAGAAAAGGCACAAAAAATCACTGTGGAAGTGTTGCCGAAAAAACTCGATGAAGAAGTGGCGGCACACATGGTTGCAGGTTTTGGCGGTGTGGTAACACGCATGACCGACCAGCAAGCTGAGTATATCGGTGTGTCAGTGGAAGGCCCCTTTAAGCCTGAAAGCTATAAATACTAATACTCCTCTGATTGCGTGACGGGCAGCCGCTCGTCACGCATATTCTTTTTCTGAATTTTTCTGAATTTTTCTGGTGAAATACTATGACGACAGACGCCGTTTTTAGCGGTCGATTCAGCTTTGAATTTTTCCCGCCTAAAACCGATAAAGGTGTTGAGAAATTACGCACGGTACGAGAACAACTTGCTACTCGTAATCCTGAATTTTTTTCGGTGACGTATGGCGCAGGGGGTTCAACCCGTGAGCGCACATTCAGCACGGTAAAAGAAATCAAACAAGCCGGTTATGATGTGGCGCCCCACTTGTCTTTTGGTGGTGACGATGAAAACTCCGTATTAAATTTATTGAATGACTATAAGCAGCAAGGCATCAATCGCATTGTTGCTTTACGTGGTGACTTGCCATCGGGCATGGGGCCACAGGCTCATCTGGTGTATGCCAGCGAGTTGGTCACATTTATTAGAAAGAATTTTGGTGACGACTTTCATTTGGACGTGGCTTGTTACCCTGAAATTCATCCTGACTCCGCCACCGTTGAAAAAGACCTCGCGTTTTTTAAACAAAAAGTAGATGCCGGTGCCAATAGCGCCATTACGCAATATTTTTATAATGCGGATGCGTATTTTTATTATTTGGAGCGCGCGCAAAAGCTGGGTATTGATATTCCAATTTACCCCGGCATTATGCCCATTACCAACTTCACAAACTTGCAGCGATTTTCTTCCATGTGCGGAGCGGAAGTTCCCCGCTGGATTAGCCGCCAGTTAGAATCTTACGGTGATGATCTGGAAAGTATTAAAGCGTTTGGCCTTGAAGTGGTGACGGACCTTTGTGAAACCCTGTTAGAAGGGGGCGCTCCGGGAATGCATTTTTACACCATGAACCAAGCTGAACCTACTTTATCTATTTGGGATAATCTAGGTTTGGAAAATGTGTCTTCCTAGGTCTGTAGACCTATGGCTGAGAAGTGAAATGCCATTTGCGAATTGACTCGTAAATGGCATTTTAATGAAGGGGCAGTTAGGGGTGTAAATAAACACCTTGGCCAATCGTAAGTCAGCACTTTTCCGTATTACATCTCACGAACTCAGTTCGTCTGCTTATTTTTCAGGAAGCATATGTCCATTACTCTCAATGAGCTTGTTGGCAAAACCGTCCTCGTTCATATTCAATACATCGACACCGATAAAATCACTGTGTTACACGAAAACAAATTTAGTGGCGTCGTGCAAAATGTTGATGCAAGCAATGGTATTGCGATTCAGCCGGATGAAGATAAAACTGCAAGCACAGTTATTCCTCCCGCTTTAGAAGCATGTTCCCGTGACGGGGATGATGCTTACAAAATAAGTTGGTAGT
>JGI24025J20009_10003644_pt1 | contig 10411 bp, 10 predicted proteins | sample Cruoilmetagenom3_FD_20009 | JGI IMG/M metagenome (IMG submission 20009) | reverse complement strand
AATACCGGCCCCGAAGCGCATGCCTATTCCCGCCCGCCACAGGTAGAGGGCGAGGCGACCAACCGCGCCATCATGATTGCCGATATGACCGGGGTGCCGCTGTATGTGGTGCACACGTCCTGCGAGGACAGCCACGAAGCAATCCGCCGGGCGCGGATGCAGGGCAAGCGGGTTTGGGGAGAGCCGCTGATTCAGCATTTGACGCTGGACGAGTCTGAGTATTTCAACGCCGACTGGGACCATGCCGCGCGGCGGGTGATGTCGCCGCCGTTCCGCAACAAGATGCATCAGGACAGCCTGTGGAACGGCTTGCAGGCCGGATCGCTAAGCGTTGTGGCGACGGACCATTGCGCGTTTACCACAGAGCAAAAACGCTATGGTTTGGGGGATTTCACCCAGATCCCCAATGGTACCGGCGGGTTGGAAGACCGGATGCCGATGTTGTGGACTTATGGCGTGGCGACGGGGCGGTTGACGATGAATGAATTTGTCGCTGTAACCTCAACCAATATCGCGAAAATATTGAATTGCTATCCCAAAAAAGGAGCGGTTTTGGTAGGGGCCGATGCGGATCTGGTGGTGTGGGACCCTGAAAAAGAGAAGACCATTCAGGCCAGCACGCAGCAATCTGCGATTGATTACAACGTGTTCGAGGGCAAAGCTGTGAAAGGTTTGCCGCGATTTACGCTGACTCGCGGTCATGTGGCGGTGCATGATGGTGAAATCCGCACCCAGGAGGGGCATGGCAAATTTGTCAACCGAGAGCCGAATATGGCGGTGAACAAGGCGTTGTCGTCGTGGAAAGAGCTGACCGCACCACGCCCGGTGGAGCGCACGGGCATTCCGGCGACGGGGGTTTGACGGGGGGGCGTGAAATGAGTCGATTGCAATGAGAATAACAACCACGGGTCGGATGAAATTTGGGATGTCTGGAATAACATGAAGTCCACAATAATCGAGGCGCGGAATCTCAATCTGACCTTCCAGACCAATGATGGCCCGGTGCACGCCCTGAAGGATGTGAACCTGAGCATCGACAAGGGCGATTTCGTCAGTTTCATCGGCCCGTCGGGCTGTGGCAAGACCACGTTTTTGCGGGTTCTGGCCGCGTTGGAGCACCCCACGGGTGGCACGGTGACGGTCAACGGCGTCAGCCCGGACGAGGCGCGGATGCAGCGGGCGTATGGCTATGTGTTTCAGGCGGCGGGATTGTATCCGTGGCGCACGATTGCGCGCAATATCAAGCTGCCGCTAGAGATTATGGGCTATTCGCGCGCCGATCAGGACAAACGGGTAGAGGCGGTGCTGAAGCTGGTTGATCTGGGCGGGTTTGGCGGCAAATACCCCTGGCAATTGTCGGGTGGGATGCAGCAGCGGGCCAGCATCGCGCGCGCACTGGCGTTTGATGCGGATATTTTGCTGATGGACGAGCCGTTTGGGGCATTGGACGAAATTGTGCGCGATCATCTGAACGAGCAGTTGCTGGAACTGTGGGCACGGACCAACAAGACCATCGCCTTTGTCACCCATTCGATCCCCGAGGCCGTGTTTCTGAGCACCAAGATCGTGGTGATGAGCCCGCGACCAGGACGGATCACGGATGTGATTGAAAGCCCTTTGCCGAAAGACCGGTCTTTGGACATTCGCGACACACCAGAGTTTCTGGAGATTGCGCATCGGGTGCGCGAAGGGTTNCGGGCGGGGCATGCCTATGAGGATTGATTGTGGCAGGAAAGGTGCGCTGAAGCACACCCCAAGAAGGGGCGCGTTATGAGGTCTTTGTCGGCGGTTCTGACGGTTGTCGCGGTGATTGTGTCGTTTTGGTATGCGGCCTGTATTCCGATGAATATCAAGGGGGTACTGACCGAAGCTGAACGGGCGGGGGCGGTTGTTGTGCCGGAAGGCGCCAGGGAGCGGCGCGATCTGGGCACGTTTGGGTTGGTGATGGGGAACCAGTTTGCTATTCCGGCGACCTGGGCGCAAGAGCGTCCGCGCCTGCCAGCACCACATCAGGTGGTGGTGGAGTTGTGGCAGACCACGGTGATGAAAAAGATCACGTCAAAGCGGTCCTTGGTGCATCACGCCTGGGTGACGTTAAGCGCGACTTTGCTGGGGTTTGCTATTGGCACCGGGCTGGGGGTGTTGTTGGCGGTGGGGATTGTGCATTCGAAGGTGATGGATATGTCTGTCATGCCCTGGGCGATTGTCAGTCAGACCATTCCGATTATCGCGCTGGCGCCGATGATCATTGTGGTTCTTTATTCGATAGGGGTTCAGGGGATCATCCCCAAGGCGGTGATTTCCGCCTATCTGAGCTTTTTCCCGGTGGTTGTGGGTATGGTCAAGGGGCTGCGCAGCCCGGATGCGATGCAGTTGGATTTGTTGCGCACCTATCATGCCAGCCGCGCGCAAGGGTTCTGGAAGCTGCGGCTGCCGGCGTCGATGCCTTATCTGTTTGCTTCGCTGAAGATTGGGATTGCGGCGTCGCTGGTCGGGGCCATTGTGGGCGAGTTGCCGACCGGAGCAGTGGCGGGTCTGGGGGCGCGGTTGCTGGCGGGCAGTTATTACGGGCAGACGGTGCAGATATGGTCGGCGCTGTTTGCCGCGGCGATCTTGGCAGGCTGCCTGGTTGGGGTGTTGGGGTTGATCGAGCGGGTGATGTTGAAGCGGATGGGGATGGCGCGATGAGGGCGGCGTTGCGCGGGTGGCCAGTTTGGGGAGCCTCCGGCGGGGATATTTATCGCCAGAAAAAGTGCGAAGGCGTGGCATCATGATGTTGGTAGTGTTTGCCTTTGTCTTGTGGGTGTTTGGCTGGTGGTTGAATGTGCGGTTGGCGAACGGGCCGGTTGCGGACACCAAGGTGGTGCAACTGGCGGTTCCGGTGATTTTTGGGGTGACCGTTCTGCTTGTTTGGGAGTTGTTGGTACGCGGCTTGCAGGTGCCGCTGGTGATCCTGCCGACACCGTCGATGATCGCGGCGCGGTTTGCAGTGAGCACGAGTATTTTGTGGGCCGATTTTTTGCAGACCTTTATCAAAGGCGCGCTGAGTGGGTATGTGATTGGGGGCGTCGCGGCGTTTTTAATGGCGATTGCGGTGGATCGCAGCGATTTTTTGCGCCGGGGGTTGTTGCCGGTGGGCAATTTTGTGGCCGCATTGCCGATTGTTGGCACGGCGCCCATTCTGGTGATGTGGTTTGGGTTTGACTGGCACAGCAAGGCTGCGGTGGTGGTGGTGATGGTATTTTTCCCAGTGCTGGTGAACACGGTGGCCGGATTGCGCGAAACCAGCACGATGCAGCGCGATTTGATGGAGACCTATGCAGCCAGCTATTGGCAGGGGCTTTTCAAGCTGCGTTTGCCTGCGGCGATGCCGTTTGTTTTCAACGGGTTAAAGATTGCCACCACCTTGGCGCTGGTGGGGGCGATTGTTGCGGAATTTTTCGGCTCGCCGACGGTGGGTATGGGGTTTCGTATTTCGACCTCGGTGGGGCAGCTTGCGCTGGACATGGTTTGGGCCGAGATTGTGGTGGCCGCATTGGCGGGATCGGTGTTTTATGGCGTGGTGGCGTTGATCGAAAGGGCGGTGACCTTTTGGCATCCGTCGCAGCGGGGCTAGGGCCGTGACAACGGAGCGAACAGAAATAACAAGAACGACACAACAACAAGGAGTGAAAACAATGAAGAAACTGCTTTCAGGGGCCGCGATGGCCCTGGCGATGGCTGCGGGACCGGCGCTGGCCAATGATGAGGTCAAGTTGCAGCTGCAATGGGTGACACAGGCGCAGTTTGCCGGCTATTACGTGGCGCTGGACAAGGGATTTTATGGCGAGGAAGATCTGGATGTGACGATCCTGCCGGGCGGGCCGGACATTGCTCCGCCACAGGTTCTGGCCGGTGGTGGTGCCGATGTGATGCTGAACTGGATGCCATCTGCGCTGGCAGCGCGCGAAAAGGGCTTGCCGGTGGTGAATATCGCCCAGCCGTTCAAGACCTCGGGCCTGATGCTGACCTGNTGGAAAGACACCGGCATCACCAGCCCGCAGGATTTCAAGGGCAAGACCATCGGCGTGTGGTTNTATGGCAATGAATATCCNTTCCTGAGCTGGATGAGCCAGGAAGGCATTTCCACCGATGGCGGCGATGATGGCGTGACGGTTCTGAAGCAGGGGTTCAACGTGGATCCGCTGTTGCAGCGTCAGGCAGATTGCATCAGCACCATGACCTATAATGAATATGGTCAGGTTCTGGATGCGGGTGTGTCGCCGGATGAATTGGTGACGTTCAAATACGAAGACCAGGGCGTTGCGACGTTGGAAGATGGCATTTACGCGCTTGAGGAAAACCTCGACGATCCGGCCTTCGTCGACAAGATGGTGCGGTTTGTGCGTGCCAGCATGAAGGGCTGGAAATACGCCGAGGCGCATCCCAATGAGGCCGCAGGCATCGTTCTGGACAATGACGCATCCGGCGCCCAGACCGAGGCACATCAGGTGCGGATGATGGGCGAGATTGCCAAGCTGACCGCTGGCAGCAATGGCGCGCTGGCGTCTGCCGATTTCGACCGCACGGTGGCCACTTTGCTGGCTGGCGGGTCCGACCCGGTGATCACCAAGGCCCCCGAAGGTGCCTGGACGCATGTGATCACGGATGCTGCGTTGAAGTGAGCTGATATCACAGATTAAGACCCAAGGCGCGACCCGAAGGGGGCGCGCCTTTTTTCGTGGGCTAAGGGAATGATTCGTTTGGGATGGTAGGCTCAAAATCAGGGATGACACAGGTCAAAAGCTGTGCAACCTTATGAGAAAGCTGCCAAATTTCCGAGAAATAAGGGCAAAATGCAGGATTTTTCACAAGAATTCAGGTCCGCCTTGCGGTTGATTCTGACCGGGGATCCGGATTTGTGGGCCATCGTGCTGTTGTCGTTGCATGTATCGCTGATGGCGGTGGCGATTGCGGCGCTGATTGGCATGCCGATGGGGGCGGCGCTGGCGGTGGGGCGGTTCCCCGGACGGCGGGTTGCGATTGTGCTGCTGAATGCGCTGATGGGGCTGCCACCGGTGGTGGTGGGCTTGCTGGTCTATCTGACGCTGTCGCGTTCCGGGCCGCTGGGGGTTCTGGAACTGCTGTATACACCCACCGCGATGATTATCGCACAGGTGGTGCTGGTGACGCCGATCATTTCGGCGCTGACGCGGCAGACGGTAGAGGTGTTGGATGCGGAATATACCGAACAATTGCGGTCTTTGGGCGTGTCGCGGCTGGCCTCGGTGCCCACCTTGTTGTGGGACGGTCGGGTGGCGCTGTTGACGGCGTTGCTGGCCGGGTTTGGACGGGCAATCGCCGAAGTGGGTGCAGTGATCATTGTGGGCGGCAATATCAACCACGTGACGCGGGTGATGACCACGACCATCGCGTTAGAGACCTCCAAGGGCAATCTGGCGTTGGCGCTGGCGCTGGGGACAATTCTGATCGCGATTGCGGTGACGGTGACGGCAATTGTCAGCCTGTTGGGAATGCGCGCCAGTGCGGAAAGCGGGCTGAGCCATGCGTGATTTGCCGATACTGCCTGCAAAGGACTATCCGCTGATCGAGACCGAGGCGCTGCGCATCAGCCGCGCAGGAAAGGTGTTGCTGGACGTGCCGTTTTTGGTGCTGGGAGGGCGGGGGCCGACATTGATACTGGGTCCGAACGGCGCGGGCAAAAGCCTGTTGTTGCGCTGTTTGCACGGGCTGATAACCCCGGACATGGGCCGGGTCTGGCAGGATGGGATGGTGCTGAACGCGGTCCAGCGGGGGCGGCAGGCGATGGTGTTTCAGACGCCGGTGTTGCTGCGCCGGTCGGTGGCGGCCAATCTGGATTATGTGTTGCGGCGTCAGCGCCTGTCTCGGGTCGACCGGCGGGCGCGGATTGCGGGTTTGCTGGACGAAGGCGGGCTGGCGGGCAAGGCGCGGCAACCGGCGCGCAGCCTGTCGGGGGGCGAGGCCCAGCGGTTGGCCATTCTGCGAGCGCTGGCCTGCGAGCCGGACATTCTGTTTCTGGACGAGCCGACCAGCGCGCTGGATCCAAGTGCCACCCAGGCGATTGAATCGCTGGTGCGCGGGGCGGCAGCGCGGGGCACGCGGATTGTGATGGTGACGCATGATATCGGCCAGGCCCGGCGGTTGGGTCATGACATCGTTTTGATGCAGGGCGGCAAGGTGGCCGAACACAATCTGGCGCAGGATTTTTTCGACGCACCTGAAACCCGGGCGGCCAAGCGGTTCCTGTCCGGGTCATTGGTTTTGTAGGGCTTATCGGGCAAGCAAGAGGTGACAAGATGATCGGGTGTTTTGTCCGGGCAACAATGGTGGCCTGGTTTGTGACATTGGGCGGTATGTCGGCGGGCGCAAGTGAGCCGTTTATCGTGGTGCAATCAACCACATCAACCCAGAATTCCGGGTTGCTGGACGCGATCCTGCCGGGGTTCCAGGCCGCCTCGGGGATCGAGGTGCGGGTGGTGGCCGTGGGCACCGGTCAGGCGGTCCGCAATGCGGCCAATGGCGATGGGGATGTGTTGCTGGTGCATGCCAAGGTGGCGGAGGAAAAGTTTGTCGCCGATGGCTGGGGCGTGCAGCGGTTTGATGTGATGTATAATGATTTTGTGCTGGTGGGGCCAGTGGCTGATCCGGCAGGCGTCAAGGGTGGTGGGGATATTGTGGTGGCTTTGGGCGCTGTAGCCAGGGCGCAGCTGCCGTTCACCTCGCGCGGGGATGACAGTGGCACCCACAAGGCTGAGCTCCGCCATTGGGCCGCTACCGGGCTGGACATGGCCAGCGAGTCCGGTGGGTGGTATCGGGAAACAGGGGCCGGGATGGGGGCGACGTTGAATATCGCTGCCGGGATGGGGGCCTATGCGCTGACGGACCGGGCCACCTGGATTGCCTTTGGCAACAAGGACGGGCTGGAGATTCTGGTGCAGGGCGATCCGCGTCTGTTCAACCAATATGGGGTGATTTTGGTGGACCCCGACAAGTATCCGAATGTTAAGGCCGAGGGGGGCCAAGCGTTTATCGACTGGCTGACCGGGGATGCGGGGCAGGCGGCGATTGCCGGGTACAAGCGGGACGGACAGCAATTGTTCTTTCCCAATGCGCAATAGTTTGCCCGTGCCGGGCAAAGGCCTCCGGCGGGAGGATTTTTCACAAGAAAAAGAGTGGGGCGGTTTTGAGCGTCAGCCGCTGGCACCATTATGGTGGATGGTGCCGAGGCCGCTAAGGTCGTAACCGCCCATTTCGGCGGCGCGGGCGGCGCAGGCGGGCGAGGCCAGGAAGGCCATCAGTTTCTGCAGGGGGGGATCGAACCAGGCGCGGCGCCAGATGGCGAGGTCAAAGCGTTCTTCGACCAGGGGGGTGAAGCCAAGGCCAAACAGGCCCGACAGCGCCCCAAGGCCAAAGCCGACATCGGCCTTGCTGTCATGCAGGGCGATTGCCAGTTCCTCTTCGGTGCGCGCGCGGGTGGGCAGGGCGATGATGTCGTTATGTGTCAGCCCGGCAGTTTGCAATTGTTCGTCGAACTGGCGCTGGCTGGCGGCGCTTTCCTGTCGTAGGATAACCCGGCGGCCGCGCAGATCGGCAAAGCCATTGATGCCGCTCAGGCCCGGGGCCAGCAGCAGTCCGCGCTGGCGGTGGGCGATTTCCACCAGCACCACCGGGGCCTGACCCACCGCGCCCATCAGGGTGGTGGTGTTCCAACCGTTTGTTTCACGGATATGCAGCCCGGCGGCCTGGGCAGTGCGGGCGGCCAGGCGTTCCAGCCCGTCAAAGCTGCCATCGTAAAAGCTGGCCAGCCCCGAGCCTGACTCGCGCAATGACCAGTCCAGCAGCGGGTCGTGGCTGCCGGCGATGATCGGGGGCAGGGCGGGTTCACTTACTTGCGGGCCACTACGCGATCCAGCCAGCCAAGCGGTGATATCGGCGCGCGGGAACAACAGCTTGCCCATGGCGCGCACGCAGGGCACCTCGTTTGAGGCGGCAAGGTCATAGACCTTGCGTTCACCGATGCGCAGCAGGTCGGCCAGTTCGCGGGTGGTCAGGTAGTCGGGCATTTGATGTCACTTATTCTTTCGCGGCGGGTGCATCATCCTTTAGCGTATCGGCGATCAACTCGCCCAGTCCGATGACGTCGATTTCGGAGTCATATTCGAACATCCCGTCCTCGAACACGCCCCGGCAATTGGCGCAGGGGACAACCACGGCATCGACATCACCGATATCGGTGATCTGTTTCAACTTGGCGGCAAAGGCCTTGGTTTTCAGATCCTCGGCGCGTGGATTGGCCGACACACCGCCGCCGCCGCCGCAGCACAGATTGGCAATGCCCGCGCCGTCCATTTCGACAAAATTCGCACAGGCATCATCCATCAGGCGGCGCGGTTCCTGCAGCAGCCCGCCCCGGCGGATGATCTGGCAGGGATCGTGCAGCGTCAGCTTGCGGCCATCTTTGGCCCCCGGCGGAATGCGTCCCTCGGTGCGCAACCGGTCCAGCAGTTCGATGATATGCACCACCTCAAACGAAAACTGTTTGCCCACCAGGTTCGGCCCGGCCCAGCGCAACGCGCCATAGGCATGGCCGCATTCGGGGCTGATCACATGTTTGACGCCCAGCGCTTCGGCCTCGTCCACCACCTTTTGCACCAGCGATTTCGCCAGCGGTGCCGAGCCGATCTGAACCCCGATATTGGTCGCCTCATAGGCCTTGGTCGAGAGGGTCCAGCTTAGCCCGGCTTGTCTGAACAGCTTGGCATAAGCGCCGATAATTTCGGGGTACCCCATGATCTCCATCGACGATAGCAGCGCCAGATAATCCGCGCCCACCACATCCACCGGAATCTCGATCCCGGTTTCCTTTTCCTGCCGCTTGATCTGCGCCAGCAGCGCCTTGGGGGTCACGCCCATCGGGCTGCCGGTTTTCTCGACATAGCCGCGCGCCGAGGTCAGGCCCTCGGGGATGATTTCAGCCGCAGCATACCCTTCGCGCACCTTACGGATGGTGCCTGCGATGTCGATGCCCATCGGGCAGACCAGCGTGCAGCGCCCGCACATGGTGCAGCTGTCGTAAATCAGTGGCTCCCATTCACGCAGCTCTTCGTCGGTGACCTCATCCGGGACCAGGCCAAACAGTTTCTTGATGCCCCGCAGCGGCGCCTTGTGGCGTTTATAGGCCTTGACCAGCGGCTGCAGCTTGTAGGTGGGGGTGTATTTCGGATCCTGCGTCGCCTCGTAGAAATGGCAGGCCTCGGCGCATTCACCGCAATGCACGCAGGCCTCGAGATAAGACGCGATATCGCTGTCGGTCTGGTCCAGCAGGGTTTTGATGGCGATATTGCTCATGGGTTCATCCCCTTGCGGCCATAGTTCGCGCCAGTGGCCCCGCGCGACAGGAAAAAGGTAAAGGCGTGCATCAGGCGGCTGAACGGAAAGTAGATCAGCCAGACATCGACAAACAGCATGTGGGTGGCGCGCAGCGCATCATGGGATTGCTGCAGGGCCAGACAGCCGGTCAACATCACCAGAAAGGTCAGCCAGCTGCCGACATGGTCGTCCCAATCCGATATCAGCCGCATCACCGGGTCGCAAAACCGGCGCACCCACAGCACGATCAGCCCGGCAAAGGATATCTGCGCGGCGATGATGAACCCCCATCGGGGCAGGGCGGGCCAGCTGAGCCCGGTAAACCGATCCACAAAGGCGATATGCGGCGCGGCAAACAGCAGCAGCGCAAACAGCCCAAGGTGAAAGCCATAGCCGCCCAGGATATGCATCCAGGTGCGTTCAGCAAACAGGTGGCGTGGAAAAAAATGGCGCAGGTTGCCTTTGAACCAGCCAGCGGTGGCGGATCCTTTGGCTGGGGCCAGGTCGGGTTTCTTGCCGATGCGGATGATGCCCACCATCCGCCACAGGGCAGCGGCAACAAAGATCGCGGCAGCGACATAGAAAAACGGGCCTTCGACGAATTGCAGGAACGTCATGCCGTGCCCTCCGTTTTGGGTGCCGTATCCTCGTCAGAGTCGGCTTTTTTGCCGGTCACCTTTTCATACCACAGATCGTGGTGTTCCTTGGCCCAGTTTTCGTCGACTTCGCCACGCAGCATGGAATCAAGCGAGCCTTCCATGCCAACCGACCCGATATAGGCGTGTCCCATCGCCACCGCGATCAGCAGGATCGCCCCCAGCGCGTGCAGGATGGTTGATGCCTGATGCCAGGCCAGCACATCCGTCAACATCGGGAATTCCAGCAACAGGCCGGTCGCGCTCATCAACAGGCCCACAAAAACCACGATCCAGTACCAGGATTTTTCGCCGAAATTATAGTGGTTGGAACTGGCATGTCCGCCCAGCAACCCGCCACCTTTGAGGATCCATTTGAAATCGGC
>JGI24025J20009_10003639_pt1 | contig 10420 bp, 11 predicted proteins | sample Cruoilmetagenom3_FD_20009 | JGI IMG/M metagenome (IMG submission 20009) | reverse complement strand
ACCAAAGAGGGGCTCCCCAAAGAGGCCTTCGCCATAGTTGGCGACCCTCAGGATCCTGAGACCTGGAAGCTCCCCCATCACACCAAAGCCATATTCAGGTACCTCCAGGGGAGAATCGACCTGGAGAAGACCGTGGACTGGGACCGCATGCCGGCTGCCGTCGCCGCCCTAAGCCCCGGCGGTTACCGCGGGGAGAGAGTCCAGGCCTCCGAGGAGGACATCATCAAGGCCGCCCGGCATTTAGCCAGGCACTATGAAAAGGCTGATAAATCAGTCCCCGACACCCTGGGCGCCCTGGTATGACATAACCTCGATTAAATCGGGGTATGAACGAAGGCTATGGGTATCATAAGTGGTAAAAAAGATTTCAGGGGCTTTCTTGAGCCTCTCAGAGCCCTTCCATAAAATTCCCCTCTTAAGATAAGAGGGCGCCGATATCCCTCTTAAGATAAGGGGGACAAAAGGGGGTTATGAAAAAGGAGCAACCATGCCAGAAGAAACGAAGATCCCGACACAGTCGGGACAGAACAAGACCAGCCCAACCCTGGTGACTGTTTTCTGTGACTTCTTCCGGGCTGCCACCAGGCCCGCCGTCACCATCATCTTTGCCGCTGTCATCGCCCAGGTCGTCATCGACGGCATCGACGCCCCCCAGTGGTTCCTCGCCCTGGCCAGCGCCTGCATCCTCTGGTGGTTCGGCGACAGGACGGTGCAGCACATCAAAGAAAAGAAGGAGCAAAGCTAAATCCCCCTCTTAAGATAAGAGGGGTCAGGGGAGTTATGAACGACAAGAAAGGAGCTACCAATGCCCAAACGTAATGGAACAGGCCCACCCACAGGAGCCAGAGGTCCCAGGGATGGCCGCGGCGGCGGCAACCCTGGCGCACCCGGGCCAGGCTCGGGCGCCAAAACCGGTGGACAAAAAGGCACATGCAAGTGAACCAGCGAATTCCCCTCTTAAGATAAGAGGGGTCAGGGGAGTTATGAACAAGAAAAACGATGAAGATAGAGGCTTCCTGAAAGGAATCAGGCCCACCGCCTTCCTCGATTGCTACCAGGAATGGCACGCCTTTGTCATCGGCTTCTCTGAGGTCCTCTGTCCCTGGAGACCCAGGCAAAGACCGTCAGCAGTTGTCGACGGTATCCTTGACCAAGAATATCATTACTACCTGGCAGGGAGAGCGCTCGGCGTCATCGCCTGGCTCATCATCGCTAAAATCATCCAGGAGGTGTTTTTCTAATGGCTAAATCAGGACTCAAGCACATAGACGTCGGTCCCGAGCTCACCAAGACGGAGTGGGAGAGCCAGGAGACCCACGAGCTCATACATGGCACCAGCTTCCCGTCCTCTCCCGTCGAACGCCAGCTTTTCTACCGGGACGACGAGCACAAGTGGTATATCTACAACGGCACAAGCTGGGTCTGGCTTGGAGGAGGCGGCGGCGGCAGCGGCGACATGCTTAAGTCCGTCTATGATACCAACGACAACAGCATCGTCGACAACGCCGAGAAGCTGGAAGGTTCAACCAAAGCCCAGGTCCAGGACCACACTCCAAAAGCCCACACCCTGGCTTCCCATTCGAGCAAAGCCCACAGCGAGCTAACAGGCGTTGGAGCCGACGACCATCATGTCAAGTACACCGATGCCGAGGCCAAGGCGCAGGCTCAGGGTGCCAAACTCGATGACCACGCCGCCCCCGACGACAACACGGACCTAGACGCCACAACACTTAAGCATGGCTTAATGCCTAAAGCGGATAAATCTAAACTGGATGGAATTGCCGCGGGAGCCGACGTTACCGGGAGCAACCCTCCCCAAGCTCACAAGGCATCACACCAGGACGGCGGCAGCGATGAAATCAGCATTGCTGGGCTAGATGGTTCACCTGCCCAGAAAGGTACAGCTAGTGGCCTGGCATCCCTCGACGCTCAAAGCCGTGTCGTGCAAAGTGCTAAGACATTAAAGGATGCCGATAGCGACACTGGTATTCAGGTAGAGGAATCGGCTGACGAAGATATAATAAGAATGGATGTGGCGGGGGTTGAGGCTTTTCTTCTTAGCGACGCTGGTATTCTTACATTAGTGAAGCAATCAGCCTGTTATGCTTGGGCGAATGCAGCCCAAGTGATACCAGAATCAGGCACATCACAGCCAAGAATTGTGCTAGACCAAGAGGTCAGCGACCACCAGAATGAGTTTGATAGTACTCTGAAAACTGGAACTGCTGATGGGAATGTATTAAATCATCTACAGGATGATACTAGTTCACAGTTTACTGCTGATGATGTAGGGGCTTGGGTCCTAAATACCACTGATAACACCTATGGCAAAGTAACAGCTTTCAATGATGCAGGTGATGTAACACTTGATGGGGATACTTTCCCTGATGGTAATGAAAACTACAAACTATATCGGGCTAAATATACTGTGACTGAGGATGGCACATATCTCATTATTGGCAATATCAGATGGAAAAGTGGGCTAGTAATTGACCAAGTGTACTATGGCTCAATAATACGCAAGAATGGGTCACAACTATCCCAGGCAGGAACAGCCGCTTCAGGCACAGCAGCTATGAATTCTCTCTGCATTGCTGTAACTCAGTTAAGTGCTAATGACATTATAACCCTAGCGGTCACAAATGCTTCTGGGGGTGCTAGTGCTACTCTTGATGGTGGTAATAATTGGAGGACTTTCTTCGTGGTAGCCAAACTATACTAGGAGGGAATATGGCAAAAACTTTTAATATCACAATAGATGATGAAGTTCAGAAAGCGATGGAGTGGGATATTGTTGACTTGGATGAGTGGGCTAATAATGCTATCTTCAACAAGGCAAGGCAGTGTGCGGATGAGATATGCAGATTGGCGTTAGAGGACAAAACCCATACTATTCTTTCCTTAGAGGACAAGCAACTGCTTAGAACCTATCTTGATAACCAGGGTATCGTTTTGACTTCAATCAAGCAATTACCCGACAACATCAAGAAGGAAATCATCAAGAGGGCGAATATTCAATCGGCTGCTGAAAGGGAAGCTGAACAAGAACCCTGAGCACGATTCCCCCTCTTAAGATAAGAGGGGTTAGGGGAGTTATGAATCAATGAAAACCCTGACACCCACCCTGGAAGCAGCTCAGAAGAAGCCTCATCGCCTCCCCTACGTCGGGGCCGAGGTCTTTGACTACCAGGCCGGTATCAAGAGGCTGTCCTGGACCAGGCTTTACACCGGCAGCGAGGCCGACAGCCATCACGGCATCGCCTTCGATGGCAACGGCGATATGCACCGCATCAGGGCCGGCAGCAGTAATGCCCTCTACTACCAGAAGCAGGAGTTGCCTTTCGCCACCCCCTTTCCTTATACCTTCCCCATTGCCCTGGGCGAGCTCCCCGAGTTCGACACCTGGACCCAAATCGCCACCGACTGCGCCGGTCCCTGTGCCATCGCTGCTTATGGAGCTAAGGTTTACATCTTTTACCGCAAGACGGATAACACCCTCCGTAAATATTATAGCCACAACTACGGCCAGAACTGGAATAACGCCCAGCTCGTAGCCTATGCCGATGTCCTTTCCCTGGCTGCCGCCTGGTGGGGCACTGGCGATGTCGTCGTCTGCTTCGCCCTTAAGTCCAACGAGCTGAACGGCATTGTTCTCGATACTTCCACCCAGTCCACCAGCCAGCATGTCAAGGAGTTCCACGGCGCCGCCACCCACATATTCCTCGATACCTACGGCATCGGAGCTACCTATAACCCCTTCTGGCCATGTTGCGAGATAGTCCTTGCCGCTAAAGAGTCCGATACTCCCTATAACCACTATGACCTTTTCAGGACCTGGTTCTCGGACACCTATCACTTCCTGGCCCTGGAGAGCTTCCTTATGTCCCCCGAGGGGGAAGATATCACCTACGAGTATCCCGACTGTCATCTGCCGGCATCGGCCCAGGCCTATGAAACCAATCGAATTGTAGCTGTGGAGAAGTTCACTGGCATAACAGCCTACACCCGCCCCCTCGCCTGCCACATGGTCAAGGGCACATACTGGTCCGACACCACCTTCACCGAGCCCAAGCCTTTTTTGGACATCAGCTCAAGTTATGGCTTAAGGCTCCAGAGCACCGCCGACTATTGGTGGATGGAAAGGCCCGACGGAGTCTGCAGAGCCCCCCGCCCAGCCGCAGACCCATTGGTCCTCAGCAGCGACGCTGTCAGCGGAAAAATCATCTCCCTACAACAAAATGTCGCTATCTCCCCTCTTAAGATAAGAGGGGCCGGGGGAGTTATGAACAGTCTTGTAATTGAGCTCGACAACTCGCGAGCGGAGTACACCCCGATCCCATCGGGGCTTCGCTTCCGCAGCGAGATCGTCCTCAAGCTCGGCTATAAGACCGCGGCCGGAGATGAAGCCGTCGACGCCGGCACCTACTGGATTGATTCCTGGGAATACCGTAGTGCGACCCTTCAGGGTCGTGCCACTGGACAGTCGATCTTTATCCTCACCTGCCTGGACGGCTGGGGCCTCATGGATCGCTGGACCGCCCCCTACCAGATGAGGTGGAACAAGGACGCTGTCAACCCCAGGAACGTCTGGCAAATCCTTTACCAGCTCTTAGCCAGAGTGGGCATCAAGCTCACCAACACCCCACCCAAACCCCAGTCCTCCGCCATCAACAACTTCTACCCCGATTTCATCGTCAACCCCGGTGCCCACGGCGATAACGCCATTAGACGCCTCCTATCCTTCGTCCCCGACCACCTCGTATTCCGTGGTCAGGAAGCCTTCACCAAAAACCCCCTGGCCAGCGAGAGCAGCTGCTACTCCTACGGCACCGACCACGCCATCCTCGCAGGTAACTATCGTGAACAAGTGTTCACCAGCCGCGCCCGTGCCATCGGAAGGGATGTCTCCGACAACCGCATCCTGCAAGAAGCCCTGGATCGGGATTTGCTTGCCCTGGCCATCGATATCCTGGAGCAGGACTACGACCCCAACCTCCAGGACGCCACCCGTGCCCAGGAGAGGGCCGACGCCATCCTCAGAACTCAACAAACCCAAGCAACTCCAGCAACCATTGTAGTCCCCACCAACGTCGGCCAGGAGCTCCTCGATGTCGTCGAGGTCACCGACGCTCGCTGCGGCATTTCGGCGCATAAGTACCGCGTCTTTGCGATCCACACCGACTATGACCGCCGCCAGGCAATTTACACTCAGCGTCTGGCGCTCTGTGCCCCATGACAAATTATCGGGAATGTTTAGTAGTGTCATTCTAGTGAGTCCAAATTAATTTGGATGATGAAGAGTCTCGGAGATTATTCGCGGAGCCTGTCCTGAGGGGCACAGGATTTTTCGGCAGTAGGTCAATTTGGAAATGGTAAAAGTCTTTGAACTACCCTGAAGCGAAGGCGGTGACTTGACAAATTGTCAAGTCGTGGTATAATGAAAGCAGTTATCACTATGAAAAGAGGCGACGTAGGGTTTTGTCCCTACGAAGTCTCTTTTCGGTTATATAGGTCTCTCATGATATCATCTAAGTAGAATATCCGTATTTTTGCATGTAGTTTTCTGAGCAGATAGGAACATCCACCTCTACTACAGGCTATTAGGCATTCTAGTTTACCCTTATCGTGTAGGTATTCGACTAAACAAGCATAATCACCGTCGCTTGCTATTATTACTGCCTTTGCATAGTTTTCATAATCCACCATAGACTGCAATGTCAGATTTACGTCTACGTTACCTTTAATTTCATCTTCGTGGGTAGCTACTTCTTTAAATTTCAATTCATATCCTTGTCTTCTTAACTGGTCATATAAACTCTTGTATTCCGGTACATAACCAATAAAATAATAGGCAACCTTAACAGCATGTTTTTCCGTAAGATAGACTCGGAATTCATTCAAATCCAATTTTACCTCAAGCGCTTCAACTTCTTTTTCAAGTGCTTGGAGTGATTTGTAAAAGTTCTGACCATCAATGAAGGCATAATTCGCTGGCACTTCATGCATAATCTATGAACCTCACAATTTNTTGTATTGTCCAAATGTGATTAGCTAANCTGGCTGCCATTGCTGGTGTCTTTGGATAAGGATTATTTAAAGCCTTGTGTGGCCTAGCGAAGTTGCCAAGTGGATTTCTCATGGGCTACTAACTAATGCTTGCTTCAAATCATTGAGTCTTGNAGCAAAGGCTTCGACGAGCCTCTGCCGGNCTAGTTGCCACTTGTGGTCAGCTTCGATATTGATAGTAGCCACTGCTGTTCCTGAGATTCTCAACTGGTGCAGGGTTTCCCGGTAGTCACTTTCCAATTCCTGCTTTATCCTTCGTTCTGCCGCTTCATACTCTTGAACAAGCTTGCCTATTTCCTCTGCCTCTGGTTGCAATTCGGGCTCTAAGCTGCTTATCCCTTCGATTATTTTTTTTACGCTATTTCTACCCTGGGCGGTTGTAAGCTCGACAGCCTCTATCAGGTGCTCGATCGCAGCTTGCTTTATTATACCTCTCTCCTCTCCTTCGTGCTTGTTTAGCTCCGCAGTTATATCCAGTTGTTGAGAACTATGAAGCCACTTTTGTGCCAGCGCCTGACCGAGCTGACGATACTCCTGCCTCTCTTGCTGTGCTCTTTCCTCGGCTGACAGCTTGCCCAATCTATTTGCTCTCTCTTGAGCAATCTCCCGGGCACTCTTTAGCTCACCCATACAATCAAAATCCTAAGCTCTAAATCTTCAACAAAATCAAATTTCAAATACTCTAAAGTCGAAACTTTCGCTCTCGATCAGGACAAACGCTCCGCGTGAAGGAATCCCTTCCTTCACGCCTCAAGCGTCCTCCTCCCTCGAGACCTGTGCCTTGGGCGGAGATCAGCCCCGCCCCTACCATGCTTCGCAATGACAGCGTAACGAATTTATTAGCTTAACAGTGAATTTTAGCCTATAATATTGAGGGAGTTCAACAAAGTGAATTCGGGAGCGTTTACAAATGTAATTCTGAGCCCCGACAGGTCGGGGCGCTACATAGGGACAGCGTCTGAAGATTCCTCGCTTCGCTCAGAATGACAAGAGGTTTGGGGCTGAGGAGAATAATATGGATGTTATTAAACAATCTGTGAGTTTGAGGTTATGGTGATGATTTATCATAAATCTGTGAAGTTAGCGGAAAACCTTTACTGCTATGTATGGCAGGGCAGAGGAAATAACTGCAACGCCATCCTCTTACCAGCGGTTTTGAGGGGGGAGCGACCGCACGTATTAGTTGACCCTGGTCATGTCAGGAACGAGCTTGGGGAGCCTTGTTCTGATTCACTAACTCAGGCTATGGAGAAGGATGGTTTCAAAATAGAGGATACTGGCCTGGTGATTGCCACCCACAGCCATCCTGACCATATCGAAGCCGCTGAATCGGTGGTGGAAAAAAGTGGTGCCTTGTTTACATTATCCAGTGAGGAGGATGAATTTTACCGCACGACGGGGAGGATGTTATTTCAAGCATTCGGCAGTAAGCCACCACGGGTCGAGCCTTCCTTTTATCTTAAAGAGGGCGATTTGTCTCTGGGGGCTAAAAATAATAAGGTAGAGATCAAGGTTTTCTTTACCCCGGGACATTCTCCCGGTTCCATTTCCCTTTATCTAGAGGAGGACAAAATATTGATCACCGGTGACGTGGTCTTTGCTGGCAGCGTGGGCAGGACTGACCTTCCTGGCGGCAGTCCTGCCTTATTACGGAAGAGCATTGACAAGCTATCCCAGCTTGATGTGGAATACCTTGTTCCTGGTCATAGCACTGAAACGGGCAGTGTAATCGCGGGCAAGGATAAAGTAAGGCGCAACTTTTACACGGTCAAGATGTTTGTTTAAAATATAGAATGGTGTAATTGTTATGGAGATGGATGACAGAATTAAATATGCCCTGGAACATACGGAATTAATCCGAGCTCCACGACAAGAACTGGACACCTTTGGCAGCTCTGTTATTGATTATTATGTTGTCACTGAACTGGGGGGAAACCTTAGTGTGGTCAGGGATGGCAAGGTAATTGCGGAAAGGCCCAAAATTGTCACTCCTACTTACCTGATAAATGTCGAAGGCTTCAGCGAGCAGGCGAGAAGATACGTGGCGATGATGGCTCGAGAGCGCCCTTATGAATCGGGCATTTTTTACCGATATAAGAACGAGCCCAAGGGGATGAACATCGTCTCCGAGCCTATCGGGCAGGTGATAAACAAGCTCAGCTCTCAAATAGAGGAGCAACACAACCCCTTAAGCACCATGATTAAGGGGGTGGAAGAGCTATGGGACGTGTCCCTGCTCATGTTCATCTACGGGCTAACTACCAGGGCAGCCCGCACTAATATGGCAGAATTCGATCGCCGGGGCTTTTTAGACACAGATGCTAGCGGAGTGCCCCAGGGTGCCCGAGATTATATTGAAGAGCTTTTTGACAGGTAAGTCGTAACCTCTCTCGAGCCCCTCAGTTGGTGATTGAGTTGAGCCGCTGGGGTCTATTCCCGGAATATCAAGACCGCTTCTTTGCTCTGTTCAGGAGAAGGTAACCCCGCTCTGAGTCACATCAGTCGCAGGTACCAGCTTAGTATATTATTTCCCCAGAGCAATGTCACCATGGTGGCCAGGGCCAGGAAGGGACCAAAGGGAATTGTCTCCCGCCGTTTTCTCTTTTTAGCTACCACCAGAGCCACGGCTACTATACCGCCGAGGATGGCCCCCATAATAATAGCCAGAAAAACCAGAGGGAAACCTGTAGCCAGACCAATCAAAGCCGCTAGCTTAACATCTCCCCAACCCATGCCGCCACGGGAGACTATGGCAATCAGAAGGAATATAGCAAAGCCAATGCCTCCACCCAGAGCGGCGTAAGCAACTCGCATGCCTATGGATTGTGTGAGCCAGGGCCAGGGGTATATCGCCAGGAGCAAAGACACAACCATGCCGGGATAGATTACCTTGTTCAGGATGAGCCCCTGTTCCAGGTCAATGAAAAAAATGACGATGAATAGACAGGCGTAGAAAGCCATAATCCCCAGTGCGGGACTTAAGCCATAATGCCAGTACAGGAGAGCGAATATCAGGGCAGTGGCAAGCTCCACCCAGAATAACCTCCGGGGTACAGAAGCTTGACAGTACCGACAACGGCCACGAAGCCTGAGGTAGCTAAATACGGGGATGAGGTCTTTGGCGGCTAGCTTGTGCTGGCAAGCTTCGCAATGAGAAGGTGGAAATACAATAGACTTGTTCAAGGGCAGACGGTCAATGCAGACATTGAGGAAGCTGCCTACTGCCAGACCCAGAATGGCGAATATGATTATCAAAAATATTTCCACGGGTGCTTATTGTGGACGTATCACGATGCTGAAGTCAATACCCGCCGGGCATTATTGCCACGCGCAGCATATTCTGGGCAGTGAATGGGATGGTTGACAAAGTCTTCATAATTCAGACATCCGATATAAAAAATCAAAATGAGACTTCAAAATGGAAAACTTTGGATTTTTGCCGTGTGTTTTTGCCTTTTGCATTTTAATTTTTGGTTTACCAAGCAGAAGGCTATAATACCATTGCCAAGAATTGGGGTAAGGGTGATTATGTCAACAAGATACCATGTTGGTTGCAGTGGCTGGCATTATGAGCACTGGCGTGGACTTTTTTACCCCGCGGAACTGCCCAAGCCGGAGTGGCTGTCATTTTACGCCCGGCAATTCACTACCGTAGAGCTCAATAACAGTTTTTATCATCTGCCTTCGGAAAAAGCGTTCACCACCTGGCGAGAATCTACACCCGACAACTTCATTTTTGCTGTTAAAGTGAGCCGCTTCATCACGCACATAAAAAGATTAAAGAATTTAGGTTCCACCGTGGAGAACTTTCTATCTCGGGCTGGTTTATTGGGAGAAAAACTGGGGCCATTACTATATCAACTACCCCCCAGCATGAAGCGCAACGATGAGCTATTACAGAATTTCTTATCTTCGTTGCCGCCAAAATATCAGCATGTAATTGAATTTCGTCATGAATCGTGGATTCATGACGCTGTATTCGATATTTTACGAAGGCACAATATTGGGTTGTGTGTTTTTGACATGCCTGGCTTCAGCTGCCCTCTTATCGCCACCAGTGATTTTGCCTATGTCCGTTTCCATGGCAACAAGGGCCTCTACTCCAGTTGCTACTCTGACGAAGAGATTTCCCAATGGACACAAAAGATTGCTCGGCTAGGGCAAGACGTTAAAGCCAGCTATATCTATTTTAATAACGATGCTGAGGCATTTGCGGTCAAGAATGCTATAACATTGGAGAACTTCCTAAATACTCTTTAACTTTCTTCGCCAGGGTCAGAGTGATGCCTTCTGTCTGACTGAGTTCTTCCGAGGAAGCTTCCTTGATAGCTTCAATTGAACCAAACTTTTTTAG
>JGI24025J20009_10003637_pt1 | contig 10420 bp, 8 predicted proteins | sample Cruoilmetagenom3_FD_20009 | JGI IMG/M metagenome (IMG submission 20009) | reverse complement strand
AAAACAACCTTTTTACTCTTGAGGCCTAAAAACCATTTAAGAGAAGGAATTGGCAAAAACGGACTTAAAACCATTTTAATCACCAGTCATGCAACAAGGCAAGAGCATGCAAAACATTATATTGTAAAAAAGCAGGTTTTCTATCTAGGGGGATTGGAAGGGAGCTGAAGGGACCATGAGAAATCTCAAACTTTTATTTGAAGAGGGAAAAATCGATTACGTTCAATTCCAATTTACGACAATTTTTGGGGATCTTAAAGCAGTAGAGTTCCCCGTAGGGATCTGGGACGGGCTGTGTGACGGAACGGGAGTGGATGGGTCGTCCTTAGGTTTTCTTTCAACGGAACAGAGCGACATGAAGGTGATTCCAGATTATGACACGTTCGCTATTTTGCCATGGGAACCTCGTGTAGCCAGATTTATCTGCGACGTGACGGATAATGAGGGCAAACCTCATCCAACCGATCCCCGCGGCATCCTGAAAAAGATCATTACAAATGCCGAACGACAGGGACTTGAGTATGAAACCAGACCGGAGTTAGAGTGGTATTTCGTGGATGGTGATTATGCTCCACTCGACGGCGCCAGATATATGGATACCCTGCCTTTTGATGAATTATCCTCTCTCAGGAGAGGGATTGCTGACGCCATGATGAAAATGAACATTGGGCTGAAAACCATCCACCATGAAGCTGGTTTAGGACAACATGAGATAGAATTTACTGTTGATAATGCGCTCCGTCAAGCCGATAATGTTCAGACAGCAAAACTTGTTGCTAAAACGGAGGCCCTTTTTGGGGATGCGATTTGTACCTTCATGCCTAAGCCATTCCCTGACCAACCAGGTAGTGGTTTACATATTCACCAGTACCTCACCAAGGAAGGCGTTAACGTCTTCGCGGACGAGGAAAAGGGCATCAGCGACCTCCTCAGGTATTTCGTAGGTGGAATCATGGAGCATGCCAATGCGATGTCAGCGATTCTTAACCCTACCGCAAACTCGTATAAGAGATTGGTACCGGGACATGAGGCCCCTGTTTATAAATCATGGGGGGTTGCAAACCGTACAGCGTTAATTCGTGTGCCTGGTTATGAGAGAGATGCGAGAATCGAGTATCGTGCCACTGATGGCTCAACTAACATCTACTTAGCTTCCGCGCTGCTATTGGCAGCGGGATTGGATGGAGTTAAAAGGAAAATCGAGCCAATACCTCCAACCATTGAAAACGTTGAGAAAATGACTGAAAAACGGAGAAAGGAGTTAGGTATCACGCGATTACCGGCATCCCTCGAAGAGTCATTAAACCATTTGGAGGGTAGCTCATTTGTGCGGGGCGTCTTAGGTAAAGAGATAGTGGATATTTTCCTTGAATCCAAAAGAAAGGAGTATAAGGACTATTTAGCAGCGAAGAAAAAGGGCAAGGACGAGGAACTTCAATGGGAACATGATCAATATCTAGAGAGAGCTTGAACTGTCTGTAATGCATTTCTTTATTTCACCCGTGAAAGATGATATGACCATTTTTGGAATATTCCTTTAAGCACCTCGATCGAGATTTCAATTTCTTTTTCAATGTTCGCGCGCGGACGGATTCAATAATTGGTGTAAATGATGTTGAAGACATCTTTTTCCGCTTGTTCCACCCCTCTTCTCTTCAGGCTTGATGCCCTGGTTCCTCCTCTGCAGGCGAGGGTAGGGCTTGGATAGCTGTGGGAGGCCCGTCAGACCCAGTTAGATGCAGAATATCCACTACCCGCCCCACCTATCCCAGGTACCATTAGGCGAAGTCGGCGATGCTCTGCCGGAGCTCCGGTCTCCCGATGCGGAAGGCAGCAATAGCCACCGCGGATACCACACACAGTACCCTACCTAGGGAGCTGAGGACGATGAGGATGAGAACTCACAGAACGTGAACCTGTGGTTGAATTGGATCATCTTTTAATCACCCTTTCCAGAGAAGGGCATGCATCGCCGATTAAGCCTTTAGGAATTGTCAGGCACCTTTCCTGATACAGACCCGCCCCCTCTCCCCCTGGATGGTGTAGAAAACGATCTCGTCGCCCTCATCTAACTTGAGGCAACCCCTCACCTCCCTCGGGAGGGTTACCCTGAATTCCCGTCCCACCCTAGCGGTCGCCAGCACGGCCATGTCCCATCAACTGACCTGATAATTGGGGCGCCTCTTTAAAGGCTTTTATCATCAATTGTTTTTATCTAGAATGATGGCGACAAGCCATTTAGGAATTTTATACATAATCATCCCCTCTATCCGCGCGGTCCACATGATAATACTAAAGTTGAGGAGAGGGACAGTTCGCAACATCTTGAGGACAGGTGATTGAGACCACTTCCAAGTTATCGCTCAAGCGCGCGGAACGGCGAGAACATGGAAAAAATAAGTTCACAGCGAAAGGGGTCTAATCCTCGATTTCTGGTCGAGGGGAAATAAGCTCACCAGCGCCATCCTACTCCCTTAGGGGCATCGCGATGACCTCCAAGACAGCCATCCTCTTCTCCGGATCGGGGCTGGAGAAGGCGGAGGGAGGGGCCGGTCTGACGACCAGCGCCGTGTCCAGCCCTCCCCTGCTCCCCGCGACCGCTATCACCTTGCAAGTTTCCAGGCCCCTTTCCGCCGCTATGGCCGCGACCTCCAGGGCGGCCTTCACGCCCTCCCCGAAGAGGAGGAGGGCCTCCCGCATCCCACACCTGTCCTGGATGGGGAGGTCGGCGCGCTCGACGGCGGTTATGCCCCGCCTCCTCATCCTCTTCTTCACATCCCCGTCGTAGGTGAACTCGGTGACGCTGATGACCTTCGCAATCCCCTCCAGGGCCTCAGCCACCATCAGGGCCGATCTGCCCCTCGTGCTGGCCACGACCACCGAGGCGATATTGAGCTCCCTCACCCGCTCAACGACGGCGTCGATCAGGTCGGCGGTCATCTTCCCCGGCTTGAGATAGAGCGTATTTCGAACGATCTTCAAGGGCTTTCCCCCTTCAACCTTCCCTCTATCGGCTTAAGCATTTTACCTCCTGAGACTGGCGACGCCAACGTAGGACTCATTTTCGTTCTCGAACACGCCTAAATGGATCGATGGATAAAATTATATCCGTAGCGGAGGTGTGTAGGGGAGGTGGATGAACGTTGAGCAGGAGAATCGCTCTATCGTGTAGGAGGAGGAGGGGAATCCTGCTGGCGGCCCTGCTGCTGTTGCTGTTCGGCTCCATCCATTCTGCTGCGGGAGCCAGCGCCGCCTCCCTGAGGGGAATCGTGCTTGACGAGGATCGCTCACCCGTTGAGGGCGCCGCCGTATCGGCCTGGCTCGGGAGGGAGCTCAGCGCCTCGGGCAGCACCCGGGCTGACGGTCGGTTCGACCTTGAAGTCGAACCCGGCTCCCTCTACGCTGTTTACATCCTCGCCGACGACAATGTGACGGCGGGCATCGACTACCTCCCATCCCAAGCGGAGGCGGAGCCGGACGGGGATGAGCTGGAGTTCACCCTCGCGCCGGCCGCGTCGCTCGTCATCGAGGGCGACCTCCAGTTCGTCGAATCGGAGGAGATGCCGTTGTCCGTCGTCTACTCCGTCCTCGACCCAGACACAGGGGGGATCATGGAGATCAGCGGCCTTCCCCTCGTGTACGGTTCCGGGCCCGAGAGCCAGAGCTCCTTCCTCGGCCTCGATCCCTCGCACCTCATCGTCCCAGCGGGCGTCCCGTTCAGCGTCATGGTCAACAGCTCCATCCTCGTGAGGTCGGACCTCGTCCCTCGCTCCTTCAAGGCAGACGAACCGGGTCACTTCCAGCTCATGAGGGGCGATCAAGTCGCCGTCGATGTCAGGCGGTACCTGATCCCCTTCAACATCGAGGTGGTGGAGGCGCATCAAGAGATGGCGGAGTCGAGGATCAATGCGATGGAGTCGGTTGGTTTCTACCTTGCCGCCGAGAGGGGGACGACTGCCTCCGCCTTGAGGCTGATCTCGGAGGCGAGGAACCTCTATGAGGGTGGCAAGTACATCGAGAGCTTCGACACGGCGAAGAGGGGCTACATCGCGCTCAGGCAGACCCTCTCCAACTTGGCTGGACTGTACGGCGATGCCGCGCTCTCCGTCTACATCCTCATCTCCTTCCTCGCGTTCGCGTCCACCGCCATCGCGTTCCTACTGTCGAACAGGGACGCCACCAAGCTCGTGGGCAGCGCGACTGTCTACGCCGTCACGCTGGTCGTCCTGTACCTCACATACCCCGGCAGCGTCATCATCCCCCTGAAGGCCTTCGCGGGGTCGGCGGCCCTAGCCCTCGCAGCATCGCTGACGGCGGCGGTCCTCCTCCCCCGGCTCCTCAGGGGGAGGGGCGGGAACGGCCATGTGCCGGTCAGGAACATCGTCGTCCCCATCTTCTCCATCGCGAAGAGGAGCATCAGGAGGCGGAGGCTGAGGTTCACCCTGACGCTGACCTCTATCACCGTGCTGGTCATGAGCTTCGTGGCCCTCACATCCTTCTCCCAGGGCTACGGCCTGATCATTAACCGCGTCTCCAGGAGGGTGTCTCCGGTGAACGGCGTCCTGCTGCGAGCTCCGGGCTACACCGAGATGGAGCCCGCCTTCATGACCCAGGCCGACCTCGGCTCGGGGTGGCTGGAGAGGCAACCCGAAGCGAAGACCGTCTCGCCCAAGGCGGAGAACACCCCCATCGCGCAGCCCGTCACCAAGCTGAACGGCGCCCCCATCTTCGGAGTGGTGGGGTTCGACCCGGCCATCGAGCCTTCGATCATCGGTCTGGAAGGCGTCCTCGAGGGGGGAGAGCTCCCATCGGAGGGGGAGGTCCTCATCAGCGAGGTCCTCCGGGGGGAGCTGGGGGTCGAGGTGGGCGAGGAGCTGATGCTGAGCGGCACGAGGGTCACACTGAAGGGCGTCTTCGATGACGCCGCGTTCCACCGGCTGAGGGATCTGGATGGCTCCACCTACCTGCCCAAGAAGCTGGAGAACATCAGCCCCGAGGGGGAGCCGGCGAACTTCATCCTTGTTCCCTGCGATCCATCCGAGATCGTTGTCGCCCATCTCTCCACCGCCCTGAGGATCCCGTTTGTCGGCATCGCGAGGGTCGATATCGCCGTCGAGGAGGGCGTCGACGCGATCGCCTTCGCCGAGAGGCTGGCTCTGGAGCGGGGCTACATGGCGTGGTCCTCCTCCGCCGACGGCGTCCACCTAGCTCAGCTTGGCAGCTACTTGGAGGGGAAGGGGCTGCCGCTGGTGGTACCCTGGGGGATCGTCGTCCTCAACGTCGTGGTGACGATGCTCAACTCCATGTACGAGCGGAGGAGGGAGATCCATATCCTCTCCTCGGTGGGCCTCAACCCCGCCCAGATCGCCGCCATCTTCTTCGCCGAGGCATCCATCATCGGGGTCACCGCCGGGGGCGTNGGATACCTCGCGGGGCTGAGCCTCTACAAGGCGATGGCCTTCTTCCGGCTGGCGCTTGAGGTTCACCAGAAGGTATCGGCCNTCTGGAGCCTTGCCGCCATCGGCGTCGCGATGACCGCGGTGCTCATAGGCNCCCTCGCCGCCCTCAAGAGTTCAGTCGTCATCACCCCCTCACTGATGAGGCGGTGGAGGATCGAGGAGAGGCCGACGGAGTTCACCGCGCCGTGGGAGCTCTCCATTCCCGTGAGGCTTCTCCCCGAGGAGGTGGAGGCATTCGTCGGCTTCGTGGTCCGTGCCCTCAGGGCCCGGGAGGGCGACCCGGTCAGGAGAACATCGTCCATCCGGGTATCGACGGACGCTGAGGGGGCCTTGAGGCGGGTCAACTTCGTCTACAGGGCGACGCAGTCAACGGCGGGTAACTTCTACACGAAGAACATCCTCCTAGTCGAGAGGAGGCCAGACGAGGCTGAGGCCAGCGTCAGGCTGATGTCCTACGGCGAGCAGGATTGGGCACACATCAGCGGCACGATGGTGAGGATGCTCGCGATGCAGTGGAGCACCCTCAGGGGCAGCGTAAGAGGCTCAAGGAGTTCCTGAGTTGGCCTAACCCCGCTCGATCTTCTCGATTCTCCCGTCCCTCAGCCATACGATGCGGTCGCTCGCCTTGATCATCTTCAGGTCGTGGGTCGCCGCGATGAGGGTCATCCCCCGCGTCTTGTTCAGGCCATGTAGGAGGTCGATGATCTCCATCCCCGTGTTCAGGTCTAGGTTACCCGTCGGCTCGTCGGCCAGTATGATGGCGGGGTCGTTGGCCATAGCCCGAGCGATGGCGACCCGCTGCTGCTGCCCTGCCGAGAGCTCCAAGGGGCGGTGGTGGAGCCTCTCGCCGAGGCCAACGGAGGTCAGTAGCTTCTCAGCCTTAGCAAGCCCCTCGTCCCTGGGGACGCCAGCGAAGACGGTGGGGAGCGCCACGTTCTCTACGGCTGTCAGCACCTGTATCAGGTTGAAGGTCTGGAAGATGTAGCCGATCTTGCGGCACCTGAGCCAGGCGAGCTCGTAGGCGTCCAGCTGGGAGATGTCGACGCCGTCGATGTGAATCCTACCGCGGGTCGGCCTGTCGAGGCCGCCTATCATGTTGAAGAGCGTAGTCTTCCCCGATCCCGACGGACCGACGATCGACAGGTACTCACCCCTCCCAATCTTGAGGTCGACGCCGTCGAGCGCCAGAACTGTGACACCGCCCATCTCGTAGTGGCGCGCCAGGTCCTCAAGCTCTATGATCATATCAAAGCTCATATCTCAAAGCCTCCACAGGGGTCAGCCGGGCGGCCCTGTAGGCCGGATAAAGTGTCGCCGCGACGCTGAGGAAAAGCGAAAGTGTGATCGAGCCGGCGAAGAGGCCGAGCAGCTCGGTCGCCGGGACCCTGAGGACGATGTCGAAACCGGTTGTGAAGCCGGCTGAGAGGAGCGCGGCGCCGAGGCCAACGAAGAAGCCCGCGATCCCGCCTGTGATCCCCTCGATGAACGACTCGACCAGGAAGAGGAGGAGGACATGCCTGTCCAGGGCGCCGAGGCACTTCATCGTCCCGATCTCCCTGTACCTCTCGTGGACGGCGATGAGCATGGCGTTTGTGATCCCCACGACGGAGACAGCCAGCGCCACGAAGACCAGCCAGTACTGATAGGTCTCGACGCTGAGACGCGCGCCCCCCGCCCGCGCGTAGGCCCTGGAGAAGGCGTCCGTGAGCATAAGCGTCGACAGGAAGGAGATGGCAAGGGCGATGGATGCTATGTTGATGGCAGCCCGGTCCATGCGGTGCTTGATGTACCCGTACCCCAGACCGAACGCGTCGCTCAACGTGAAGGAGACGCGCCTCTCTTCGGCTCTCGACCCGCTCATGGCCTTTATTATCAACCCTATGGGGGATAAAGATGTTTCCCATGCGGCATCGCCTGTGCGATCCGCCTCGGCTTTTGAGTAAGGAGGGCTCGACTCCATTCTCCTCCGCCTCGACCGCTCAAACGATCCGTAAGGTTGATGCTCTCTTTGATTTCTAGCTGGGCCCCTCCTCGTCCCAATCCTCATCCACATCATCGGACTCGTCGGTCCAGCTATCGTATGCGGCCATGTCCTCCCATCCAAGGCAGTCGTAGCAGAGCTTGCGCTGGGCGTCGCCGCAATCAGGGCAGAACTTGGCGCCGCACCTTGAGCACTCGTAGATGGTGACGACATCCATCCCACATACCTCACAGATCAGCATTCGCTACGCACCCATGGTTGGAAGGGGGAAAATCCCGCGCTTAAAAACCTGGCTCCTCCTCTGAGCATCTACTCGGCGCGGGCCACCTCCCTGAGCAGCCCGAGGCCGAGGTTTCCCCCGCTGACGACCACGCCGACCCTGCGCCCTCGGAACCTCTCCGGGTCCTCCATGATAGCGGCGACGCCGACGGCCCCCGCGCCCTCGACTACTTGGTGCTGATGGGTGAGGAGCAGCCGGATCGCCTCCATGATGGTCTCCTCCCGGACGAGTATGAAGTCGTCAACGACGTTGCGGCAGAGATCGAAGGTGACCGATCCCTCCTCGATCCCCCCGTGGAGCCCCTCGGCGACGGACTCCTCCAGCTCCATTTCGACGATATGCCCCCGCTTGATGCTCTCCGCCATCACGGGAGAGGCGACGGACTGGACGCCCACCACCTCGGCGCCGAGTGTGCCCTTGAAGACGCAGCCGACGCCTGAGATGAGGCCACCGCCGCCGACGGGAACGATGACGACCTCGAGGTCCGGCAGCTCCTCGACCATCTCAAGCCCCACCGTCCCCTGTCCGGCGATTATGTCGAGGTCGTTGTACGCCGAGACGAAGGTCATCCCCTCCTCTTGCTCAATCCTCCTCGCCAGCCTCTCCGCCTCCATGTACTCCTCCCCGTGGACGATGAGCTTTACGCCGTACCGCCTGATGGCTTCAAGCTTCACCTCCGGCGTGTTCTTAGGGACGACGATTGTCGCATCGATCCCCAGCTTCCGGGCGGCGTAACCCACGCCCTGCGCGTGGTTGCCAGAGGAGGCCGTGACGACGCCCCGCCCCCTCTCCTCGTCAGGCAGCTGGAGGAGCTTGTTGAGGGCGCCCCTGATCTTGAAGGAGCCCGTCAGCTGCTGGTTCTCCAGCTTCAGCCAGACCTCCCCGCCGCATAGGTCGCTGAGGAATGGGGAGCGCTCCAGCGGCGTCTCCCTGACCAGAGCGCGTACCCGCCTCCGGGCCGCGTAGACCTCCTTGAGTTCCATCAGACCTTCCCTCCNCNGATAACCCTTTATCTTATGTGAGGAGGTATCTCNCCCTTGGATTTAACGCTTAGAGGTCGATCCCTTGAGACACGTCCTCATCGACACGGACCCGGGCGTGGACGACGCCCTCGCGCTGATGCTCGCCTTCAGCTCACCCGAGCTGGCGGTGGAGGCCGTGACGACGGTCGTGGGCAACGTCAACCAGGAGAAGGCGCACGGGAACGCGCTGAAGATGCTGGAGTTCCTCGGCGTCAGCGATGTCCCCGTCGCGCGCGGCGCCGCCAAGCCCCTCCTCCGGGAGCCCATGGACGCGACGGAGTTCCACGGGGAGACGGGGCTGGGCGACGCCGTCCTGCCCGAGCCAGGGCTGAGGTCGCATGAGAGATCGGCAGTCGAGCTCATCATCGAGACTGCTGAGGAGCGGGGCAGGGAGCTGACGCTGGTCGCCATCGGTCCACTCACCAACATCGCCTCCGCCATCCTTGCCGAGCCACGGCTGGTCAAGAAGGTGGCGGGCCTCGTCATCATGGGCGGCGCCTTCAACGTGACCCCCTACGGGCATGGGAACGTCACCCCTGTGGCTGAGTTCAACATCTGGCACGACCCCGAGGCCGCGAAGATCGTCTTTGACTCGGGGATTCACGTGACGGCGGTGGGGTTAGACGTGACCACCCACCCCAAAAACCGCCTCTCCCCTGGCCGCTTCGAGGAGATCAAGGGGATCGGGACGAGGAGGGCTCGGCTGGTTGCGGATCTCTGCGGCAGACTCGTCCGCCGGTTCGGCGGCCTAAGCCTCCATGACCCCCTCGCCGTCGCAGCAGCNCTAGACCCCGGCCTTGTGGAGACGGAGCCCCTCGCCGTCGATGTCGAGACCGCGGGNGAGCTGACGCGCGGTCAGACCGTCGCGNACAGNCGNGGNCNGGAGGGAAAGCCGAATGTGAACGTCTGCGTCTCCGTCGATCACGACCGNTTCCTAANGCTNTTCATGGACCGGGTCGTCCGCGGTAGGTGACGANATGATCGACCTCGTCTGCTGCGGCGCCATCAACTGGGACATCAACCTCTTCATGGAGAGGCTGCCACGCACGGGCGAGGAGGTCANGGTCCGCGATATCCAGAGGGTATCNGGGGGGACGGCGGCGAACGTCTCCGTGGCTGCGGCGCGCCTCCTCGGCCCAGGCAGGGTCGCCTTCATAGGGGCCCTNGGCTGTGACGACATCGCGNAGAGGCAGCTGGCGGTCCTGAAGGAGGAGGGGGTGGACGCATCCGGCGTCCTGAGGGCGATGGGGGAGGAGTCAGGTCAGGCCTACATCACCATCGGCGCCGGCGGCGAGAACGAGATCCACACCTACTTCGGGGCCAACCTCAGGCTGACGCCCCAGCGCCTCTCCGACCCCGAGCGGGTCCGCCCCATCAGGGAGGCGCGGGTCGCCGTCATCATGGATCCACCGCTGGAGACGGCTGAGCGGCTGGCGGAGCTATCGGAGGGGGACGGGAGAACGGTCATCTGGGACCCCGGCGTCCACACCGAGAGGGAACTGGAGGCGTTGACGCCCACCATCCGCAACGTAGACTACTTCGTCCTGAACCACCTGGAGTGCGAGAACCTCCTCGGGACAAACGACCCCGGGCAGGTAGGCGCCCGCCTCGGGGCCGTGAGGCGCGGGATCAAGGTGCTCATAAAGCAGGGCGGTGAGGGGTGCACCCTCTGCGGCGA
>JGI24025J20009_10003636_pt1 | contig 10422 bp, 12 predicted proteins | sample Cruoilmetagenom3_FD_20009 | JGI IMG/M metagenome (IMG submission 20009) | reverse complement strand
CAAAAAATATTTCCAGCCTGTAGTGAGTAAAAGACGGGAGATATTCGTCTAACAGGACTTTAAGTATGAAGCTTTGCTCTTCTAATGGGCCAAGCTTCTCCCTGGGAAGGTAGCATTGCTTTATAAATACTACCCTATCTTTTTTGTTGTAAAACGTGCATAATAGTTTTAAATTCTTTACACTAATTCTGCTTAAATTTAAAACTTTCCCTTCAATAACTAAAATATTTTCCTGATAATAAAATTTTTCAATCTTTTCAACCAGATTCCCCTTAAACTTCTCATAATAATTCTTATAATTAACACCTATTTTTACTTTACATATATCTATATAATTTTCCTTCTCGCTTAAGTAAAAAGAAAAAGGAACGCTGCTTCCGCCTCTAAGATAATTTACGTAGGCTGAAACTGTATCAGATGTAATCTTTTCTCCATTCTTATTATAAAAATCAAATGTTATTTCTATATCAGTTTTATAGGTGGATGATATATTCTTTACTTCCCCGAGTATCACTAAATCTCCATATATATCTACATATAAATTGCAATTTTCCATTTTAATTTCAATTGAACTTGTGTCCTCCAGTCTTATTTTTGTATAATCAAAAAAATACAATGGATTGTCTTCCTTCTGTGGTTTAGATAATTCAGATGTCGCATCTATATCTCCATCACTCTGGCTCTGGCAGGATAGAAGGGCAAACTGCAATAAAAAGAATGGCAAATCTAATAAAATTATTAAAGCTATAAATAATTTTGACTTCTTTTGTGACATTTTTTTATTATGAAGGTTCCTGGAGTCAACATTGGTCATCTCTGCCGACATGGTCTTCCTCGGCAGTAATTTCATTTTTATCATCTACATATACTACCATCGGCTTATATTCTTCTGCCTCTTTTTCTTCAGCATAGGCAAACGACATTATAATAACTCTATCCCCTTTTAAAATTTTTCTGGCAGCAGCACCGTTTAAACAAATCTCTCCACTACTTTCCCTGCCTTCAATAACATAGGTTTCGAGTCTCTCCCCACTATCAAGGCTTACCACCAGCACTTTCTCAAAAGGTAGTATCCTTGCATGTTCCATTAGCTTCCTATCTATTGTTATGCTACCGGTATAATGAATTTTTGCATCTGTTACTACCGCTCTATGTATCTTACTCTTTAAAATACTAATTAACACTTATTCCTCCTTTCAATATATTTTAAGCCCATCATGACATTATAATTTTATTATCAATAAGCCTTGTATTTCCAACCCATACAGCTAATGCAGCAAGTATCCTTTCTGAAGGTTTTTTGATTCTTCTTCTCTCAGAAAGGGTTGCAGCGTCTCTGAAATCAAAATAATCTACTTTCTTTACAAACCTGTTTTCTTTTAATTCCTTTAAAACATCGGCTTTTATCTTTTCTAAATCTTTTTCTCCGCTACTGATTGTCTCTTGAACAGTATTTAAACATCTATAAATAAAAGACGCATTTTCTCTCTCTTCTTTAGATAAATATTTGTTTCGAGAACTTAAAGCAAGACCGTCTTTTTCTCTAACTGTTGGACAGCTTCTTATTTCTATAAATAAATTTAAATCTTTTACCATCTTTTTTATTATCACAAGCTGCTGGTAATCTTTCTCTCCAAAATAAGCTTTATGTGGATTTACTATATTAAATAGCTTAAGAACCACCGTACATACCCCTCTAAAATGTCCTGGCCTCGCTCTCCCGCACATTATTTTACTTAAATCTTTTACCTCTACAAAAGTTTTATAACCTGAACTGTACATTTCTTCTTCTGAAGGATAAAAGATATAATCTACTCCTTCTTTTTCCGCTAACTTGCAGTCTTTTTTAAAATCTCTTGGGTATCTTTTAAGGTCTTCCTCTGGTCCGAACTGTGCTGGGTTTACAAAGATGCTTATTGCTACTCTATCACATTCATCTTTAGCTTTTCTTATCAAACCAAGATGGCCCTCGTGAAGATATCCCATAGTAGGCACATAACCTACGATATACCCCATTTTTCGCAGATTATCTATTTCCTTTCGCATGCTGCGTGCTTTTTTTATTACTTCCATAACACAAAATAATAAAAACAATTAAGAATAAGAGTTAATTTATTAATAAGAATGTTCTTCTGAAGGAAATTTTTTGCTCTTTACTTCTTCAATATATTTCTTGTAGCAATTTTTCATCTCTTTGCTTAGCTGTCCATACCTTTTTGCAAATTTAGGCTTGAACCCCTCAAAAAGTCCTAACATATCATGGGTTACCAATACCTGGCCATCACAATCTACCCCCGCTCCTATTCCAATAGTTGGAATGCTTATTTCCCGGGTTATTTTTCGCGCTAAAGCTGCTGGCACTTTCTCTAAAACTATAGAAAAAACTCCTGCTTCTTCTAATTTTTTAGCATCGTTTAAAATCTTATAAGCCTCTTTTTCGTCCTCTCCTCTTACTCCATAACCACCAAACTTATACAGTGATTGTGGTGTAAGTCCCAGATGTCCCATAACAGGAATCCCTGCATCTACTATTTTCTTTATTATATTTAAGACCTCTTCCCCACCTTCCAATTTCACTGCTTCAACTTTAGACTCCTTTAAAAATCTTCCAGCATTTCTCAGCGCTTCTTCAACACATACCTGATAGGACATAAACGGCATATCGCCTATTACCATAGCTCTTTTCACTCCCCTTGTAACTGCACAACAGTGATGAATCATTTCATCCATACTAACTGGAATAGTATTTTTGTAACCTAGAACTACATTTCCTACTGAATCCCCAACTAAAATTATATCAATTCCACACTCATCCAGTTGAGATGCCATCAGATAGTCATAAGCTGTAAGCATTGCTATCTTCTCACCTTTTTTCTTCATCTGTAAAAGCGTTCTTGTTGTCACTTTTTGTGTGTCCATTGTAGACCTCTCTAACTGTTTAACAATTTTACTAAATCTTCATATTTGTTTTTTCCAATCCATCCATTCTGATAAGCAATTTTACTAGTTTCAGCACCTAATAATTTATATAAGACTGCATCCTCTCTCTTGAAATACTTATTAAAATTCTCCAGATGCTCTCTTATGGTACCGATATCGCCCCTTGCTATTGGTCCAGTAAGAGATTTTTTAGTGCCCATCTTTTTTATATTTACAACTGTCCCTTCAACCAAACTTATAAGGCCTCTTAGTGAATCTTGAGACTTTATCCCAATTTCCTCATGCAATATCACTGCATAATTAATAAGGCTCACAAGGTAATTGGAAGCAACACATGCTGCAGCGTGGTAAATCGGTTTTTTTTCATCTTCAACTTCAATTATACTACCCCCAAGGGCTTTCACCAGACAAACAGCCATTCTTCTTGCTTTCCTGTCGCTATAAGTTATACCAAAAACAGTTCCAGAAATAGTTTTTACAGCTTCCTTTATAGATGCAAATGATTTTAAAGGGTGAATAGACGCCACAGACGCCCCGGCCTCTTTAGCATCATTAAGGATTTTTAGAGATTTTGAACCACTAAAATGAATAATAATATGTTCTTTTAAATCAATATCGCTTTCGGAAATCTGCTTACAAACCTTACTTATAACATCGTCGGGGGTGCAAATCAAGCAACATTTAGAAGTAGAAACTGCGTCTAAGTTATTTTGTGTAAAATATATGTTTTTTAAATACTTGCCTAAAATTTCTTTTGCTCTACTGAGTGAACTTTTAGATCTGCTGGATAATGAACTTATTTTAATGTCAGGTAGGTTTTTCTTTGCTAAAACATAAGCAACAGTTGTTCCAACTTTCCCTGCTCCTATTATACTTACTTTTATTTTGTTATTATTGGTCATAACTGAACTAAATTTATCTACGATATTCTTACAGGCATAAGCAGGTATATTAAATCTTCAGCTTTCTCAGGTTTCAGCAATACAGGCTCTAAGGGTCCGTTTACACAAAATATTATATTTTTATCACTTATTGTCTCTATGCCGTCTATTAAAAATTTAGGATTAAAAGCTGACTCTATTCTTTCCTCCTGGTATGCTACCTCAAGCTCTTCACTTGAACTACCAACCTCTCTAATATTCATAGACACTATAATCTTTCCACCATAAATATCTAACTTAATAGGAATATTATCCTGTGATATTGATGATATTCTTCTAACTACTTCCAGTATTTCCTCTTTGTTTATTACTATATTATGTTTAATTATAGATGGGATTAGTTTCTTATATTCTGGAAATTTTCCCGACAGTAGTCTTGATATAATAGTAGTATTTATATCTTTTCCTTTTTTTAAATTAAAACTTATCTGGTTCTCCTCAACATTTACCTTTATCTCATCATCAACAAACTCGCTTTTCAACAAATTATCAAGAGCTTTATAAGGAACTATGATTTTTAACGGTTTTCCCTTAAAATCCATTTTTTCTTCTATAAAGGAAAGCCTGTAGCTATCTGTAGCAACAATTTTAAGACTATTATTGCTGGCTTCTATAAGAACTCCTGTTAGAATTGTCCTGCTCTCATCTATAGACACTGCCTTTCCAACCTTTGATATAATGTTTTTAAACTTTTTTAAACTCAAAGAAAAATTATTTTCTTTATTAATTTTGGGAAATTTGGGGTAATCTTCAATGGAAAAAGTGTTTAGATTAAAAGTTGCATTCTGGCATGTAATTTTTAGTTGGTTTGTTGTATGTATTAATTCTAGCTCTATCTTTGCTTCTGGAAAGTTCTGGAAAGCTTTTTAAAATATTTAGTAAAACTTTAGCTGAAACAACTACTCTTCCTTTTTCTATTATTTTTGATTTAAAATCAACATTAATGCTGGTTTCTAAATCAGTACTATAAATACTTAACTTTTCCCCTGCTTCTATCATAACTCCGCCAAGAGCTATAATTGTACTTTTAGGAGTAGTTGCTTTACTTATAAATAATATGTTATCCAGCAATTCATTCTTACTAATTTTAAATTTCATACTAACCTCTTATTGATTAGATTAAATAATTTTACAAGATATATTCTATTATATAAATTATATAATTTAAATACTTAATAATAAATATAGTAAATGTTTAAAATGTTAAAAATATAAAAAAACAACCATATAGTGTTTAAACCTTGTTTATAAAAAAGTTAAAAGCTGTGCAATACTATATTATTATTTAACAAGAAATTTAAAAAGGTAAATTTTAAACAAATAATATTTGTAAATGTTTATAATCTTTATGGTAACCAACAATTTATTTAACAGGTTATAAAATCTTACAAAGAAGAGGTTTTTATTTTGTTTGTAATTTCCTGGATCTGGTTATATACTTCCCGATCGCTTGATATAAGACCCGAAATTTTTTTAACAGCATATATTACTGTAGCATGATCTCTATTTCCAATAACTTTACCAATTTTAGGAAGGGAATTACTGGTAAGCTCTCTTGACAGGAACATAGCTATCTGCCTCCCGTGAGATATTAACCTACTCCTTTTACTACTTGTTAAACTACTTATCGGAATAGAGAAGTATTTGGATACTTCTTTTAAAATCTTTTGTATGCTTATCTCACCACTTTTACCTTCTGGCAATATGTCTTTTAAAACACTTTTAGCTAAATTTAAATCAGGCTTAGAACCTGTGAAAGAAGAAAAAGCCACCACCCTGGTAAGAGCTCCTTCAAGTTCTCTAATATTAGAAGAAATTCTTTCAGCTATTAAACTTAATATATCATCTGAAACTAATATTTTTTCTCTTTCAGAGTATTTTTTTAAAATTGCAATTCTAGTTTCCAGGTTTGGGGGCTGAATATCTGTAACAAGACCCCACTCAAATCTAGATCGCAACCTTTCTTCTAAAGTCGATATATCTTTAGGAGCCCTGTCGCTTGATAGCACAATTTGGCGATTTGTATCATGAAGAGCATTAAAAGTATGAAAAAATTCCTCCTGACTTGCTTCTTTTTCTTCTAAAAATTGTATATCATCTACCAATAAAACATCATTATTTCTATAACTCTCTTTAAATGAAGACATATTTTTATACCTTAATGAATTAATAAAATCATTTAAGAATGTTTCTGCAGAAACATACTTAACAAATAAGTCAGGATACAACTGAATGACATACTGGCCAATAGCATGAAGGAGATGGGTTTTTCCTAATCCAACCCCCCCATAAATAAAAAGAGGATTGTATTCTTTCCCGGGGTTTTCACTAACAGCAAGTGCTGCAGCATGGGAGAACCTGTTTCCGCTGCCAATAACGAATGTATCAAAAGTATATTTATTATTGAAAGTTGAGTGATATGCTTTTTTAGTTGAATTTCTAATATCTATATTACTATCTTTATAGAAATTTTCTTCATGGTTAAAAAATGCATTTTTAGAAGCTTTTGGGTCAACTATTATTTTCAATTTACATGGGTTGTCTAAAACTTTGTTTATAGAAACAGTCAGTATTTTTGAGTATCTGGATTCTAACCACTCCTTTGCAAAAGAGCTTGCTGTAGAGATGGTTAGACAGTTTTTTTTTAAAGATACTGGAGTTGTGTGTTCAAACCAGGTTTTATAAGTGGGAATATTAATACTATTTTTAATATCCTCCAGTATTTTTTCCCAGATGTTTTTTAAATCTGTTTCCATATGTTTCTATGCTAAAAATTTTTTGAATAATAGTCAAGGTATTTAATTCCTTTTGGGGTAAGTTTTCTTTTACCAGGGCTGGTTGATGTTAACAATTTCTTTTTTTCTAAATAAACTAACTCTCTGTAAGAAGTAGAGAGGCTAAAACCAAGCTCTTTTGATATTTTTGAGGGTCCAGCCTGTCCTAACTCTAAGATTAGAAATAAAATTTTTGTTTGTCTAAGAGATAAGTGTAAGTCATCGGGCTTTTTAAACTCATCTGGTGAACTGTTCTCAGGATTGGTTATTCCACTACTACCAGTTGAAGAGGAAGCAGCACCCTTATTTATAGTGACTGGAAGACGAGAATTTTTTTGTAAAGAATCTAGTTTTAAAGAAATAACGGAACCCTTTTTTATATTATCAGTAATTTCTATAGAGCCACCTGAGAACGTAATGGTTTCCTTTACAATTGGAAGGCCAGAACCAACCCCCCTTATATATTTTTTCATATCCCTTGTGGCAGATGTATAGCCCGGGAGGAGTACTTTTTCTTTATCTTCAATTCCAGGACCCTGGTCAGATACAATGATATGGTTTCCGTTATTTAGTATGGTTATAGTAATTTCACTAAAATTTGCATGTATAAGATTTTCTACTATCTCTTTTATTATAGTATATGGGATATTCCCGCCAATTTCATGAGAGAGATTATAAATTTTTTGAGAAGTTTCATTAATAAAGTTATTTATTGTTTTAGATTCAATTTCTATAACTCTTGGTATACTCATCATATTGTCATAGATAGCAATCCTTACAGGAATAGTAACGTCATCTCTGTACTTAATTGTATTTGAGATCTTTTCTGAACTATTTGTATTTTTAGACATTTTAAAAAATTAAAAATATCTACTATTGAATTGTATTAATTTAAAATATATTAATGATTGTCACTTTTCACTTCTTTTCACCTATTATAGTTTTTAACAGTTAAATTTCAATACTTTAGTATTAAAAATTACACTATATTGAAGGTTAAAAAGTAATTATTAAAAATTTTTGATATAGGTTATAGTGATATTTTTTTAGTTATTAACAATTTTTTCAACACCTGTTGAAAAAAAACTAAAATTTTTTGGAAAGATTATAAAAACACCACTAAAATAAAGAAATTAATCTTTTTGGTTTTTCAAAAGAATAGATTTGTTAGAACAAGCGTTTGCAAAAAACAGAGTAATAAATTATTTTTAAAAGATTATTTATAAATATTAAAGAAAAGTTTATTATTGTATATAAACAATAGTTAAAGTATGTCATTTTATTTATTTAGATTAACAGAATGTAGAAAAGTAAACTATTTAAAAAAAGTTAAAAGCCAGGAAATTCTGATCAATTCTTGATATTAATAAAGTTAGATTGTATAATTTGTGTTTTAATTAGTTATAATACAATGTAAAATTGTAAAATGTAATACTAAAGGCTGGAGAGGAAATGAAAAGAACGTATCAACCAAATGTGAGAAAAAGAAAGAAAAATCATGGCTTTAGGTCTAGAATAAAAACCAAGTCAGGAAGAAAAATTATTGCTAACAGGAGGAGAAAAGGCAGAAAAAAACTAACAGCATGAAATATTAAAAGTGAAAGAAAAAATAAAAATTGATACTATTAGAAAAAGAAGTGATTTTAAAAAAATATATAAAGAAGGAAGCTATATCAAGGGCAAATACCTGCATATATATATGTTAGCCAGGGCTGAAGATAATTGCAGCATAAGAGTCGGATTTGATATTAGTAAAAAAATTGGTAATGCAGTTACAAGAAATAGGATTAGACGAATATTGAAAGAGATTTTAATTAAAATAGAGCAAGAATATAACAGGAGTATAGACATAATATTTGTTGCGAAAAAAGGAATTTGTAATATCAGTTTCTGGGATCTAAAAGACCATATTGAAAAAATCTTTACAACTTCTTTAAAACATACAGAATCATAAATATTCTAAAAAATAATTAGATGATTTATCATGGCTATGAAAAAAATATTAATATATTTTATAAAAATATATAAGAAATTTGTTTCACCAATTTTACCAGACAGCTGTAGATTCTATCCTACCTGCTCAGAATATGCAATTGAAGCAATTGATAAGTTTGGAGTATTAAAAGGTAGTATTAAATCTATATACAGAATACTCAGGTGTAATCCTTTTAATAAGGGGGGGTATGACCCTGTAAAATAATAATGGGTACGGAGGTTATAGAAATTTGAGCGGGATATATACTAAGTTATATGAAATATTAGCACCTATACAAAATGTATTAGAGTGGATAGTAATATTTTTCTATAAAAATTGGCATATTGCTAGTTATGGAATATGCATAATATTGCTTACGATAGTAGTAAGATTGGTTTTAACACCTCTTACCATAAGCCAGACAAAATCTATGGCTAAAATGCAGAAACTCCAGCCTCAGTTAAAAGAAATACAGGAAAAGTACAAGGGTGACAAGCAAAAGATTCAGCAGGAAACTATGGAATTCTATAAAAAAAATAATGTTAATCCTCTGGCAGGTTGTCTGCCGCTGCTTTTGCAGATGCCTGTTTTTTTTGCTTTGTTTAATGCATTGAGAGCACCTTCTCAAATAATAACAAGTGTGCTTGGTGAATTTACAGTTAATGGTGTAGTAAATCAAAATTTTAATTTTTTATGGATGAACTTAAATGAAAAAGACCCTTACTATATATTGCCGATACTGATGATAGCAACGATGTTTTTGTCAACAAAAATGACTACTACAGATCCAAAACAATCAAAAATAATGTATATAATGCCGATAGTATTTGGGTTTATATCTATAAACCTTGCATCAGGAATATTAGTTTATTGGGTAACAACAAATGTGTGGTCAATTGGCCAGCAATGGGTCGTAAACAAGTTTATCATAAGGGGAAAGAAGGAAGAAGAATTAAAACAAAAAGTAAACAGGCTTGCAGAAGAAGAGCTTAGTGTTGAAGAGAGAAAAAAGATTTCAGGAAAAAGGAGAAAGAAGAGGAAGAAAAAGAATTAGCTTTTAAAGCATGAGAGGTGAAAAATGTTAGGAAATAATAACATTAAAGAAGCTGTTAAGTCTTATGTTGAGTCTTTAGAGGAAGAGGAGAAAAAGGGGAAACTTATTGAGAACGATAGAGTAAAAAAAGTTAAGGAAAACTTGTGCGGTATTGAAAAAATAGCTGAATTTATAAAAAGAGTAGTGGAGCTTATTTGTTTGGGAGAAGAAGTAGATATAAAAGTGGACATAGGTAGCAATAAAGTATCAGTATATGGAAAAGATTTAGAAATAGCTATAGGTAGAGATGGAAAGAACATGAGAGCTTTAGAATTTATTGTTAATTTAATAGGGAAGAGAAAAAAATTAGTTGAAAGAAATGTAGTGGTAGATATAAAAGACTATAATAAAAGAAAGTTTGAAAAAGTAGAAAAAATTGCTAAGAGAATGGCAAGAAAAGCAATTAGCGAGGGTAAGAAAATAACACTAAAACCAATGTGCTCATATGAAAGGAAGATAGTTCACAATGTATTGTCAGGATTAAAAGAAGTAAGGACAAAAAGCAAAAATAAGGAACCATATAGAAGAATAGTTATATATCCTACGAATGATAGCATGTAGTGGAATAATAAAAAAGAAGAAGCGGAAAGCTGACAATAATAAGCTGTAGGTAAAAATAAAATAGTAAGTTAAAAGGAATAATGGTATAGAGTTGCTATTATTCTTTTTTTATTATAAAAGTAAATAAAATTTGAATTT